>Ga0247815_10002197_pt1 | contig 14487 bp, 14 predicted proteins | sample UWRJL194509B1_FD_181014 | JGI IMG/M metagenome (GOLD analysis project Ga0247815, IMG submission 181014) | Plant litter microbial communities from Arlington Agricultural Research Station in Wisconsin, United States - UWRJ-L194-509B-1 | ecosystem: Environmental > Terrestrial > Plant litter >... | reverse complement strand
CCAGATCGAAGCCAAATCCGCCGACGGCCTAGCCGCCACGCTGCTATTCCAGGTCATTCCGTACGAGGGCCTGCAATCTCAGACCATCCAATTGCGGGTAGCCGTTCTGACTGGCGGCGACCAGCCAGTACTGCGCCTGCGCTGGATTGGCGAAGCCCAACTGCGTGAGGACCTGGCTCAGGAATTCAAGCAGGTCGTTGGCCAAGAAGTAGGAGAATCGACCCAGCTGACCATCGGCACCTTCACTCTGGCGTAATCCCACAGCAGCACCCGTCGCCGTCCTCTCACCACGGTTCCGGCGATGGGCCTTATCGAGAACACAGCACATGCAAAAAGAACACTACATAATCCTGATAGGCGTGATCATCGGCTTCGCCCTGCTCGCGTTTTTCATCAACAAGGCAATCAAACGCAGCCTTCGCAACGCCTATGCCGTAGGAAAGACCGCCGGGATCGCTGACAGCAGCGCCCGCCTCAATGCATTGAACGAAGACCTGGCATCGCTCGCTTTTCGGCGAATCCGTGAGCGGAAAGGTTTTCTGGAGACCATTGAGCTGAAGAACGGCATCATCACTGACCTTCAGAAGCAGGTGGATGCGTCAGGAGCTGGAAGTCTGACAAGAGCTGACCTTGAGGTACTCATTGACACTGCCGAGACGCTGGGCATGGCCCACAAAACTTGGCTGCCTATCAAAGGTACTGAACCGTGGCGCGCACGGGCAGCAGCCCAGCTCGAACTTTTAAATGGTATCGCTCGGCGGATCCTCGGCGAGATTCGCACCACCGACACCCCCGCTACGCCAGCTGTCGAACCCTCCTTGCCAGGAGAAGCAGCATGAGCGGAGCAACTCCAATTATCTGCATCTACCACGGTAACTGCACAGACGGCTTCGGTGCAGCCTGGGTTGTACGCAAAGCCTTGGGCAGCGACATCGAATTTCACGCGGCAAAATATGGCGACCCAGCGCCGGATGTTGCGGGCAAAACCGTCGTCATCGTTGACTTCTCGTACCCGAACGAGGCACTTGCCGCGATGGCAGAGGAAGCTGCGTCAGTGCTCGTACTCGACCATCACAAGACAGCCCAAGGGGACGCTGCGTGACTACCCTTGATCGTTACCTAAAGGAAGTCGAGGTACTGTCGGTGACATCGCTTTCGCACGCTACGCTTTGGCGCGAGGTAAAAGCAAAGCGTTTCCCGGCGCAAGTCAGAATTTCACCGGGTCGCGTGGGATGGAGAGCATCGGAAATAGCAAACTGGCAGAGCTGCCCTAGCAACTGGAAAGCCAACGCAGCCTAAGCTATATAAGAAAGCTAGAAAGTTTTTCTAGCTTTCTTTCTTTTCCGCCTCAAGCCGCGCGAATAGCACCTGAGTTTCTTCCATTACCATATCAACCTGGCGTGCCTTACTTTCGACTAACTCCCTCAAAAACCCTAGTTCAGCGATCATCATGGAAACAAATGCACCGTGGAACCATAAAAAACCTAGCACAGCCCGCGTAATTTCCTCATCTGTTATGATCAAATCTATATCAGACCGGGGATGCATTAGCCGGTCTCGAACCCTGACCGAGCTTACGAGCCCCTCAAATCCCGAACCCGCACACTCAAGTTTTAACTTCTCTGCATAACACTTTGAATACTGTTTCACGGTCAAGCAAACAAGACTCATTAGTGAAGCTTTAATCGACTTTACTCGGACGTCTCCTGAATTTGTGATATCAAGCTGCTCCTCATTAAGCGCCATGATTTCGGACGCTTTTAAGGTTTTTGAGTGCTGCTCTAATAGTGATACACGCAAAGAATACGAAAGCCCCTCGACAAAAGCAAAGATAGCTCTGACTAATACGCGGCGCTCGCTCTGGGGCAGTGTGACAGGATTACTATATTGTGCACGACCATCATGCAGTGGTGTATGGGGATACACCAACTCAATATCATCGTTCAATATCCTGTAAATTCTGGACATCGCGGACGGTGGAGCTTTGTCGGAATCGGAAATTTTAGCTGTCACCGGTATATCAACCATTTGAATCTCCTTTAATACAATTCAGTTCCAACCATTCAGCCCATTGCTGCAGAGCTTTATGTTTCTCCTTGAAGTAATCGTATCGATCATAATGTTTAGATGATACATCGGAAAAAGCATGACCCTGAACGCGATCTCGGATTTCCTTGCTGATACCCGCTACACCCATCAATGTCTTACACGTCCTACGAATGTCCCGCAGCGTGAACGGCCCTGCGAAATCTTCCTTGTGCCTTGAGTAAAGCTTTGTCACCGCACGAGAGAGCGAATTCGTGTGTATGGATTCCTTGAGATCTTTCCCTGAGAACGGATATGGATTGTCAGCGGTCATCGTCGACAGTCGCTTCAAGCACTCCTCGCTCAGCGTGTTAAGCGGCACAGCATGCGCTGTCCGCTCGCCGGCCTTCCCCTTACCATCTCGAATCAAGACATGGTCCTTGTGATACATACTGCGGTCAGCTGCGAGCAACTGAGTAGGCCGCTGGCCTCCTGTGGCAATCAGGAACTTGATCAGCTCCGATGTGACGAGCGTCAACTCCTCTGGCAGCAGATTCCACAGCGTGCCCAGCTCTTTCGCCGACAGTGCGCGTTCGCCTGGCTTTTCCCAGTCTTTCTGAACGGGTACGCCCGCTACCGGATTGTGCTTAAGGCCAAATTGAATGCCGTCATTCAGATACTCCCGAGGGTTGTTTTCCTGGTTCAGCCCATGCTGAAACGCGGCATGCAACCGAGCCCGCACACGATTCGTGAATGTCGTTACTCCGGCCTGGATCATCTTCGACAGAATGTCTTTGATGTGGCCTGGCTCAATCAGGCTGGCGGGCAATTTAGCAATCTCTGGATGCGGCTCGGTGACGTACTTCTTGAACGACCATTCGACATCGGCGCGCGATGCCGCGTCCTCTGTTTTCAGCTTCGAAACATAAGAATCCAGCAGCAGCGAGAACGAACCACCCGACGCATCAACTTCGCCTGCCTCGTTACACTTTTCTCGGGCGGCAGCGAGGGAAAGCTCCGGCCAATTACCCAGTTTTTTACGACGAATCTTTTTTTGAACGTATCGGACGTAGTAAAGCTCTTTCACGCCCGTGGTTTTAACCTTCACCACCAGGACACCATTACCGCGCGATCCACGCTGATCGGACCGAGTGTAGTCGGCTTCGCCGGGTTTCAATGAACGAATCTGTTTGTCTGTGAGCATCAGGTATGGTGTCTGTTCAAGGTGTCTGTTAGCCGGAATTAACAGCAGATTACCTGATACGCATTGATACGAGAAATATGGTTTTAATTCCTTGATTTATAACGATTTTTAGCACACCCAGAGACGCTATTAAATATCGTGATATTGCACGCTATTCAGCTTCCCAAGCTGATAACGAGGGTTCGATTCCCTTCACCCGCTCCAATACAGCTTCTATGGACATCCACTCACTGTGTCCATACGCCACTGAAAACCAGGTTTTTTCCATAACTTTCAGTCCGGCCATTCCACCCAAAACCACCCCCAGCTTACGCTTTTTAGTCCACGATTCAGTTCCTGAAAGTGTGGGGTCGAGTCGTGCCGCCTGCGCGGGCAAGGTCCTCGCCATCAGCCTGGGTATGGCTGAGAATTAGCAGGGGTCATGCCGGAGCAGCAGCGAGGCGAGCGCCGAGACCGCGCTGATCGCTCCAGTCGCCATAAACGCTGCGTGGTATCCGGCCAGCTGGCCGAGCACGTCCGAGCCTCCACCGCTGTGAGCGATCGACACTGTGTGCGCCAGCGTCACGAGGCCAGCGATGCCCACAGCGCCGCCGAGTTGGCGAGCCGTGTTTTGCAGCCCGGCCGCCAGACCGGATTCGGCGTGGGGAATACCGGCAAGAACCGCGTGCGTCGCCGTCATGATCATCAGACCGAGTCCGCCACCGACAAGAAATGACGGCCACAGGATATCGGCGACATAGACGGGCGCGGCAGGCACCCAAGCCAGCCAGACCAGTCCTGCCGCCGCCATCAACCCGCCGAAGAACGGCAAGCGGTCGAAACCGGCATCGCGAAGATAACGCGACGAGATGGCGGTAATGGCCAGGAGCAGCGCCATCGGCAGCATGGCAAGGCCCGTGTCCATCGGGCTGTAACCGGCAATCTGCTGGAGGACGAGCGAGATGAAGAACATGGACGCGGTCAGTGATGCGCCAAGGGCCATGACCATAACGACGCCGACCGGGATGTTGCGATGCCGGAAGACGCTCAAACGGATCAGGGGCTGGTCGGTGCGGTTTTCGATGCCGACGAACAGCGCAAGAAGGCCAGCGGCGATGCCGAGAGCGCCAAGGACCACGGGTGATCCCCAGCCCGATGCGACCGATTGGGTGATGCCGAAGATGAAAATGCCGATTGCGAGCGTGATTGAGATCGCCCCCGGTATGTCGAGCTTCAAGCGATCTTGGCCATGGGGCTGCGGCGCGAGGCAGGTCGCGACGACCAGGCTCAGCAGCGCACCGATCGGGGCGTTGACGAACATGACCCAGCGCCAGTTCAGAACGCTCACCAGCACACCGCCAATGATGACGCCGAAGGCGGCGGCGATCGCCCCCGATGCCGCCCAGAAGGAGATCGCCCGTTCGCGCCCGGCGCCCTTGGGATAGACCGAGATGATGACGGCCAGCGTCGAGCTTGCGAGCGCTGAAGCACCGAGGCCCTGAACCGCCCGTGCTGCCAGAAGCATAGGACCGCTGGTCGCGAAGCCGCCTACCAGGCTCGCCAGCGTGAAGGTGACGAGACCGGCCTGAAGGATGGCGCGGCGACCGTAGATATCGCTCGCACGTGCCGCGAGCAGCATGAAACCACCGAGCGACAACAGATAGGCATCGACAACCCATTGCTGACCCATTGGGGTCAGGCCGAGATCAGCGCGGATCGCCGGCAGCGCGACGTTCACGATGGCTCCGTCCATGACGACCATGAACGAGCACAGGCAGGCGACCACTGCGGCGATCCACGCCGGAACACCGCTACGCAAAAGGGAATTTGGAACCACCGGGGCGGCGGAAGCAGATGACATCGAATGCACCTCGTCGGGTTGAATAACGGTGCATCCACCTGGAAGACCGTTTGTGTCGCCTTTCAGGATCGACTGAGGTGGGTTACAAAGGGTATCGTTATATGGACATAAAATACTGAGAAGTGGCCAAACAATATGACCATAGCATCGTCGGTTCCCGTCGATGTCAGCGACAGGCTCGATGGCCCGTCGCTGATTGCCGTGTGGGGCAATGATGACCCCGGCACGGAGTATCGGTTGGGAACGCGGGAATATGACTGGCACACGCATCGGCGCGGACAGGTGCTGTGCGTCGAAAGCGGCCTGATACATGTGCGGACGGCGCAGGGTTCCTGGCTGCTGCCGCCGCACCGTGCCGGCTGGATTCCGCCGGGCGTTGCTCATGCTGTTAGCGTCAGCGGCGCGCTGAGTGGGTGGAGCGTATTCATTGCCCCCGACGCAGGATGCAATCTGCCCCACGCCCCCCGTGTGATGGGCATCGGGGAATTGATGCGCGCGCTGGTTCGCAGGGCCGTCACATGGAACACCCTGGACACGCTGCAACCAGATCAGGATCGCCTCGTCGCCGTACTCCTCGACGAGATCGCACAAGCGCCGCAAGAGCGGCTGCATTTGCCGATGCCATCCGATCCGCGACTGGTACGCATCGCCAATGCGATCCTCGCCCGTCCCGAGAGCGAGCGAACGCTCGACGAATGGGCGACTTGGGCGGCGCTATCGTCACGCACGCTGCGGCGTCTCATCCTGACCGAGACGGGATTGAGCTTTGCCCAATGGCGACAGCAGGCGCGTTTGACCCACGCCCTCGAAATGCTGGCCCGAGGCGATCCCGTCAGCGTAGTCTCGGACGCTCTCGGCTATGCCGCGCCCAGCAACTTCATCACAATGTTTCGCCGCGCCTTTGGCGATTCACCGGGTCACTATTTTGCCGCTACGCAGAGGCGCGATGGTGTCCGTTCAGCCCAGAAGTTCGATCGCTAGTGCCGACAATCGCGGCGATGCGGCCAGCGGTCGCAAACAGCGCCCATTAAAGGTGTACTACGCTGCGCTTGATTGCGTCGTCCATCGGATGGCCATCTGTGCGTCGGAATATGTGAGGCTTAGTACGATACTGGACAGAAGTTCTTTACGAGCTCCAAGAATTGAACTGACCAATAGACCGTGAAGCCACTCCATATTTCGGTGAAATGCCTGGAGCTTTTCTAATAAGACTCATCTCTTCGCACTCTGGTTTTAAGCCCTGGTATCTTCGATTCGAAAATCAGGATGTAGACGCTTCCAATGGCTGCGTAATACGGTCTTCTGGTTTTCTGGCATCTCGCTTTCCTTCAAAGCGGCGGGCCAAAGGGAACGAGCCTTTGCCATCACGGCTTTCAAATTGGTGAGTACCAAGCGCTGCGGAATATCCCCATACTTCGCCCATCTCTCGAAGTGTCCGAAAGAAACATCGTACCAATTTCTGGTCTTGTCCATGTTCAGGCCATACTGAGCCTCATCCAGGATGTAGGCTTTAGTCACCACGATATCGTATGCAGGTGAAAGCTCGGCATGTTTGCCATCCCGATAGATCATGCTCCAGTTCTTTAGATGTGCATCGCCGTTTGCCAACAAAATGTTGACCAACAGTCTTATCGCCATCTGCACGGCATCTCGCTGCCCATGAAGCGAGTTCCTGTAAATCAGTTTCCCGATCTGGTCATAACTCGCTCCGAGATATTTATCATGGGCATAAGCGAAGAATATCTGCGCGAAGTCCTCGGAGTGAATGCGCTGATTGCCTGGTAGCCGGTCATATCGGCGGATCCCATAAGCGAACCGTTCGTTGGGCAGGTTTATATTCGGCAGAACCTCGATGTCGCCCATTGAGATTAGCTTTATCTCCGGGATGTCGACGCCGACAAGCTTTGCGAGCGTCATCGCCGTGTATTCATTGAGCGGCAAAAATGGATGGACAGTCGACGGCGTCTTGATAATCCAGTCACCTGGTTTTCCGGGGTCGCCTGTGATGTAACGCCCATCCTGATCGCGCATAGAGAATTTCATCTGTATGCCCGCTAATGAAAAGTGCGCTCGGCTGTCTGGGACAGCGATTACCACTGGCTCAATTTTGCCGTGATGCTGCAAGGCGAGTGACGGGATTTCTGCAGCCTCCATCGGCTCAGCAATCAAGGCCCCGGGCAAGTCCCGGCCCAGCCAACTAAACAACGAGAATTCGTTGTCCCTGTGAACCTTCATGGCCTGCGAGAGAAAGTCGCGCAAAGCCCCCTCCGGCAGCAAATTACTCATGACCGGGTGCAAGCGGTGGCTACTGATGAAAGGATGCCTTCTGGCTAACTGACGGGCCAACGCCTCGGGTTCGGTGTGGGACAGCGTCAGCGGATGCCGATCTTCGTTCTGTATGTATTCCGGGGACAGGGTGAACACATTCTTCCCATTCGAATACCCAGCGACATAACCGACGAGCTCACCTTGAAGCGTTAGCTTTAATGCTGCCACCGTTTCATCGGCCATCAAAGGTCTTCCCAAGGGCTTTCATCATCCTTAACGGCGTCCAGAGGCTGTCCTTCGGACTCGAGCCTTTGCCGGGGATAACGATGATCCACATCTGCCAGTGTCTTGCTGGCGAGGATCCTTTCAACGATGTCGACTTTTGATTTCGGGATGAGCAATAAAGTGCAGTCCAGCCCTTCAACTATCTGATCGATAGAGCTAAGACGGGGGTTGCCGCCGGCCTCGATTTTGCCGTACTGCTGCCTGGTCAGTCCGGAGCGCAGTGGCATGTCCTGGATTTTCAATCCGAGAGACTGACGACGCTTACGAATTTGATCAAGCAAGGTAGTTTTCACAGGGGAAGCCTCAGAGAAGAGGCCCCATTATGTAACCTATATGGCTCTCGTCAAGCTTAAAGAGCAATATAGATTTCATTGACTCATAGCGAGCCTTATAGATTACATACCTTGTTTCTTGAGCTAAATATCGCTCATATCAATTAAAAGCCCTCCTGATTCGCGGGCAAGCCTTGCGCCAACAAGCGAAATTAAGCCTTCACCCGCCGCTCCACCACGATTTCCGGCAGGTCAAGCCGGCGCATGTAGACGCGCAGCGGTTCGGTGATGCGCAGGCGGTCGTCGATGTTCTGTTCGAGCAACAGTTGCAGGCGTTCGCGGCTCAGGGTCATGAGTTCGTTGTCTGCCGGCGACCAGACGAATTCGCAGGTTGGCGTGATGCTGTCGTCGGCGACATCCATGCCGAAGGAATCTTCGCTGAAGCGCACGATATGGCGATGGGCCTTGTGGTGGTAACCGACGAACCCGGCGAGTCGGTCGGCGGCTTCACAGATAGCGCTGGAGGTGGTTTTCATCGATGACCTCTGGAGAAGTTCGAGCCCGCGATTCGCCGAATCGCGGGCAATGGCGATCAGAGCGCGCGACGGAAGATGTCTTCGATCTGCAGTTGATCGGCAGGTCGCGGGTTGGTCAGGCCGCAGGCGTCTTTGAGGGCATTGGCGGCCAGAATCGGGAAGTCTTCTTCCTTGACGCCCAGCGCGGTGAGGCCCGGTGGAATGTCGATGGAGCTCGACAGGCTGCGGATGGCCGCGATGGCCGCACGAGCGCCGTCTTCAGGGGACAGGCCGCGAGTGTCAGCGCCCATGGCGTGGGCGACGTCGCTCAGGCGGGCCGGGCAAACGCTGGCGTTGAAGCTTTGAACGTGGGGCAACAAGACCGCGTTGCAGACGCCGTGCGGCAAGTCATAGAAGCCGCCCAACTGGTGCGCCATGGCATGCACAAAACCCAGCGACGCATTGTTGAACGCCATGCCCGCGAGGAACTGTGCGTAGGCCATGTTTTCCCGCGCGGTGAGGTCCGAGCCATCCACTACGGCCTTGTGCAGATTATCGGCGATCAGCGTCATGGCCTTGAGTGCGCAGGCGTCGGTGATCGGCGTGGCGGCAGTCGACACATAGGCTTCGATGGCGTGAGTCAGCGCGTCCATGCCGGTGGCGGCCGTCAGTGACTTCGGCATTTTGGCCATCATCGCCGGGTCGTTGACCGACAACAGCGGCGTGACGTTGCGATCGACGATGGCCATTTTCACGTGGCGTACTTCGTCGGTAATGATGCAGAAACGGGTCATTTCGCTGGCGGTGCCAGCGGTGGTGTTGATGGCGATCAGCGGCAATTGCGGCTTGGCGGAGCGGTCCACGCCTTCGTAATCGCTGATGTGCCCACCATTGGTGGCGCACAACGCGATCCCTTTGGCGCAGTCATGGGGCGAGCCGCCGCCCAGGGAAATCACGAAGTCGCATTCACGTTCGCGCAGCATGGCCAGGCCATTTTCAACATTGCTGACAGTCGGGTTGGGCTTGGCGCCGTCGTAGACCACCGAGTCGATGCCCTGCTCCACCAGCAAACCGGCGATCTGCGCGGCCAGCCCTGCTTTGGCCAAGCCGGCGTCGGTAACGATCAACGCCTTGAGAAAGCCGTAATTGCGGATGGCTTGCATGGCCTCATCGAGGCAACCCAGGCCCATGATGTTCACGGAGGGTATGAAAAAAGTGCTGCTCATGACGGATCCTCATTGCTAACGATCAGCCGAGCGATTGCACAACAACCCGGCGGGGGGAATGCTTACAGCATGAGCGTTGGCAACGAGGGTGAAATTGATCCAGCGCAAGTAACCGATAGGTTTGCTCCCGGCGTTTATCCGGGAAGGGTGCGTGTACGGTTGCAGTGCGCCAGGTGAATGACATCGAAGTCATACCTGGACCAGGTTGCAGCCGGCTGGTTCGGTTTATCGAATCTGAAGCGATACCTCAGCTGAATCCCCGGAATGCAGCGGTTCCTCGAGTCAGCGGCCGAGCGCGACATCGCATATTTCCACCAGCGATCGACCACGCAAACCAGCTGCGAAGAGTCCGCCCCTGCCACGCAGACACCTTGCGCCGCAGTGAACAGGGTCCGGATTTGCTCGGCGTTCCGACCGCGAACAAATTGTTGCGAAATGATCTGCCCGCGCTCGATGTTGTTGAAAAGTTCGCGGCTGCCACCTCGAACCTGCTTCACGACTTGCGCGAAATCGTCATCGGGCAAACCTGAATAGTCGTGTTGCGAGGCAGTGCTGATGGCGCAGCCCGGCAGCGCCGTGGCCAATACTGCGAGTAACAGGCAGCGATGGGATTTTCTGATCTGAATGGACATGCTGGAACCTGCGCAAAGGGCGCCAGCGCTTGAATACTTATCCTCTGCACCGGCTTAGGAGCGCAGAACTTTGCCTGCCGACGGGCTCAGCGAGAACCCGACAGATGTCGGGGGTGAGCGATTTTCAGACGGATCCTACGCGGCGGTAAGACCAACCCCTCAGCAGCCCGAAACTTTGCTGACAGTCAGCTGATAAAACCGTCCGCCACCAGCAAGGTTTCCAGGCATTGCTCCTGAATCCCGTAGAAGGTTTTCAGTTCCTGGATGCGGGCCAGGATGTCGCTGGACCGCAGCGGTTCGGCGCGTTTTACGGCGAGGATCATCTTGTTTTTGTTGGTGTGTTCCAGCGAGATGAACTCGAACACTTTGGTCTCGTAACCGCAGGCTTCGAGCAGCAGCGCACGCAGGCTGTCGGTGACCATTTCTGCTTGCTGGCCCATGTGCAGACCATATTGCAGCATGGGCTTGAGCAGCGCCGGGCTCTGGATTTGCAGGCGAATCTGTTTGTGGCAGCACGGCGAACACATGATGATCGACGCCCCGGAACGAATCCCCATATGAATGGCGTAATCGGTGGCGATGTCGCAGGCATGCAGGGCAATCATCACGTCCAGCGCGCTCGGCGCCACGCTGCGCACATCGCCGCACTCGAACACCAGGCCCGGATGATCCAGGCGAGCAGCGGCGTTGTTGCACAGCGTAACCATGTCTTCGCGCAGTTCAACGCCAGTCACCTGCCCTTCGGCCTGCAAGGTATTGCGCAGATAGTCATGAATGGCGAACGTCAGGTAACCCTTGCCCGAACCGAAGTCCGCGACTTTTATCGGCTGATCGAGTTTGAGCGGCGAGGACGTCAGGGCGTGGGAAAACACCTCGATGAACTTGTTGATCTGCTTCCACTTGCGAGACATGGAAGGGATCAGTTCATGCTGTTTATTGGTCACGCCCAGATCGGTGAGGAATGGACGGGTCAGCTCCAGATAGCGCTTTTTCTCCCTGTCATGCCCGGCCGTTGGCGCTTCACGCTCTTGCTGAGCCTTGCTTTTGAACAGCGTGCTTTTGCCTTTCTTGCCGTATTCGAACTGCACTTCGTCGGTCAGCGACAGCAAATGCGCGTTCTTGAACGAGTCCGGCAGCAAGCCGCCGATCAGCTGCACCGCGTCGCCCAGCGGCAGATTCTTGGTGATGTCCCGGGTTTTGTAGCGATAGACGAACGACAGACACGGCTGATCCTTGACGGTCAGCTGCTTGATGATCACCCGCTGCAACTCGGCTTCTTCGCCAACGTATTTAGCCAGGACCAGCTTGATGAACGAGTTCTGCGACAGACTGTTCTCCAGCAAGCCGAGAAACTGGGCATGGTGGTCCTGAGCAGACTGGGCGGGAGTTGCAGTGACTGACATCGAAAAACGCCTCGGGGCGGGCTGAAGCTGGAAAGCAGCGAAGGCGGGTATTTTAGGCGGGTTGTGGGGTGGGGGTTAGTTTAATTCTGTGTAGATCACACAGAGTCGCCATGCTAATCCACATACCGCACATGCCGCGCCATCAGGTTCGGGCGTTTGAAGGTGTCGATGTTGTCGATATTTTTCAGCAGCTGGTTTAGCTGCTGCTTGTAGGTTGCGTCGTCCATATCGATCCAGAAGCGCGGGTTGCGGCCGGTTTTCAGGTCGTGGGCGGCGGTGGTCGGGTCGAGGTGGCGGAACTCTTCGTAGCGTGGCAAATCCGGCAATGGGCGGCTGGTGTCCATATAGTTCTGCAAGAAATCCCACAAAGCGCAGGGCATTTGCCAGCGGTTATCCAGATTCACCAACGACGAGAAATTGATCACGATATCCCGATATCGATGGGCAATGTACAACACATGGTTCATCGAACCCTGCCGATCCGGCCCCGACTCCAGATAAGCATCGAACTCGTAAAACGGCGCGGTTATTTCGCCGATGGTGCCGTTCTTTTTGTATTCGCCGTTATTGTTGTAATCGAATAGCGTGACCAGACCGGTGCGGCGGTTTAGCTCCCAGATGGGGCCTCTGGACGGTTTTACCCAGAGTTTGGGGAATTTGTAGATAACGAGACTACTAATAGCCCACGCAATGGAGCAGGGAATGACGCTTATATAAGCCATTCCTAAAAAACCATCAACAAAACCCATTAACGAAGGTTGGGGCGAATCGAACTCAGACAATATACAGACTCCAACTATTATCGGAGTCAGTATGAGCGCCCACCACTTTCCAAACATATGCATATACAGCCAGAATTGCGCGCGAGCTGCCCAGAGCGAAAACCTGAACCGCTCATGGTCGTGTCTGTCATGGAAATCCACATGTTCATAAGGCGCGGGAACGTAAGTCCCCAAAGAAAGTTTCTCCTCTCGCTCTTTCCGCCTATTGTCTTGGAAGCGTAACTTCTCAGGTGCACGTTCACGCAGAAAATCATCTGGGGCAACGTTTTCAGGTTTGCCCCAAGGCAGACGTTTCTTGGCAAACCGTTTTAGCCACGAGCGCTCCGTGGAGGGTGCTTGATCAGGAATGCTGTCTGATCGATAAGCCGTGGCGGCATAGAAAGACCTGTTAACGTTATTCAAACTTGTCATTGTCAATCCACATACCGAACATGCCGCGCCATCAGGTTCGGGCGTTTGAAGGTGTCGATGTTGTCGATATTTTTCAGCAGCTGGTTTAGCTGCTGCTTGTAGGTTGCGTCGTCCATATCGATCCAGAAGCGCGGGTTGCGGCCGGTTTTCAGGTCGTGGGCGGCGGTGGTCGGGTCGAGGTGGCGGAACTCTTCGTAGCGTGGCAAATCCGGCAATGGGCGGCTGGTGTCCATATAGTTCTGCAAGAAATCCCACAAAGCGCAGGGCATTTGCCAGCGGTTATCCAGATTCACCAACGACGAGAAATTGATCACGATATCCCGATATCGGTGGGCAATGTACAACACATGGTTCATCGAACCCTGCCGATCCGGCCCCGACTCTAGATAAGCATCGAACTCGTAAAACGGCGCAGTAATTTCGCCGACAGTGCCGTTCTTTTTGTATTCGCCGTTATTGTTGTAATCGAACAAGGTCACCAGTCCGGTGCGGCGGTTTAGTTCCCAGATGGGGCCTCGGGAGGGTTTTACCCAGAGCTTTGGAAATTTATAAATGACTAACCTCCCTAGTAACCAGCAAAACAAAGGAATCCCTACGAATACACTTAGTAAGGAGCAATAAGAAACCAGAAGCTGAAACCATGTTTCTTTAGTAGATATCAATTCGGAAAAAAATGTTAACCCTACCGTGACCAGCATGAAAAAAAATAGAAATCTTCCGCCTCCATATAAATACATCCAAAAATGTGTTTGACCAGACCACAGCGCAAATCTGAAGCGTTCATGGTTGTGCTGGCCATGAAAATCTACATGTTCGTAAGGTGCCGCGACGTAAGTCCCCAACGCAAGTTGCTCTTCACGTTCTTTTTGTACGCGTTCCTGAAATCGCAGCTTTTCAGGTGTGTATCCACGTAGAAAATCGTCTGGGGCCACATTTTGAAAAAAACCCCAAGGTAGACGTTTCTTGGCAAGCCGTTTTAGCCGCGCGCGCTCCGAGGAGGACGCTTGATTAGGAATGCCGTCCGAACGATAAGCCGTGGCTGCATAATAGGGCGTTCTAATGGAGGTCACTGCGTCTCCTTCGCTTTGTTTTCAGTTTCATCCGCCCAGAACAAACTTCCACGACTTTCAAAATCCGGTTTTGCATAGGCCGGCCCGAAGGGCGTCGGGTCCTTGGGTGGCGGAGCGGGGAATACCCAAGTATGCGGGCCGTCTCGCAGAGAAAGTTGCGCACGGACATGCCACTTGTAAAATTCACCTGGCAGATTTCTCGCAGGCTCCGATAAATAGGAAGGAGGCGTATTGACAAACATCTCCAGTGCATTTGGCAGCAGGCGATGAACAAAATATTTAACAGGTGTCAGCGTGCTCTTTTCGTATGCATTGATGCGCGATATATCGTGAAATATATCAGTGCGCTTAAGGGCTAAAAACGCCTTGACATCTATCCCTTCCATTACATTGAGAAGACCGGGAAGACTGCTTTCGATACGGATTCGGGTATTGGCCTTGCGCACGTCGAATGGCACCGTGTCACGGAAGTCCAGAGGGTAATTGGGAACGAACTCCGGGTTGTGGTCGATGCTGATACGTATATTGGCGAAGAGGCTGAGCAGGTAATAAAA
>Ga0247815_10002193_pt1 | contig 14498 bp, 7 predicted proteins | sample UWRJL194509B1_FD_181014 | JGI IMG/M metagenome (GOLD analysis project Ga0247815, IMG submission 181014) | Plant litter microbial communities from Arlington Agricultural Research Station in Wisconsin, United States - UWRJ-L194-509B-1 | ecosystem: Environmental > Terrestrial > Plant litter >... | reverse complement strand
AGGGGATGGTATCTTTCATCAAAGGAAGGTATCGCACCGTCTCAATGCCCCGCGTTCTCATTCGCTCTCATGACTCATCCATTCCATCAACATCGCTCGTTCCCAATAATGCTGCATAACCAGCTCTTCGCATAGCGTGCCCTTTACCGGGGTGGTGCTTGCACCTCTGACCCAATCGAGCTCAAGCATTGCGACTACGCTCTCGTCAGCCCACTGTTCCTCAGTCGGATTAAGAGCAGTGCGACGTCGTACTCCTTCGTTTCTGAAGCCGAAACGAATGAGAAGACGAATGGCGCGTGCAGTGTGAGCAGCATTCGTTGACGAATGAATGACGTGCGGTCCCAATCGGCGGTACAGGTCGGAGGGTCCAACGACGGCGCTTTGTTTTCCAATGAAACCTTCGGCCGAATCTCTGTTAGATAAAATCCTATGCGTTAACGGCACCTTATTGTGCGTTTGAAGCTGGGGCGACAATCATATAAGGCACATGCAGGTTTTAACATTGCATGGATACGCGTTTCTGCTCAGGTTAGGCGGTTCTACACCGCGAAAGGCCAAAAACGGCACATTCAAGACGCAGGTCGTTAGGAAATTGAGTTTTGATCTCACCCTCCATGCCGAATGTTCATTCGCGCCTTGAATGAAACGAGAATTCAACTGAGGCAAACGAGTTGCATAGCAACATCGAGCAGGAGTACCAACCATGTCGGCACAAAACAGGACACATCTCCGCTTTGAAGCAGTTGAATGACTCTTAATCTCACGGGGTTATTATCAGCAATATATTTTACAAGGCTACAAGCCTGCAAGGTGGATCTATGAGGGTCGGTTGGGCTATGCACAAGAAAGCGCGACGCTCTGTGCTTAGTTTCGCCACGTCGAAGTCCACTGGGCTCCATAGCGCAGACCATCTGCATTTGTGGTAATCGAAACACGACGTTGGCCAAGCACGAGCGTGCACGGTGGAAGCTGCACGTAATTGCGGTATCCTGGTGGGACCCAGAGCAACAACTCTCCGCGTGGTCCCAACACCCATCCATCCTGTAGACCGGTACGCAGAAACTGGGCAAGAGGATCGCATTGAGGTTTCGATGCAAGGTCCGAAACTGCTTGAATATTCCAGACATGAACCGTATCGTTTCCGCCTAGGATGACGGACTGCTCGTCTGAGGTGAATGAAAGAGCTTCATGCCCGCAATAGTTGACTCCAACCGTGGCAATCATGTTCGGCTCGACTGTCTCACGCAACCGCATTGTTTTTTTCGACGAGCTAGCGATAAACCGTCCGCTAGGGGAGCACACCAGCTGTTTAAGTTCGTCCGTGTCTGAATCGTCCGTGTCCGTCGTGATAGCTTCATCCGTGTCAGAGCTTGCGTCGGCGTTCATATATTCCCATTCAGCGCAAACCAGCTGACCATCCGCAATGTTCCAGGTGTAGAATGTTCCATCAGACGCGCCGGACATGATTTTCGTACTGTCCTGGGAGAAAGCTACAAAGAATACGGACAAATCATCCTCTTGCCACAGGTTCAAACGCCGCTGACCAGTATACGTGAGACAGATGTGAATCTGCCCTGCATCGGTACCAACAGCTACAAGGCGGCCATCGGGTGAGAACGCAATCGACAGCCGACGCAATGAGCATTCGAACGTGCCCAATAAAAGCGGGACCTTTGTTCTGAGGTCCCAGACATGCGCAATCGCGTTCTGTGTTTCCGCTGATGAAGGCGTGATCAACGCTGACGCGAGCCTCGACGTATCCGGCGAGAACGCCAGCTCACAGACAATGCAATCATAACCCTTCAGCAGTTCGTCGACAACCCCTCCCGTCTGCGCATCCCAAACCCGAATGACACTTTCGCTCTGGGATTCCGGGCAATGTGTCGTATCTGATCCCGACGCGATCAATTTTCCATCCGACGAGATCGCCACGGAAACGACCATTCCTTCATGTCCCAGCAGTGGCGGTAGCTTCTCTTCGCCTTTTCGCACATCCCACACGCGAACCGAGCCCATAACCGAACCCGTGACAATAAATGAGCTATCGGGAGAGACAGCCACGCAACTAATTCCAACGTCAATTTGTAGAGGTTTTTCTACCGCTCGGTCGCTGTTAACGCTCCAGATACGAATGACGCTGTCGTAGGAACCAGACGCAATGTAAAGACCGTCAGGCGAGTAGGATAAAGAGCTGACTTGGTCGGAGTGATCCTGAATCGACAGCTCGATCTCTCTTGTTGTACGCCAGTTCCAGCACCGTATACGTTTCTGGCAGCTCGCTGCCACGCGCAGGCCATCCGGGGAGAACGCGATGGCTCCGGCTACGTAGTCATTCTGCATCACAACAGGGACCTGGGTCGGGTGCTCGAGATCCCAGACCCTAATCTCACCATTGCTCGACATTCCCGCAGCCAGAAATCTGCCATCATGCGAAAATGCCAAGGCTGTGAAGGGAACCATCTTGACGGCCTGATACCCAACTGGTCGATGTTCGCTCATCGTGTCCAGTGGATCCCCATGTTCCTGGCCAGTACGGCAGTCCCAGAAGTGCAAAACTCCGTCATACGAGGTGGACAGAATCAGCTGTCCATCCGGAGAGAATACGATTCTGGTAACAACACCGTCGTGCACTTTTGAAGAGAATATGCGTTGACCTGTCTCTGTTCCCCAGATGCGAAGTGTGCCATTTCGGGATCCACATGCCACGAGCGTGCCATCTCTTGAGAATCTAACGATTTCCCCCGGCTGGAATTCGCTGCACAGGCGATGTACAGTCTCCCGTCGCCCCTGAATCTCTCGTATCCGCAGAATTCCGTCGGAAGTGCACACGGCAACACACCTAGAGCCCTGTGCAAACGCCATAGCGCAGAATGTACCGGTATAGTCGCCCACATATATTGGGGTTATGGTCTCTACGCCGGTCTGCGCATCCCAGATTCGTGCTATACCGTCTTGAGATCTGGAAAGAATTGACAGACCATCTGGAGAGTACGCGACCGAGGATACGATTCCTTCGTGGCCGGTGAGAGTCATAACGAGGCCTTCACCATGATGGGCAATGCCAAAGGTTGTGACAGAGACTGAGCCGGTGTTGCGATTCCCGAAGCACTGGTGGATAAGAGAATATTTAGCCGCGAACGGGAGAGCCGAGATGTAAATGTGTGGCGCGCTTCGTACGATTGCTGCATAAGAAGATGCCACGAAGGAATTGGCGTCGCGAAGAAACTGCGCAGCCGCCGAGAGCCGCATCTACTGCAAGATGAATCATTCCGTGCGTGAACAAACAAACAAAAAAGACGTACCGCAGAACCCGCAATAAGCAGGAGTCCCGAAGCGACGCTCATATTGTCCGTGATGCTGAGCACCTCTAGCCAGTAAAGGAGTTTCCGGCGGAATGTGTGGTTAACCTTATCCGCAAATACGAGACTATTGGAGGCTGCGGCAATGTGGTGTGCCCATTGCAGACATGCGTACAGAAGAGACATCGGAATCCAGTCCGGTATTTTATCAGGATTGGGTTTGAACGACGACTGACTGCGTGAGACATTGAAGCAGAGATCGTCTTGCGCCATTCGACGAAGGCATCCGCGGGCGAGTGTGTCGTGACCCAAAGTGGCCTTGATACTGAACTGGTTCTCGGCTCTGTCGAACATGTAGTCTCCAAAAGAGGCGTGCAACGTCCGAATTGAGTGATCATCGTCGTCTTCAGGAACGTGGACGAGTGAGGGAAGGCGTTCAAGGCAGCCCCGCAGCACTGCCGGCTGGATCTCGAGGATATCTGCTAGTGCGCTAATCGAGAGGGATGCGCGGGTGGTCAGGATACAGGCAAGAACACGCTTCGTGTCTGCGAGTTCATCGGAATCGACGTTATCCGGCAGTGATGCTTCAGTGAGTACCAACTTGTAGATCGCGTCAAGGTTAGCGGTCAATGCCGTGCTTCGAGAAGCTGCCTCGACGATCTTCCGAAGTCTGGCCATTCGCCCTTCATTATTGCTGCGACCGAGGATGTACTTGAGAGCGGTCGACGTAAAGATGAACAAGCCGCACGACTGCTGCACGAGTGCCTCCACATCGAGATATGTGTACCATGTTGTCCCGCTGGATTCTCTGCCCAACGTTTCGCAGATGTACAAGCGCATATCTTCCGCAACATGAGTGGGATCGATTGTGTGCACTTGGAGGGTGAAGCTGAGATCCGGGTTACTGATTGGCGTCTGTCGAATGTACATTTCCGGACGCGATGTCAGGAGAAACTTCACTGGTAGAACGCTCACGAAATCGACAAGCGCGTGGATCAGCTCGGCCAGCTTTCCTTGGTCACTGCACTCGTCAAGAGCATCGATAACAAACACGATCTGGCCATCGTGCCCTCCGATATCCAGAAGCGGTATAGTGAGCAGGTGCTCCAGCTGCCTGCGCACGGTCCAGTGCGCGACGTCTGGTTGGTCTGTCAGCTGTTTGGCCAGAGCTGATGCATAAGTAGGGAACTGGCGGGCAAGGGTCATTGTCAGAGTCGGGACAATGCGTTGCACGTCCGTGCGTTCAACCGTGCCCGTTGAGCGCGAGCAAAAGAAGCTGCCCCCGAGGAGGACAGAGGGATTAGCCCATTGCAACTTGCAGAGGGTGATTGCTATCGAAGTTTTTCCCGTGCCGGCCATTCCGGCGATCCAGGCGATATGTGGGCTGGTGCAACCAGTGAGGAACGCGAGCACTCGTTCAAGGAATTGCACGCGCGTGCCCGGCATGCAGCCCGGATTGTCCGACTCGGGGATTGCTTCGAACATGGCACCAGGAAAGTGATGCTGCCCAAGGGCTGCAATACCTGAGTTCGGCATGGGCGAGCGAGTTGAGTGATACCTGCTCACCTTTCTCGATGATCGCCATCGTGTCCGGCGTTGCCTCTGGAACGACGATTTGGGCGTATACTGGGTTACTGCTAGTGATGTTGCCGTTGCCAAAGATAATGTTGATGGCAGGGTTGTGGCTGGAGAAATTCTGCGTAGTCCTTAGATTACTTGCGCGGCAGCTACCGATCGAAACTGACCACCTGTGGATGACCGCTGCTACTTGGCGGAAATTGGGACATGGGCGACGTGATTGCTGGTGGGTCAGAAGAGTCGTATTGCGAAGGAGATTTGGGCTCAGTTCGTTGCACCGATCGATTCGGAGGACAAGGAGCAAGTCACCCGAGAACGGCCCCAACCGGCTAACAATCGCAGTTGGCTGCAAACAATAACCTCATGTGAGCCACCGGACCTAATTCAGCGTCCGAAGTGGTATATAAGTGGTCTCAAGTGGTCAAGAGGGATTGACGACTCCAGCAGATGAGTGAAGAGACGTGAAGTCGTATATGAAGCAAATGAGTGCTAGCATGGTAGCAAGGATCCGACAATTTACCAACGGGTCTACGTCTAAAGCGACCCAAAAATCGATTCATTAGGGATGAGAACAGAAAACGAGGTGAATTGAGTTAAGACGAGACGAGACTGAGTGTGTAACCTTGAATGAGACGGGTTCAGCGAGCTTCTATTAGCAGTCGGACGACGAACCAGTAAGGAAGAGCGACGCTTCATATTCGACATTGTACTTGATTCGTAACCGAGAATTGGATGCTTGGTATGTATGAGTATGAAGGGACCTTGATCATGAGCTATGCAGCCGACATCAGACACAGAACAGAATAAACAGAAAACTGTCCCAATGCATCATCACCACTCGAGCAGATGCGCAAGTGCACAGTCCCCACTCACATGCCCCTCCCCAATCCGCACCTCATTGACGACTTCCAACAACTTGACCACCTCGCCCACGTTGCCCTCGTACAGCGCGACGCCATTGAGCTGGAGCGTCAACGGCGGCCCGCCTTCATTGTTGGCCCCATCACATTGCGCTTGACTCGCTTCGCTCGTACGCCACAGTTGCCACTGGACAAACTCGCGCACGGTCTCAGGCGCGAGGGTAGGGTCGAATCCGCATAGGTCCGGATCGCCGCGTTTGCGCGTGCTGAATGCGAGTGTGCGTAAAGGCGGACAGTGCATCCCGCGTCCTGCAGATGTGCCGTGTCCGGGTTCGGAGACGAATGATGCGGAGAGTGGGGAAGAGGCAGGAACGGACGTGTCGTTGTCGTCCGAGTCTGAATTTTCTGAGGAGGAAGGGAGGAGGACTGGGATGGTTGTAGATGTTGAAGGTGGGTAGGAGGAGGTGGGCTGGGGAGATGTGCGTGGTTTAGGGTTGAGCATGACGTCGCGGCCGATGAGGTCTTGATCCATGTACTTGGGCAAGACGAGCCGCAAAGTGAGCTCCTCGAGTACCGGCGCGCTCGGCCACCTGACTACCAGTTCTTCCCCATAGTCGTCCTCATCGCCGTCATCTCCAGGTCTGGAGCATTCCCGAACACGACACAGTTCCACTCGCATACGCTGACCGTCAACTTGGTCAACGCCCTCAACGCCCCGCCAGCCCCAGCAAAGTCAAAGTCGGCCTTTGCATCCAACACTTCAGCGATCCTCTCCACTCCATCGTTGTTTGGCTCACATGCCGTCTCGACGAGTGAGTGCTCCAGAACCTGTCAGCGTTCTTCGTCTTGCGAGTCGGAGGTCTGAAGCCATATGCCTGGTTGAACGAAAACGACTGTCGCCAGCACGCAATGAACACGCAGTGGGTGAAAAATCCTTTTGCCACGCGGTGGGTTGAGCATTTTCTTTTCTTCCGCGGTTGCGCTACGAGGAGCAGTACACGGAATTGTCGGCACAGAAGTCGCGCCAGAACTGCGACGAGTTGCTGGTTAGATCATTCCGTGCGCAGGTCCACTACACGGAAGGTAGGGCTGTCGTGCTGAGTTCGAAAGAAGCGTGTCAAAGGGAATTGATTTGGGACAGCCATAACGAGAGGGAGAAGCCGTGGTCGGCATGACCCCAATGTCGCGCCTTCCAGACACAGTCGCATCGTTTGCCTGTTCGCACACCATCTGAAGCCTTGAAAATTAAGGCGATGCAATATTCAAACTTTCGAACAATGGCGGAGTATCCGAAGTGAGCGCGCGCTCAGTGGCGATCCACAAGTTGTCGACTTATTGTCAAGCGAATCCCAAGAGCGTTTAGCTCACATTATACACAGGGATGCGTAGGCCTTGATTCATTATTCTGTTCTGAATAGAACGTGAGTCATCGGGAAATTGGACGTTGGCGTTCATCACTGGCAGCGTATCTGCTGCGCGTGCAGGATATATGGCAGCACACCGGCGCCGCCATGCATTTGCTTCCTTTGGAGCATCATGACCTCGATCAATTAGTACCTCATCTCGGCCTCCTGCTCTTCTTCATCGTTGTCGGAATAATCTTCTTCGAGGTCCCATTCTTCGTACTCATCCGCCGCGTCATCGGCTGAGAAGGTTGACCCAATGTTAGAGCTCTTTCCAACACCAGACGGCGCGTCAGAGTCGTCCGAGACTCCGCCCAAGCTCAGAATCCCAGTGTTGGCTGAGACCAGCGACACGGTGTCGGTCGTGACTGATGAGCCTTCAACACTCGAGGATGCCATACTCGCAGATGGCAAAGCATCGTTCATCGAGTGCAGGTCGCGCACCGTCTCCATGCTTCGCGTTCTCTTGAGCTCGCGCGAACCCTCCAGTTTGAGTAGCACCTCCCGCTCGCGCTGTTGCCGGATGAACATCTCGTCCCATAGTGTACCCTTCGCCGGGGGGACGCGTGCGCGTATGACCCAATCGAGCTCAACCATCGCGAGTACGCTCACGTCCGCCCACTGTTTCTCATTCGGGTGAAGAGCGGCGCGACGGCGTACCCCTTCGTGTGTAAATCCGAGGTGGATGAGCAGACGGATGGCTCGCACGGTCTTAGCGGGATAAAACGACGAATGAACGACACGCGCTTGAACGCGGTGTGCGCCTAATTTGTCGAATGCCAGCTCCAAGACCTGTGCGATGAGATGCTTGCAATACCCTCGGATTCGGAAGAACGATTGACGACGAAGGAGATGTTGAACTCGTCCGAGATCGAGGTGGGATGAAGCATGGCAAGCCCAACTGCTCCTGCGTCATTCCGCTCTATCTGTGACATCGTAGAGTCCTCTCGAGCGTGTTTATAAGCGAGTCTTAGATAGCTTCGATGCTCTTCCCGATGGGTTGATGCGAAAGGTGCGAAGGTGTGAAGCATCCGCAACCATGTGGCGGCGTCGTTATTGGCATCTTGGAGCCTGAAGCGGAACTCCGTGAGGCGACCATCATCAGGATTTCCGGTACCGTAAATAAGAGAAATGAGGTTCTCTTCAATCTCCGAAATGGCGATGATGCGAGAAGCAAGGAGAAGATATTTGATCTCCGGTGGCGTGCCCCGAATAAAGACGAGCGCAGCATCAAACAGCACCAGCTGAATCCAGCCAGCGGTTGTCCTCAAAACTGAACGCTCCATGGTCACCAGTCCGTGATAGATCACCCGCCCAAGAGGTTGGGATATTTCCAGTTGCCACCGGAATACCTGCATGATAGCTGCGAAGGACTCGAAAGCCGCGACTTCCTCCGCCTCGTTGTAGTCAAGATTCTCCAACTGATTTTGATACTGAAGCCGACGGATTGCTGTCGTCCAGTCCAGCGCAGCCGATATATTGCTGAATCTTAGTGCGAGTATGGAGTCCTTGCCGCGCTCCTTGAATCCGATGCCGTAGATATACTCAGTGGTGCCTCTGGACACCTTCTCCGGAACCATGTCCGCGATATCGCGGAGGTATATCAGGCAATCGAGATTAAGAGGTTGGCCGGGGTTTCCACCCATCGACACAGGTATGAAGCCATCGTCGCCATCATGCATCACTACAACTGCGGTCTCGAAGAGATAGGCGTGTCGCCTGTGCCAGAGCTGGTTTACTTGAAGCATTATTACCTGATATTTGAGCAAGGTGCCAAGCTCGCTGAATATTCTTGCCGCGGATTGGCGCAAGAGGTTGTCGTGAAGTCTGGTGAGAGCTGCAGCGCTGTGTTCAAATACCCGGATGGTCATCAGAGCACGCTAGAATTTCCAATTGAGTTATGTACAGACGCGATAACAAATTGACGCACCAAAGTACATTCCTGTGCCCGAACATGGTTGCTCGCGAATCGGTCCTCTGTGTACTTGGAAAAATTCGCCCAGGTCATGCGCGCCTGATCTGCCGGTAGCTCTGGTACCTCCCAATGCTCTAGTTTCAAGGTTCCATACAGCTTTAGCGCACGTGCAACGTAAATGGTAGGGTTTAAAAGCTGCATTTCGCTTTGCGCAGCGGACTCCGCCACATCGAGGCAGGTGGCGCGCATCTCCTTCACCAAACTGACAATAAGCTGATTTGGTGGCACTTCCTGTGGCCCGCTGAAGGGGTTCGCTATTCCGGGTACCACAAGGAGGCCATCACGAGCCGTTACGCACAAAGTCGACGCCATAGAGGATGGAAGGAGGAAAGGGTGCGCGACAGGGAGCGTGCGGCCAACGACCGGTCCACCATTAAACTGTACTTGAGTCACAATCACGGAAGCCAGAATCGGAACCGAAATTTTAACGGCGTCACCCAATAAGCGCGACAAATGTCAGCGTTTACACACAACTATAGACTTGATAAGCCTGCGAGTATTACGTTCCAAACGGTTGTTGACCACAATGTGAACCTGAGGTTGCCGGACATCTTTCAATGAGAGGCGTTGAGGGTAAATTGACGGCCTGACTCGTTGAGCTCGTCTGTTGTTGTCATGCTAAAAGCAGCAGGTTCGTTGATCCCAACAAGTGCACAAACAGAGGGTTCATACAATCTAGAGCCAGTGACAGAAGGATCCACCAACGCATAAATCACACCACAACTCCGTTCTACTCTAGATGCAAACATCATTAAAAGGGCGCGAAACACCTCGTATTCGACATTGTACTTGATTCGTAACCGAGAATTGGATGCTTGGTATGTATGAGTATGACAGAACCTCGATCATGAGTTATGCAGCCGACACCAGAAAACAAATCACAGAAATAAACAGAGCACCAGTCCAAAGACCACATCAATCACCACTCGAGCAGATGCGCAAGCGCACAGTCCCCACTCACATGGCCCTCCCCAATCCGCACCTCGCTCACCACTTCCAACAGCTTGACCACCTCGCCCACGTTGCCCTCGTACAACGCGACGCCATTGAGTTGGAGCGTCAACGGCGGCCCGCCTTTATTGCTGGCCCCGTCACACCGCGCTTGACTCGTTTCGCTCGTACGCCAGAGTTGCCACTGGACGAACTCGCGCACGGTCTCGGGAGCGAGAGTGGGGTCGAACCCGCATAGGTCCGGATCGCCGCGTTTGCGCGTGCTGAATGCGAGGGTGCGTAAAGACGGACAGTGCATCCCGCGTCCTGCGGATGTGCCGTGTCCGGGTTCGGAGACGAATGATGCGGAGAGTGGGGAAGAGGCAGGAACGGACGCGTCGTTGTCGTCCGAGTCTGAATTTTCTGAGGAGGAAGGGAGGAGGACTGGGATGGTTGTAGATGTTGAAGGTGGGTAGGAGGAGGTGGGCTGGGGAGATGTGCGTGGTTTAGGGTTGAGCATGACGTCGCGGCCGATGAGGTCTTGGTCCATGTACTTGGGCAAGACGAGCCGCAACGTGAGCTCCTCGAGTACCGGCGCGCTCGGCCAACCGACTACCAGCTCTTCCCCATCATCATCCTCATCGCCGTCATCTCCAGGTCTGGAGCTCGCCCGGACACGTACGCAGTTCCACTCGCACACACTGACCGCCAACTTGGTTAACGCTCTCAACGCCCCGCTAGCCCCAGCAAAGTCAAAGTCGGCCCTTGCGTCCAACACTTCAACAATCCTGCCCGCTCCACTCTCGTTTGGCGCACATGCCGTCTCGATGAGCGAATGTTCCGAGTAATTTGACGAGTCGAGTGTAAGCTTGACGATTGGCGCATGACTATCTCCACCCCCGACGGCTGCCTGACCCGTAAATGTCCACCTTAAAACGTCGCGCAGTGTCCAACGACTTGTCGAGGTGGGGTCGTTGAACGACATGACGATGTGCGTGAGTTGTCGCGTGTCGAGCGCGCGAATGATGTGAGCTGGGTTCGTCGCGTTGCTTTCAGCGCTGAGAACCAGACCACGCATGTCCGGCGGTAAGGGAAGACGGCGATTAGACGAAGCGAGCCATGAACCCGTATCGAGTGCTTCTGGACCGAGTTCGAGACCGAGCGTACGCAAAGAAGTAGTCCGTTCGAGAAGTTTGAGGAAGGCATGGGTTCCAAGCGCATGTTCGAATGGCGACAGCAGGAGATGGTGCAGACTGCCAAGGGTTTGCAGTGCGATGGGCGGGAAGACGCGATAGTGCAGTTTGAGGGTGCGTAGCGAAGGCGCATAGGGGAGAATTTGGTAGCGTTCTTCATCTTGCGCGTCTGGGGTAAGGGTAGGATCTGCCGCGGTGGGTGGAGGCGGGCCCGGCGCCGCTCCGGAATGAAGGGCGGAGAGCGTTCCGTGCTGGTCGAGCACAATGGCTTGTGCGAGGACCGGCGTCGGCCGCTGCAATGCGCGACAGAGGTCCCTCGAGAATGGGTCGTTGAGCTCGCGGCGGAGTCGGAGTCGGAGTGTGCGGACGTGATGTATATGCCCGTGCAACCCTTCGACCAGTTCGTCGTTCTCGTTCGGCACGCGCAGACTCAGGTAGATTGGTACTCCGTTTACGCGCTCGAGTGCTCCTCGTAGTGCACCAGGTTTCTGGTATCTCGATTTGACTTCCGACCAGAGTAGTCCACGGAAGTCGAGCGAGACGGTACGCCAATGGTGACAAACATGAGTGGCCGTGATCCTGTCCCCAAAGCTGAGGTGCGCGAATATATACGCAAGGACCTCGTCTGGGATTATTTGGGTGTGATTCTTGGGAAAGTAGTCGCTGTCACTGTCACTGTCGAGTTCTGCAAGTTCCGTAGCACATGATGACGGCGTGCAAGGCAGCGAGCTCGGCAACTCGTCCAAGTCTATCCGCAGCGCCTCAGTGTGACTTATCAACTCGGGTACGTCGTCGAACGAGTCCTGCACATTCCCAATCGTTTTTAGCCATTGTAACCCAGCCAGGAACAGACGTGACGCACCCGTGGAGCTATAACAAACGCGCCTGGCCTCGGGCGCGCGCAAAGAACTGGATCCGACATGAACAGTGCTGCGTCTTCGAGCGCAAGGCTTCAGGGTGCGTTTAGTGTCCGGCGATGGGACGCGCGCACGAGGATGTGAGGTGGGTCGGGGCGTCGAGTAAAGTGAAGGCAAGAGGGAAAGCCTCGAGGCGCGCACGCGATTCTCAGCCAAATCTGGGAGAGGGGAATCCGGCGATTTGCCGTCTCGGCCGCTTATCCCTAGGACTCAAAACCCCAAACAATCTGCGGGCGACGCTAATCTGATCCGAGCACGACCTCTGTATCGGTGCGGTCGGCACTGAGGAACTGGCCAGTCATTTTATACTGGGTGTGCTCTGGCGATGTGGGTGCTAACGTCGACGTCGACCAACACTGAGCGCTTGTCGTGCACAAGAGCGGGCTCTTATTGTGCGGCGACAGTAAGGCCGACCCTCGGTAACCCGAGGATGCTGACCGCCCAGAGGCGACAATCGACACCCTGACAACCTCTCCGTCGCCGGTCCTGTCAATCTTCACTGCATCCGCTCGGACTGTGCGACCGGCTTTATCGATCGTACTGTACACAACAACCTATTGCGCGCCGCGGAAGCAATTCTCACAAGTTTCTTGCAGGTCCTTCAGGTACTCGTTTGAGTGTATGTCAATGGTTTCGTTTCGCCTGGCACCGTTTGGCGTAGGCCGCCGCTCGGTGACGGCCGTGACGCGTGACGCGCTCGCACCGAGCCGAGCCGAACCTGATTTCCGTTCGGTCACGGGTCCACAGAGCACATATCACCAAAGGTTCTACGCGGTTATATGAACTATGGGACCTGCAGCAATGCTGGCTCAGTGAGCGGAGACGCACTTGGTTGTCACCATTTGCAATTCATGCCATCGACGCTTCATCGTGACCCATGTAGCCACTCTCACTGGCGAGAGAAATGTTTAACGGACCAACTCCAAACGGCACGTTGGGTAGCGACTTCAAACCGCCATTCTCGTCAGTAATGAGCTCGTCCAAAGAGACAGCAGGCACCTGATATTAGGCATTTTCGATAGAAAGGATACAGTGAATACTACGACAGTCCAACATTCAAACCTCCGCTTCTAACCTGGGTTTCTTGTCCTCTCAGATTATGGACAATTCCAAGCGGAGCGAATGCCGCTGGGGGCGGCGTGGGAGAAGTCGCATTATTGTCTTCGTGATGCACCGCAAGTAGATCGTGTAGGTCGATTCGCGGTGTTATGCGGTCTGGGCATCCCGTGCATCGACCCGCCTGCTCAACCCTCTCTATAAATGAGACGCAATGGGTTCTGGTGGTAGAATCATCCGGATCGCAACTGTTCGCCAGTCTCATCGTGACTTCCGCCCACCACTCGGGATGCACTTCGCGAGCATGCTGAGCAAACTGGACAGCACCGGGACCGCTCGCGGCTCCACCCCTTGAATCTGGGCGAAGCAGGAGATCTTCACACCACTGATTCTGGAGCAAAGCGTCCGCGTAGATCGAAATGTCGACTCCGTGACGAAATAGGTGTACAATTTTGATGAGGAGTGCCATTGCCAGGCGATACCTAAAGTCCGAGTCTAGTCCCGGCTCGATCTCCGAGTCTGGGAGAACGTCAGTGATAGGCAGCTCAATCAGGAGCTTCCAAAATGATATGGGGGCTCCATCCACGGACTGGGAGTCGTGTAACAAGTTCAAGATGCTGTTGTGTATCCATGTCTCGTTGTTTTCACCTTGGGGCGTCCAGAAGTTGGTTGTTTGAGCTGCACGCCGCCAAACATTTGATGGCATCGGAGTCAGATGAACCAGGAGTTGAATGTTCCTCTTCTGTACATCTTCGCTAGAGAGACTTTGATGTTCTCGATAGAAGTAAAAGATATTGAAGTATGTTCCAGCAACCACTTTGGACCACGCTGTACGGTCTTGATTGAGCAGGCAATCGCACAGGTTCGTGATGCCATCGACTGCAGCTGTGGCTGGTGCATATAGTAGTGCCCGCGGTGTAGACCAGGAGTTGAGAATCTTGTCCAACTCTATAATCGATCCAGCTCGTGATTGATTCGGTGCATATCTCTCCTGCTGGTGCGTCCGGAACCCCGACAAAATACCGAAGTACGCCTGCCAGACTGACCATCTTTCTTCGATGTGACGGATCATGTATTCTTGTGATGGTTCGAGAACAAAGCTCCATGCGTCCGCCGCAGAGCCACGCCAGGAGCTGGTCACCGTCGGGACCCAAGTACCGGGGTTAGCCTGGGGGGTCGAAGGCCGGGGTAAGGGTCCCGATTTTTTCAACCATTCGAAACGAATATTTCCTACTTGAGTCGGAAAGATTTTGACTTGAGGTTATACTGACTCGCCGAATTGCAGAC
>Ga0247815_10002192_pt1 | contig 14500 bp, 8 predicted proteins | sample UWRJL194509B1_FD_181014 | JGI IMG/M metagenome (GOLD analysis project Ga0247815, IMG submission 181014) | Plant litter microbial communities from Arlington Agricultural Research Station in Wisconsin, United States - UWRJ-L194-509B-1 | ecosystem: Environmental > Terrestrial > Plant litter >... | reverse complement strand
TCGAGTCCCAGGAGCCGGAGACGATGGACTTGCCATCCGGCATAAATGCTACAGATCTCACATTGTTGACGTGTCCGAGTAAAGTTGCCAGCTGAGTCCCTGTCTCTGCATCCCAAAGGCGTACAGTGCGGTCTTCTGAGCCGGTACCAATAAGCCGGCCATCTGCGGAGTATGTAGTGGAACGGATCGAGCCACTATGACCTTCGAGAGTGACAATCTGCTGAGGTTGCGTACTAATATCAATATCCCAGACGTGCCCGATCGTCTTTACTCCGCCAATTGCAATGCGCGTTCCGGTAGGTGAAAACGCAATGGACCAGATATGACCTACATTTGCATCGAATGGCTGGTATTGGCGCTCGCCAGTGTCTATACTCCAGAGATGAACGTGACCATCATTGTCACCCGCTGCAACAAGGCGACTGTCGGGTGATATGGTAACTCGAACCTGTGCATCGCAACGCAATGGTCCAACATTTGATGGCCGCCGTGTGGCGACGTCCCAAATGCGTACGGTCTTGTCTCTGGATCCAGAGACGAGCCAGCGGCCGTCAGGAGAGAAGGCCGTCGTAATGACCCAATCCTTGTGTCCTTGAAGTGCCTCTCCGAGTGCGTCCTCCGTCTGCATGTTCCAAAGGCGTACGGTATGGTCTTCAGATGCTGACGCAATCATGGTCATATCCGGTGAAATAGCCACAGAGTAAACCCGTCCTGTGTGTCCAAACAGAGGAGAATGAATCGACTCCCCCGTCCGTGCGCTCCAAATACGAACCGAACGGTCGAAAGAGCCGGAGACAATGAATTCACCGTCTGCCGAGACCGCCACCGATCTCACACTTTCGGCGTGCGCCGGCAACGCTTGAGCAGAGTATAGATCGCTTCCAGCGTTCCAAATCCGTATGTTGCCGTCCCCGTGGGTCGAAGCGATGTATTGGCCATCGGGCGAGAACGTGGCTGAGCGGACTGGGCCTGAATGACCTATCAACTCCATCGACGAATCCTTCTCTATATACTGTCTCCGAATACGTATGCCGTCTCTCCCTGACGATAACAGTGAAAGTCCATCAGGAGAGAATTTTACACAGTGCACCCACTGCGAGTCACTGCGCAGAGTTGCGACGCACTGCCTGGTCTGCACATCCCAGAGTCGAATGTTGCTGTCGTACGAAGCAGAGGCCAGCCTCGCACCGTCTGGGGAAAATGAAACACAGTTTATCCATCTCGTGTGGCCGCGCAACGGTTGACTGACTGGTTCACCTGTGGCGGTGTCCCACAACCGTATCGTTCGATCCCAGGAAGCCGAGGCCAGAATATCAGAGGTGGGTGAGAAATCGACCGAGGTGACAACATCATCGTGTCCTATCATCGTACGGACTTGCTCGCCCGACTCGGTTCTCCAGAGACGCACTGTTTTGTCTTCTGAAGCTGAGGCGATAAGCGCGCCATTTGGTGAAACCCGTACACAGATGACTTTCTTAGAGTGACCATCCAGCTTCCGCGGCATCCATTGACCAGCTGAAAGAAACCAGACGGATACAGTTCCCGAATCTGTGCCAGCCGCGATAATCCTGCCATCAGAGGCCATGGCAATGGATGTGACTGTGCTATCACTACCAGCCTGGAGGGTCATCATCTCTTCGCCTGACCAGAGGTCCCACATGCAAACGGTAGAGTTTCCCGAGCTTGAAACAATGCTGCGACCATCGGGAGAGTAGGTGGCAGAATATGCAGCGCCTCGGTGGCCCGTAAGCGTCATGACAAGTTGTCCACCGTGACCGCCAATACCCGTCGTTTGAACGGAGATTAAACCTTGAAACAGCTGAGAGAAGGTCTGATAAATCAGTGAGTCCTTTGATGCAAAGGGGAGCGCCGATAGATAGATATGAGGAGCGCTTCGCTCGATCGCTTCCCGAGAAGATGTAACAAAGGCATGGGCGTCGCGAAAGAATTGAGAAGCTTCTGTATGCTGGACCTGTGGACAGCCATCAGTAAGCCGTGTCATTGATTCTATTGGCAATATGTACCGTTGAGGCCGCAAGAAGTAGCATCGCGGCGGCCCGCCATACTCGGCCTAGTACACTGACCACTTCTAGCCAGAAGAGAAACCGATGACGTAGTGTCTTGTCGATCTCAGTGTCGAGGGCTGATGGCTCGGTTAAAGCTGCGATGTGGTAGATCCATTGCATGCATGCATACTCCAAGGAGAGTACAATGCTGCTAGGCTTGGCGGCAGGGTTAGGCTCGTAGGAAGATAGACTCTGCGAGATATTAAAGCGAAGCTGCTCGCGCATGACACGGAGGCATCCACGAGCAAGGGTCTCGTCACCAGACAACGGTTGAATGCGACGCCTCGCCAACAAGTAGTCGCCGAATGACGCATGGAGTATCCTCAAGCCGGACTGATCACCTTCCTCGGGGACATAGACAACTGCCTGCAGCTGCTTCAGAGACTCGCGTAGATCATCCGCTTCTAGCTCAACAAGATCCGCTAGAGCGCTGACCGACAGCGGAGTGCGAGCGGCCAGAATGCAAGCAAGTACCCGCAGCGTTTCCTCAAGCTCCTTGGGCTCGACCTTTGCGGTGTCGGACGCACGGGTGAGAACGAACTCATACATGGCGTCGAGCGGCCCCAGTGCGACTTTGCTGTCTTTCACCGCCGACAGTGCCGTCAACAAACGGTTCGCCCGTCTCTTGACCGACTGTGCTTCAAGCACATACGCAATGATAGTCGAAGCGAAGATGAAGAGACCCTCAGAGAGCGAGGCGAGATGGTTGACGTCTGCATCCGAGTACCATGACTTGGTAAGTGGGTCGCTGATAAAGGCATTGCTGATGTACAAGCGGATGTCCTCGGTCACCTCTCCCGTATCGATATTGTGCAGCTGAAGGATGTCGTTGTGTACTCGATCCGCAATAGGACTTCCGAAGATGTGTGTTTCGGGGCGAGAGGTGAGGATGAACTTGACGTTGGCGGCACACTTGCAGGTCACGATTGCAGCGAGTAGCTCAGCCAGCTCGCGCTCGTTGCTGCACTCATCCAGAGCGTCAATGACAAACACTATTGGGCGAGACTCAGAGGTAAGGAAGATGAGGGGTTGCTGCAATAGCGGGCCGATCTGGTCGCTGACCGGTTTACGCACAGGTGCGCCGGAGGTGGGTTTGAGCTCTGCCGACAACACAGCTGCAAAGTCTGGGGATTGGTCTGCTAGCATTCCCGCTAGGGTTGGTAGGATATTTCGCACGTCGGTCTGCGTTGCTACGCCGCTAGTGCGGGAACAAAAGAACGTGCCGCCGAGCAAGACGTCTGGGTCGCTTTCGAGCATGCGGCACAGTGTCACCGCAATGGAGGTTTTACCTGTGCCAGCCATTCCGGCAAGCCAGAATATTCCCTTGGGATCTTCCTTGACCCAAGACATGAACTTGGACAAGACGTTGACTCGCGTTCCTGGTAGGCAACCAGAGTCCTTGGGTTGTGCATCGTGTGCTGCTTCGTGTACACGCCGGCTGATGAGGGCTGAGTAATGTTAGTTCCAGAAAGCCACCATCTCTGAGGGGCGTACCTGATGCGTTGACCTGTACGATATCTCTCTGTGCAAAGGAGGCAGTCAGAGATGAACCAAGGTCGTGACGTACAAGCGCACACGCACCCAGTTTGCAAGCTCCTCTTCCAGCTTCTTTTCTTCCACCGTCGAGAGACGCTGGTCGATGTTTTAGTCAGTGGGCTTCACCTAGTGCCAAAGATGTGTGCCATACCGAGAGAATATCTCCGACACTGATCTCGACGCGGACCATGCTTTCGTACTGTGCCAACGTTTGAACGGAACCAAACACAAAATGTGAAGATGCTCTCACAAGAAACGCCTCAATGCGCGCTGATATCTTACTCATAATGTTGTTGACTTCATCGATATCGGCGCGCGACTCGAGGACGCGTCGGGCCAACCCGCGTTCAATTTTTGCCTCGATGCACTTGGAGAGAACGTGGAATGACCTAGAGTCGCATTTCAGATTGAGAAGCACCCAAAACATTATATTTGCGCACTGAGCGATGCTATCAAGGCGGTGCTTGAGGTTCGAGTCGAGAGGCCCACGCTTATTGAGTGCCTCTGTCACGGCACGGAGGTGCGCCAGCCTGCTCTCCAAATTCTTATAACAATCGTTGGCGCCTGCGGTACGCTGAGAAAACAGGTCAAATTCGAAAATGGCGAGGAATAACAAGCCGGAACCTCGCAAATATCCCAGATCTTGACGACGCCGACGAGCGCTGCCTTCAACGGCAGAAACAGATCCGAACCGTCACGAGCTACCTCGAGAAATTCCTTTAACACCGAGCCAGTAGTTGAAATAGCACTGGGTGCGTCATCTGGTTTGGCGTACTCGTGCCTAGCAGGAGATGACGCTGGCGGGATTGCATCGCCAGTTGGCTGCATCAACAGTGGCACGTCGACGGTCTGCGTAGACCGTGGAAGTGTTGGAAGTTGTGCGAACCCAGCCTGTGCGGGTTGAGTTTCGGTTTCCACCAGCTGTCCAAGTGACGGAGGCGCTGGCGGCACTGAACTTGATCCAGGGTCTGGTGGTGCTGGTGAGTGCGGGCGTGAGCCTGGAAGCAGCCTGTCGACGAGCTGCCCAGTCTTCTTAGTTGCTTTCTTCAAAGCCCTTCTCATTGTAGCTGCGATATGAAGGGTCTGAGTGGCCGAATGTCTGTGAGAGTGTGAGCGCAAGCTTGCACACGTGGTTCGGATGATTACCGGCTCTGGTCATCACCGACAAGTCGCAGTCGCTTGACGCTTCCGATTGGGCTGGTATGCAACAGAGGGCTCAAAATGGGTCAACTCTCAAGCTCTCTTCTCTACTTATGTTTGAGGAACTTTACAAGCACAATTAACAAATGTCGTGGTACCCAAAGACGGGAACGAATGTAGCTGACCCCGATTATCTCGAAATATACAGAGCAGAGTATGGCGCACGCAAATTGACTTGAAGTTGCAGGTTTACGGGCCGGCGGCACCGACGTAACGGGCCTGGATCAGCCCCAGCTGGACGGATCGACCAACTCGGACACGGCGCCGCTGCTTGTCCTCTCCCCCTTCATATCGTCCTTCTGCAAGTCACTTCCTGCCCTTTTTCAAACTCTTGCCTTCTTCCATTCTATCTTGCGCACTATATCACCTCTTGCTTTGTTATCGTCACAAGACTCACAACATTCGCCGTCCTGGGCTTGGCTGCAGCTTCGAATCCATTGCCATAGAACGGCACATGCAAAGTCTCGCACAATTAGAACGGAGGTCGTCTAATCCGATGACGAAAACGTCGTAGGCACCATCAGCTGGCCCAAAGGCGCGCGCCACCGAGGCCAAGTACGGTGACGGTCATGGTCATAACTCGACTTCGACCTCGACCCGAGCCGGTATGTCATAGTCAACAGCGACCGCACATTCATCCCGTGGGCCGACGGTGAATCGATGAACCGGAAGCGGACGCAGAGCTTGAGACCGACTACTGCTTCGCGGAAGTCGCTCGAGGATCATGTTCCACCCGAAGGGGATGACGCGGACATGGACCAGTGCTCCAAAAGTGACTCTGAACTCGGCCCGCTCTTTGCACATTTCGGTATGTGCTCTTTTCCGGTGGGGCGCGGGTTCGAGTGACCAAGCCTCACGCAGACCTCCACGTAGATCCGTAGGACGCATTGATGCCCGAGGACGAAGATGAGGCCTAGTCCTCATGTAACTACATCAGCCCGCCACAATCTTTATCTATATTTCTCACTTCCCTAACTTTTGGGTGATGGTGTGACCCGAGGCTCGCCTGGCGCGTCATGAACGGAACCTCAAAGCTCGCTCCTGCTCGTCGACGTCCTGCGTTCCCCGCGGTGGCGAATGGTTCACAATAGTTTTCGTGAATTTCTAGCTTTACTCCTGCTAAAGGCATTCTAGTCAGTGCAGCGACCGTCCATCGTTCCGCCAGGATACGGCCTCGTTCAGAGGACGCATCAACCATCAGCGGGCAGCCCTTGATTATGCGGCTCTAGCCACCTCGCGCCTCATCAGCTCCAGAATGGCGTATCGTTAAACCAGCGCAGAACAGGCTATTGATGTTCTGCATACATCAGTAGGGAGTGGTCAGTCACTTAATCTGGGCGAAGTGGTTGAGCCTCCGCCGTCGCGGCCAGCAAGTTGTAGTAACACTGGCCCCGTAGCAGCTGATTCAACCGCTTAGATTCAAAGAAGATGCTTTCATTCAATCCCCTTTCTTTCTTGTGGCTGTTGATTTACACCTGTCTCTCTCGCATGGCCGCAGCGGCTGACAAGGCGACCCAAGTTGGCGCTATGCCTCCTCGACTGCCATGTTCTCAAATATACTCAACTGCTCGGGAACATGTTCAAAACATTTAAGCGTCATTTCGAAATATCATCCGTGCTTTTGTGCCCGACTCTCGCATAGGTTCGACGTCTAATACCACAGAGGGTCTTTACAACGAGTAGTTATCATTGAGGGTGATGTAGATGATGCTTTCATAACGAGCGGTACTAATTATTGGGTTTATTTGCTGCGTAGAAGATATTCACTCTGTTTCTGGCACTTCATACATCCTACTACAGTATGATACAACCTGCCACTGTGCTGTGGCACTTTGGAATCAAAACAGCTATACAGAGAGAGGTCCACACCAGGAAGAGATCCAGTCCTCGCCATGATGCAGCTGATCGCCATCGGCCATGCTGACAGTAACACGACGGCGGCCGATGAGTGTCGTACATGACGGCGTTTGGAGGTAGCTTCGATAGTCTACAGGCACCCACAATAGTAGCTCTCCGGATTGGCCTAACAGCCATCCGTCTTTGAGGCTGGCATATTCCAGAGCCGCGACGGGATTGTTGTCGTAGCCTGAGGATCGCGAGCAAGCCGCGTCCACATCCCAGATACGGATGGTCGAGTCCCAGGAGCCGGAGACGATGGACTTGCTATCCGGCATAAACGCTACAGATCTCACATTGTCGGTATGTCCGTGTAAGATGGCCAGTTGACTCCCTGTCTCCGCGTCCCACAGGCGTACAGTGCGGTCTTCTGAGCCAGTACCGATGGAACGACCATCAGCGGAGTAGGCGGCGGAGCGGATGGCGTCACTGTGACCTTCAAGAGCAAATATCTGCTGAGGTTGCGAACTGATGTCCCAGACGTGCCCAATCATCTCTTCTCCGCCAATTACAATGCGCGTTCCGGCGGGTGAAAACGCGATGGACCAGATAAGACCTACATCTGCGTCGAACGGCTGATACTGGCGCTCTCCAGTGTCTACATTCCAGACATAAATGTGTCCATCGTTGTCGCCCGCTGCAACAAATTGGCTGTTGGGAGAGATGCAGATCGCGTAAACGGGCGCATCGCAGCGCAATGTACCACAGCCTGATGGTTGCCGTGTGGCAAAATTCCAGATACGTACGGTTTTGTCGTCCGATCCAGAGACAAGCCAGCGGCCGTCGACTGAGAATGCCGTCGAATTGAACTCATCCTCGTATTCTTGTGGTGCCTCGCCAAGGGCCTCCCCCGTCTGCACGTTCCACAGGCGCACTGTATGGTCACCAGACGCTGACGCAATCACACAACTATCTGGTGAAATAGCAACAGAGTAAACCTTTCCTGTGTGTCCAAGCAGAGGAGAAAGCATTTCATCCTCCGTCCTAGCACTCCAGATGCGAACCGAACGGTCGAAAGAGCCGGAGACTATGAAATCACCATCGGCCGAGACCGCCACCGAGCTTACACTTTCGGCGTGCGCTGGCAACGATCGAGCTGAGGACGGATCGCCTCCAGCATTCCAAATCCGTATGCTGCAGTCACCACCGGCCGAAGCGATGTATCGGCCATCGGGCGAGAATGTGGCTGAGTAGACTGAATCAGAATGACCTTCGAATGCTACCGATGGATAATTCTCCAAATCCTGTGCCAGAACCCAAAGGCGTACACCGTCTACCCCTGACGATACCAGCGAATATCCATCAGGAGAGAACTTTACAGAGTACACTGAGCTCGAGTGACCGTGCAGCGTTGCGACGCACTGCTTGGTGTCCACTTCCCAGAGTCGAATAGTCTGGTCGTAAGAGCCTGAGGCAAGTCTTGCTCCGTCCGGAGAAAATGAGATGCTTTGAATCCACCTGGTGTGACCGCCCGATAGCAAGCCGACTGGCTCGCCCGTGACAATGTTCCAAAACCGGATGGTTTGATCCCAAGAGCCCGAGGCCAGAATGTCAGCCGTGGGTGAAAATTCGACCACAGTGACAGACTCATCATGTCCTTCCATCAAGAAGACTTGCTCATTCGACTGGGTTCTCCAGAGACGCACTGTTTTGTCATACGACCCTGAAGCGAGAAGAGTCCCATTTGATGAAAATCGTATGCAGCTGACGCCCGAGGAGTGACCATCCAGCTGCCGCGGTATCCAATGGCCAGCTGAAAGACCCCAGACGGATATAATTCCTGAAACGGTGCCCGCCGCGATGGTTTTGTTATCGGAGGCAAAGGTAACGGAATCGACCGCGCTGTCATTATCACTCTGGAGGGACATCATCTCTTCGCCTAACGTGAGGTCCCATATGCGGACTGTACAGTCTTTCGAACCTGAAACGATGTGGCGACCATCTGGAGAGTACGCGACAGAATGTACGGTATCTTTGTGGCCCGTAAGCGTCATGACATGCCGTCCGCCGTGACGGTCGATGCCGGATGTTTCAATGGAAACCAAGCCTTTAAGCAGGTGGGAGAAGGTTCGATAGATCAGTGAATCCTTGGCCGCAAAGGGGAGCGCCGATAGATAGATGTGGGGAGCGCTTCGTTCTATCGTTTCCCCGGAAGATGTCAGGAAGATGTGGGCGTCGCGAAAGAATTGAGAAGCCTCCGCGAGCTGAATCTGTAGATGACCATGAGAATTTGTACCATTATATTCACGAGTTTTACTTGCCTTTGAAGCTGCCAGGAGCAGCATCGCCGCGGCCCGCCATACTCGGCCCAGTACACTGACCACTTCAAGCCAGAAGAGAAAGCGCGGGCGGAGGGTCTCGTCGATCTCATTGTCGAGCGTTGATGGCTCAGCCAAAACTGCGATGTGGTAGATCCATTGCATGCATGCGTACTCCAGGGACAGCGTAATGCTTCCAGGCCTCGTGGCAGGATTTGGTTCATAGGAGGATTGACTCTGCGAAATGTTGAAGTGAAGCCGCTTGCGCATGACATGGAGGCATCCACGGGCAAGAGTCTCATCACCGAACGATGGCTGAATGTGACGTCTTGCAAACAGGAAGTCACCAAATGATGCATGGAGTGTCCTCAAGCCGAACCGATCTCCTTCCTCCGGGACGTAGACAACTGCCTGCAGCTGCTTCAGAGACTCCCGCAGCTCGTCAGTCTCCAGTTCGAGAAGGTCCGCCAGAGCGCTAACCGACAGTGGAGTGCGAGCGGCTAAGATGCAGGCCAGCACCCGCAGTGTTTCCTCGAGCTCCTTGGGCTCTCTCCTAGCCGTGTCAGATGCGCGGGTGAGAACGAACTCGTACATCGCATCGAGTGGCCCCAGCACCACTTTGCTGTCTTTTACTGCCGACAGGGCTGTCGACAAACGAGACAGCCGTCCTTTCACCGACTGCACTTCGAGAACATACGCAATGATCGTTGATGCGAAGATGAAAAGCCCTTCAGAAAGTGTAGCTAGGGCTTCGACCTCAGTATCCGAGTACCATGGTTTGGCAAGTGGACTCGTGATGAAGGCGTTGCTGATGTACAAACGGATGTCCTCGGTCACCTCTCCCACACCGATAGTGTGTAACTGAAGAATGTCGTTATGAGATCGATCCGCTACTGGACTGCTGAGGATGTGAGTCTCGGGGCGAGATGTGAGGATGAACTTGACGTTGGCGGCACACTTGCAGGTCACGATTGCAGCTAGTAGCTCGGCCAACTCGCGCTCGTTGCTGCACTCATCTAGAGCGTCAACGACAAATACTATAGGGCGAGACTCCGAGGCAAGAGCGGCGAGGGGCCGCTGCAGCAGCGAGCCGATCTGGTCACCGACCGGTCTGCGCACAGGTGCGCCGGATGCAGGCCTGAGCTCTGCAGCTAATTCAGCTGCAAACTTTGGAGACTGGTCTGCTAGTAGTCCCGCTAAGGTTGGCAGGATATTTCGCACGTCGGTCTGCGCTACTACACCGCTGGTGCGGGAACAAAAGAACGTGCCGCCAAGCAAAACATCCGGATCGCGTTCGAGCATGCGGCATAGAGTCACTGAAATCGAAGTTTTACCCGTGCCTGCCATTCCGGCAAGCCAGAAAATACTCTTGGGATCTTCCTTGACCCAAGACATGAACTTGGACAGCACGTTGACTCGCGTTTTTGATAGACAGCCAGCGTCCTTGGGCTGTGCATCGTGTGCTGCTTCGTGAACACGCCGGCTAGCGAGAGCTGAGTGGTGTCAGATCCGAAAGGCTAACTTAACTGATGGCAGTACCTGACGCGTTGACCTGTACGATCTCTCTCTTGTGTGGTGCATAGTGTCAGCGGAGATGCAAATTGATATGCACAACCGCATACGCACCCAGTTTGTGAGTTCCTTCTTCAGCTCCTTTTCCTCAACGGTTGAGAGACGCTGGCCAATTATGTAGTTAGTGGTCTGTAACTGGTTTCGGAGATGTGTGTCGTACCGAGAGGATATCTCCGACACTGATCTCGACGCGGACCATGCTTTCGTACTGTGCCAACGTTTGAACACAACCAAAAGCAGAATGCGAAGACAAGCTCACAAGAAACGCCTCAATTCGCACTGATATCTTGCTCATAATTTCGTTGACTTCGTCGACATCGGCGCGTGACTCGAGGACGCGTCTGGCCAATCCACGTTCAATCTTTGCCTCGATGCATCTGGCGAGAGCATCGAATGACCTCGACTCGCAGTTAGTAATCAAAGGCAACCAAGACTCTCTATGTACGCACTGGGCGATGTTACTGAGGCGGTGCTTGAGATTTGAGTCGAGAGGCCCCCGCTTATTGAGTGCCTCGGTCACGGCGCGGAGGTGCGCCAGCCTGCTCTCCAGGTTCTTATAACAATCGTTGACGCCTGCAGTACGCTGAAGAAGCAGGTCAGGTTTGAACGTGGTGAGGAAGAGTTGAGCCTGTACCTCGCAGATATCCCAGATCTTGACGACGCCGACGAGCGCTGCCTTCAACGGCAGAAACAGATCTGAACCGTCACGGGCTACCTCGAGAAACTCCTTGACCACGGAACCAGTAGTCGAGATAGCACTTGGTTCATGTTCTGGTTCGGCGTACTCGTGTCTACCAGTGAGCGGAGCTGGTGGGATTGGTTCGCCAGGTGGATCCATTGACGCTAGCAGGTCGACGGCCTGCGTAGACTGCGGGAGTGTCGTATGTTGAGTGAGGCCAACCTGCGTGGGCTGAATTTCGGTTGTTGCTTGCTGTTCAGGTGGCCGAGGCGCTGGCGACACGGAACCTGAGCCAGGATCTCCAGGTGCTGGCGACTGGGGATGTGAGCTTGGGAGCAGCCGATCTACGAGCTGCCCATGTTTCTTTGTTGCCTTTTTCAAAGCTCTTCTCATTGTAGATGCGACTTGGAGGGTTTAAATGGACGATATCTGCTGGACGACGTGAGAGTACAAGCGCAAGCTGGCACACGTGGTACGGAGGATCGCCGGCTCTGGTCGTTACCGAAAGGTCGCATATAGAGTGGGCACCGAACTGGGCCAACAAGTTGAACGCTGCGGTACATTTGCGTTTCAAACGTTGCAAACTCGGCAATCAGGGCGATGGAGGCGAGGTGCGGCGTCTAATGTCGCTACAATCGGAGGCTCAAACTCAGTGTCGCTCCTTTCCCTCACATTCTTCAACATGCTCAATTGCCGCCGGTAGCTCGTAGTCTACGACAGCCGTCGGGACTGTTACATAATCGCTCCGGCGCGCGCTGGTCGACTGGGACCATGCGTTGATGCGCGCAGATACAGGCTCGCTCCTGAGCCGATTCACTTGCCCACTGCACGCCAAGCCGCCGGGCACCGCGTCATTACAGACTCGCTACATCTCGCATTGAGTGAAGAACGCGTATTCTATGTACGGTATGCGTCGTGACAAGAAGGTCGCGATATAGGCAGCATCGCTGTTCGTCCACCTACCGAGTCCGCAGCACAACCGCCACAGGAATACCTCAAACCGCCATCCGGCGCGAGGTCCTCGTATCTTCGTTACCGGGTCGCCCTCACTGCTCTACTCCGGCTTGTTCCTGTTTACTTCGCGCTGATATGGTAGCGGCGAGTCAAAACTGTGCCCCTCGCTCGACGATGTGCGATTGTAGTCATCACGCCCAGGCGGATGTCGGAGCAGCGCATTAATTCACCGAGGCAGCGCGATGTATCCAACGTGGATGATGTTGCGCACGCGCTGGTGCGGGTGGAAACTATCATGTGCGTCTACGACTCTACACTGCAGCGCCAGGCGCGAAATCTGACCACATGTTGTAGTTCGACAAACGATGAAGTTATTTCGCAATGTGCTTGTTCATCTCGCTACAATCAAGCGGCTCAAAGAGTCAACTGTACCAGAGGAAAGGACTCGGCGTAAACGTAGCGCCATTCGGCTAGACCGCGGAGCGGGTCTTGCGACACTCCCGCCTTGTCTCGCTCTTACCTCTTTCCTTCGTCCACAAAGATGTATCAAGTCGACGGCAACGCCCAATGCGCCACCTTCCATCCGCTCGCTACAATACACCCCATCACCATTCTGCCCACAGAGCTCCTCGCGCTCATCATGGCGGAGGTGATCATTCCTGGGTCGCCCAACTCACTCGGCCACCTTCCCATGCACCGGTATACATATCACCACACCGCATTGCCGCTATCACAGGTCTCGAAGCACTGGCGTAACACGGCGCAGTCGACACCTATGCTGTGGACACGACTCGACATCAACCTTGGCGGGATGAAGTGCGCCGATCCTTGGCTCGCCTTTCTCCGCATGCACCTCAAGCATTCCGGCATTCTTCCACTGCGATTACTTCTAACATGGGTCAGCGCCGAGTGCCACTCGATTGTGGACGCACTTGCCGCGGCAGGAGTCTGGCGCGATCTGGCTCTCCGCGCCGGAGCCATTCGGTTCGACGTGTGGTACGCCGTGCAGCTTCCCGCCTCACTCCGACAGGCGCTGCTCAGCGAGCCATTACCGGTACTGGAAGAGCTACGATTCGCGTGGCAACCGTTGCAGCGCATGTCGAGCCTGATGGCGCTTCCTCTTGCGCCGCGATTGCGAACCCTAGACTGGCTCGAGTTTGGCCGACCGCTTGAGTGGCCAGGCGAAGGAGATGGCGCCACGTATCCCGAACTGCGTGAAGCGCATCTACGCACAGATATTGGCGACGCGACACAGATATCTGAGGTGTTCGACCGGATGCCGGGTCTTGAGACATTGTCCATGCACACATTCGACCTCCGGTCTCAGGCGACCCCTGCGCCACTTCTAGAGCATGCGACACCGCAGGAACTTCAGTGGATAGCGACACTCGGTATCGATCTCAGCGTTGCGCAGGCTATTCGACTGCCAGCCCTCAGAACAGCGGCGCTAGACTTGCCATCGACCAACCACGGCATGGGGTTCGCACTCATCCGTGCACTTTTCGCGACAGGATTTCCAAATCTACACGTCCTCGAGGTCAGCTTCCCGCTCTCAGTCCCATTTGCGGAGATCCTACGCAGCCTGGCAGACTTGCAGGCGCTGACGCTGTACGGCGATCCCGGATACGTATCAACCTTCCGCTACCGCGCCAGAGCGCACGGTGCAGAGGACGGCGCGGAGGCGTTCTTCGCGAGGATGGCGAGGAAACCATGGGTTTGTCCGCGTCTGGAGCGGCTGGACATCAAGAACTACTCAATTGGGCACGCGACACCGGACGAGGAGGCGTTGCTGGCTCTCGCATATGCGAGATCGGCGGACAAGGCTGCCGCAGGGGAGTTAGAAGGACGCACACTGAGGAGGATGGTGATGATTGAGCCGCCAACAAGTACGATATCGAGGAGCGCTGATGCGATCTACGACCTCAATATGAAGTTGGCGTGCATTCTCGTCGACAATAGTCCATAAGTGACAATCTTATCTCATGATCTATGTTGCATGTATCGAACCGTCTATTTACTTGTCCTCTATTCTACTATTTAAATATTTCGCTCTATGTGGTTGGCAAGTTTGGATCAGGTTTCAGCACCAAGTTTGCATGTTGCTTGATACAATTCAGGAAAATACATGTGTGACAGTTGGCGGGAGCTTGCAGTGGTACAGGATTCGAAACACTCAGAGATACAAACGCCAGAGAAATGAATCAAGTCCTAGAAAAAAGCATAATACCAATTTGAGGGTCTACCAGTTGTACGCGGTCAGTCCGATGGGAGACCGCTTGAAGGGCCTGCTGCATTTTGCACTCCAGCGATGTGCCTGCAGCGTCAACCACCCAAGCGGC
>Ga0247815_10002191_pt1 | contig 14503 bp, 16 predicted proteins | sample UWRJL194509B1_FD_181014 | JGI IMG/M metagenome (GOLD analysis project Ga0247815, IMG submission 181014) | Plant litter microbial communities from Arlington Agricultural Research Station in Wisconsin, United States - UWRJ-L194-509B-1 | ecosystem: Environmental > Terrestrial > Plant litter >... | reverse complement strand
TATACCGCTGCGCGCTGGCACATTGTTAACTCGAACTACTCTCGTGCGTCCCCAGTCGAGGCCGGCTACATTGCTCTGTATGTGCCTCTCTGTATCACGCTCTTCAGCATGCTTTACTCTGGATATGCTCCCACTGGCTCTTGCACAGGTGCGCACAGTCTGTTCGACTGTTCTTCTACGCTCGCCTGCCTCGCATGTCTCCCCTGCACGACATCCCTTCTCACGGTGGTTAAATCATGGTTCCTCTGCCGCTTTGTACATGGTGGTCACACCTCGCCGAGCTGTGTTCCTTCTGTTTGATTAGCCACTCTTTAGGATACTCTTGTGGCTTGCCATCGCCGCCCTCGCACCAGTTCTGTACATCGCTTGCGGTAGTTGATCACTTTCCCTGTCGATGTGTATCTTGTATATCACTGTGCACTGGTGTTTATATGACCGCTTTGTGTCCACATTCACGTTCACACCAGGAAGAGCAGCCAATGGGACCCGCAAACCCTGCCAATTTGAGACAACTTTTGGACCTTTGACTACAGTTATAGACTATGGGGACCTGCGGCGCGCAGGAAACCAGTTCTCCGACCGAGTCCGACCGCCCTCTTGGCGCTCGCTTCATGGGTGGAGCAGGTTTGGAGGTCTTCTCGGGCGTGAGCGTTGCGACAGCTCCCAAGCATCTCCGTGTTTTGCTGATGAATAGCTCGAGTCTAGAAGGAGAGTTGACGGACGGAGTTCAACGGAGAACTTTACAAGGGCACTGTCAGCGTAATTAGTGAATTTATGCAAGGGACTACCAGGAAGAGAGAAGGTCGCGCCCTGAGACAGCCGGATATGACGTTTTGCACCGTAACGGTGCAAAACATGACGCCGGCTTGAAAGTAATTCCCGCCCTCAATATCAGTATGAATGACATCAGACGCCTCGGGGAGACGCAGCGCGAAACATCCCGGATGAAGAGTTGAAATGGTAAACCTTCTGTGACATCCTGTGCTACTCCAACTTGAAAGTCAAGCTCGAATTCAGCGGATACGCAGATCAAGCGCGGAGAGCAGCCGACACGTAAACGTTCACTGTAACTGGGACTTCACATGTCAGGGAGCTAAAGAGGCTGTAGTTGATATGGTGAACATTCAGATTGGACCTGAAGATCTAGTCCCCTGCACGGTAAACACAAGCGCTGTCCACCTTCGCTTTTCAATCGCACGCATCCAGCGTACATCGAGCACCTTTCAGCATGACCTCCCCCTCGACATCTTCCGACCCCTTCAATCCCTACGCTGCCGCCCACGTCTCGCCCAATGGCATGGGAGATGCTCGTCCGACGGGCCTCCAGATTGTTGAGGACGAAGGCCGCGTCGGAGCATTCAAGGGCAAGGTCGCGCTGGTGACCGGTGGTAACGGGGCATTAGGCGTCGAAACAATTCGCGCGCTTCGTGTGACCGGCGCCCGTGTTTTCTTCACCGCGCGTAATCAGGACAAGATTGGGGAAACTCTCTCTGCACTTCAGGATCAAGATAGCGAAGTTGTCGGGCTCATCGCGGACTTTGAGAGCTTCGATACCGTACGTGCCGCAGCGAACGAGTTCCTGCGCCAAAGCGACAGGCTCAATATCTTTATCGCCAACGCTGGTACGTAGAATTTTAACTTGCTTCTACTCTGTGACTTAGATAGCGGCCATTGCTCTTGAGGCTTCTTGGCATGCCCCGAGGGTCGCACCAAAGACGGCTTCGAGCGCCAGTACTCAATCAACTACCTCGCACACTTCCTTCTCTTCAAAATCTTAGAGCCGGCTATTCTCAGGGGTAGCACCTCTGAATTCAACTCTCGCATCGTGATGGTTTCTTCAACTGCCCACATGTTGACACAAGTTGAGTTCGACAATACGCTCCTAGAAGGCATATACGACCCGTGGAAGGCATATGGCCAATCCAAGACGGCCATGATTTGGATGGCCAATTACATCGACCGAATGTATGGTTCACGCGGCGTTCACGCGTACTCGCTTCATCCAGGTGGTATCTGGACAACCCTCCAGCGACACGTCGATCCTGCGCAGATGAGGCACTGGAGATCAGATCCCGAAACAAACAAGTTCATGAAGACTTCTGAGCAGGGAACAGCGACGATACTCTGGGCCGCGGTTGGCAGAACATGGGAAGGCAAAGGTGGGAAGTACTTGCAAGACTGCTCGGTGGCGAAACCGGTCGACGGGGTAGAGCTCGTGAGAGGTGGCCATGCAGAGTGGACTTATGCATCAGCGAGCGAGGACAGGCTATGGCAATTGTCAATGAGCCAGGTCCATAGGTGGCTCGTTTAAATATCCCATGCTCTTGGCCACATCTGTAACTGCAACTTCGGCCTTGAAACTGAAACACGAAACCGATACAGTGAACCTTGCGTTACGCCTGTATCCAGGCATCACAGATCGCATTCAACCTGGGCAAATAAACAGCAGAACAGCAGAATTTACATGCCTATATTCTTTAAGACTAGAAGCAATATGACGAGCGAGTGAGTAGGACTGCGTGGATCCGGTTATGGGCGAGGGGTGCAGCCTACGGTGACGGGCGCTACCCGAGGTTTTACTCCGACAGCACCACTCATTCTCATTCTCCCCATTTCAGAACGCGTCGGACCCACCGCTACTCAGCTCAAATAACTCTCGTGCCTGCTTCCGCGTAAAAATGCGCTTTTCTAGTACCTTGACCCTTGGCATCTGAGCGATCCGAGAGTTGCGTACAGCGGATGCGTCGTCAGGTGTGCCCTCGGTGAGCGCGGGCCAGGACCCTTTTCGAGACCTATTGCTAAGGTAGGGACGCAGCTTCAACTTTAAACGGGTCTGGCGCAGGTCAAGTACCTAATGTTTGCCGGAACACAAAGTGAGCAGAGTGTCGCGCAATGCTCGCGCTCTGCTCCTCTCAACACAACACCGCCGATCACGGCTGTATGGGCAACCAAGTCAAGCCGATGCTCCGGCCTGACAATGGTGCGGCAAGAACGCGCTTGTGGCTGCGCTTTTTTGTACAATGACAGTGACCATGTGGCGCATGAGCTGACGTTGATTGTCTTTTTACCCGCAGACGCTCTTGCTCTCAACGTCAAGCCACACATTAAATTCTAACCACACCATGCTGTCGACAGAAAGCTCTATCCGCCCAAACTCCATCGTCTGCGACCGATACGAGCTCAAGTCCAGGTTCGATTGGCCCGTTCAGGCGCGTCCAGAAGAATGGTCACGGCGCACACGTCCGGGGCTCACTGGCAGACGATGTCGAGTGAAAGGGCAAAGCACCCGAAGATGTTGATCCAGCGCTTGACACCTATGCACCTGAGATCCAGCATAAAGGCTGCAAGGATGCGTTGAAGACGAAAAGATGTCGAAGTGCGCGAATGTCAAGTCGAGGCAGGGGAGTCAAGTATGTCTGTAACCTCGCTCGGGGATTCGATTGAAGACTGATGTGAAAATTAGACGAGCGTCAAGGCCAACTTGATTACACGCAACAGTGCGATGGTCGAGACCAATGCTGGGCTCAGCGCGCTCCTCCTTCCCGTCTGTGGGCTCTTTTCCGTCCCGCTTGCATTACTCGCGTGTTTGTATGTTGTGATGTGTTTCTGTCTTTCCCTGCCCGTTGTCCTGCCCTTAGTCTGGTGTTCGATCCGTCGTCGTACCATTTGTTGGCGCGTGCGTTCAATTCCAGACATCGCCCACTTCGTTCTTCTGGCTTACCCGCGACCACCCGTGCGTCGAGACCCTTGCGTTCCGGGCCGTAGTACTCTCTTCTCATTTGTTCTGTTCGTCCGGTTCGTCTGCTTAGATGGCGTCGATGATTCCGACTGAAACTTCTCATTCGCGTTTCAACCGGCGTTTGTTTTCACTGCTCTACCGGACCCGGCTGCTGGACACATCTGGCTGCTCTCAATTGATTGCACGAGGAGCAGTCACCAAAGTGCCGCACTCTGCCCCCGTCGTTTACCTGGAATATTATGTAACCTTGAGTATCGCGATACGCACTTCCTCTCTCGTCCGTCTACGACTGTGACCACTTGCCTCGAACATCGGTATCTGTCTATAGCGTTTTCAATGTGCTAGCATCACGGTCTATCCTGACTTTCGTTCTACAACCTCTTCGTGCTCGGGACCGTACCCTGGCGTGCATCGACTTATGTCGAATGGAAGTCATCAATGACCGCTCAGTAGAAACTACGCGCAGTGAAATGGTACAGATGCTGGCTAGCGGTGTACACGCAAGATGGGCCTTGGGGCGAGACGGGGTTGGACGAATGTATAGCGTAAGCGCAACAGGCAAGATGATATCCCTAGTCGTGGACAGACTGGTTGGTGATCGCAACTTGAAGGTGATCGGGACTCGGGACTCGGGACTCGGGACTGGTGCAGCCCTGTCTCACGATGCAGGTCGCGCCGTCACGGTTGGGACATCATCGGGCCGACGAGCGCGGGGAAGCAACTGACGCCATAGAGTGAACGCCAAGAAGGGACGGTAACGATAAACGGCACCCTGCTCTGCGGGGCAGGAGCACGCTACGAACAGGCAAATACTGGCGCATTGCTTGGGACGAAGAGTGCGACCACGCCAGATTGGGTCAAGCAGGAATCGACGAGCGACACCAGTCCTAAAAGTACCGCGCCCTGATGTTTTACGTAATGACTTCCCTCGTCGTAACCGATCCTGCCTTACTATGTCAGAAGGGGCAGCTTGCCAATCTGGTTGATCGTGCCTGGAAACCAACCGGGTGCCTGGTACTGGACCCAATCGAATAGCTCTTCTGTGGCCACTTCACGCCAGCGAGATCGTGAATTTCTGGCGGTGATCAGTTCCCAATGAGGGCGATTGCGCGTGCGGTTGCCTCGCCCACAACGGCAGGCAGGTTGCTTGGAAATAAGACCGCCTGTGATCGTTGCCTGCCGCCCAACTGCCTCAGATCCCCCTTTTGCTTTAAACTCACGTTGAACACCACCATGCCGACAGATCTTCGAGGTGCAGGTGAAGCACGCTGTCATGAGTCCGCTGAGCATGTCACTAATCTGAATAAAACCCAAATAACTGCGCGCTTCGGATAGCTGCATCCAACCACACCAAAAACACGACCACCATTCACGGTTCCGGACACACAATCAACAACACCACCACGAACATCAACCAGCAAGTAACGAACATCATGCACCCAGACGTCTTAAAGGAATTGGTGACTTCTACAGATATGACTTGATTCAGCCACCAGCTGACCAGCTCCTAGGAAGCCATACAATTAAAAATATCTACCAGTAAGGAGCCTCATCGGAAATTAGACGAGCAACACTAAAATTCTATAAGTTCTGGGATCGCGACACGTTGCTCAAGCCGTGTATGGTGCGCAAATCGAGAGGGGCTGCATGGAAGGCACGCGCGTCCAAATCTTGAGCGACATCTATGCCTGGATCAAGGACCTCACGGGACCGCAGATCTTCTGGTTGGCGGGAATGGCGGGAACGGGCAAAAGTGCTATCGCGTGGACGATCTGCGCACGTGCTGACAATGTCCATGAAATCGTTCTCGGCGGTAGTTTCTTCTGCTCTCGCTCGACCGGTGTAAGCGCGCAGCGGGATGTGCGCTGCGTGATTCCAACCTTAGCGCAGCTCATGGCACGCCAGTCCGACCTGTTCAGCCGGGCACTGGCCGCAGAACTAGCACGTGATCCGGATGTGTTGCACCAGCAGGTCGACGTGCAGGTTAGAAAGCTGCTGTATAGGCCCCTGATCGCTCTCAAGGATTCAAAAATCCCCATCGTCTTTGTTATCGACGCTCTAGATGAATGCACTGGACAGCTCACTGGCAACGGGGCGCTGGATGATGCCGAAACTCACCGCATTGTCTCCGACATGCTCGAGGCGTTGGTTTCTTTTTCGCGATCTGAAGTCAAGCTTCCCGTTAAATTTCTGGTCACGTCACGGCCGGAGACGCACATCCGCGACACCCATGTGTCCGATATTGCCTTCAGCAAGATTCTTCGTTTGCACACCGTCGATAAGCAGCAAATCAACGCCGACATCCGATTGTATATCTTCGACAGGCTCTTCGCCACTTCAACACTACGTGCAATTTTCACTGAAAACGACGTCAACACGCTTGTCGTAGTATCCGATGGCTTATTCATTGTGGCTGCGACAGCCCTCAAGTACGCCCTCGGCGGCGGTATTGAACTCGCCACAGCGAGATTCAGGTCGTTGCTTACGTCCACTCGAGACAAGCTGAGTATTGGAGCCATCGAACCACTCGATCACATGTACGCGATAATCGTGGAAGATGCTGCCAACATCGGTCACTTTCACAGTGACAATCTGAAGTCCTTGCTCCGCACTATTGCTTCACTACTGGCCGCACGGATGACATTGTCAGTTGCAGCATTGGCGCAGCTACTCAGAACGCCAAGTGGCCAGCTACGCGCTAGCATGACACGTCTTCACGCGGTCTTTCACATTCCAGAGGATGATGACGATACCAGCCTACGACCAATACACGCGTCATTTGGAGACTATCTACTTGGACGGGCATCGAAACGCCTTCGAATCTCTGTATCGCTTGGCCACGATGCTCTTACACGCGGATGCCTCCACGTGATGGCCACTGATCTTCACTTCAACGTCTCTCGAAGTCGGTCATCGTTCAAGGAAAACCCCTCGACGAGGCCCCATGGTATCAAACTTTCGCTTGAATATGCCTGCCTCCAGTGGATCTACCACATTGTAGGTTATCTTGAGGCAGCGACATCCAACTCAAGTATGACCCACGTCTTCCTTTCACATATACGGTCGTGGTTTGATCTGAAACTACGCCAGCAATCCGAATGTGACGAGCAAATCGACGCGGTCTTTCGCCCGCGGTTTCTGTTCTGGCTCGAGGTAATGAGCGTTCTGGGTCAGGTTAATCGCGCTGCAGCAATGCTGATGTTTGCGGCTGCAACGGTACATCGTCAGCCAATGCCGGTCTGAACAACTGCTGATCCCTGTTCACAGGTCCGAATCGAGGAGCTGACACGATTTCTTCGCGATGCAAACTCATTTGTTGCTTCTTCGCATCAGGCTATCGAGCATAGCGCTCCACACATTTACCTCTCTGCACTACCATTTGCCGACAAAGACTCGCTCGTTTATCAGGATTTTGCACCAAGGTTCGGCGGTCTCATCTCCGTCAATCCAGTCGGTGTACCCCACCACGCGGGAAGGCTGGTGATGACTCTCACTGGTAATGAAGGGCACGTTCACTCTATCGCATATCATCCCAATGGCCGTCTTCTTGCTTCGGGATCGGCCGATGGTACCGTGCGCATCTGGGACATGCGGACTGGTGAGGAGGCAATGGCTCCTCTGCGAAACAGCGACGGCGCAGTATGGACAGTTGCATTTGCTTCTAACAGTAGTAGCCTAGTATCAGGGACCGAAGGTGGCGTGGTGTGTATTTGGAACCTCATGGCTGCCCACGTTGCTGTACAGCAGTTGAATGGCCATACCGGCCCGGTAATATCGGTCGCTGTTTCCTCTAGCGGGTCTCACATTGCTTCGGGGTCGCGGGACAGAACTGTGCGATTGTGGAACGTCGAGACTAATCAACAGCCTATGATACTCGACGGACACAGTGGCGCAATCCATGCACTTGCCTTCTCCCCAAACAGTCGATTCTTAGCATCGTGTTCTGACGACAAAACAGTACGGTTCTGGGAGACATCCACGGGAAAGCCGAGGAAGGATTCACTTCAACACCACGAGAAAGCAATCCATACCGTCTGCTTCTTACCCGATGGCAAGAAGATTGCTGTCGGATTGGGCCGTGTCATCATTCTCTGCAAGTTCAAGAACGGGCAAAAGACTGCGACCGCGTATAGCGGCTCTGAGTCTATTCTATCGGTCAGCGCGTCATCAGACGGGCAGTCGCTTGTGTCAGCACATGGCAACAGCGTCTGTCTAACAACCCTCCCTCGTTCCGCGGGCGGAGCGTCCTCGAGTATGCTCGACGGTCATTCCGCAAGAGTTTGTGCTGTCACGTTTTCACCGGATAGCCTGTACATCGCCTCGGCCTCCAATGATCACACCATACGGATCTGGAGGAATAGTGACAAAGCGGAGGCTCTTCCATCACCGGTAGACACCTCTAATCGGGATATCTCCTCCCAAACCATGTCCGACACTCGCGAGCTAACAGGACATACAGATTGTGCCATTTCGGTTGCTGTTTCTCCAGACGGTGCCTCTATTGTATCTGGTAGCAAAGATAACTCTATCCGTATTTGGGACATTCAGACTGGCACTGAGAGGCTCCCACCACTGCAAGGGCACACAGGCAGGGTATATTCTGTTACTACATCACCGGATGGACGTCTAGTTGCTTCAGGGTCGGAGGACAAAAGCATTCGTCTTTGGGAGGTTAAAACAGGTGTAGCTGTTGGCCAACCGATGCTAGGTCACTCGGGTTTTGTCAATGCGGTCGTATTCTCGCCTGATGCACTGTGGCTTGCGTCGGGATCAGCCGATAAGACTGTCCTTATCTGGGATGTCGCGACAAGGCGCTCTTCAGACTTGAGCCCGCTTGTATGTCGCAACTTAGTGGTTTCAGTCGCATTCTCGCCTAATGGTCAGCTTGTTGCTGTGGGTGATGACTCAGGAGGTATCAGTCTTTGGCATAGCGGGACCGGTCAGCCGGTGCGCGAGCGTCTCGACACATCCACCATGCTGTCCGTTTCCATTGTGTTCTCACCAGACGGGAGGTACATTGTGACTGGTGGCACTAGTCAATCCTATTTAGACCACAGTAATTTTGTTCCGATTTGGAACATCAGCACTGGCGAGAAGGTCCTGAATCTCAGCGGACATACCGACGGTGTACGATCGGTCGCATACTCGTCCAACGGCCGGTTTATTGCCACTGGCTCGGATGATAATACCGTAAGGTTATGGGACGCAGCTACAGGAGCTCCAATCGTAACGCTGAACGGACACAGTAGCTTTGTACAGTCTGTGACATTTACACCCAATTGTCAATTCATCGTGTCCGGTTCCAGCGACAACACAATCCGTATCTGGACTCGCATGAGATTTGGCTCATCACCAGCAAACGACAGTGACAATGCAGCTGAAACGTTGAATTCTGCCACGCTTGTTGACGGATGGCTCAAAGGGCCGTCCGGCGAGCTGTTGCTGTGGGTACCGACCCCATATAAGGATTATTACGCACGTCCGCTTGCGGCCCGGCAAGTCGAAATATCAGTTGAAGAGACTGTGTTTCATTGTGGGGAGTCCTGGACGTCGTGCTGGCGCGCTGAGACATGATTTCACTACTTCTACGTTCTACCCCACACGAACCTTCTCCACCTGTACATCTACATTCATATTCACGGCTTGCGAGAGTTCTGTCTATGTCAATATGCTGTTGAGAGTAGTTGCGAAAGCTGAGAAAGCAAGTATCGTCCCTTTAACCGAATGTATGGTATGTGCCTGATTATGGGTTTGTGGTAAAGCAGCTAATCACTTTCACTGTGGCGGAAGATGGTTTAGCTGGGAATTGTGGGTCTTCATGGGGATCTCACAATAGTACGCCGAATCAGAGGTTTATGTGACGTTGAAACCGGGTTACGCAAAGATCGAGCCAGGCGTTCCGATACATATTTACAAGGCGAAGGTAAGTTTAGCCATGGGAGAACGACAAGCACCAGCAGGTGCAGATTAACAAACTCAGCAGAGATCGTCTTGCCTCTTGCTACGACGTCCTTAACACCAGCTTAACGATCGACGACATGATCAGCGGCATTTGTCGTTCATACCTCGCCGTTCGCGCTGAGGCTGATAAGACGGTCGCTCGAACCCGCGCGTCTTCGGAACACAGGCAAAGAAGCTTGCTAGCGAGTTGGGCGCAATGTTTCAGCGTTACTTCATGCGGTTGATGAAGGCGTGGACAACAATGGACGAGAACCACAGCGTTGCGTTGCAATGCGACTTCGCGTTTTGAGACGAGTTACAATGGTTTTGCAAGCAATGGAAAGAGTTGGATTTGACAGCATCGGGTGAAAGGAGTAAACTAGAGCACAGTGATCGCGTTTCTGGGGCAGGGCACGTGTGAGGAATTGAAGCGGTAGCGAGGACGAGGAAAGGAATGGTGGGAGCAGCGGGTAGGGTGTGCATCGAGATCGCGACCGAAGAAGGCACAAGCACCAATAACTTGGACGCGTCAGAAAGGCCTGCGCTTGAACAAATGCGAGATGGTGAGAGGTCAAGGTCACGCCAAGCCAAGCCACGCGAAGTTTACTCCGATAGCCACACTTCTCCTGGCCCCTTTCTCGACCGCGTCGGAACAGGCGCCGTTTATCGAGTACCATCACCAGTATCTCTCTGTTTGTATGCAGTCTGGGTCTTTCTAGTACGGCGATCGTTTCTGTGACAGGCGTGCAGATCACACGGGCGTGTGGCGGCAGACCCTTGGCATGCTAGCAATCCACGCCGCGCGATCGGTTGACGCTATGCCGTCAGTTGTGGCGTCCAACAAGCATGAGCACGTCATAAAGTGTAACCTATCGTACAACCTTTCGCATTGGAAGGATGAGAAGGGTGGTGGGTTGGGACCCTGCTGAAGACTCGCGAAGATCGCGGAGCGTCGCGGCCTGCGAGATGTCACACGAGCTTTGCATGTGCCAAAGATCTGTTTGGCTCGACACAAACCCAAGCGGAGTGTCACGCGGCGCTTGCAGCGCTTTGCCTCCTCCCAACACCCCGCCACCAACCGCAGCTACGATCACAACCAGCCACTGCAAGCAGTTCGGCCGAAGCGCTGGAGGCGGGGCCTTTCTGTGGACCTCGGGTGTTCACGTGGCGTGCGGCCTAACGACGACCTTCTGTCCCCTCGGACACTTCTCTCACTCCGTCGTGCCGTCGTCCTACCCCACACCGGAAGAATGGCGACAGCGCGCCGGCCATGGCTCACTCGCAGACGACATCGAGTGAATCGAGGCCAGGTGAAGGCGATACGGCTTTCGAAAACAACACGCAGAGGGTCAAGCGCAGGAACGATCGACGTGTACGGATGACAAGGATCGGAGTGCCAAGGTCGAGCATTGGCAGGGCGTCCTCCTGTGAGTGTTGAAAATTTCGCTTGTCCCATGTTTGACCCATCTCTGACCCATTCCTAGCGTATGCGTTCCATTCCCGCGCTCATTCGCTTTGGCGTGTTCCCTCACTCTTGCCTGTCCGCGGGCGATGGCTTCGTTACTACAAGCATCTGCGTTCTCACTTCGCGCCAGCTATTCATCCATCGTACCATTATAGTGTGCGGGCGTCGAGGATTTCGACCAGGATCTTCCACGCTCCCACGTTTCGAACCCGCCTGGCCCCGACCGTTTGCATAGGGACCAGTAGCCCGAACTTGCTGCTCCTACCCGCGCTTTCCGCGTTGCCTACATTGGGTACCGTTTGCTGCTGATGGTGGTGGTAGAGAGTGGCGAGGTCGCGCGCAACATGGTGGCGGTCGGCGTGCTTCACGGGCTCGAGGAAACCTACAACCCAGAGAACTTCTCTTTCGTCTCTTTCCTGTTGTGACCCGGTTCTACGGTTTCTCTCGGTTCTTCCTCGCTGTGATCTTGCCCTGCGACTGCCGTTTCGACCGTCGCAATCCTACTCGCAAGAGCGTGTCCTCGGTTCCAGACCTGCCTCCATCCCTGTTGCCTTTACAGATGCGTTTCCGCGGAGGCCGAGCGCACTCGTCGTTCATATCATCCTGAACCTCTGACCTTGTCTTTCCCGTTGTGTTTGCCTGCCACATTCTCTCGACGTGTGGAGCTCGAGAACCTCGGCCATTTCGTTCGAGTCTCGACGTGGCTGTTCTTTGCGTTCCGGACGACAACGCCTACCGCTAGCTTCAATCGCCGCTCGAACCACAATTGTCGCGACCTGTCCCACTATGACCACGCCTTCGGCATACGTCGCCGTGGGATTGAGATTTGGGTTGATATATCCGCCTTGCTCTTGTCTGTCCCCGGCCGTCTATGAGCCTTCTTATTGCGGAGCCTTGCTTTCGTGGCTTTCCTCGTAGCCATCTGCGTGCTCGTCCTGGCTGTGTCTCCCCCTACCTCAAATGTGTCAACATCTCCGTCTTTTCTTTTCTACGCTGTTCCGACTTTTTGTACTCTACCTGGCTTTCTGTATCCCAGTCTCTTCTCGCTCGTGATGCTGTCTTGGTGTGGTTCACCAGAATGACAACTACAGGTGAGTCGAGAAAACCAATGGCCACCCGATGTAGAGGGACTTAGAGATATTGGATTACAGTGGCTCGGTGACGAACGGCTGATAGACGCGGGATATGAATCATGAGTAGCGTATAAACGCACCCCGCGACGCTAATGAATCTAATCCTTGACCGAACTCACTGTGACTGGTATGCAAAGTGGCCCAATAAGGTATTTGTGCCGTGTAAATAGAGCAGGATGGTCTTGGACTGTCAAAGCACGAGGCCAAGGTTGTGTCACGCGAACTCCGACAATCGCGCTTCTCCTTCCTTCTTTCCTGAACGCGTCCGAACCTGCGCCGCTTATCGATCCACAACACGCGTATCTCACCGCCTGCGCACAGTCGATGACGTTTTAGTGTATTGGTGTTTCCCGTGACCATGCGGATCATACGGGCAGGTGGTGGCGTTTGACTCTCGGAATGCGAGCGATCCACCCCGCGCGAACGGTTGACACATAACCACATGCCCCACATGTCTCGTGGTGTGTGCCTTCCAGTGAACACGGGCACGTTGTGCGGTGCTCCTCATCAGACAACGGTTCGCGTGTGGAGAATGAGGAGGGGCGTGGGTTGTGACCCTGCTCGGGACTTGCGACGTCAGGAGTGTCGCGGGCTTTAACCCGGTGTCACGCAAATTTGGCGCGTCGCAAACGTTTGTTTACCAAACAGAAACATAGCTGAGTGACACGCGCCACCTACCCTCTCGTTCCTCCCAACACCTTACCGCTCATCACGGCCGCCAACATCGAGCATTACAGGTACTTGTCTGGTTAGAAACGATGTGCCGAGAACGCGCTGGCGTTGACGCCACGCAGTTGATTGGTAGTGTTCATGTGGCGCGCGAACTGATGTCGATTGTCTTCTTCATTCGCAGACACTTCGCCACCAACGAGCTCTGACTGCAATCTTCACGCTATACATTGCACTACATGATCCACCCGAGTCATACCAAACGCTCGAGCCAACCGCACGTCATTATCCACGACCGATCCGAGTCCAGGTCTGGGCTCGACAAGCGGGTCGAGAAGAACCTCCGCGACGCTCACAGCTGGGGCCAGCTCAGACGCAGACGACGTCCAATGCTCCAAGAAGGCGATTTGTCACTCAAGGACTGCACTCCAACCTTCAGGTAAAAGAGCTACAAAGATACTCCGATGACGAGGAGAGCGGAGGTCGAGTTCAGTCTGCGCGCCACGTCGAGGCAAGGAGTCAATGTACGTCTCTGATTGCGTTTGTTGATCGGATCGAAGGCTGAACTGTTCAGTAAAGCCACGCCGAGGTCGGCCTGGATGGGTCAATGCGCTCAAGGTCAAGCACAAGGGCAGCACGTACTCCAAAAACGAGGAGCTGATCAAGGAGCGCGAAGGTCGAGCTAAGACGCCGAAGGCCTGGGTTTAGCCTCCCACCAAAAATAAAGACAGTGTTTAACATTTGCTTCGGGTCAAGGATTAGGGATCGAAGAGGGCGAACGGGTTGAAGGAGGATGAAGTACGGGCGATGATTGATACAGACGATATGGGTGAAGAGCGAAAGAAATGACCAATTGCTACAAAAAAGCAAGAAAACAAGAATGGTTGTCTATCATGCTCGTGCGCTGCCAACCTCTGCAACCCGAAAGGCATGTGAGTGCGGGTTTGACGTGGGCAACGACTAGGAAGACTCACACTCAACCATAACATCGATAGCGTCGCCATCCTCCATGTTGAGACTATGCGGGGTGCCATCGTCGTTCGAGCGCTGACCATCGTACAAGAAACTGAAGTGGGTGAGGTTAGACTTGATGGTGTGGCGTAAAGGTGGTGCCGAGATGGTGAGGCATACCGTATAGTCGAGACATCCTTGCCGACCTTGTTGGCGTACGCGCCCTGCAGCTTCGAAAGCTTGGTTCTACGCTTGATCTTGAAAAAGACCTCCTCACCAGCCGACGTAAGCACCTGCGGCGGTCGCGAAACCAAGCAGTCAGCCGGCCCGCCACACACGAAAAAGCAGCACATAACGCATACTTTGATGTCGATCGAGTCGTTAAGACCACGTTCTTGTTTTGTGCCGTCGTTCTCGTTGTCAGACATGGTGGAGCTGTAGTGAAAGGTGACGAGGAGGAGGTCAATCGACGGATAGCGGACCCGCAATCGGCCGGCAATTCCTTACCCCGATCCCAGTTCAGTTCATCATGCTCAACCTCGACGAGGAAGACCGGCTGTACACCAAGAACGCAGAGCGTGAACGCCTTGAAAGCCAGGCTACACT
>Ga0247815_10002190_pt1 | contig 14509 bp, 15 predicted proteins | sample UWRJL194509B1_FD_181014 | JGI IMG/M metagenome (GOLD analysis project Ga0247815, IMG submission 181014) | Plant litter microbial communities from Arlington Agricultural Research Station in Wisconsin, United States - UWRJ-L194-509B-1 | ecosystem: Environmental > Terrestrial > Plant litter >... | reverse complement strand
ACGTATGCAGGACATTTAAAAGTTAACCTGCCGTCAATATAATCGTACATAATTCTTTCTATTTATTCAATCAATTTGTATCCCTGCTAAGCTACTAAAAAGGATTTTATCAATTAATCATGACGCATAGCCGAAACCACTTCCGGGCTTTTGGTAAGCATTAATATTAATTATTGACTGTATAAATTAGACTTAGGGTTTCCTAAAAAAACCAGAAAAAAACGTGATCGGTACAACGTTGATAATAAATGACTGAGTAATTCCGGCTTGTAAATTAAAATTTCCATACATAAACAAAAACACCGGAAGTTGTCCGATGTCCTTACGAATATGAGAAATATTTAACTGAAATAAATTGCGCCAGCCACAATGAACAAAATGAATAAATAGCTACATTCTACCCGAAGACTTCGAACGTGTACCTGACTTTTCCCTGTATGAGATGTATTTTTTTGCTGAATGGGATTCAGATTTTTCCTGTATACTGCTTTCTTTAGATATGATCAGCTTCTGGCCAGGCATGATGGTACTGCCCTTTAGTTTGTTCCATACCTTTAGGTCTTGTACTTCCACATGGTATTCATCAGCAATTGCTGAAAGGTTTTGTCCCTGACCCACTTTATGGTAAGTTGGCGAGGTTTTTCTTTCTGAAGGTGCATTATGTTTTCTGCGGATCCTTCTGTCGTCATTAGATGCCAGTATGATTTGCGTATCTGCAGCAACAGTATTTGTATTTAGTACTTCATAAATATTCGCATAACTTTCAATACTTACCTTCGGCATAATGATCCGTTTAGGTAATTCCGGCGAGCCATTTACAATTTTCTTTTTATAAGAAGGGTTCAGTGTACAAAGATCAGCTTCCTCCATTGCCAGTGCCTGTGCCAACTCTGTAAGTGAAACAAAACGATTTACCTGTATCGTATCAGTTTTGATCGCAAACAATGATTTCTGTGATACAATCTGATGTTTATCCGGGCAATTCATAACATAAATTGCTGCAATAAATGCGGGTACGTAATTCCGTGTCTCCAGCGGAAGATAAGGCCTGATCGCCCAAAAATCCCTTGAGTGCGCTTTTGCAATGGCACGGTTTACATTTCCTGTACCACAGTTATAAGCTGCAATTGCCAGCAGCCAGTCGCCCAGCTCTGTATACGCATCTTTAAAATATTTCGCAGCGGCGTAACTTGCCTGTATAGGATCTTTGCGTTCATCCACAAAGTTATCCATATTCAGTCCGTAACCTCTTGCTGTTGTAAACATAAACTGCCATAAACCTGTAGCACCAACCCTGGATATCGCATGTGAATTCATTGAAGATTCAATAATAGGAAGGTATTTCAGCTCAACGGGTACATTCATTGATTTCAATGCATTCTCAAATATTGGGAAATAATACTCAGACAAGCCCAGCATTTTACCCATCATATCTTTTCTACCTGCATAAACATCAATGTACCGTTGCACAGATTCATTGTAAGGCAATGGAATCTCCCGTTGAATGGAGTCCAGGCGTTTTTTATACGTAAAGTTATAATTGTAGAAGAGTGGATTTTCCAGGATGATAGGTACCGCAGTCGTATCTCCTGTATATTTTGTAGACAAAAAGCTGATTGGAGAAACAGAATCGAGCCTGTTAATCATTTGCTGTGCGCTACTGTTCAGCACAAAAAGTGTAAGTACACAAAACGAGATGATAAGTATTTTTAGTTTCATAGGCATCGTCCTTTGCTGAACAGCAATGAATATTTTTTATAAATGAACTTAAAAGGCAGCGTTGCCGGTAAAACTATTTGCGAGCGAAAGAATTGTCCCTTCACCGAAATGTTTTGCCATTAACTGTAAACTTAACGGTAAACCTAACTTATTATTGCCCAGGGGGACAGCTATTGCGGGATTGCCGGTAAGTGATGCCAGAACGGTATAAATATCCGCCATATACATCACTAAAGGATCCTGCATATTTTCACCAATTTTGAATGCCGCAGTGGGAGCAACAGGGCTTAGCACTACGTCATATTCAGCAAAAAGTATCTCCATCTTATCTCTGATCAAACGTCTAACTTTTTGGGCTTTCTGATAGTATGCATCATAATATCCCGCACTCAATACAAACGTACCGAGCATAATCCTCTTCTTTACTTCCTCGCCAAAACCTTCGGCCCTTGATTTTTTATATAAATTGTTCAGATTTTCAGCCTGCAGGTTACGGTATCCGTAATGCACACCATCGTAACGTGACAAATTAGAAGATGCTTCTGCTGATGTCAATACATAATAAGCGGGTACCAGGTAGTCTAGCAGATCGAAAGAAACCTCTTCAACTATATGTCCCTGATTTTTTAATTTTTTTATGGCCTCGTAAACAGAGGTTCTGATTTCCGGATCAAGCGCTTCACTTTCAAGCGTTTCTCTCAAAACCGCTATCTTTTTCTTTCCAGTTTGTGCTAAATCTTCAACATAACCGGGAACAGGCAAACGGGAGACCGTACTATCGTGTTCATCAGCGCCTGCCAACACTTCCATCAGCAATGCTGCGTCCGTAACAGAAGATGTCAATGTACCAACCTGATCAAAAGAAGATGCATAGGCAATTACCCCATACCTTGAAATCCTCCCATAAGTAGGTTTTAAACCAAAACAGCCGCAAAAAGCAGCCGGTTGTCGTACAGATCCGCCGGTATCAGTTCCAAGGGCTGCCAGGCACAGATCTGCCTGAACTGCAACAGCAGAACCACCAGAAGAACCGCCAGCTACCCTTTCAATATCAGCGGCATTTTTTACAGGCCCGTAATAAGAGGTTTCATTAGATCCTCCCATGGCAAATTCATCACAGTTCAACCTGCCAATGATGACAGCGTCTTCAGCAACTAAACGTTCGGCCACAGTAGAAGAATAAGGAGAAACGAAATTCTCCAGCATTTTTGATGACGCCGAGGTAGTATGATCCTTGTACAGGATATTGTCCTTTATACCGATAACCATGCCTGCAAGCCTGCCAGCAGTACCATTTTCAATTTTCTCCTGTACCGCCAATGCCTGCTTTTTTGCAGAATCGATAAAAACCTCATTGAACGCATTGAGGTTTTTATTACTTTCTATCTGAGTAAAATAATAAGCTAGCAGGTCAGGCAGAACAAGCTCTTTTTTATCTATAAGCGCTTGTACCTGTAATAAGGATGTGTACTTCTTCAAACTATTCGGCAAAAAATTAACGGGACACGGAAATAAAGGTCAACCTATAAAGGTTTGTTTGTGTTGGTTCTGTTCGGTTCAACAGGATCATTATCAGCTCCATCTTTACCGTCTTTAAATTCTTTCACACCTTTACCAAGGCCACGCATCAGTTCAGGAATTTTTTTGCCTCCAAAAAGTAAGAGAACAACTACTAAAATGATAATGATCTCGGGTGTACCCAGACCAACTAATATGGTTGTGTTTAACATAATATTTGAGTTAAATTTTATTTTTTTCTGTTTCTGAAGACAAGCTTTCAGGTGTTGATGTAATTGGTTTTGAAGGTGTTTCAGGTATTACTGCAACTTCCTGATGAACCGGCATAACCTCTTTTGTCATGTTAACCGGCTCTTTTGCCTCTGGCGTTGGGTACATTTGTTCTTCCAGTGTTTGCGTAGCTGACTTAGTAGGCTCGTACGGTTTTTCCGCATTCAGCTCTTCATCTATATCTACGGCATTAATGTTCCGGTGGATTTCCCTTTTTACTCCTTCAGAGGCATCTTTAAAATCCCTGATCCCTTTTCCGAGGCCCCTGGCCAGTTCAGGTAATTTTTTACCACCAAACAGTAACATCACTACAGCCAGGATCAACATGATTTCTCCCCCGCCCATATTTAAAAACTCTAATATCACTCCTGTATACATATTACTCAATTTTTAGAACTTACATACAAATATAAACATTTTAGCACCAATTATTTATTTTGCAATCCATGCTTCCGGATTCAGCTTTGCCTGCCCCCTCATGATTTCAAAATGCAATAACGGACCATCAGAGGTTGTGGCAACTGTGCCAATTGCCTGACGGGTTTCTACTTTTTCTCCTTTAGCTACCGAAGACGACCTTAGGTTCTGGTAAATTGTGAAGTAGTCACCATGACGGATGGCCACCACGTAGATCCCTTGTATCATCCGTACAAACAATACCTCACCGCCAAATACAGCTCTAACCGATGCACCATCGCTGGTTAATATATTTACACCATCATTCGTGTAGCCTGCTTCCCCTTCAGTGTGCCTTCCAAAGCTCTCTGTAATAGAACCCTGTCCTACAGGCCATGGCAAACGGCCGCGGTTATTCTCAAATCCAGCCGATAGCTTTGCACTCTCCGGTGTATTGGTCAGGTAATTACTTGTGGTCTTTGCTTTCTCCACCGGTGCGGCCTTGTTTTCTGCACGCGCTTTTGCGGCAGCGGCCCTTGCTTCATCTTCCGCCCTCTTCCTTGCCAGCGCAATCTCACGCTGAATGGCATTTCTTATTTCACGGTCAATGGCAGACTGCTGTCTTTTCCGTTTGGCAATATCACGTCCAAGCTCTTTTTCCTGTTTGCTGAACTTATTCAGCACAGAAGCCTGCTCATTTTTATTTTTTGCCAGCTTACTTTGTTCTGACTCCTGTTCACGCAGCAAATTGCTTTTCGCTTTCAAACTCTTGTCCAGCACTACAATTTTATAGTTCAGGTTTTTCTCTGTACCCTGTATATAATCAGCCTGTTTTTTGCGGTACTGACCAAATTGCTGCAGATATTTAATACGTTTATATGCCTGGTTAAAGTCGCGTGCTGCAAAAATAAACATCATTTTATCATATGAATTCCTGTTCCTTTGCGCAAACCTGATCATGCCGGCGTACTCTTTTTTCAGTTGTGCCAGCTGTCCTTGCAGTGAATGTACGGTATTCGTGTTTTCATGGATCTCACTGTCCAGATTCTTTATTTCAGAATTGATTACTGTAATCTTATTCTGCATCAGGCTAATTTTGGTACTCAGGGCACGTATTTCACTCAAGGTAAGCTTTTTACTTTGTGCAGCCTTATTCAGGTTTTTCTGTAAAAGTTCAATTTCCCGCTGGATAGCTTCTTTTTTTCTTTTCAGCTGCGAACTGCTTTGTGCACCTGCAGTTGATGCAATCGTAACAAACAAAAGAAATAAAAGTAATTTGTGTAGCTTCATTGCATCAAAAGTATAAAAAAAATTAGTTTATTAACTCAAACCTTTTTGGAACACTAAACGGAAAATCAAGCGGAAGATTGCGCTCTATCTTAGAGAAGTCAAAGGCAATATTGGTCTTTTTTCTGCCAGAAAGGGAGTTCAGTTTAATAACCGAAGGAAAAAGTGCGCCGGTTATATCCTGATAATCTGAATAAACTACCTTCAATGCCTGTCCTGCTTTTACATCATTCAGGTTGAGTTCCTGGGTTTTCAGTAAAGTATTGAACAACACGCGGAAAGCAAGGTCGCCTTTATCACCGTTCAGCGAAAATGCGCCTTCATTCAGCTCCAGCACGGCATTTTCGTTCATCAATTCATCTATGGTGTTACCCGAAATTACTGATTGCAGCATTTTGAATGTTACCTGCTTACTCGTAAATTTATAGATATAGCTAAAGGGTTTTTTAATAGCCAGCGACTGGATGTTGTTCCTTACGATCAGGCTGTCGGGCGTAATTAGTGCCCTTGCCACCTCAATACCAGCAAAGGCGGTAAGGCTAACCCAAATCATCTGGTCTTTTTTTACCCTGATATTTACATTTACCCCATTCTCTTTTCCATCAAGGTCCAGGTTTACGTGCCCTTTCAGCGAAAACGTGTTAAATGGAAGGTCTTTAGATTTTAGTAATTTTAGGTTTTCCAGTTTTTTATTTACCACAGGTACTGCAGTTACGGGTTGTTCAGGCGCTTTAACAATGTTTTTTTTGGATTTACAACCTACGGCAGTACTTAGCAATGCCAGCACCAGCAGGCTATTTAATATATTTCTTTTCATTTATCTTTTGTTTTAACAGCGCAGCAGCATTACCCGCGTTTCTTGACTTTTTCCATTGCATCAGGGCGTTGTCTTTCTCTCCCAACAGAAACAGGATGTCTCCATAATGCTCAAAGTAAACACTGTTTTCAGCGTCATTGTTTTCCAGTGCTTTTTCTATCCAGGTCCTTGCCATCCCATATTTACCAACCTTGAACAGGATCAGGGCATAGGTGTCTGCAATAGACCCATCATTGGGCATTGCCGTTGCCGCAACATCAATCAATGCCAGTGCTTTATTCAGGTTTTCATCACGCAGGGCAAGATAGTATGCATAATTGTTCATGATCTGGTAATTCTTTGGGTCCAGCTTAACCGCCTTGTCAAAAGCTACGTCCGCAGCCTCCGGTTTATGTTCGTCTATAAGGATTTCGGCTTGAAGGGCAAAAATTAAGGCCTGTAGCTCCCTGTTATCTCCATCCAATGAAAGTGCCGTTTTAATATGCCCAAGGGCTATCGTATTCTGGTTCTCACGGTGCAGGGCAAACGCCATATAATAATATAGTATAGCCTGGTTAGGATAAACAGAAAGGGCGTCATCACCCATAGCAATCATCTGCCTGTATTGACCCAGCAATATCTGTATGTTTAATATTTTCTCCCATACTGCATACAGCTGGCTATTTAACTTTATTGCCTTTTTGTAGTCATTCAGCGCGGCGGGAAGGTTGCCTTTTTCATAATATAAATCGGCAGAAAGCGCAAAAAAAAGCGGATCGTCGCCATGAGTTTTAGCAATACTTTTAAGCAGTTCTTCAGCGGCTCCAAAGTTTTTCTGACTGATGTATAACGTAGCTATCGCGATAGAATCTGCGGGTTGTTGTTCCGCCTCAACCCTTGCACGGGCCCGCGCCAGTGATGCAGAAGCACCAAATTTTTTTTCCAATTCAGCATACACAGCAAGTGCTTCAGCCTTTTTTCCCCAAATGTTCAGGGCATTGGCTTTATCAAAATAATAATTTTTCTGGTCAGGAGACAGCCTGATCAGCTGGTCAAATACAGGGATCAGCGGTGCCATATTACCAGTACTCTTATACAGTTCAGCCATTAGCTTCCAGTACCAGGGATTATCCGGTTCTATGTTTACAGCTCTTTTAATAGCTGCTTCTGCCAGTGGCATCTTATTTTGCCTGAAATTAAGCAGTGCTATTTCATACCATGCGGCGGCATTTCCGGCATCCATCGCAACAATACGGATAAAGCTGTCATTACTTTTTTCGTAATTTTCATTCAGTTTATCCCTTAATCCATCAAAGAACAGTTGTTTAATGAGTGCGCTGTCACGTACAAAGGGCGGCACCTGCTGGGCAACAGCCTGCATTCCCGTTAAAAGTACACAGCAAAAAACAACAATCCTGTTCATGATATATTATTTACCAGTATGCCCGTAACCACCGGCGCCGCGTGCGGTATCGCTCAGTTCCTCTACGTCTTCCCAGCTGATAGTTTCATGTTTGGCAATTACCATCTGGGCTATTCTGTCCCCATTGTTTACTACAAAATCTGTGTCAGAAAGGTTAATCAGCAATACTTTAATTTCGCCACGGTAGTCGGCATCAATTGTTCCCGGAGAATTCACAATACTAATGCCGTGTTTATAGGCCAGGCCGCTTCTTGGGCGTATTTGTGCTTCGTAACCTACAGGCAATTCAATATGTAAACCTGTTGGCACCAGTATCCGCTGCATAGGTTTAATTACAATTTCTTCTGGTGTAAATGCCCTCATGTCCATTCCTGCTGCATGTGCAGTTTCGTATTGCGGCAATGCCAATCCTGATTTGTTGATAATATTGATCTTCATCTTTAAATATATGATTTTTCGTTTTTAATATTTGTTTTTAAAACCCACTATCTGCCCCTGGCAAGCAGCGCTTTAACTTCATTCTTCTCTACATAGACTATCCCAGCAAGGAAAAGTAAAAGCAATCCGTTCCCGATATATAAATTTCTGTTAAAAACCCAGAATGACAATACTACCAAAACAACAGAGATCAGCAGGTAAGCCAATATCCTGTTCAGCTTATAGGGGATCGGATAGTACTTCTGCCCAAGCACATATGAAATTACCATCATTACAAAATAGGCCAGCATGGAAACCCATGCGGATCCCATATAACTATATCTTGGGATCAGTATAAAGTTCAGCACAATGGTAATTGCAGCACCAATAACAGAGATATAAAGCCCAAAGCGCGTTTGGTCAGATAGCCGGTACCAAATGGAAAGGTTCATGTATATCCCAAGGCAAACGTAACCAAACAGCAGATAGGGCACTGCAGGCAGTCCTCCCCAGTATCCGGCTATATGGGCTTTGTCGCGGCTAATGAAATATTTCAGGATTTCAATATTTGCTACCAGCGCTACAAACAGCAGCGCAAGTGCAATCACAAAATAGTGCAGAATGGTGGCATAGGTCTGCCTGGCATTCGCCTGTTTTGCATGGCTGAAAAAGAAAGGCTCGGCACCCAACCTGAAAGCTGTTATAAAAATACTCATGAACATGGCAATTTTACAAACGGCACCATATATTCCTACATCAGTATCTGCTACAGACTTTGGCAATAGTTCGCTTAGCACAATCTTATCAAGGTTTTCGTTCACAATAAACGAAAGATTAGCTACCAGGATAGGCCAGCTATAAGAAAACATCTTTAAGAAGAGTTCCTTGTCAAACTTAAGCCTGATCTGTAAAAATTCTGGTAATAGCAGAAAAAACGTAACCAGACTGGCAATAAGGTTCGAAATAAACACATAACCTACCCATTGAAAGCGGTACCAGGATTCAAACCAGTTAGCAAGAAACCAATGGTTTTTGATAATTGGCGGAATCACATAGAGGAAGATCAGGTTAAAACCAACGAAACAACCAATGTTCATAAACTTGATCAGGCTGTATTTAAAGGCCTTGTTTTCTGCGCGCAACTTAGCAAAAGGTATTACAGAGATCGCATCTATAAATAAGATGCCTACAAATAATCTTACGTATTGCACATAATCCAATACCTGTGCCTTATCCCCGTTATTGATCCATCCGGCAAAAGTGCTGGCAAACACAGAACCGGTAATCAGAAAAAGCAGCGCAATAAAAGCAATCACTAAAAACGAATTGTTATATACCTCCTGCTTTTTATCCTCATGTTTATTCAGGTACCTGAAATAGGTGCTTTCCATTCCAAAAGCCAGTACAGCGTTAAGCAACGAAGCATAACTGTATAACTTGGTAAAAATACCATACACACTTGGAGGGTATACTTTGGTAAAAAGAGGCGTTAAGATGAAATTGAACAGCCGTGACAACACAGTGCTTAAACCGTATACTGCTGTCTGACCTAAAAACTTTTTTAATACTGACACTCCACAGGGTTAAATAAAAACGAACTTATTTTTTAATGATTTCAAAATTACGATAGTTTTTCAGTTCACCGGGGCTCACCTCAACGTTTTCTATCTTCGCGCGGTCAGGTCCTTCATGGCACCATTCCAAAAAAACTTCCAGCAAAGTATCATCACCTTCAGCTTCGATATATAAACTACCATCTTTCTCATTTCTTACCATTCCCCGTACACCCATCTGGTCTGCTACAACCTTTGTAGTGTACCTGAATGATACCCCCTGTACCTTTCCTGTTATCCTTATTACTATATGTTTCATCTGTTTATTTACTTTTGTCAATTGATGGACGGAGCCTTTGATGATTAAAATAATCTTTGCTCTGTGTGCTTCATAATAATTTTAATCATGTCGGTCCATCCTATTATTTTAATTGTTTTAATAGTGAAAGCCGCCAATTCGTTGCTGAGCCTGTAAAAATCCTTGCCATATATCTTCAAGGATTACCGCAGCCGGGCGGATAGCGTTCAGCATCGCTGATACCTGACCTATTTCCAATTCCCCATCTTCCATATTGCCTTCAAACATACCTAATTTTGCTCTCGCACGTCCTAACAATACACTTAATTTTGCTGCATCCGCCCCTTCAGCTTCTGCCTGAGCCACCATTTCTTCGAAAGAATTTTTAAGTAAACGCACCGGAACCAGCTTTTGCATGCGCAGTTTCGTATCCCCTTCCGCGGCACTAATAATCCTGTTTTTAAATGCAGGATGTGCCGATGATTCCTCAGCAACGGCAAAGGCAGAACCTATTTGTACTGCATCGGCACCCAGGGCCATTGCTGCCATCATAGCCCTGCCCGAAGCAATGCCCCCAGCCGCAATCACAGGGATTTTTACAGCGTCTGCCACCATTGGCACCAGGCATAACGTAGTGGTTTCTTCCCTTCCATTATGCCCTCCGGCTTCAAAACCTTCTGCCACAACCGCATCGGCGCCGCATTCTTCAGCTTTCCTTGCAAATTTAGTGTTAGCAACTACATGCACTACCACCATGCCGCTGTCTTTCATAAAACCTGTCCACAAAGAAGGGTTACCTGCAGAAGTGAAAACAATCTTTACCTCTTCTTCCTTAAGGATATGCATCACCCTTTCCGTATCTGCATATAAAAGCGGCACATTAACAGCAAAGGGTTTGTCCGTAGCCAATTTTGCTTTTCTGATATGGTCCCACAAAACTTCAGGATACATTGATCCTGCACCAATAATACCCAAACCACCAGCATTAGACACCGCAGCAGCCAATCGCCAGCCACTGCACCATACCATGCCTGCCTGTACAATAGGGTAAGATATATGAAATAAGTCAGTAATACGTCTGCTCATGGGCTGCAATTTATAGCTTAAAGCTACTATATTTATATTAAACGTCTAACGCGGCTTGCTGCAGTCAGACGGTCGCCTTCTACTTCCTCTATCAGGTTTATACCAGGCTTTTTACCCACCTCCAGACTTCCGTATATCGCCTCAATTCCAAGAAAAACTGCCCCGTTCCATGTTGCCCAGCGCAGCAGCTCGTCAAATGGTACACCTGCCTTTTCCTGCAGTGTAAACATTTCTGCCAAAATACTCAGCTGATGGTTACTTGCAAGGCTGTCCGTACCCAACGTAAGTGTTGCCCCAGCAGATCTAAGCAGTTCTACATCTGGCAACAGGTTCTCTATATACAGGTTTGCGTTAGGGCATAAACACCAAAACAACCGCTGGTGTACATTCCTGGCAAACTCAATATCTGCCGCATTGGTAAAAGTATTATGTACCAATAGTGTTTTCGGCCCAGTAGACATTAGTGGAAGATAGGTCTGAAGTGACGACTTGCCCCCCGCCTCAAAAAATGAAATGTCAAGTCCTAAAAATTCATACAGTTTTAAAAAGTGACCACTTTTATCGGCAAAAAAAACATTTTCATCTGCAGTTTCCTGATTATGGATCGAAACAGATTCATCGGCCAAACCAGATGTATTGTTGATCTCGGCAAAAAGTGGCGCAGATACAGAATAGGGCGCATGAGGCACAATAGTGGCTTTCAAAGGTGCAAATGCCTCTTTTATTTCTTTGGCCTTCAGAATTATTTCAGCAGCCCGGCCCGGATCAAAACCCATTGCTTCTACAAATGTATGGTAGTAAATCTTGCTCTTTTCCTTCACAGCTTTTGACACAATCTGGTTAGATATGTCACCCACTGCAACAATGCCATTTTCATACATCTCCTGGTCGGCAGCTACCATCGCAATTTCAATCTCTTCTGCCGGGGACAGCCGTTGTGATATAACCTCGCGTACAAAACCAGGCAATCCGGTATGCATGCCAATCTTATCTTTCAGATGCGAGAGTTCAAGGTGGCAATGTGTATTTACCAGTCCCGGCACCAGCCATCCATCGTAGTATTCAATCGGTGTCAAAGACAATTCCGCTGCCTCCTCAGCTGTGAAAAGTGCTGCTATCGTACCATCTTCATAGAGGCCGATTACACCATTTTTTAATGGTACGGCATTTAAGGGATAAATCCAGGATGCGGATAAATAAGAAATCATGGGTACAAATTACGGTTATTCGGTTCAAAGGCTGAAAGAATAAACGTAAAACTAGGCAGCTACCCGTTGTAAAAGCACTTTGCAGGGTACAATAGAAGTAACCACTACATAATGGTCCTTGTGTAATGGAATTTGCAGGTAATCACCCTGCGCTAAAGAATAGGTACGGTCATCCTCGATAGTGATGTCACAGGTTCCTTCCAATATCAGAAAACGTTCATACTGGTCATCATGCACTTCTTGCGGTGCCATTTCCCTCAGCCATACTATTGCAGCTGTAAGTGTTGCCGTGTACGTAAGTATTTTCGCAAATACGCCCTCAAAGCCTTCCGGGGCAACCATATCCGGTCTCTGCAGCCATTCCTCAAAATCTTCTATTTTAGAAGAGCTATTTAGTACCGGCACCATTGAAAAAGGCTCGCCGGCCATCATCCGGTCTGAATAATCTATCGTAGCCAATAAAAATGGCCTGATGATGGGGTCAGGCTCAATTGCACCTGCTTCAGCATTATCTTCCAAAGCCTTCCTGATTGCATTTAGCTCCATCACAACTTCGGGGAACAAAAGCATCATTTCTTCTACTTCTGCATTTTCTTCTGCAGTAGCAACATCCATTGCATAAACTTCAAGTGTACCTGATTCTAAAAACTCCTGCAGATCTTTCATGCGAGTACCGATCCCTTTAGTTGTTTAATTGTTTTAACCATTTCTGCCCTCAGGGCATCCACCGATATTCCAAGCTCCTCCGCTGTAGCGGCAAAAGTATAGGATTCAAAGTAGATCAGACGTATCGCTTCCCTGATTGTTACATTTACACTTACCGCAAAATTACTACCTTCTTCCACAACTTTTTGCTGTAGATAAGATTTAATATCCGTAGCGTAAATCAGGTCAAATTCTTCACGTATTTCATCATCTACCTTTCTATCCGCCATCAGCGTCCCGTACAGGTTACTACTTTTAGCTACTTTCAACATCCACGTAAACAAACGTTCCTTTTCAGGATCATATTGCAGGCGTTCATGCCAAATTTTGCAAAATGTGTCCTGCGTACACTCTTCAGCAAGATTTTTATCACCTAGACAACGGGTAAGTATACCAAGTACCGCCGGTGCATATTTATTATACAACTTCAGGTAACTCGCCTTATCCCCATTTTGAAACATAGCAACTATGTTTTTATCTAAATCCTCCAAAGCACTCAGGCCAGCCATATCATCCACATTTGATCGTTATTTTATAAAAATACTCAATTACATCTAGCTTACAAAGCATTGCGCCAATAACTAAGAAATATCTTTAAAGGGCTTAATTATTTATTTTGGTAGCATATATGGGTATTAATTTATTACTTTGTAAAAAGAAAATCAATTAATTACGTTTATGTCTGATTCGACTACCCGATTAAATAAATACATTAGTGAAAGCGGCATGTGCTCAAGAAGAGCAGCAGACAGATACATAGAGCAGGGGAATGTATTGATCAATGGTAGAAAAGCAAAAGTTGGCGATCAGGTATATTTTGGCGACCTGGTTACCGTTAACGGACAAACCATTGAGCCTAAGGAAGTAGAAAACTCCATCTTACTGGCTTTTAATAAACCAGTTGGTGTAACCAGCACTACCGAGGCAGGTGTAAAAAGTAATATTGTAGATTACGTCAACCATAGTGACAGGGTTTTCCCTATCGGAAGATTGGACAAAGATTCGCAGGGCCTTATTTTCATGACCAACAATGGCGATCTGGTCAACAAAATCCTCCGCGCAGGTAACAGCCACGAAAAAGAATACCTCGTTACAGTAAATAAACCTATCACCGAGCAGTTCGTTACCAATATGGCTAAGGGTGTTCCTGTGCTAGGTGTGATGACTAAAAAGTGTAAGGTAACACAAGAAAGCCCTTTCGTATTCAGAATTATCCTTATCCAGGGCCTTAACAGACAAATCCGTCGTATGTGCGAGTATTTTGGTTTTGAAGTGACCAAACTGGAACGGACCAGGATTATGAATATCAGCCTTAAAGGACTTCCAATTGGCGAATGGAGGGAACTTACTCCTGAAGAGCAGACAGACATCTATAACCTGGTTGCAAAATCGAGTTCGGCAGCAAACAATGCACCAAAAAGAGTAGTTAAAAAAGCACCAAAAGTAGAGCCAGACCTGGTTAACGTTACCCCAAAAAGATCCTCAAGGGAAAGACCTTCAGGTCCGGGTAAAGGAAAAGCATCTTCAGCAAGGGCAGCAACAGGCAGAGCCGGAAAAGCAGCACCTTCTGACAGACCTGCCAAAGCAGGTTCATCGTCTTATAAACCGGCAAGTGCCACTACAGACTGGAACAAGAGCAACGGCCCAAGCAGAAGACCTGTCAGACCGTCTAACGGAAAGTCTGGCGCACCTGCAGGAAAAACCAAAAGCCCAAAAAGATAATGCCATCTGTAAGTCAACTCATTATAAATATTGGGTGGCTTATTTTTTTTAGGTAACTTTGCACCAATGCTTGCTACAATAACTAAAACCGACATCCGTTCGCTGGATCTT
>Ga0247815_10002188_pt1 | contig 14523 bp, 17 predicted proteins | sample UWRJL194509B1_FD_181014 | JGI IMG/M metagenome (GOLD analysis project Ga0247815, IMG submission 181014) | Plant litter microbial communities from Arlington Agricultural Research Station in Wisconsin, United States - UWRJ-L194-509B-1 | ecosystem: Environmental > Terrestrial > Plant litter >... | reverse complement strand
CCTCGAATCTGAGCACCACGCTCAACATGCGCGAGACCCTGTTTACAATCTGGATTGGCACCAACGACGGTCGGTTCTTCGTGCTCGGTCTCTTTCGAGCAGTCGCTGACGCCCTGACCCAGTTGGTATCGGCGCACTTCTCACGGGCGGCTCGCCTGGCAAGACCGTCGTTGACACTACACGCTGCGCCGTCGACTGGGTCCGGACCATGTACGGTCTCGGTGCGCGTAACTTCCTTTTCATGAACGTGCGTCGTCTCTGCCTTTTCCTTTCCTCGCTCGTGCCTACTGACCGTCTGACAGATGATCCCGCTTCACCAAGCCCCGATGTACTCGCCCACCGGTTACCCAATGAAGTTCTACCAAGGCCCGCGCGACCAGGCTGGCTGGGCCCTCTTCATGGAAGAAGTCACCAACTCGGGTAACGCGCTCGGTCGATACATGTTGGGCGACGTAGCCCGGGAACTTAAAGGCGCGGCTGTCGGTGTGTTTTTTGTTTCTCATATACAAGCATTATGCTTATGAATTGCTCGCCGCTAGGTCTATTCGACGCGTACTCGCTCTTCAACGCGATTCACACGACGCCGGCCAACTTCCTCAATGGGACGGTCCCGTTCAACGTCACCGGCGCGATCAACTCCTGTGTATACGAGGTAAACGGTGGACCAGTGGGTGGCTCTTGTCCACCGCCGCAGGTACGTCAACCGTGCGAGAGTTTGCTTGGTTGGATACTGACGAGTCGATGAAGGTCACGACGAGCGAGGCGCGCGACAGTTATCTGTGGTTCGACGAGCTGCACCCGAGTGAGCAAGCGAATAGGATCGTAGCGCGCGAGATTGTGAAAGGTGTCAAGGATAGTAGCCAGTGGGTAAAGTGGTTATCGTGAAGTTTATATTCAGCCGAGTGTTGAAGAAAAGAGATACAGTGGGAGTGCCTGTCGTTCTGCATCTGCGTCTTGCATCGTTCTGTGCGCACATTATGACTTCGTCTCCAGATGAATCTCTATAAGAATGGGTAGAGGCACTCGTGATGTCCACTCCATAATCAATGTCGTCTCTCATTCCAACTCTCACGAGACACTCTCATCATGTGCTACACGGAGACTCATTGGGTTCATATACCCACATGGCCGGGTCTGAACAAGAACCCTCGTCTTATCGAGAACGCGCGAAGATTTCTCACACCGAAAACCGACGTCTGTTCATGCCCAGCTTCGGTCTCGGTCTCATCATCCACTCAAGACACGGGATACCTGTAATCCTGTAGTGAAAGACACCCAGAGCGTTGAACGTCTATCCGTAAGTACTTCCAAGAAGTCGTATGCGTTGAGCGGGATACTCACCAAGTGCTTTAGATGCTAGACTCGATGAGCCTGCGAGCGCGGATATGCAAGTGTTGCAACGGGAGGCGAGCGATAAAGATCGGGATGCTCCACTAACTTTCGTCACCCAACCTCCAAGCGCGATGGTCGAGCGGCAAAACGAGGATGACAGTTTTCAGCGGCAAGACAGATGGCCAACGAAGGAATACATCGTGAACTGCAAATGTTGTCGATTGAGAGACCCGAAGGAAGGTGCATGCTCTAACTTGGCGCTTAGGGGTTTCGCAAAGCGTTGCTGTAGTTCAGTGCGACGATTACAAAGTCTGGCACCACCAAGTCCGCCACATGGCGTGCCCCGCCATTGCATCGCCTGCCGGCACACCTACATTTGAAGCCGATCACTAGACGCGATACGTCTCATCATCTCGATAATGCACATGGTCACCGCCTACATGCGACTCTCATAAAGCCGGACGTCGTTGATAGGGGGTCTGCATGGCCGTCCTTCGCCCAGGTTATCACCCCACTCTCATCATCTACTGTGTATAGCCGAACACATGCAAGACGACCGCATATGCACATAGCTTCAGGAAGCACGTATAGCTTCCTCATTATGCTACGTTAGCCGGATTACGACTTTGATGAACGATCTACAAAGAACGGAGACCCGCGGTACGGCTCAAGACACAGACCCGAACGTTATTCAGTATTGCCTTGCCGTCGACGTGAGTCGCTTCATTATTGCCTTGTTACACCCAGAATGTTCGCACATGATGCTTAAAATATAGCCCACGAGGGAGGAAGGACACACAATGAAATCAAGAAGAACGTATGCAGCTGTGGCGGAAGGCAAGAGACAGAGACCAGGAGACTCCAATAATGTTGCCCAGTCTACCACCAAGCGTTTGACAGTCGATCGGCAAAACGAAGATGCCCGTGCCGAGGAGCAAGACGAAAATTCGGAGCAGGAAGACACCGTGAAATGTGAGCGTTGTCTATTGAGACACCCGACAGAACAAGTATACTCTCCTTGGCACTTGATCGCTTCTCAAAGCCTTGCCGTAGCCCAGTGAAAGGTTTGATGCCACCATGTCTGCCACACGGTGTGCGTCGCCACTCGCCACCTGCGGAAGCTCCTACATTTTGGAGCCAAAACTCAACGCAAGAAGTCTCATCAATTAGAAAATGCACATGAATTTCACCGACATTTGACTCTTATAAAGCCGGACGTCTGCGGACTGCGAGTCTGCATGGTCGTCCTCCAGCCGTTTGTCACACCACTCTCATCATCTGCTATGTACGGCCAACACAGCAACGACTTCTTACGCACATATTCTCGTGGAGTATGAATATTCGCGTCACAATACTGTCTTAGGCAGAGTCCGACCTCGGCTATTGACGTACAAAGCATATCGACCCGCGGAAAGGCTCGGACACAGGGGATTTCTGCTTTCAGTATTCCTTTGCTGGGGAAATGATTCGCATCATTATTGACGGATTATACACAAATCATTCTCTTACGATGCTTGAAAATGTAGAATGAACGACGCAATCGTGGGCGACCAAAGTGTCAACCTTGTTCCGTGTTCGGATCCGGCCGATCCGGCACCGCGTTTAGTTCCGGCGCTGCCCCTCGTCGACCGCCTCTCGTTCCCTCGTCCCCGCTTTCCCCCTTGCACGAAACAAAAAGCCTGTGAGTAATAGACCGAGCGTAGGCTTGTGTGTGTGCACTGTATGGGGTGTTGGTGCGACGCGTCTGCGGGCGAGAGATGCGCTGAGACTTTTGCCTGCGCGCGTCGACCAGCGATACGTGCGGGCTGGACCGCTGTGACTTTGCAAAGAGGCGTTCAAACTAGCAGAACATCTACGGCTTGTACCTGACGCGTCTGCGTTTGCTGTTCTCTGGCGAACTCGTGGGGCTGGCCCATCTGCGAGCTTGCGCGGTGGCTTCTTCTCGCGCAAATATCCAGTCGGCTAATCATCACCTTGATTTATATTTGCGCTGTTCCAGATCTTCAAAATGTCGACGGATCTTCAGTGGCTCCTTATCCGCAACTACAACTCGTTCCTCGTCAAGCGCCTGCCAGAGGGTACGTACCTGTTCATTGACTCTGGGCTGGATATCACTTTCGACCTTGTGCGCTGCATCCTGTCGTCTTAATCGACCCACTCTTCGTTGGTGCGGCTGCTATTCATCAACGCGAAGCCGTGGCTTGCGCTAGTTACTGGTTGGCGCTTGCAGAACGTGAAGCCACTCACGCAGTTCATTCGTTCCTCCATATTAAACCCATGCGCTCGTTATTCTCATACTTACTCGCTCATAATTTCGCTGGTCTAGTGCTGAGTATTTGTTCTACACAGGCCCGATCCTCTCCAAGGAGCCCGGTAACCTGCGCAACCTCCACTCGCACAAGTTCTCCGGTCTCGCCAACCACAAGACCATCCACGTCGCACCTTCCACCTCGGGTGTCACGCTTACCACCAGGAACAAGCATGCCCCAACTCGTATCGTTGGAAAGGTACGTCTCACCCAGTCTTCACGGGCTAAGAGTTGTTACTGATATGCCTGGGGTCATAGTCGTACCACAGCCAGACCATCCGCCCGCGTAGTGGCGGTCGTCGCGTGGCGGGCGTCGTGACCAAGAACACCGCGACCAAGGGCTACAGGAGTGACCTGCGCTCGGTGAGTGGCACTACTCGCCTTCCGGTCACTCTACCTGGGTTATTACTCGATCTCTGCTATCTATTCGCCTTCGGGATCCGAAACCTATGTTGCTACGTCCACGCGGTATATAGCGTCCATGTGGCTACCCGCATGACACTGTCGCCGTCGTTAAACTCCTCGTCTCCTGCCTCTCTACCTCATCCCCTTGTGGTTCAATTCTGCATCTATCGCGACCCTGTTCCCATCCTTGCCTGCCTGCCCATAGTGGCTCCTGTCCTCCCAACGCACTCTCGTTAGAACCCGGTCTGGCAGCTTCCTCACGCTGGCCGGGCGTGGACATGTTTGCGAGATCAACGTTCTCTTCGGAGACGATCGTTCGATTATTACATGCCGGCCCTCATTCAGTGGGACGGGGTGCTTGTCACCGGGCGGACATCTCTTCAGCTCTCTTTCGCCGGTTTGGCACCATGTGGTCTAGGCTGGGTGATTGGTACATTTCACACGTGACTGGTCTTTTAGTTGGTTGCACTTGCTTTGCGCCGTGAAGATCGGCGGCATACTGACGGCAAGGTCGTCTGCGTACGCTGCGGACCTTCGTCACTGGTTGTGTGCCACTGCCCTCTTCGCCCTGTCCGGTCGTACACTGTGCCTCCGCCGAACATTCTGCCTCACTTGTCCATACATCTTACATTCATTCCCACCCCTCACTCCCACTTCACATACGCGCAACTCGTCAGACTATCCTTGCTCTGCTTCATGTCCCAACCCCGTCCTCTCTGCTCGCCATTTCGTTTCACGCACGCTGACGCACGCACTCTTTTCTACTCGCACAGCACGCCGTCGCGCGCGCGTCCGCGATCCTCCAATCGCAGAAAGAGAAGAAGGAGGCCCCGGCGAAGAAGACCCGTGGGAAGAAGAAGGCGGCTGCTGAGGCTGAGGCTGCCTAGGCGGTGATTGTGTGCGAGTTCTGTTGTATGCAATGCGGCAACGATGCAACGCAGGCACTATATCATACGATGAAGAAACGTGTGGGCTTTCAGCGATTCAGGCTCTCGCCCCGCCTGCCACTCTGGCCATCGCCGGTTTACCCACTTTGTCCCCGCTCCCTGAAGAAGTTCCTGTGCAGCCCTGAAACTCACCAGCAAATGTGAGGTGGGAAGCACGGTGCGGTCGTGCCGTGCACTGCCGTCCTCGTCTCTCGCTCTCGTCGTCCTGCAAGCCGCACTGATCTCTCGACATCTCGCTTACACTCAAAGCCTCCGCCATCCCCATTCCACAGAACGAAGAAAATGAAGAAACTATACAAAAAAGCGAAAACCGACGTCAAGGATCTCCTGCGCCCGTCCTCGGGGCAGAGCATGCGCTCTTCCCCTTCGCCAAGCAGCCTCGATGCTGGCTCTCCGGTACATATTGTGTCTAATCTGGACTCAAAGGCTCTGCACTGAGCTTATCGCAGGCGCGCATCGTCAATCAGAACGGCAATAGCAACTACAATTTTGGCAGTGGATCGATTACAAACAACAACTGGGTCACAAACTACGTGCAGATCGAGGAAGAACAAGTGAGTCACATAGCCGCCGGCATCTCACGTCGTAGTCATGCATCGCACAACAGGACAAGTATATGAAGAAAATCACCGCCGGTGGGCCGCGTAACTGGTTTTTCCATAGCCAATGGCACTGACATCTTGTAGCACTGGAAAACAGGTTCGTTCCCGAAGCTGTTTACAACGCACAGTTGAACCCGGGCTGCATGGACCAAACGCGCGTGCGAATTCTGCGCGAGACGAAGGCCTGGATCTTGAACCCGGATGACCATAAGATCTGCTGGATTACCGGAATGGCGGGTACTGGCAAGACTTCCATCGCAAAGACCGTTTGCGAGGAAGCCAAAGCGGATGGCGCGATCGTCCTTGGTGGGAGCTTTTTCTGCTCGCGTTCGACTAGCTTGGCAGCACAACGAGATATCCGCTGTGTGGTTCCGACTCTAGCCGTGCTTTTTGCGCAGCTTTCGACTGAGTTTCGACTGGCCCTGGCTGGAACGATTGAGCCAGGGATCCAACACCTGGACGTCGCGACGCAGGTCAAGCAACTTCTCGTCATGCCGCTACTGGCCTTCGAACACTCCCGTGTACCAATCTTGTTTGTCATAGATGCGCTCGATGAGTGCGGCGGCGAAACGTCCGATGGCATGCTAGACGATGCGCAGTGCCACTCCGTTGTCACGAGCATGCTCGAGGCCCTGGTCAGCATGTTGCAATCCGACTCAAAGCTTCGAGTCAAGTTCTTGGTCACTTCGCGACCTGAGACTCAAATCCGGGACACCTCCATCTCTGACGACAAGCTCAGTCAAATCATGCGACTTCACGCAGTTGATATAGCTGAAGTCGGGGCAGACATACGTCGATACATTATTCAAACACTTGACACCAAGCTCGCCAACAAGCCGAAGCTCCGAGCCAATATCTCAACCGATGAAGTTGAGGATCTCGTTCGACTCTGCGATGGCCTGTTCATTGTGGCGGCGACAGCACTGAGGGATACCATGGGGGCAGGAGCTGATGCAGCCGTCTTCAAGTTCAAGCGGCTGCTCAACGCTTCCCGTGACAGTCTCAGTGCAGGCGCTGTGTCCCCACTCGACAACATGTACGCACACATCCTAACGGAGGCAGCCAGAGCGGATGGGTCTGAGGACGCAGATCTGCCGGGTCTGCTTCGGCTTCTTGCGTCATTGCTCGGTGCCCGTATGACGCTTTCCGTTGAGGCATTGGCAGTGCTTCTGGAATTGGAGATATACGCAGTGCGAGCGAGTCTATCTCGTTTACACTCTGTCGTTCATGTTCCCGACGACGACGATGTGCCAGGGCTGCGCACGGTTCACGCCTCGTTCGGCGACTACTTGCATGGTCGAGCAGCCAGCCACATTCGTTTCCCTCGGTCATTTGGTCAGGCCGTACTCGCACACGCCTGCCTCGCCACAATGGGGAGAGATCTTTACTTCAACATCTCACACATCCCGTCATCGTACCGGCTCAATCCATCGACAAGACCAGCCAGTATTAGTCTTGCGATCGAATACGCGTGCCTACATTGGGCCCATCACATTACTGCATGTGTACCCCATGACGAGGTGGTGTCTGATTCTCCTTCGTTCGACATTGACATCCGTCAGAAGTTCCGGCCCAAATTTCTGTTCTGGCTTGAAGTACTCAGTGTCCTGGGCAAAATCAGTCTTGGCCCTGGGTTGCTATCCATCGCGCGCGCTGCTGTAAGTTCATTACCGCAAGCCCCGCAGACATACTCATTCTGCTGCAGGTTAGCGATACCTCAGTTGTGCAGTTCCTCCAAGATGCACATTTCTTTACAGTTTCGTCTCACGATGCAATTGAGCGGAGTGCACCCCATATATACCTTTCCGCGCTCCCTTTTGCAGACAAGAACTCGCTCATCTACCAGGACTTCTTCCCGCACTGTGTTGGCCTTATGACTGTTAACACATTTGGTATTGCCCACCACGGAGGAAGCACTCTCATGCGACTGACAGGCCACAGGGGCCCCGTTCACTCAGTATCATATTCTTCTGACGGTCGACTCCTTGCCTCGGGCTCAGCCGACGGCACTGTGCGCATCTGGGACACGCAGACGGGCGAGGAAGCTTTGCCACCAATGCGCAGTGGCGATGGACCTGTTCTGTCGGTCGACTTTGCTCAGAACAGCAAACGGGTCGCGTTTGGTACACAAGCAGGGATCGTGGGTGTTTGGAACCTTGCGCAGGGCCAGACCCATCGACGGTTGAGTGGCCATTCTGGCCCGGTATATAGTGTGGCCATTTCACCAGATAGCACTCGCCTTGCATCAGCGTCAGAAGACAGTGCGTGTCTGTGGAACGCTCAGACAGGCGAGCCACTCGCGGTTCTGAGTGATCATGAGGAATCAGTTGACGGAGTTGCCTTCTCTCCCAATGGGGATACTTTGGCATCCAGTTCTGGCAACAGGACGATCAAACGTTGGCACAGTACCACAGGTGGAATTGCGTGTGAGCCACAGCGAGTTAATCCGCACGTCCTTTTCCCGCCACGCACAACCGTAGCTCACGGTGTTGACTTCTCTCCGGATGGCGAATCGATTGCCGTAATCACCGCCGACGATGATGTGGATGAAGTCAAAATTTTACGATGCGAGACTGGGGAGGTGATTGCTGAGCTGCGTGGCGCCGCCAAGATTCGCTCCGCCCAATTTTCATCAGACGGTCGGTCCTTGGTGGCGGCGCACGGCCGTGATGTCCGACTTTGGACCCTGCATCCTGACCCACCCAATGCTCCTGACGTTGATCTCAGTGGCCATACAGGCAACGTCAATTTGGCTACATTCTCGCCAGACGACCGCTATGTTGCGTCGGCATCTAATGACGGCTCGATCAGGATCTGGAATGCAGGGAGCGGCCAATCAGCTGTTCAGCTGCTGCCCGTGCACACCTCAGGCATAAGCTTTGTAGCGGTCTCTCGGGATGGCGGACTCATCGTCAGCGGCTCTGATGATAACTCGGTGCGGGTGTGGAATGCGTGCACAGGTGAGGAAATGCTTCCGCCACTGGTCGGGCACAAACTCTGGGTAAACTCTGTGGCTGTCTCACCAGATGGATGCCTGATCGCATCTGCGTCAAGGGACAAAGCAATTCGTCTATGGGATGCGCGTTCAGGGGCAGCAATTGGCGGATCGATTGGTGGTCAGACCGAGTACTTCAGCGCCGTGACATTCTCAAACAACGGGTGTTGGCTTGCATCAGCATCCAGCGACTGCACAGTGTACTTGTGGGATCCCGCGACAAAGAAGCCATCGGCTTTCAGCCCACTGCGCTGCAATGATTCGGTGTTTGTGGTCGCATTTTCGCCTGACGACAGACTAGTCGCCGCGGGAGACGACAGTGGTCGCATTTATCTCTGGCAGACAGATACGGGCGAGCAAGCACGGGAGCCATTCCAGGCAGACGGCAACTATGTTTGGTCTCTTGCATTCTCACCGGATGGCACGTGTATCGTGTCCGGCGGATCACGGCATGTGGCGTACATTTGGGACGTCAGTACGGGTGAGGCGATCCGTCAGCTTCAGCGTCATGCAGGCAGTATTCATTCCGTGGCGTGGTCCGTCGATGGGCGTCTCATTGGCACAGATTCCGAAGACAAAACAGTGTGTCTATGGGACGCGTTGACTGGCGCACCGCTTGCGACACTCCGCGGTCATACGGAAAGAATTAGATCGGTGGCGTTCACATTCGACAATCGGTACATCGTCTCGGGCTCTGAAGACTACACGATCCGCAAGTGGGATGTGCCCTTGGCCTGCAGGCTAGCCTCAGAAAGCAGTCACAACCCCGTGGCGGCACTTGGGTCTGTCCCTCTCAAGGACGGATGGCTGGTGGGATCATCGGGCGAACTCCTCTTGTGGGTACCAGCGGAGTATCGTGGCTATTTACAGACGGATATCTGTACGTTGTTGATCGCCAAAAGCCGCGTCGTCATCACGGCGAGTAACGGCGGCCTGCATGCTGGCGCGGACTGGACCTCGTGCTGGCGCGGCTGAACAATATAGCTACACAATCGGGGCTTGTATGAGAGGGTCGGAAACTGTAGTTGAGAAGAGCAATAGGCCAAGAGGAACATATAAGATTTGCTTCGGACTCCCTTCTACTTCCCGGAATTTGTGAGTCAGCCCATTATTACCTCTCGCCAAAGTTGGAGGTGAAACGGATGGAGAGGAAGAATAGTTGGGTTTCGAACGAGGCAAGAATCTTGCAACGCTGACATCGGGCATGTTTGCAAGGTCGTTGACAAACACCTGCAATTAATGAAGTACTGGGCATTCGAATTTGACCTAGCAAGGCTCTCTGAAAGTGTATTATGCGCGGAACGAAGGCGAATAGAAAGACCGGTGCGCGCAAGACACAAGTGCACAAGCTTGTACAGGACCTATCCATTGAACGTTGAACAATCAAAAGTCCAATCAACTCCACGCAAAGTAGAAAATCGTCTCAGACGGGATTCAAAAGGAAACACGGAATCGACAAGACAGGTCGCGATGTCGAAGGATGCCGGTCGCAATCGGATGAGCGTGGTATCTTCTCGGGCCATTCCGACGACGCGTTTTGGACCCACCCCTTGTCGACCGCCACTCGATCTGTCATCCTCGCTTCCCCCTTTCCATGAGACCCTAAGCCAAGATTCCGAGGCCTTCTATTTGGGATGACAGGTCTGTGCACGGAAGGTGCGTTTGGAAGTGTCCTCTGTGCACTTGGACGAGTCCGTGAACGCGGTGGGCGCATGCCACTTCGAACTGACCTGGCACGATCGCATCTTCTCGAACCGAAGTCCTTCGCGGTCGTCTCTACCGTGGCTGGGTTCATCGTTCCTCGCGAGCTGGTGTGGCTTGCACGCCTCCAATCTTGTGCGGTTGCTCTCCATGCTCGGCTTGGCTATAGCCTGTGCTAACCATCTGGCCTTTCCTTTGGCTTCATATTCCTCGGTCGCAACATCAGCCCTATCCTCGCCACGCGCCTAGCGGACGGTGCGTACTGTACGATCTCTGCCATCCCCGATCCCTCGCCATGACCACTCTCGCCTCCGGGCTAGATATTCCCTTAGGCTTTGTGTTCCGTCACTTCTTCGCTTTCTGCTGCTGGCACTAAACTGCCCCTTACATCGGTTGCTCGTTAGCGTCGGAAGCCCAATGAAGCCACCTACGCCATTCACCTGATCCTCCACCTTTGCCTCGCCGCTCATTGGCTCCCACGTTTCCTGCCTTCATCTTTTATTTGTACACACATTCGCTGCTATCGTCTACTCGCATCCCACTGCTGAGCTGATCTTCACAGACCGGTCTAATCCCTCCCGGGAATCCAGCAACCAGCGCAGCTTTGACTAGCTCAAGTAGTCCGGTCTCACCCGCCACATCGTTGTCTGCATCCTACTCTCCATCTTGGGCGTCACGCTCAGCACCAGGAGGACGCACACCCCGACCAGCGATGTCGGCAAGGTCCGCTTGTGCTCAGTCGCAATCGCTCACGAGTTCACACTGACGCACTTGTGTTCTGGTCGTACCACAGCCAGAAGCCCTTCCCACGTAGCTGGCCGGTGTTGTGAGGAAGAACGTAACCAAGGTCTACATGAGTTACCTCCACACGGTGAATGTCGTATCTCGTCCTCCACTTGTTTGCTTTCCTCCTGCCCAGTCACTGGTATTGCCCTACTTGCTCGTCGCCATGACCTGTCTACTGCCACTCGACCCTTCATCTAGATATGTTGTTCGATGCGAGACCAATCCTCTGCCTATGCCATTCTCGTCAGGCTACATTCCTTTGGCGTCAGTCGCGAGCGTTGACCCTTTGGTTTCCATTCTGTCTGCCTGTCTCCGCAGTGTCTTTCCCTTACTGAAAAAGAGACGCACAGCTCCTCGGCAAGCTCTCAACCTCCGTCAGCATGCAGTCAACACACGCATTCACCTCGTCTTTCCTGCTGTGTTTCTCGCCCCTCTCGCCGCTTCTTTACCCCACCTCCTCGAATCCGCTCCCGTTCCAATCCAGTTTAGAATTTTCTTCATGCTGACCGGGAATAGACACGTTTACGATATCGACGGTCTCTCCGTTCATTTGTCATATTGCATCCCGTCCATTGTACAGTGGGATGTGGTGCTCGTTACAAGGCTAATGAATCTGGCTCTCATCTTGTGGTTGTGCTTCGTGGGCTTTGGCAATATGAGGAAAGGACATATGACTAGCCACGTCGAGGTCGTCGTCGGCCTCGCGAGGTAGTTGTGGACGAATTGAGGTCGCTTGAGCCGTGGCGCAGCCTCCATCACTGGTTGCGCGACAGTGTCCCTTTTCGTCGTTTCAGTCGCACAAGACGCATTCGCTGAACATCCCATTGTACTAAACGTACCTTAACCCTTGCAACCTACCCTGTCCACCTCCGCCGTTTCACATCTGTGACCTCGTCGCCCGTCCTGCTCGTCCGACAGTCCTGACCCCATCCTCTCGTCTCACACTCACCGACTCCGCGCTCTTTTCTACTCAAATAGTGCACCGTCTCACACACTTTCACGATAGTCCAATCAAAGAAGAAGAAGATCGAGACCTTACGAAGAAGACCCGCAGGAATGAGATGTTGGATGCTCCGGCTGAGGCTGTCTGAGTGCGGTTGCCCTCGAGGTCTGTTCCATTGTATGCAACACGGTAACTGTAGGATGACGCCGTAATATATGATACTATGAGCTTCATCTATGCCTGCGTGTAATAGTATGTCCGCCTAGCGGTGTTGTGAACAATCTCGTCTCTCACCTGGCGGGTCTGGACACGTTTGCCCATCCCTTGCTTCCTTCTGAAACAGCCACTCGATTATTGCGAGGCGGCTGGTTTACCCTCGCGACGGGTACTTCGATATTCTCTTAGTAGGACTGGGTGTGTTCGCTACTCGTCACAACCTTGGCCTAGTACTCTTCCACTGCTCAAACCGTGACGACGTACCTCATCATTTCGCCGAGCCACTCTACGCAGGTTCCATATCACGCTCTCTTCAATTCGCACATTATTGTTTCCCGCACACGCCTACGAGCCTCAAGTTGGCAAAGAGGAAGAACGAAACCTTCCCTCAGAGGGCAAGTAGAAAAATAAGTCGATTACTGCAACGAAACACACTTGAGCGAAAGCAGCACTGAAATTATATCACATACTGTAGAAACTCTATGAAATCACCTGCTACACGACAAGAGCCATTGATGCGTCGTTCGAGAAGTACCGACCCGGCCGGCACCCCGCTGCTCGCCACCCGCCATAGTCACACAGTTCTTGACGATTGTGATCGTTTTGTAAATTAATCTTCTGGGATATGACAGATCCGTAGGTGTTCATCTGCGGCGGCAGTTGGCGGAGGTTTGCACTGGCGCGACCCGTGATTGCAGTTTGCGACGTTGCGCTGGGCGAGCGAGAAATGACGGAGGGCAGAAGGTACCACGGCATAGATCGACGAATAGAAGTAATTCAAATGCGTTAGAATGTGAGAGGCAAGTCGTGACGGTCGACAACGACGTCAAAGTATTGAAAGCTGGGACGCACCTTCTCAGGATCAGACTGGTATCGCCAACGAGCTCCTCTTCAAGCAATCAAAAATAATTCCAACGTCCCGGTAATAACAATGCAGTCTTTTCCGTGGTGGTATCTAGCAGCGTGGATTGAGGAGGGCATCGTTTCCCAAGCACGGTGTGAGTGTCTTGCGAACTCACCATCGACACGATACTGTTTGTCAAGAGCGAGTGTCCGCGAACCATAGTGTCGTCAGCGCGGCTGGTAGCCATGCCGTCTCTACGAGAACGGCATGTGGTGGACTCGAGCGAGGCTCCGCGCGAGGTACGAGTACAATGTTCAAGGGTTATCGTGAGGTGATAAACCACATCCGAAGATACGATGGCGAGTTGCGGTGGAGTCAGAGTAAGCACAAGAGGGAAGCGTGTTCCAAACCAGACGGCGACGCGATGCCGGGTTGTGTCGGTCGAGGGAAGAGGGGCGTGGGAATCTCACGGGCCATTCCGACGACGCGTTTGGCGCGACTTGTCCACCGCCCGTCGATCGGTCGACCTCGTTTCTCCCCTTGCACGCAGCCCAACTTCCGCAAGTCTACGTTCTCCTTCACGATGAATGCGCACATGAGCAGGGTGTCGGTGTGACAGGCCTGCAGGTCAAGGTGCGTTGAGAGTCGAGCCAGTGCACGTCAACGAGGTTTCGAACGCGATATGTGCGAACGCCGCGCCGTTATGACCTCGCGCAAAGGGTTTCAAGCTAGCGGAGCCCGTTGTGCTTGTGCTTAGCGTACCTACGTTTGCCGTTCTCTGGCCGACCGATATCGCCTGCTCGTCAGCAAGCGAGGGTGCTCGCTTCTTCTCCCGCCGATATCCATTTACTGATCAATCTCCTCCTTTTCAACTCTCGTTCTTTCAGATCGTCGAACTGTCGACGAACCTTTAGTAGCTTCTTGTACGCCACGACAACTCGTTCCTTGTCAAGCGCCTACCACAGGGTGTGTACCCGTTCATTCACTTTGGACTGGATATCCCCTTTGATGTTGCCCGATGCGGTCTGCTGTCGTGGTGTCCACCTCCTTCCTTGGTGTTGGCACCATTCATCAGAGGCCGAACGGTGGCTCCCGTCGGTTACTGGTCGGCGCCTGTAACACAATGATGTCACCCACGCAGTTCATTTGTTCCTCCTCCTCTATTCTAGGCTCGCTTCGGCCCTCGTTGTTGCCATCCCTATTTGCCCACATTCTCGCTGGCGTGCAATTGACTAATTGTTCTTCATAGGCTCGATGCTTTCCGAGGAGCTTGGCAACTTGCGCAACCTGCACTCGCACAAGTTCTCCGGTCTCGCCAATCACCCTCCACCTCGGGCGTCACTCTCACCACCAGGGGCAAACAAAATCTTACAGACATCGTTGGAAAGGTACGTCTAACCTAGGCTTTACGACTTGAGAGTTGCTTCTGATATGCCTGGGGTCG
>Ga0247815_10002187_pt1 | contig 14526 bp, 16 predicted proteins | sample UWRJL194509B1_FD_181014 | JGI IMG/M metagenome (GOLD analysis project Ga0247815, IMG submission 181014) | Plant litter microbial communities from Arlington Agricultural Research Station in Wisconsin, United States - UWRJ-L194-509B-1 | ecosystem: Environmental > Terrestrial > Plant litter >... | reverse complement strand
CCTAAGAGGTAGGAACACTATCGGCACTTGCAGGGAAACATAAGGTTTTATTTTCCGTCACCAATGCTGCGGTGGTATATTGGGGAATCATTAATCCGGAGTTTAGGCCTGCATCGGCAGTCAGTAATTTTGGTAAGCCATATTTCCCTTCGTTCATCAGGTAACAGCGTCTGTCGGCTATATTTCCTAACTCTGCTGCTGCAACAGTGACATAATCTAAAGCCATAGCAAGTGGCTGACCGTGGAAGTTACCTCCGCTGATAGAATCTTCTGCACTGAAAATGATAGGATTATCCGTTACAGAGTTCAGTTCAATCTCCGTAAGTTCTTTTAAATGCAGCCAAGCATTTCTTGAAGCACCATGTACCTGCGGCATACAGCGGATAGAATAGGGGTCCTGCACTCTGCTGCAGCCAATATGAGAACGACCTATTTCGGAGCCTTCCAGTAAAGCGGACAGGCGGGCGGCAACCAGTTTGGTGCCTTTATAAGGTCTTAGCTGGTGCAGACGTTCGTCGAATGGTCGCGTAGAGCCGGTAAGGCCTTCCAAAGACATGGCCCCGATTATATCGGCCGCGTCCAATGCATTGTTTAAACGTTCTACTGCCTTTACAGCAAAAGCAAGAATGAACTGCGTGCCATTGATCAATGCGAGTCCTTCTTTTGGTCCCAGGCTAACAGGAGCAAGGCCATATTCTTCCAGTACCTGACTGCTTTTGATGCGTTCCCCTTTATGGAATACTTCTCCCAGACCAATCAAAGGAAGAAACAAATGCGATAATGGTGCGAGGTCTCCGGATGCGCCTACAGAACCTTTTTCGGGTACCACAGGAATAATATCATGGTCGATATGCCAGATGATCCGGTCGAGCGTAACAGGGGAGATACCAGAATAACCCTGCGCCAAAGCCTGTACTTTGGTGATCATCATGATTTTTGCAATCTCCTGAGGAATAGGGTTTCCTACACCTACACTATGACTTTTAAGGATGTTGATCTGCAAAAGTGAGGTGTCTTTTTCTGAAATATGGGTATCACATAAGGGGCCGAAGCCAGTGTTTACGCCATAAACCGGCTGTTGACTAAGTACTATTTTCTTCACTTCTTCCCAGGAAGATTGGATGTTTTCAGCGGCTTCCGGAGGAATCACGCCTTTAATTTTGCCGGCTGCAATAGCCAGGCATATTCCACTGGTCAGGTGGTCTGTACCATAAAAGAATGTATTAGACATTTGCTGGAGATTTTTCTGTTGAATGTATTTTATCTGTAATGCTTTTCACGATATCCACCGATTTAAAAGCTGTTTCGAGGTGTGTTAAGGTATCAAGGAGCGCCTGACTTTCCGCTCCGCCACCCACCACTTCTTCCATGGTAGCACGAATGGCATCCCAAACCGGAAGAATCTTTTTCAGGAGCTTTTTACCGGCCGGGCTGAGCTGCACTAATTGTTTACGCGCGTCTTCCGGACTGGTGGTAGTAATGACAAGACCCTTACTTTTGAGATTGGTGACAAGCTGGCTCGCAGCGGGATGGGTAACCTCTATCTTTTCACAAAGTTCCTGGATAGATAAGGAATTGTTCTCAGATAGTAAATAAAACACCGGGAACCAGGTGGTTTCGAAGACGATGCCTTCTGCACGGTATGACTTGTTGATTTCAGAAAGAAAAAGCTCACTCAGGCGCTTTAATCTGCTGCCTAAAACCAGGTATCCTAAAGACTGATAATAATTCATGGCTAAATATATAAGGAATTATATAAGTTCTTATATAATTCCTTATATATTTAGCAGAGCGCATTGAAAAATTCGACTTAAGACACTTTAAACCAGCCGGTAATGCTCATCCTGGGTTTATTGGTTAGCAATACTTCATGTTCCAGTTCACTGCTTTTAAAGAAAACGCTCTTGCCATTTTCGGGAGAGATGTGTTGAGCAAGGCCATCCTGATGTATACATAATTCTCCACCATCGGCCTGTTGCCAGTCGCTGTTTAAATAAGTAATCATCGAGTACTTCCTGCTTTCATTATTTTTAAACTGATCGAGGTGTTTTTTGTAAAAACTTCCTTCTTCATATAAGGCATAATGAAACTCATAACCTGTAATCCCTGTATAACAAGTGCTGTTCAGATAGCTTACAAAATCATCCATCAGATCGAAGAATTCATTTTCGTAAGGGTCGTTATGTGACCGGTCCAGCCAGTAGATTTTATCACTTCTGACGGATTTATTGTGTACCACCAGGGTATCGTTTCCAGTTCCTGCGTAAAGGAGTAATTTATCTGTATAAAGGGTATTCAAATTGTCTTTGAGATGAGCGGAGAGAAGCTCACTTAAAAAATTTTCTGCTATTCCTACTTTATTGTCTATAAAACTATCGATCAGCGTATTGAAGATCTTCTGCAATAAGGGTTGATTAGCAATAACCGGCAGGATTGCCGGTATTGGGATCAAGGTAGTTTATTAAATGGCAAATGCGGGAATTATCTGCTTGTATATCAAAAGAAAAAGAATTGTGCACGTTGTAAGTAGATAGCACAGTTGGAACTGATAGTGAGCAAGGTTTGTATTCACAAGATATAAATAAGTATTTAGCCAGCCCATGAGAGGTCATAAACAGGTCTGGCGACCTGCTTATGACCTGTTGTCGACCTGTTTAGGACCTGTTGTCGACCCGATAATACAAACTCAGGTGACTATCATCTCAAACTTGATATACTTTTAGTAAAGCTATAGATTTCATATTAGCTTTTTCTAAGACAGAGCTCATATATTATTTTCCCGGCTTTCAGCATCTGGAAAGTCATAATATGATTTACGTTGCTTTTTTAAGTAATCACAATCACCATACGCGGCAACGGCCATCACGCATTAGTTTTCTTTATAGGTCTAATTTGCACTCGTTATCAGAGCGTAATACAATGGCCTGCTGACCAAAGAAAAATTGATTTTCACTTAAACTCAAACCCATGTCACTATCTTCTAAAATCTCAAAAGGAACAGTTTTAATCCTTCTTGCGCAAATGTTCGCGATTGCAGCGATTGCCCAGGTAAAATATAGCGCTAAAGACAATCTGAAAATATTGGTGAGTGGCACATCTACTTTGCACGACTGGACAATGGCGACTGCTAAAGGAGATTGCAGTGCAACATTTACTGTTAACGGAGCTGGTCAGCCAACTGATTTAACGGCTATGCACCTGAGCATCCCGGTGGAAAGTCTGAAAAGTGAAAAGACTGCAATGGATAAAAATGCTTACAAAGCTCTAAAGGCAAGTAAGTTCAGTGCAATCACTTATACACTCAGTAGTGCAACAGTAACTGCTGATGGAAAAGTAAAATGTCAGGGTAGTTTATCTGTAGCCGGTACTGCAGTACCTACAGAATTACTGGCGACAGCAAAGGTGAATGCGGATAAAAGTATCAGCATCAGCGGCAGCAAAAAAATCAGTATGAAAGCTTACAAAGTGGATCCGCCAACTTTTATGATGGGCACTATCAAAACGGGTAATGATATCACTGTCAATTTTGATCTGGTATTAAGAAAATAAACAAAAATATTTAAACGTAATCAAACAATTCATATCATGAAATCTACAATTACCAAATACAGTATGCTGATGCTGATGGCCGGAGTACTGCCTGCAACAGTGATGGCACAACAACCTAAAGTCGCCAATATAAGAGCTTACGATAAAACAGGTATCAACGTATTCGAAGATCCGAAAGATACCATTACGACTTTCGACGGGATGAAAATAAAGTTCGGCGCTGGATTTACCCAGCAGTTTCAGGGACTTAAACATAAAAACCCTGATGCGCTGAATAATGATATCGGTTCTTTTAGTCCGGCAGTAGCAGGAAACAGGCTCAAGATCATTACCCCTGGTTTCCAGACTGCACAGGCAAATTTGTATATGGATGTACAGCTGGCAGATGGTATACGGTTAAATATTACCTCTTACCTGTCTTCAAAACACCACAATGAAACCTGGGTGAAAGGAGGATACATTCAGTTTGATAAACTTCCTTTTAAAGGACAGGTATGGGAAGACCTGATGAAAATTGCCACCATCAAAATCGGGCATTTTGAGATTGATTATGGTGATCAGCACTTCAGAAGAAGTGATGGCGGACAGGCGATATACAATCCTTTTATGGAAGGAAACATCGTTGATGAATATGCTACAGAGATCGGCGGACAAATTTTACTGAGAAAAAATGGCTTCTTCGGCTTGCTGGGCGTAACCAATGGTATGATCAAAGGAAATGTGGACTCTTTATCAGCCGCAGCGAATCCTGATGGTGATTACCATAAATCTCCATCTGTATATTTAAAAGGTGGATTCGATAAACAACTGTTGCCGGATGTACGATTGAGGGTAAGTGCTTCTTATTATGGTAACCAGAGCAGTGGTGATAATACCTTATTTGGTGGAGATCGTTCAGGTTCCAATTACCAGTTTGTAATGGAACAGAATTCTGCCAATCCCAAAAGCACTACTGGCGCTGGTACACCATTAGCCTTCTCTGGCCGCTTCAATCCGGGTTTCAGTAAAAAGATTAATGCAGTGATGCTGAACGGATTCCTGAAAGTGAAAGGATTCGAATTGTTCGGAACTTATGAGTTTGCTTCAGGAAGAACAGCCAGGGAAACTGATACACGTGATGTGAAACAGTTTGCTATCGATGGGGTGTACCGATTCGGTAAATCTGAGGACTTTTTTATAGGTGCAAAATACAATACAGTATCTGCACGGCTGGCAAATAATGCAACAGGTACCGGCGCAGGACCAGTGGTGTTTAGTGATGATGTAAAGGTAAACCGGGTAGCAGGTGCAGCCGGCTGGTTTATGACTAAAAATATCCTGCTGAAAGGGGAGTACGTTGTACAGAAATACAAAGATTTTCCGGTGGCTGACTTCCGCGCAGGTGGCGAATTTAAAGGTTATGTGATAGAGGCAGTAATAGGTTTTTAAGATTTGGTTTGTTTTGTGGTGGAGCCGGGATGTTAACCCATCCCGGCTTATTTATTTGTGCTTGAATCAAAAGAATATGAAGATACAACTGAAATCCGGCCCCCTGATTTATCTGATCGCGATATTGCTCTGTTTAGCTGCAAGCTCATTTGAAACGGCATTTACCCATAAATGGGTAGTATTAAAAGATTGCAGTGTAAAAGTAAACGGCACGACCAACGTAAATAAGTTTAGCTGCAGTATTCCTGAATACACGCAGCCAGACACGATCAGTTTACGGAGTGGGAATACTGCCGGATTATCAATGTCAGGTCAGCTTGCATTGCCGGTACTAAATTTTGATTGCAATAATCAGATGATGACCAATGATTTGCGTAAAACACTGAAAGCGAAAGAATTTCCTAAGCTGTACATCCGGTTTTTGTCTATGGAGAAATATCCGGACTTAAAGGCTGAAGCAGAATTAATCACCGGAATAGTGACTATAGAACTGGCCGGGGTAGTAAAAAAAGTAAAAGTAAATTATAGAATTACCACAGATGCACAGCAGGTGATCCATCTGGTAGGAAAGCAGACAGTGAACTTTTCAGACTTCAACTTAAAACCGCCCAAAAGATTAGCTGGTATGGTGAGGGCAAATGATCTGCTGAATGTAGAGTTCCGGGTAAATTTCAGGATTGTTTCCTGAGGCTAAAATTCCAACTCAGACTGTGCTACCTTGTATAAACACTGGCAACTCACACAAAAATAGTCTAGTCTTTTTGTTTTGCCTGTCTCCATTTTTACCATTGGAATATGGCAACGCGGACATGTCTCTTTTGAATAGGCAAGCCATCTTTGTATTAAGGTTCGTTCTTTCTTCCACCTGTAAAAGTCGAAGCTGTAATTCCTTACTTCATCGATGATTTCTCTCAGTTTGGGTTTAGGAACTGCACCTATACGACTCAAAGGATGCACTTTTGAGCGAAACAAAGCTTCATTTTTAATAATATTGCCGGCGCCTGCAAAAACGGACTGATCTAAGATTGCATCACAAATAAAAGTAGCAGGCTTTTTTATCAATTTCCGGAGTGCCGCTTCAGGATTCCAGGAAGGCGACATGATGTCGGCCGACCAATCATATATTTCTTCTAAATTCCGGGTAATGTAAACTAATGAAGCTGAATAAATATTAACTATCTGGCTGTCGAATGTAAGGCTGATGTCCTCCGATCCATTTGGTAACCTATTAATCGTATATGCGCCAGACATCTTGAGATGTATCCTGATCGTGAATTGCTCAAAACACAGCAAAAGATGTTTCCCCCAGCTTTTTATCTCTATCAGCTTTGCATGCAGTAACTTTTGACTGGCTATTTCGGTGATGCCGGTTACTTTAGTAATTGCTTTTCCCTCAACGTGCAGCGCTTTGAGCCGCTCCTTAAAAATAGCGATTATAGGTCCTTCTGGCATAACAATGATACATTGTTGTTTCACATATCAAACCCTTATAGAGGTGATTTGTTTTTCACAGGCAATTAAAATATGTTTATCAAAAATTAGTTTCAGATTTGCTGGTGAGATAAGCTTTATCTCAAACAGTTCGATCTTGAAGCGGGGTACCAAGTACAAAGACCTTTTAAAGTGAAAAATGAATTGGGAACCTATCAGAAACCTGCACATACGTTCAGACTGGGGATAGGATACAGATTTAAATAGGTGAAAATACATTCAAGCGGTGATGATACCACTTGAATGTATTGATGGATGGAACTAATCCAGTAAGGTCCAGGTACGTTTTGTTTGCACCTGCTGCACCATCTGTTGTTCTGCAACAACGATATTTTCTTTACGCTGACCGATGTATTCGAGTAAGCTCAATTTATTCCACAACGCTACCATGACCTTAAGGAATTCCTCCACCATGGACATGGACGCAAAGATGTCCTGATGGTCATATACCAGTTCAATATTCCTGGCAAGCAGCTCTTCAAAGTTACCCGGTGTTACGTCTCTCCATTCGTAAAAATACTTCAGCATTTCTTCGCGTTCTTTTGGCTCAATCATCTTGATCCCGGTAAAAAACACATGCGCCAGATTTGAGCCTACGCCGGCAATGTATACCGGCGATTGCTGATAACCGAGGTTCCTGTAATTAAAAAAGATCTGTGCGATATAGTCCAGCATCTTTTCGGAAAGTAAACGGATATTTTTACCCAGTGGGGTGATTGCCTCTTTTCCTGAAGTTTTGTCGATAATTTTAAAAGCTGCCAGTTGAAGATCGTTAATCAGCTTGCTGTATAATTCATAATACCTGAGCAGGTTGGGGTGACTAATGATACTGCTGCTCGGCGGGATATAATTATTGTTAATCGAGATCCTGCCATTTTCCAGCACCAGCTGTCCGATGGTAAGGTGATAATTATCTATTGCCTTAGGTGCCATTTCTGAAGCGGGCAGAATTGAAATGCTGTACCCTTTTTTCACATCCGGATAGCGTGGTGGATTATCTTCCGGGTCAGGATTGCCTGTAGGAACTCTTTCAAAAGGGTTCACCAGTAGCAGGATATTATATAGTGTACTTTTAGAAGATTCTCCGTTTTCACCGCTGAAATACTGACTGTAAACCAGCTGGTCATCAACGTTTGAAGAATTTACAATGTCTATTCTGCAACCTTCTGCGGTGATCGCGTTGCAATGCCTGACTTTAATTTCTATATGATTCGTAGCTTTCTCAATAATTTCTATATCATGAGAAGTACGCTGACCAGATAGGGGAGGTAATAATCCGTAATTGAAGTTATTGATAAATATAGAGCTGGCGTCTCTTACAAAATCCTGGTTAAACTGATCTGTGGCTACAAAATGATCGCTGGACAGCTTCATACCATCCACCCAGTTTACGGGTTTGTATTTTAATGGTGATATCATAATCGTTTAGGTATAATTTTATTTATATAAAAATAGATTCGTCACCTATTTTATCAGGCTTGTTTGCATTTTCAGACACTCTTTTCGCGTATATAGTATCTTTCTCCGTGATCTTGTTGTGAATAATATCCAGGTCGGGATCTATAAAAATGTTCTTTTTAAAGAATGATGTTTTAATGAAAAAGATCCACCGGTAAGAATCGTTGTCATCTGCTTTGAACTGGACAGGGTTCTTAGGGAATTTAAGATTATAATCTTCAATGAACTTATAAAACCAGTTGCCAAAAATCATATTTTCAGGTGCCTTTGCCTTTACTTTCAGTGGTTCTGCATCGTTTGTGTTTTTATAGAGCTCCAGTTCCAGTACCAGCATACGATCGAAATCCAGGTGGTCCATATCAATATTAATGGGTGTTGGCGGGTATGCCCAGATTTTGTAAATTTCTGTCGGAATACTGATCAGTGAAACATAAGCCCACCAGAATAATAAAGGAAGAATAAACGTAAAGATACTTGTAGCCGCCCATATCCCGAACCGGATATCGCTAAGCCAGTTGAAGGCGAGTTGAAACAGGTAAAAACTCAGCAAAAAACTAATTAAGATCCCAAATACAATGAAAAATTTCCTTTCAAGGATTTCTTTCGGATAATATTTTGAGAAAAGGTACACGAACAGGCAACCAAGGGCAACATAATAAATCTGGCAAATAATATAACCCCATGGCATAAAATCAAAGCTTAAAAATCCGAGTAAACCGGGAATGGAAAGCGTGATACTTAACACCAGAATGCTGACGATTAATCTTTTGTTGTTAAGAAACTGATTCTTCTTATTTACAATGGAGAGTAATGCAGCAGAGATGATGAAAATTAAAGGAAATAGAAGATAGCGGATAAAAAATGATTGAACGTCCATTAAATTATACTTGATGTTTTTTGTTTAAAGCCTTAACAAATATAATACCTTAAATTTTTTAGGATTAACTTGGTATAGTTATTAAGGTACTATGGTTTAATTATACGGTTAATTAATATATGAAGCAAAATCTACATTTAAAGAATGACCTGAACACAGACTTTAAAGCTGTGGCAAAAGCAGCGGAAATGATGGAGAACGGCGATTATCAGTCGGACCAGATTATGGTTCTTCCTGCCGGACCCCGCCAGATGGCTTATGCTAAAGATATCGGGAACCATTCTTTTTATTACTCTGACAGTAAACGTAAGGACTGTATCATCATCGAAACCAATCAGGAAGGCTTCTATGATATGTTGCCGGAAGGCCTGTTCCATGAGACACCCACTGGTAGTTCAGGTTTATCAGAGCAGGAAATGATTGAAGATGTGCAGTTAAGGCGCATTGAAGAAAAAGAAGCAAGAAAATTCTTTATGCCCTTTGAGGCTGAGGTTAATCATATGCGTACAGTGCTTCAGCTGTATGAGAACCGGCTGGATAAAAGAACTACCTATGATGACCTGACCATGATTTTTGGCGCAGAATGGAAAGAATTCGAATTATTTGATAAAGAACAAAGTATCATCTGGATGCATCTTTTGCCGGTAATTCATCAAAAACGTAACGATGTAAAATTTTTGGGACAATTACTCAGCCTGCTTTTTAAGGTGCGTGTAGATGTTGTGCTGAAATCACTGACTGCCAAGCCAAAGGCAATTGATGAGCATATGCAATTCAAACTGGGATTCGGCACATTGGGGATCAGTTCAATTATCGGGAGCAGTTTTGACTCGGATGAGGAAGAGATACATATCAACGTAGGGCCGGCAGATACGAACAAATTAGTCAATTTTATGCCTGGTACACCATATTCCAGGATTATTGATCTGGCGGTATCCTATCTTATTCCGGTAGAAACAGAGATCAGGGTCAACCTGGTCGCCAATGCGCGTGACCGTTCAGGCGCACTGGGACAGGACAATAGTCATTCTTTTTTAGGATATACGGTTTACCTCTAAGCGAGTATGAGCCTGTAATGAATATTCATGGTGCTGCGGTTCTCCAGTTTGGACTTGGTGAGGCTCAGCATAGATTTCCATTCTTCGCTGTTCAGCTCATTGTGTTGTGCAGGGGTAATCAGGATATCTGTTGTTTTTATAAATCCCTCCTTAGGGTTTTGTGCAGCCATTAAGCCCTTACGGATATTTACTGCCTTTATTTTGCTGCCCAGTTCATAGAAGCAGAAGTTCACAATATCAGCCTGTGTAACCAGTCTGTTTCCTGTAGTAAGGCCATATTTGTAAGCCTGGACCCTGTCGCCCGCATTTAGCCTGGATCGGCCGCCCTGAGAATTACTAAGCAAGAAGATACTTTCAGGAATCATCTTATTGCTTTCGAACGACTGTAAGTGACTTCCCGGTCTGATCTGGTTGCCCATCTCTGCATTCGTGGTCCAGTAATCTAAAAACATGATATCAGCATTGTTTAAAGGCTTTACAATGATATAATTGATCAGCTCTTTGATGGTGATCAGCTGGGCTTTCGTTTTCTGCTCAATAACAGAAATATTTTGTTCCAGTTCTTTCAGGGAGCTGTTCAGGAAATCAGATCCATAGGAAGAGAATGCGGCTTTTTCATCTCTCAGCAACTCAAAAAGATAGTCGACCACCTCTTTTGCATTACGGTTATCAAATCTTTCTGTTCCGCCGTAGCGGATAGAGAATGAGCCTGCATTCGCATCATCATCCTGACTGTGTGGTATTTCCGTATAGGCATTTCCTAACTTATCTGTCAACGAGTGTACGGCCAGAAACTGGTGATGATCCGGCAGTTTCACGGGAATAATATTCGTCATCATTTTCAAACGGTGTTTGAAATCATGAATCCTTTTGTTTACGACAGGGAATGCATTGATGGAGATATGTATCTCATCCAGCATGACCTCGTTGATAGCTGCGGGCAAAATAACTTTAAACCACAGTATTTCCTTCTTAAAGTTGGCCAGACTTCCCGGCTGAAAGACCTGATCAAATTCCGGTGGATATAACTGCGTTTGAGGAAGCAACAGATTATCTTCTTCAATAGTCAGGAACCGGTTGGAATAAAAGGCATTGATATCATCCGTAAGCAGGTTGAGGATGTCCTGTTTCTCGAAAGGAGATTGAAAGTTCTTTTCAGGCTCCAGATTAAATTTGTTTAATGTCGTATGAACGGGTTTATTGTTCAGGAACCATTTAGAAAGCGTCAACAGGTCATATACATTGTCTTCCACCACATAATTGCGCCAGTCGAAATAAAAGCTCAGTCCATTGATGGATTTCAAAGACTGAGGACTTTCTATGCCCAGGTAAACCGTATTGTTCTCCAGGGAGCTGCCGGGCAGGGAATGCAAGAGTACAGATTTATTGTGCTGACCATCAACCTGAAAGATATTGCTGCCGGTTGCGATATAAGCTATTTCTGCATTGAAAACCCTGACGGGCTTTAAAGGGCTGAAAAATATATCTGTGGTATTTTCTCCGTTCGCCTCGTTTTTGTCTTTTAATCGTTTTCTGTAGAAGAACTGAGTAGTTGTTTCAACCCTTTCCTCTCCTTCAAAAGGACGTGCGTGCAGGATGGCATGTGCAGGAAGAGCGGAGGTTAAAGTGTCGGATGCCAGGATACGCGATATACGGTCTAAAATTCTGTTCTCCAAATTTTTAACTTCATTAGAAACGTTGAAGAGTTCAGTACTCAGTGCCTCGATAATGAGTTTAACCAGGGGGTCGAAGTCGTTTGTATTCTTGATCCCCCAATAGTCCCGCGCATTCTTTAAAATTCTGTTTCTGATTTCGTCTTTTGATGAGTAGAATATGTTCTTCATATTTTTATATTAGTATGTCAGCTGAGGGTGAAGCCTGACCTTGGTTTGTTGATTTATTTTACGTTTTAGCCTTTATTAAATGATAATATTTATTTTCACAGAACATATAATGTTCCGCTTGTCAGGTCACTGTCTTTAATTTAGTTCATCGTTTCCTTAAAATAGAACAGTTTTGGTTTAACTGGAAAGTGGACTCAAAAAGAGACCTGTATTGAAAAAATATTTTTCCCCTGTTGCATTTATTTTTCCACGTATAGTGATGTCCACTTTTTTCTTAATTTCAGTGACATTTCTTACGGAAAAGGTTTGTTCTACTTCACTCATTTTTATCTCCACTTCCACCTGATAGATCCGAAGCTCGTAATCCGTTATAGATCTGAGCAATGATTGCCTGAATCTTTCTTCCCAAATGGTTTCGCTGACGATTAATTCAAAATCCAGGTCCCATATTTCGCATCCAAAGTTCCTGTTATGCCTGTGTTCACCAAATCTTGTGAAAATTATTAGCTGCAAATTTTGTGAAATAGACTTTCCAAGTTCTGCTTCGAACAGATCCTTGTTTTCCAGAATGTTTTTTAATCGAAATGGCTTGTTGTATAAGTAATCTGACATAATTTCACACGTAAATGGAACAGTAATTGGTAAATGGTTAATCAATATTACGTCCAAAACTTTGAAGGGCGGACATATTGATGCTTTGTTTTTTAAATTAATGTTTATTTAATTAAGATTTAACATATCTCATTCTAATCCGATATAATGAAACCTATAAACGCTCAGGAACTCAGCAGGTCATACCGGCTTTTTATTGCCAATTTTATTGTATTGATAGCCTTTTCGCTGTTGTGTGTCTATCTCTTTTTCGCCGCTTCCAAATATGAATATCAGATTTTAGAAAACGAAGTCAAACAAACAGATCAGCTGCTGTCCAGAAGGAAAGATATCAATACCAAATTTGATATGATCCTTTACAGGTTCAAACAACTTTCTAAATATACCTACTTCAATTCTGAAGAAATGAATAACCAGGCAATCCTCCTGGAAGATATTCAAAATACAAATTACAAAATTCAGGAGATTATCAAAAAGCAGGACTCGAAAGACGGCAGCTTCCTGCTATATAAAAAAATGACAGAGGATGTAGCCCAGATGGCAGGCATCCAGGATTCATTGTCGACTACAAGATTTCAAATTGAGAATGTAAAATCTCAGCTGGAATCCTGTATTAAATCCAACAAAGCAGTAGCAATCAAATTAAGGGGCGGAAAATTCGGACGATAGTTATGATCAAATTAAGTATAAAGGAACGGAGAGAGCAATTTTTATTTTTCATCGGGATATTCCTGTTTACCATCACGCTGTTGAGTTATGGACTGTTCCACGATTTTGGGGAGGGCCGACTGGTGTCCAAACAGGATCTGGCAGAGCAGCTTTCTAAAAATGCTGAATTTGAAAACGATGTGAAAGATCAGCGTGATATCGTAGACACTACCTATAAACAGATCATGAATTTCGATCCGGGTGTTCAGGCTGTTTTTCTGGAGAATGATATTAAAAATTCGTTGGCATCAATTAAATCGATTTATCAAAGAAAGGCATCTGATGCTCGTTATAAGTCGTTTTTGCAGGTCTCACAACTGTATAGCGATCTGTTTTACGACAGAAGGGAGCTAAAAGGAAATAATACGGATATAGAACAATTGAGTAAGTCTTTAGAAGATTGTAAGTTGTCAAACAGACAGTTAAAACAAACAATAGGCAGTCAAAACAGATAATATTTTAAAACCAATACAAGCATATGGCCGACACGACTACAAATGGAAAATCAGTAAGCAGTAATTCGCAGGGGTATATTTTCCTGTACATCTTTATTGCAATTTTATTACTTGCAGGGGTTATTTTTATTTTTAAAAGCTCATTGTTTGAAAAGAGGAGTGTAGACGCACGCATCCTGAAAGATGAAATGTTTTTAAATGAGGACCTCGTATTTACCGATAACACCAGAAATGCAAAAAAATGGCTGTGGGAATTTGGTAACGGAGCAAAGGCAACTACCCAAAATGGAAGTTATCATTACCTGAAATCAGGTTCTTATATCATCAGGTTAACGGTAGACGGAGAATTGAGAGAACAATTCCCTGTGACGGTGAGAGATACGGTGACCAATGCAGTAGATACCATGGTTACGATCAGCGGACCTACCTCTGGTATTGTAAACGAGCAGGTAAGGGTAGAAGCGGAAGGTAAGGCCAACTCTTTTGAGTGGTCGTTTGGTGAAACCAACAGGGTAGACGTAAAAGGCCGTACTGCGCTTTACACTTTTCATACAGCGGGAAAATATATGGTCAAGCTGACCACAGACCGTAGCCGCAGGCCAATTTACCATACCATCTTTATCACGGATCCGGATTCAGAGTTTGAAACAGACATCGTTGTTCCGGGTGAAGGTGAGCGTAAAGTGATTGATGATATCAGGGCACGTTTACAAGCCATTGCAAATGGTGCCGACTTTAATTCGAATTATTATTACCTGATCCGTAAATACATGTGTAACAATGAAAAGGTGACTGTAAACGTAGATCAGGATGGTGTGAAAAAAGCGAGCGACTTCTATTCGTATGCAATGGGACTCACCTTCGGGGGTGAAATCATGGTAGACGAAGCGCAACTGACCATCAGTCCTAATTCAACCTGTGCAACACTGGTAAACATCAAACAACATTCAGCCAAGACCGTAAAAAACTAACCATCTATGAAACGAATTATATCCCTATTGATCTTATTAGTCCAGGCTGCTTTCGTCATGGCACAATCGCCATCA
>Ga0247815_10002186_pt1 | contig 14542 bp, 13 predicted proteins | sample UWRJL194509B1_FD_181014 | JGI IMG/M metagenome (GOLD analysis project Ga0247815, IMG submission 181014) | Plant litter microbial communities from Arlington Agricultural Research Station in Wisconsin, United States - UWRJ-L194-509B-1 | ecosystem: Environmental > Terrestrial > Plant litter >... | reverse complement strand
AGGCACGTTTTTCAAGGCACCAAGTGAATACAGGTCGAAATAGGTTCCGTAGCTGGAGCTGATATTGTTGTAAATGTAGTTGCCCAGGCTCAAACGACCTGAAAAGGAAGCATCCCAGTTCCCGTAACTGAATCTCGAAGACAAGCCCATCAGCACTTTTGCCGCCGCCTGTTTGTACCGGTACAAGTCTGAACTATTTACGATGCCATCGCCGTTCAAATCTTCATATTTACCTTCAACGGGTTGTCCATTACCATCATAGATCTGTTTGTACACGTAAAAGGAGTTAACCGGGTAGCCGATGCTGTTGATTGCGATAGTACCTGCCGAACTTCCTGAAATACCACCTGTCTGCACCCCGATGTATTTAGGGTCGTTGGTCTGCGTCAGTTTGGTAATCTTGTTTTTGTTATAACCAATGTTGTAGGCAATATCCCATGAAATATGGTCGCCACGCAAAACGTTTGCGTTCAAAGAGAACTCAATCCCGCGGTTTTCCATGTTCCCCACGTTAGTGATCAGCTGGTTGGTCAGGTTGGTTCCTGCCGGAACAGGGATGCGGTTTAGCAGATCGGTGGTCTTTCTGATATAGAAGTCGAGCGCCCCATTCAGTCTCCCATTAAACAAACCAAAATCAAGTCCTGCATTATAATTAGTGGTGCTTTCCCAGCGGATGTCTTCATCATAACCTGCCGGTCTTAGGGTATTGTAAAAGGTGTCGCCAAATTGGTATTGTGCAGTTTGATCTGGCGAGCTCATGGTAAATTTAGCCAGGTAGGGATAATCCTCACCAATATCCTGCTGACCTGTTTTTCCGTAACCCAAGCGCAGTTTCAAGTCAGAGATCACGGTATTGCCTTTTAGAAATGATTCATTTTTGATTCTCCAGGCAAAAGCGGCAGAAGGAAAGAGTCCCCAGCGGTTTTGTGGCGCGAAGCGCGAGGAACCGTCATCACGCAAGGTCATCGTCAGCAAGTATCGGTCAGCGTAAGTGTAATTCAATCTCCCGAAGAACGAAATCAGATAATTCTGGGTTTTTGACGGCGATTCTGACAAGACCGTTTTCCGGGATGCGTTGGTCGTTTTGCTGTAGGCCTCTTGATAAAAATGCTGGTGAGAGTAACCTCCGGTAATATCAATCCTGCTGTCTATACTTTTTAAATCCTTGGCGTAGTTGAGGTAAAACTCCAGCAGTTCATTTTTCTTAGTCTGGGTGTAAATCCCATCCGATCCCTCAAAAGCAGAGGTAAAGGATGTTCCAGCGGGGATAAACTTACTGCCGTTTGTTTTAGAATGATCATAGGCGAGGTTGAGGTTTGCCCTTAAGTCCGGCAGGAAATGCATTTTATAATCACCCTGGATATTCCCTATAAATCTGTTGATCCTGGCATGGTTATCCGTAAGCAGCAGTTGCGCAACAGGGTTGGCCGGTGCCAGAGCATTGAGGTTGGTGCCCGTTAGCCAGGCAAAATAACCTTCCTGATACGCGCCACCATTTTTCACAGGCTGAGTAGGGTCCATCAGGATGGCAGAATTGATGGCACCGGTTTCGGCAAAGCGACTTAGGTTGGAAGAACCTTTGGCGTTCAGGTTGATCTTTAAATGATCTTTCAGGTAGCTGGGGTTCAAGCTCAGCGCGGCAGTTTTTCTATCCATAGATGAGGTCTTCAGGATCCCGTTCTGGTCTGTATAGCCTAATGAAAGGCGGTAAGGTGTGATTTTGGAAGGACCCGAAATACTCAGGTTATGATCCTGACCAAAGGCCGTTTCATAGATCTCGTTCTGCCAGTCGGTATTTTCCTTACCAAGCAGGTTAGCATTGCTGGGCAGGCGCGATGTAATCAACCCACGGTACTCATCGCCACTTAAAACACTCACCGTTTTGGGTAAGGTATAGGCGGAAACGTTCCCGGAGTAAGAAATAACGAGCGACTTGCCACCTTTTTTAGTGGTGATGAGAATAACACCGTTTGAAGCCCTCGATCCGTAAATTGCAGTAGCAGATGCATCCTTTAATACAGTAAAAGTCTCGATATCATTTGGATTGATGGTGGATAAGGGATTGGCCAGACCAGATATGCCGTTGTTGTCTATCGGCACTCCGTCGATCACGATCAGGGGATCGTTGCTTGCCGACAAAGAAGAACCCCCACGGATCCGGATCGCCGACCCTGTACCTGGGGCACCACCACCTGAAGTGATGACTACCCCCGGGATTTTACCTACAACAAGGTCTTGAGGTGAGGTAATAGAACCCTTATTGAAATCTTTTTCTGAAACCGTTGCGACAGAACCGGTAAGGTCACTTTTCTTTTGTGTACCATAACCCACTACCACCACTTCGTTCAGGTTGGAAGCTTCCTCTTTCAGGATAATATTGAATGAGCCCGCGGATGCCGCGCGCTCCTGACTGACATAGCCGATAAACGAAAATACGAGGATGGCATTCGCATCATTTGCCCTGAGGCTAAACTCCCCTTTGGAATTGGTAACCGTTCCATTTTGTGTGCCTTTAACAAGGACACTTACGCCGGGAATAGGGCCAGTCTGATCTGAGACTTTACCAGACACCACGATGTCCTGTTTATCTTTTTTAGACAAGAGGATATACCGCTGGTTTTCTTCGAAACTAATCTGCGAAGCATCAAAAAGCTCTGTTAAGATACTGTTGAGCTCTTTATTGACGGCATTCATATTAACTTTTCTGCTTGCGTTGATGAGCTCCGGACTGTAGATAAACTTGACATCCTGTTTGTCTTCAATGTCCTGCAGCACCTCAGCTACAGTCTTGTTCTGGAGGTTAAGGCTTACTTTCTTTTGCAGCAGTACCTGGCCTTCGGATGTGCTGGCGTAACTGCAGATCGCAAAAAACAACAAGAGTGCCGGTATGATTGAAATCTTCATTATTGTGACGATAAAAGACTTTTTTAAAATAAAATTCATATTTTACAATGGTTTTGTGTGAGAAATTTGAGCAAAACTGTTCCTTATAGTCAGCTCCGGGCTGCTATCAGGTAAATACTGCTGGCAATGCTGAGAACATTGCCAGCTTCTTAGAAGCTGGGGAAGGTAGGATTATATCATAAGGATGGAATTAGGTTCATACTCGGTTATTTGGTTATATTTTTTACTTACAGCCTGCAGCGCTGATCACTACATTTCCTTCTATAATTTGATATTGCGCGTTAAATGATTTACAGATCAGATCAAGTTTTTCGTAAAATGACTCTGATGAAAAACTGGCGGTCAATGTACAATTGCTCAGCAATTCCTCATCGTAGAGGATATTGATGCCGTAGACATGCTGCATCAGTTTGAAAACATTACTCAATGGTGTAGCTTTAAAACTAAACTCATTTGCTGTTACAGGGGCCAGTACAGCAGGGATAGACACAACCTGCTTATTCAATTCATCGGCCTTCGCACTGTAGGTAACCTGCTGATTGGGCGTTACAATGAGTCCGCTCAGCTCAAATGGCTTTTTGTTGTTGTCGCTGAAGTCTATGGTTTTAAACACAGAGACTTTTCCCGTTTTAACAACCACAGTTGCCTGGGGATCTGAAGCATAGGCAGATATGGTAAAGCTGGTGCCCAGTACTTTGGTGACCAGAGATTTAGTATAAACAATAAAGGGTTTTGAGGGATCCCGTTTGACGCTGAAAAAAGCTTTACCAAGTAGATAGGCTTCTCTGCTCTCGGCAGCAGTACCATTTGAGTAGACCAGTTTACTGTTTTTCTCTAGGACCACTGTAGAGCCATCCGATAAAAGAATAGTCCTGGATTGTGCAGTGTTATTGAGGTATTCATTCTTACCGGCAGCTGCAAAATTGTTAGCGTTACCGATTGAGTCCTGGCGACTGCTGATCTGATACCAGGCAAAAACCAGTGTGCTGATCAACAAGAACACTGCAGCAGCTTTGAATACCAGCGTTTGATAAAACTTTAAGCGGTAAGTGGGTGGGGTAATTGCCTGTGGTGTGCTGGCCTGCAAGATTGAAATGATGCGTTTAACTTCTATATTTACCTCATCGTCAGACAGGCTAAAATCTTCACATTTGATGGAATTGAGAAAGCTGACTGCAAGATCGATGGCTTGCTGTGCATCCGGATGTTCCAGACCGTAATTTTCCCAGTGCAGGCGTTCCTGATCGTCGCCAAACAAAACCCATTTCCGAAACGAATAGTTAAAAATTAAAAATTCTACCTGGTCTTGTAAAGTTCCCTTCATGCCTGTATTTATATCTGGTTTTAAGTAGAAAGGCGGGAAAGGTTAAAATCTACTGATGTTTTGAATAGTATTTTTTGATGTATTGGTTAATGTTCTGATTTATAGGCGAATATTTTTATTAAAAAAACACGCTGAAGAAAATTTTCCGGTCGCCTTTGGAAATAAGCCGCAACTTCTTAAGCGCATCATACAATAGATTATATACTGCCTGCTGACTCAGGCCCATGATATCTGCAATCTTTTTCTGATCGGTATCCAGATAGAACTTGAGATAAATAATCTCCTGTTGACGCCTTGAAAGCATGCTGACAATGCGTTTCATCTTTTCCGCAAGTGCACCATTATATTCTGAATCGATCAGTTGGTTTTCTGCCGAAGATTCTGTGATCAGCTGGAGATCAAACTGTTGATCTTCATCGAAATTCTGACTCACATATTTTTTCGATTTCAGGACTTCCTTAAGCAACCGCCTGCGGTATGCCTTTAGGATATAGAACTTCACATGTTGTGTTTCCTTTAGCGTTGCGCGGTTAGCCCAAAGGTACAGGAACAAATCCTGGATACTGTCTTTAACAAGGTCTTTATCGGTGCAAAATCTGTTCCCATAATTGATCAGGGTATTATAATACAATTTTATGAGGGCTGCAGCTGATTGCTCATCCCCCCTCAAAAATGCACTCCATAAAGCCGTATCCTGTGGTTCCAAATCCAATTTTAAGCTATATCCCTATAATGACCGCCTTACTGATTCAGGTTCTTCCCAGCGATGGTGATTTGCAAACATACTATTTTTAAGGTAGAGTAATTGTGAAGATCTAAGCCGCTCTGGTTGTACATAAATTTTTCTTTTTCCTTTAACTACATTCATATCGCATCGATAAACCAAAATCTGCGCACTGTCCGGCAGACTTGGTGGTGAAAAAGGCCTTGGCCTGTAAGAGTTAGTACGTTAATGATATAAAATTTCAAAATCAAAGGGCTAATACATTATCTTTAATTCAAATACCTATCATGCCTCAAAATTACCTTTTCATCTGTAGCAGGAATAAATGGCGTAGCCGCACGGCAGAAGACATCTTTCAACATTTAGACGAGATAAATGTTCGTTCTGCAGGCACTGCACAATCTGCCCGCATCAAGGTAAATGAAAAATTAATAAACTGGGCAGATCTGATTTTTGTTATGGAGAAGGAACACAAAAGACGCCTGACAGAGAGATTTAGTCAGCTGCTCCATGATAAGGAAATCATAGTTCTCGGTATACCTGATGAATACCAGTATATGGATCAAGAGTTAATTGATATCCTTAAAGCAACGATGCAACCTTTTGTAGCATAGCAATTATAAATCTTAATCTACCGAATGAAAAAAATCCTGGTTGTATGCTGCATACTAGTTTTTCTAGCAGCATGTAAAAACTCAAAGACGCCTGATGCAAGCGGTACGGCGGATAGTGTAAGCGTAAGTAAAGAAGTTTCAACGGTCGAGGTTCATGTCGACAGCGCGTCAACCTGGATCGATAGTTTTAAAGATTTCAGGCAGGCACTTTTAGATAAAGACAAAGTAAAACTTAAAACCTTCTTCAACTTTCCACTAATAGGGGAGTCTGCTTCGGTTTTTGATGTTTCCGGACTCACAGATGCTGAACTTGAGCAACGTAAAAAGGAAGTAGCTGATCCTGATGTTTTTAATGAGTCAGATTTTGATAAATACTACAACAGACTTTTCGATAAGCGGTTTCTAACTGCGGTACTTAAGGTTAAGTCCGCAGAGCTCTACACAAAGCACGATTATAGTACTACAGAATTTCCGGATCCGGAAACGCCGTATACTTTGCATGCCAGCTATGATGAGAAATTACATACGCTGCAATTGAACATGGCATTTAGGTATGATGTTCCGCATGAAGACGCGATAGGCGAATCCAACGTGATCTACATTTTTGATGTTGTAGACGGTAAAAAACTGGTGTTCAAGACCGTAGTTCAAGCTGGTTAATTTAGCTATCAAGCCAAATTGCCATAAGATTAAATTATCATAATTACAGATCTAAAATTTCCTGCGGTTGTTTTTTTTAATGCAATGGCCATTTATCCTCAGTCAGGGCAGGTTGTTCATAAATATAACCGTAGCATTTTTTTACTTACGGTTGTAATTAACCAGGATTCATTGTTTGTGGGAATGTGAGCGTGGTTGCATTGGCGGAGGGCAAAAATTTTTTAAGGTAAGTCTCAAAAAACGGTTATCCCCCGGCAAAATTAAATTGAAATTCGGTAGGGATTTGGAAATTATTTTGAACGATAGTGCGATTTATAGTAATGATTGCTCTGGTTCGGCTAACGCTTTGCTACCGTTCGGCTACCGCTTTGCTCGCATCGAAAACCAGCAAAATATTAGCAGACCGCAAGTTGCTCTGGAGAAGACGTTACCATAGCATCCATATCGGTAATTTTTTCAGCGGAATTCTGGTGCATTTTTTATCATTTTATAAAAAATGGAATGTTAAAAAATGAGTAAATTGAATTTTATTGGGGATAATTCGTAATAAATACCTTTGAGCATTTTTGATTATAACCCACTGCGGACACGTTTCCAATGAAACCGGACATTACGGAAAGCGATTTATGATTTTTGGACGAAATCCGGACAATTCCGGATATTTCCGGACATCGTTTTGATTTGATAATCAGTGTTTTGTACCTTAGATTTATGAAACGAAATCTAAGCATTACTCGTCATATTTACGATGCAAAAAACACGAAAAATTTTAGGAAAATGGGTCAAAAAAAAATCTAAAACCCCAGATTGACCTGAAGAGCATCTGAGAGGTAACTGCTTCGTAGCTTCTTCGGCAAATTCCGAAGAAATACTGGATGAGGTCATTTTGAAATTGTTTAAAATAATACCTAATAAATTAGGTATTATTTCCCTGATTTTTTCTGAAATTCCTGCGAAATATCGCTGAGCAGTCCTGGTTATGTTACCCTTTATAATTCGGGTCAAATTCCACAATCCATTCGATGCCATATTTGTCTCTAAACATTCCTGCGTAGGTGCCCCAGGGGCTATCTCCAATCGGGCCTTCAACATCCCCACCCGCTGATAGTCCGTTAAAAAGCTGATCTGCTTCTTCACGACTTTCTGCACTGATTGATATTTTAGACCTGTTCTCATTTTCGTTTACGCGTCCCATAAACTCGGGAACATCGTTGGCTGTTAATACATTGTGTTTTCCTAAAGGCAAAACAATGGTCATAATTTTATTTGCCTCATGCGCGCCAAACGGAGATTCGTCACCTGCCAGATCTTTGAAACGGACTAACTTGGTGAATTCTCCGCCGAAAACAGATTTGTAGAAAGTAAATGCTTCTTCAGCATTTCCATTGAAGTTGATCCATGGATTGATTGTTCTCATAACTTTATTTTTTAGGTTTTTATTTTATGTTTGCGATGGCTCTGATCAGGAAGCCAACAGGTCTTCCAGGTTTTTTAAGGTCATTGTGAAGCCTATTTTGAACCCCTCTAGTAATTTTTCCAATCGCTCAAAAGATTCATTATAGATGGTGATGTGCACTTTGGTGACGCCATTTTCTTCGCTGAAATTGTAATCCCAGTCAGACCCCGGCAATTCACGATTTTCATCTTTGTCTGAAAATGCATTGTACATCTTAAAGTTTGTTTTTGGGGTGATTGCAATAAATTCCTGCACTGACCAGCGTTCCTGCCCTTCGGGGCTGATCATCGCATAAAACCGACGCCCGCCTACTTCAAAATCCATATACTTGGTTTTGGCCCGCATAGGGGCAGGGGCGACCCATTGGTCCAATAGTTCGGCTTTGGTAAAAGCATCCCATACCAAAGCGAGCGTTGCATTAAACTCCCGGGTGATGTAAACCGTTTTCGCGGTTTTATCAACATTAAAATCAAATAGCAAATTGTCGTTCATTATTTCTGTTCTTTAATTGTTGTTAGTAATTGATCAAGTTGGTTAAACTGAGTCTCCCAGTTTTGCCTGAACTGGGCTAGCCAATGGTCAAACTCCTGCATTTTCTTTGCATTAAAGTGATAATAAATCTCCCTGCCGCTATGTTCAGGTTTAATTAACTCGCATTCATGCAATACTTTAATATGTTTTGATACTGCCTGGCGGGTCATATCAAATTTTTCGGCCATTGCATTTGGTGTTAATGCCTGGATAGCAATTAACGTTAAAATCGCTCTGCGTGTTGGATCTGCTATGGCCTGGAATATATCTTGTTTCATTATTTATAAGCAATTATGCAACTATATGGTTGCAAATATATATGCAACTTTTGAGTTGCACAAATTTATTTTATTTTTTTTGATGGAAGGCTTATATTGATCAAGTCAATCCAGCTTATGAAAACACAGTTTAACCAATTTCCAGTCCTGACAACTGCTCGTTTAACGTTAAGAAAACTCCTCTTGTCAGACCTTAGCGAATTGATGGCATTACGGTCAGACCGCGAGGTCAATAAATACCTCAACAGAGGCCTAACCTGTACTAGAGCCGATGCAGAAGCCTTCGTGCGGAAGATCGATAAGACCACAGAAAGTGCTCAGGGGTTTTACTGGGCCATAGCGCCGAATTCCTCGCCCGAATTAATTGGGACGATCTGCTATTGGAATATTGACCCTGACCTGGCAATGGCAGAAATTGGCTATGAATTAGCGCCAGCGTATCAGGGTGAAGGTTTTATGAGTGAGGCTATCGAAGAAGTCATGGCGTTTGGACTATTACAAATCGGATTGAAGACCATTTTGGCGTTGACCCATCCAGACAATGAAGCTTCGATCAACCTATTGAAAAAGGTGGGTTTTCATTTGGATGAGTCTCATGCTTTTGTTTGTGAGGCAGATGCAGAAGGCCAAAAGGTGTTTGTTTTTAGAAAGTCTTAGCGTGGTAGAGCAAATGCTTTCATTCAACCTTTTTATCTGATCGTTTGTAAACAAATGTCCACAGTAATAAGATAGCCAGAAATGCGCTTATAAATCTACCGGTATTGCCGATCCAGTCGGTAGCAGCCGTTTCCGAAACTTCAAAGAAGCCCCATGTTGCATTTAGTGACGCATGGAATACGAAACCACTCCATAAGCTATAATTGTCCATTGCATCCAGCACAGCAAACAGTACTGCTCCCGAAAAGGTGATGAAAAATACTTGTAAAGCTACGGGACCGCCCGCACCGGCACCCATCCAGTGAATCCAGCCGAATATCATGGCTTGTAGGATGGAAGCAGGTGCAAATGCCCATTTCAGTCTTTTTCTGGTGAAAAGAAATCCGAAACCCCGGAAAACGATTTCCTCGGCAAATGGAAACAATACGGATAGTAAAAGCAGTGCGGTTAGATCAACATGAGGCACAGGTTTTCCCCTTATCCCGAAGATGATCCAACATGGAATGGTAGCTAATAAGGTAAGCGCTGGCCCTTTGAGCTTGTTTCTTTTTAAGCCGAAATAGTAGGTCAATTCAGACTTATGTTGAAGTAATGCTATAGCCACTACAGATACAGCTACTACAGCCAACAGATTATCTAAAATAGCGCCCCCGAATGGGATAGGGAATCCGGGAGTCTTTAATCCAATTAATTTAAGCAGATCTCTGATTTCTAATGCTGCAAATAAGGTTAAAACGACAATTATTCCTGTGATTAATTGTCTTCTTTTCGTGTTTCCGATACTTGTCATGACTTGAGTGTTATTTATTGACAAGACGAAATTTGATCAAGAAAGGTTGCACAGGAGGGTTAGCACAACAGCCACCACAGCTTAAAATAATTGAGTTTTCCACGCTTAAAGTAGATCAGAAAACAATCATCTGCTTTGGACTTGATATAAAATCTAAATCGAACTTCGTCTGATTCTTCAAGCTTTTCCATTTTACTATTTGGGAAAAGCTTTTGAAAATCTTCCATCGACGTGTTTTTATCCAGCACAATGTTTTGCGAGGGTATTTCAAAGGAATTTGATTTTGCGAAAGCGGTGTTGAATAAGACTACATGGCTGTTGGTATTGAATTCTATGTCTTTTCCATATAGGGTGGTTACATTCCCGTCGTAGTTTTTAAAGGTTCCTGATTGATCGCTTTTGGCGCCATATCTTGCCCTCATCCACTTTTCATCCAGCCACTCCAAAGGATTGCCACACTCCCATAAAGCTTTTTTTGAAGAATCAACATATTGGTAGCGTGAATTGAATTCAGACATCGACAGTATGATTTTATGATGATTGATTAAAACGTCTTTTATGGCAATGGTATGTTGTGTATAAATAACCGGGGTTTTAATTTCAGGTGTTTTCACACTGATAGGTTTGTAATAACGCTCAAAATCCTCCCGCTCAATTACCTCGCGTCCTTTTTTTATAAAATTAACGGAAGGATCTTTTTGCATTTTTCCATCTATGATCAGTTGGTCAAAATCGCAGCCCCATCCGCTGTTCATCATCGTAAAATGCGGATTGATAAGATATTTAAAGCCATATACCTTTTTGACTGCCTCGTTTTTCAGTTTGACAAAAACAGTGTCGGTCAACAGGATGGTTCTATTGATGGAGTAGTATCTTTCATGTCGTAAAGAGTCCATGATTTTGGGACTAATTACGTCTGTATAATCCTCTATTACTTTATCTTTCCGCTTGATTGTAATATGCAGTGAATCTGCATTGCCGGGAAAATAGCCGTAAAAGTAAACGTCTAAATGATCTATGTCTTTCTTTTTTGCACAAGCTGCTTCAGCCTCAGCAATTTTTTGTTCGTCACTTTTGCAGGCACCCAGCAAAAGCATGATGAAGAAAAACAGAAATCCGGCTAACTTAATTTTTTTATCGTGTACATGTGGCATATGATGGTAACTATATAGGCGATTATTTTTTTCTGTTAATGCGTAATCTGGCATATCTGAGATTTTGGTCTTTTGCTTCCGTTGTTGCTGTGTAGCTCATGACCAGACTGTTATTTGTTTCCCAGGCAAATTTTGCAATTACCATTTTGTTATAGGATACCCGATAGGGCGCGCTGATCTTTCCATTTGCTATGTTAGAGAAATATAGGTCCTGACTGGGCGGTTGGATGTTTGTATGTTCTTCATACGGATTCCAAAAGGTGCTGAACATAATCTTCCCATCAGGCGATAGGGCAGGCACTCCCCGTAAGGGGACAATTGCTCCGTCATTTTTATTGATGAGCAGGTAATTCAGACCCTCATAAAGCTGTTGTGCGATCACATAACAATCTAACGATTTTATAAACCCGTAATAAGTATAATGCTTTCGATCTTCATCATAAGGTCTACCGCTGTTGTCTTTCAGAACAATATGTTTTCCATTTCGTAATGGCAGCGTTAGAGCGCCCTGTTTTTTAAATTGACCAGATTTGCTGGCTATTTCCGACCGGGGCTGACTACGCAAAGCTTTGTCGAATACCGCAGAACTTACCTCAGTCAATGTGATGGTCCATTTTAAGCTGGTTTCATTTGTCTGTGCGAATACCTTTGTTTGCGATACGGTGATTCCTGACAGAACCAGCAAGTAAATGGCGAGCCTGCTTGTGATAAAACTTTTGATTTCAGATCCCATAGATGATTAGTTCAGCATGATCAAATAATGATGTCGCTCATGTAGTTTAGTAGTTAGTATGTTAATTCAATAATCTCCTGCTAGTTTTCGCTAGTCACTGACTTCGGCAGCATCAGCAAGAAAGGCAGTGCTTTTGAATAATCCAGATCTGGATATTCCAGCCCTAATTTTCTAATGTTATGGTAATACGTTTCGTGCTGTGTATAATAGTATTTTTCAGATTGGATAAACCAGGCTTTATCTCCTAGCTTTTGGGCAAGGAACCATTTTTCTAGCAATCTTGCGCTACGTCCGTTGCCATCATTCCATGGATGTATTTTAATAAATACAAGGTGGATCATGCTGGCAAAAAAGAAGCTCTCTGAAATAGTTAAGTCAGTATCTAACAATATTTCGAGGTCAACATACAGTCTGTCCATTTCATAGGAAACTTCAGCTGGAGAAGCTGCCACATACTCAATTTGGCCATCTTTAGTGGTGACAAACATATTCTGGGATCTGAATTTACCCAACCAATTTGTCGATAAGATATGCTTGGCTAAAAGCGTATGCATTTCTGCCAATGTTTCTTTTCCAGGCCTGTTTTCTGATGCAAATTGATAGGCCTGATACAGGTCGTCTATCTTAAGAGTATAGTCGGGCTGAAATTCGATATTAAAACGTTTATGCTTAACATAGGAGTCCAATTCTATAGATTCTCCTTCAATTTTGCTTGAATATACGGATGCTACTGAAGTGTAAAAGCTGAATTCATCTGTAGAGAGCGGAGCATCCTCCAGGGCATCAAATGCAGTTAGCAATGATTCGTTAGAAACCATCTCATTGTATTGCCCAAGCAGGTCAGCAGGTATGATTTGTAACTCCTCTTTCGTTGACATAATTCGAAAGATACGCGAAAACAGAAAAGGCTTTAAATCGAAATTTAAAGCCTTTTCACGTATCTAAGCGGAGAGAGAGGGATTCGAACCCTCGGTACCGTTGCCAGTACGACAGTTTAGCAAACTGTTCCTTTCGGCCACTCAGGCATCTCTCCTTTTTGAACCAAAACTCCCGTTTTGAGGTTGCAAATATAGTAATTCAAACAGCTTTGCAAAAAAAAATTACATTGTTTTTGGGTAATCTATACGCACATGATAGATGCTCATGAGCATAGTCTTGAATATCAGCTTTATAGTTTCTAAATCTTTTAACGTTAAATCGCAGTTGTCTAACTGATTTTGCGCCAACTTGTAGTCAATGATGCGTTCAACGAGGTCATTGATGTTCTGAGCGTCCGGATTCTTAAGACTTCTGGAGGCTGCTTCGACCGAATCTGCCAGCATTAATACCCCGGTTTCCTTAGAAAAAGGGATAGGACCAGGATACCTGAAGATATTCTCGTCTACAAATTTTTCAGGCGAGTTTTTTAAGTAAGATTGGTAGAAGTAATCTACGCGCGTGTTACCATGGTGCGTTCTAATGAAGTCAATTACACTTTCGGGAATCTGGTTCTTCCGCGTGATTTCAATGCCTTTAAGCACGTGCTTAATGATAATCTGGGCACTTTGCTCATAAGGAAGTTTGTCGTGTGGACTCTTGCCCGTGTTGTTCTCAATAAAATATTGTGGATTCTCAATTTTACCAATATCATGATACAACGCTCCGGCACGTACCAGTAAAGAATTACCGCCGATTTTAAAGATCGCCGCCTCAGCCAGGTTTGCTACCTGCAGGGAATGCTGAAAGGTGCCAGGTGCTTTAAAAGCGAGTTCTCTCAGTAATTTGTTGTTGGTATTGGTCAATTCAATCAATGCTACATCGGATGTGATGCCAAATACCCTTTCAAATGCATAGATCAATGGATAGGCCAGGAGGGATAGCAGTACGCTCACAGTGAATGGCACGAAATTGACCCATTCGATTTCCTGGAAAGATCCTTCGCGCAGCAGCGCCACCCCAACAAAACAAATAAAATAAGAGGTTAGGATAAATAGGGCAGATAACAGCAGTTGTTCTCTTTTAATCAGGTTCCTGATACTATAAATAGCAACCATACCAGCAGTGGTTTCATAAAACACAAACTCAAAACTGTTCGGTACAAAGAATCCGGCAATCAGGATCACCAGTAAGTGCAGATACAGGGCAAGCCTGGTATCAAACAGGATCCTGATGATAATCGGCACAATACAGAATGGGATATAATAGAGACTCGGAAGGTTCATTTTAATCGCCCAAGTCAGTGCAAGCAGCATGGAGGTGATTACCAAAAGGATCAATGACAATTGCCGGTTATCGGCAAAGATGTCTTTTCTGAACATGTACAGGAATACCATCAGCAAACTCACAATGAAACCAACAAGCATCACCTGACCCAGATAAACCAGATTGCGGTCGCCTATGGTCTTGGTTTGTGCTTCGTAAGTGGCTTTAAACGATTGCAGTTTTTGATAGGCTTCATCATCAATTACATTGCCTTTTGCGATGATAAGCTCACCTTTCTGCACCATACCTCTGGTAGTAGAAAGACTGCTCACTGTATTGTTCTGAACAATGGCCGTCATCTTTTCATCAAACACAACATTGGGTTGTAAATGGTCCTCGACCAGGTTGATGACGAGATCCTTGATTCTGAGATCGGTGGCCTTAAACGTATTGGTGAAGAAATCAAGTGCCGATTGCACGGTAAAGAGATCCTGGCTGCTTACTTTTTTAGAAATGTTATTGTTAAGCAGTGATAA
>Ga0247815_10002185_pt1 | contig 14543 bp, 10 predicted proteins | sample UWRJL194509B1_FD_181014 | JGI IMG/M metagenome (GOLD analysis project Ga0247815, IMG submission 181014) | Plant litter microbial communities from Arlington Agricultural Research Station in Wisconsin, United States - UWRJ-L194-509B-1 | ecosystem: Environmental > Terrestrial > Plant litter >... | reverse complement strand
CTAACGGTATAATATTCGTCACGGGAAGTCAAGAATTCATCGAGCCTATAAGCCAACAAGTTTGCCGCGCGAGCGTGTATGCGGCACGGCCCGGCGCAACCAGATTTGGAAACAGCTGTAACCTTGGCGAAGGTATTCTGCCGGCCATGCTTGAAGCCAAAATCTTCCCATGGCAGTTCGTTGCCGGATACGAGGAACAACTCGATGCGGCTTTCAAGGAGGCAGTTCGCGGGATCGAGGCGATTCCTAGGCCCACTCAGAGACTAACCGACCTTCATCACATGCTGCTTGCCCGTCAGTACAGAGCCGAGATCCGAACAGATCCAATCGGAGACCCATATAGCACTCTCCTGCGCTCTTTACGCGAACGCAGTCGAGAGAGCAAGTGTTGGGCGCGGGGATGCCGGCGATACGGGACCGGTGGACAGGAGGGCTCTAAGCTAATGCGCTGCGCCAACTGCCATGTTTCCCAATACTGCTCACGGGACTGCCAGCGCGCGCACTGGAAGGAAGGGACGAGGCCGCACAAGGCGGTCTGCGCGACCCTCACGCGCATCCGAAAGGTTTCTCCATTCGACATCGTGACCGGCAAGCTGGATCCACCAGCCTTCGCCGCGGCGTGCTGTAGCGCAGGTATCAAGGTCGAGGAGCTCGTACAGCCTCTCGCTCATCTCACTGCGACGTACTCGGCATTGAACCTAACCGAGGCTATGGGAATCCAGCGTGCGTTATTTCTTTTGCTTAAATACTTCGTATTCATCTGTTGAGTTGCAGTGACCAGGATGTCCCTGGGTCTGTCGCCACAATAGTGTACAATTTTTAAACTTTTTGTAAGATGCGTACAGTATAGATACGTGCATAACTCATTCCAGTATGGTTACTGTCGTGTAGCGCAGATGCGTGGCAAAGCCCATCCACCACTTGCACGCGCAACAGCCCCGCGATCGGCGTGGCAACGCTCTCACTGAAAGAAAGAAAACTACTACCCAGCAGCACAGAGAGTATCAACAGCTCACAATATGCTGCAATAGAGACCTCATATGATCTACTGGATTGTGGGGGAGGAGTTGAGCTGCTAATTGCGAGCGGACAATGCGCGAAGGTGATCGCAGGACCTCTGAGGCTCCATGATCAACCATGTGCGAAGTTTTCGCAGAACATCGCGTGAATGCTTGCTCGGGCTGCTCGGACTCTCGTGCATAGACGGATCTAGAGGCTGACCTCCCAAGTATCGACGTCGCAGACAAGACAAGGGCGTGGTGGGTGGGACCATGAGGAAGGACGACATATGTGTACAATGCCATATTCCCGCTTCGTGTTGCTATTTTTGGCCTATATGGCTCATCATCCAGCTGGAAGTGATGATAGAAGCAGTATCCATCTCTTTTTTGATCGGAGACTTAGATGCGAGGCGGGGAGAGGAGTCTGACACGGCCCAAGGCCTGCCGCCAGCGTGCCAGATTCGCAACTCCGACCAAACACCTTGACCTCAGACCGCCATGTCTTCAGATCATTCGCCAACGAAGCCAACCTCAGAACGGCTCAATGCTACTGTCGCAGTTATGCAGCGTGGTCTATTCGAGCCGGAAATTCCAGCGAACCCTCGCAGGCGCCGCCGCGTGCAATTATGCCCGAACTGCGCCTTGGATCATGGTGAGGTCATAATAGACGCTACTCGTGGCGCGGCAAAGGATTTCCCCAAGCGCCTTCTTCTCGTCGATTGCCACGACTTTTGGGTTGACGCGATGCGGGTACGGTATTGACGAGCCTGCCCGCCGTTAGCGATGAACGACAGATGTGGTCTGATGTGCGTCGCGCGTTGGATATCTGTCCTGCTGGGTGCAAATGGGAGCACGATTTGGGAGAGGCGGATTCAGAATTGCTCTCGTGCCTGGTGGATGCGCTAGCGGGGATGCTCGGACTCTGCCTCGGCACCACCAGGAAGGATTTATTCATCATCCTCTCGATTTGGGACGAAGGGGGCGTGGCCAACATCTATTGCCGATTTACTCCCAGGTGAATCGCCTCGCACCGCTCTGTTCAACCTTCTCTGCTTCTGGTCGCGCCACATCATTGAGACCTGCGACAATCTGGTGATGACACTGGCTACCCTGCCTAGCATATCTCATATCATTGCGGGGGCCTTCATGGACGCACGCGATACGTTTCTACCTGCGCACGCCAAACGTCTCAGCGCATATGGGAGAATCATGCAGGAGATGCCAGTCAACAGCGACCAATTCCGCCGGGCTTCGAAGGACCTGCACATGATGCTTTCCATCGGCGAGGGTGCTCTGCATGCGTTGCTTGAAGCCCAAACTTTGTCGGATAAGTTTGTTGCCAGCTATGAGGAATGTATCGACTTGGCATTCAAAGATGTCATTCGCGGAGACTCGGTGTGTCCACAGCCCAACGGAAAGATCGCTGTCCTTTCATCACAGGCTGCTCGCCCATCTAGTCAAAGCCGAAGGCCGGCCAAATCCAGCCGACTCTAGCCCAAGACAAGATCCGTATAGCTATTTCCTGCGCGCTTTATACGAAAGCAGTCGAGAAAGCAAGTGTTGGGCGCGCGGATGCCAGCGATATGGGACTGGTGGACAGAATGGCTCTAAACTCATGCGCTGCGCTGGATGCCGTGGTTTTCAATACTGTTCGCGCGATTGCCAGCGTGTACAGTGGAAGGAAGAATTGCGGCCGCACAAGGTGGACTGTGCGACTCTCGCGCGCATACAACACGCTTGTTCATTCGACATCGTGACGGGCACGCCGGACGCACGAGCCTTCGCTGCGGCATGTTCTAGCGCAGGTATTACTGTTGAGGAGTTCGCGCAGCCCCTTTCCCATCTTAGTGCGGCGTACTCGGCGTTGGACTTATCTGAGGCTCCGGGAATACAGTGTGCATTATTTCTTTCGACTGCAAACTTCGTACTCATCTGTTAGTTTACAGCCGCCAGGAGTCAGCTGGGGCTTTCACCACAATATTGCACAACTGTATGAGACTGCTGTTTGTAAACTGCACGTGGTTACCAACTGTATGTGTAGCCTATGTCATCTTGGCGACAGTCTAGTAGATCAGATGCGTGGTACTCATCAATGATGCTTCGCGGTGTTTTGGTATCCACTGGATGCGGATCACTGGCGATGTCGCTGATACAGTGGCGCCGAAAGGTTAAAACCGCTGCCGGACAGATGAAGAGCAAACCTTCAATGTACAAATTTTTAAACACTTTATTTGGAGTCAGAGGAGGTTGTGATACCTTGGAGGCAGACGTGTAAACAAGGCGCTGAAAATGCGCTTTTCCTCACGACCTGATCACCATCTGCAATATCAATATTCTGAAACTTCGCGCGTTCGGACTGCGTCTCGCCTGTCTGAGTGCCAAATCCGCCAATTTCTATAGCGTGCCGAACCACAACGGCAACACCAACCACAATACCCGTTTTACTCTTGATATACAATTACAATACATAGATTCAGAATATGAACAACTCCAAGCTTTTCATCAACTCTACAAAAAGCCCATTTTCATCGGCCCCGCTTTGACCCTTTCAGTGCCGTCATTACGACCGTTTCAACTCGTATCGAGCTACGAGACATCATTCAAAGCTAATATCTCTGTTTACCTCTCCAAGAATTTATTGATTCATCGTGGTTGCAGCTGGAACTTAGGTGTCCAGAGACTTTTGTCCGCCACTGTATCGTTGCGCGATCAAGCAGTTGAGATATGCACCAGAATCAAAACGAGACAATGGAAAAGTATTATGAGATGATCAAATGTAATTGAATCCGGCAGCAAGGGTGCTAAGAACCAAGTGAAGGGAGTTACCAAGTTCAATTATCGCTTTGACGCTGCTGCTCTCTTCGAACCTCTCCGCCGGGACGACTTGAGCGGCGGTGACGCCGCAGGTGCTACCACTGCTGAGGGTGACGCAGTGCGTTTCCCCCTCAAGCCAATTCGTCGCGATGAACCGGCCAACGCAAGAGAATGAGATTGGTTTTCCTCCTCCTCGACCTGAGCAGCCTCTATCTCATCCGCAACGGAGGTTTCAACCACGCTCTTCATACCGCTTCGCAGCCGGGTAATGGGAGGCGGCAGATTCTCCGTCCCATCTTCATCTTCCGTCCATCGGAGTCGCTCTCGCCATTCGAGACCACTGCAATCGGTGAGGGAGACACCCACACTCGCCAGCAGGTTAGCCATCTTCGGCCACGGACTGCGTTTTGCGGCGCGTCTGAGGGCGGTCAAAGTCAGTCACCGAAAGTTAGACGAGATATGAAGTTAATACGCACTCGTCCAAGGGCCACAATCCGTCTTGCGTGTGTTTTGTGACAGTGATTCGACGGAGCGACGGCCACTCGCCATCCTTGACTTTCCGCGACATGTAATCAGCTAAAACTTTGAACCTGCCCGCCCCATACCTAACACGAATGCCGTAAAGCATGAGTTGACTATCAGGAAGGCGATGAAAACAATACGTACGAATACCAACTCAAAGTGATCAATGATACACACGAATGCGACACTGTCGCAAGGCATCGCGGCACAGCTGACTATGGAGCATGAAAACGTCAGGGGTTTACCATAGTGAGCATACGACCGACGCTCACCGGATCGATCGCAAGAGTCGTGACGTTAGGCACTGCGTCAAATACATCCTGCGTGTACATTTTGTCCGCGAGGCCGAGATGCGTGATCTTGGCGCCATGTTTGATTAGGAAAGCAACTGCACCCGGGGAGTACTGAGATAGAAAGACAGCCCGAAGACAGGGCAGTCTGCTCGGGTCAGACTTTCAACAAAGGTGTGTGATAAAATGAGCACTCACGCCTGTCGCGTAATCGTGGCATATAGTCCGGGCTCTAGGCATCCTATGTGAAAAACCTCCAGTCGAGGCAGATATTTCTCATGCGTACGGTCCGCACGAGCCTGGGAGTTCATGCGGCGTAGATGCAAGTAGAGTTCCTTCAAATTTTCGAGCCCGCCGAAAAGCACGTCCTCCTGAAAATCGACCTCAGGGCCCGCGTACTTGATCGCGAGCCGCGTAAGGTTGGATCCAGAAGCCTGTCGTAATATTGGCCAGACAAGGCGTAGACCATGCTCGGCGCAGTTCTCGAGGACGACTTGCTCGAGCGCCGTCATGCGATCCAGCTTGGTAGGTTTGATCTCCGCGAGGGTAGGGCCCCGGGCAGCGCCATAGCCCCATGAAAACTGGATGGAGCGAATGAACGAGGGAAGATTTGGGTCGCGACCAAGACTGTGGGTGTAGGAGGGGGCGGGTGCGTAAGTACCGTTCGCGATGAGCCTGACATCAGCATCGATAACTCGATGTGTCGCCAACTGGATAGATTCGCAAAATTAGAGTCAAAATGGCGAGGAGCGACGTAGACGTACGTTGAATTCCTTGGAGACCCGCAAGCAAGCGCCCCCTGTCACCATGTCGAACTCATCCTGTAGTCGGCGGTTCCATGCGTACTCCCACCACGAGCGCTGATAGCCGTTCGGTGCATTGGAATCCTGCATTAACGCAAATTTGATAATAATAGTCCAGATTCGAAGTCTCTTCTCCTCGGACATGTCGAACATAGGCAACCAGAACTGGTTCGTGGGACGCGCCATCGACCTCTCGGCGAATGATGTTCCGCAAAATTGACGAGACACAGCACGAGCGCGTAATCGTACATCGACTGGGAAGCGCGCGAAAATGCCACGAGCCTGACGCGGAGAAGCATCTGCCATGCCTTGTACAATGAAGTGCTCGAGCCCAGGTTTCTGCAGAAGGTCAAAGCATGCAGCGACTCCCAGCTGTGCTCGAAGCTGATCTACAATCGTCTCGAGACCTATGGTCACAGTCTTCAAGTTCGGTGAGAGGCACACTGCAGAGCCGATGATTTTAATTGCACTGGCGTCTTGCGGGGCGTTGCTTTGGGGAAATGTGAAGTGTTTCTGACAAGTAAGAATGAGCTGCGTGGTGAAAGTACGAGTTAAGCCAAACTCACAAGATTGTGCCAGGTGGGAATGGCATTCGCGAGATTCGCGATGAACTGGTTTATTGCGCCATTTTGAAGGTACCGGTACTGAGGCAGGGAAAGAAGCACGACACGCTCAAGGTGGAAGAGTTCGAAGGCAGCCAACAGCCCATCCGTGTCGTCCTTTGCCAGCATGTTGATCGGGAAGCACATCTGCCTCACGTTGGGCATGATATTGATCACGTCTGGCGTGATGAATTCGCCAAAAACGCCCTCAAGTCGGAGACGACGGACGTAGCCACCAAACTCGGTGTTATTTGTTAGCGCCATGTTCAAGGCAGCAGCCTGCGCGCGTGTCCGAATAACGACCGTCGAGTATAGAAGAGGTGTGGCGAAGCGCATCCACCGCTTGCATACACGCAGCAGCTCCGCAACCGATTGCGGAACTTTGGAGAATGGTGAAACGCTACCGTTGTAAGCGAAGTCTGCCTCGGGGACGTCGAAGAACGGCCCGAGAATGATCCTGAGAAGCTCATCGGCAAGTGCGTTCATGGCGGCCGAGAAGATTTGTGGCGGAGGTCAAGAAGCAAACGCGCCGGCCGTCACCGCCCGGCACAAATAGTTTCACGGCAGCAATGTCGATCAGATTCTACTATTAATGTCAGAAAGAACGGGAGATATGAACTCTTGCGATTTGACCCCGACGACAAATAGCATGATGAATAAACGCAGCGCGACATAGGTGAGGAGACAGTTGAGAGAGGCAAAGAACGAACAGAAAAAGAGTCCAGTCTATCCAAAAGGTCCGACATTTCCATAGACGATGGTGTACCGAACGAAATTCGTTGTCGATGATCGAGCGAAGCAAACACAGCCGTTAGCAGTCAGCGTTGAGCTCACTGCGCCGGGCTGCCACCTCGCGCTGGACTGCTGTCTACGCGACGCGGTCCCAGCATCGGGCTCTGACCTCCAGGACTTGCGCCTCCGCCATGTGCGGCCGACATCGGCCGCGGCGAGCCACCACCAAAATCGCTTGGGGGAGCGCTACCCGCCCACGGCGGCAGCATGCCCGGCATACCCATCATCGGGTTATACATGCCCATGCCGCCCATGGGGTTCATCATCCCGAACTGGCTCCACTGCTGCTGCTGTTGAGGCGACGGTGCCTGCGCGCCGGCGGGCATCTGCTGGTGAACTGACGGGCTTGCCGCGGGGCCGTTGCCTTCAGGTGAATCGCCTGCTTGCGAACCGGCGACGCTGAAGGACATCATCGTGCGCTACGGGTACAGTCGTCAGCAAATGCACAAATGTAGGCCAGTCGGACCGGCTTACCTGATACGCCTCGGCGGCAGCTTGCTGTGCCGCCCACATTTGCTGCGCCTGTGGCTGGTACCCTCCACCCATTTGCGGCGGCATTCCTCCCATCTGAGGTGGCATGCCTCCCATGCCAGGCATCATGCCCGGGAAGCCCATGTAGCCCATCATCGGGTTCATGTACATCATCGGGTTGTACCCTGGCGGGAAGCCAGCCTGGGGCGAGCCGCCGCCCATCTGCATGTTGTAGACAGAGCCGCCACCGCCGTTTCCGAGCTGCTCGAGCTGTTGCCTCGAAAGGTCGTCGATCTTGCGCTGGCGCTCCTCTGCAACCCGCTTTTCACGCTCGCGCTCTGTCAGCGCGGCGCCCAGTCCACCTTCGCGTCTCCGCTCGCGCTCGTGCGCAGTAACAGCACCGAGCAGGCCTGTTTGTGGCGGCGGCGGCTTGTTGGGCACGTTGATAAGACTGGCACCAGTCTCGCGCGCAATCTCCTCCTGCTTCTTCGCTGACCGATCCTGCTTGTCCTGCATACCAGCCTGCAGAAGACCTTGTGGCGTGAATGCCTTGGTCATCGTTTCACTCTGCTCGAGCTGGATAAACGTTTCGCGGCCGTGTGGCGCATTAACAACGGGCTGAGGCGCGGACGGGTCGAGGACGGAACTCCAGACAGTCTGGCGCGACGGTGGCATAGCACTCGGTTGCTGGTGAGGCCGAAGATGCGACCCTCGCTCATCGTCGTACCCATAGTGCGTGTTCGGGCGCGAAGGCGACGCATCGTCGTACCCTCGCGGTGGAGCTAAAAGTGAAACAACCCTGTCAGCACTTCACATTTGAAACGGAAAATTTTGCACAAACGCACTCTGATGGCCATGCGCGGATCCGACTGGCGAGCGTCCGTCCCCGCCTGGAATTTGAGGCAGAATCCGTGGGGGGCGTTGGCCTCCGACCTGTGGCTGCTGGGGGTGCTGGGGATACATGTGTTGCTGGTAGCTGTCCTGCATCTGGCGTGAACGTGGGTCCGGGCCTTGCTGTGCGCCGTATGGGTCGCCGCCGGCTGCAGAAGCCTCCTGCTGCTGTTGCTGTTGCAGGCGCGGCGGCAGTACTGCACTGCGCGGCGGGCCATCCGACCCATCGTCGTCGTCCTCGTCGTCTTCCTCCTCCTCTTCTTCGTCACTGCTCTGCCACCCTTGCGCGCGATTTCCGCCCGTGCCAGTACTGCGGCCGTTGGGCCTACCCGGACGTTGACTGGCCGCCTGGCGTGCCACGCGCTGGGCCTCACGTTCCTGCGCAGCCTTGCTTTGCGTAAAGGATGATGGATACTGCGCGCTGGTGGGTGTCCCAATGCGCTGAGAGTCGGCGACAGAGCTGGGTGCTGGCGACGGAGGCGATATGCCCTTGTTGACGACAGCTAGCGGGCGCGTTGGTGGACTCGTCGAGCGCGCAAAGCGATTGGGCTCTGGCTCTGGGTCACGGTCAAGGAAACTTAGCGCCGCGAGCGCGTCGGAATTGTCGTCGGTCTGCATCGAATTGCTCGCTGTAGGCTGGTGAATTTGGAGAGGCGCGCGTGCTGGAGCAGGAGCAGGTGGTGGCGTCGGGTCGCGCGCGTAGTCTGAGTATTCTTCTTCTTCTGGTGGGGGCGTCGGGCTGGCTTGGACAGGAGGAAGCGGCTCGCGCCTATCGGCTGTAACCGAGCCACTTGACGCATGCGGGCCGACCCGACGGCCAACTGGCAGGGCACGCGCACCACTCGGCTTGCGTGCCAGATTCATGCTGACACGTTTGCCTGGTGCCAAAGAGTCGACAGAGTAACGCGAACCGGTCGTTGCGATGCTGGGCGGAGGGCGATCGATTGGGCTGATTGCGTAGTCGCTGTCCGTGGCATCCACCGTGAACTCGCGCGACGCAGTCACAGATGATGGCAGGCTGTCCTGAGTAGAGTGCGGGGTCTGCCGCATGTACATACGCGCCGCGGTGACTTCGTCGGCATAATTAGGCTGGCTGACCTTCTCGCCTGGTGTCAGCGGCGGTTGCTGCAGTTGCTGCTGCTGCTGCGGTGCTGGGACGCTGCTTGACACACTAGTCATCGAGCTGGGCTGTGGCGTATGAAGCTGCGATGGCTGAGGGCTTGCTGCCATACTCCTCGGCGTGCTGGGCGTCGCAGGCGCAGGCGGCGGGACGACCTCTGGGCCTGCACCCATCGGCGGCGGCTTCGGTAGCACCATAGGTGTCGCAATTTCGCCCCTGTTCATGCCAGCCCCAGCCACAATGGCGCTCGAACCTGTGTGTGGTGCAGGCAGCCCGTCGAAACTCGGTCGATTCTGGAACGAATGAACACTCGACGTCGGACTTGCCACAATCGGCGCCCCAGTGAAGCTTTGCTGCCGCATGCCTGTGGGAGTTGGCGAGCGCGGCACGCTCTGGAAGGCGCGCGCATTGGTCGTGCCGGGTGAGCTGGGACGCGGTGGAGGTGCCACCGCTGGGGGTGGTTGCAGCGAATTTTGCGACGCTGCCGGTGAGTGATCGTAGGGTAAACCATGCCCAGTGCTGGGAGTAGACGGGCCGCCAGGTGGTGCCGCGAGGTTGGTTTGCGAGTTTGACGGGCCGGCTGCACTTGCACCAAATGCTAGTGGCGGCAGCTGAGGACTGCCACCCACTTTCGGTGGTGACTGAGATTGCGGCGGCGACTGTGGCTGTTGCACCGGACGCTGTTGCAGTTCTTGCTGTAGTTGTTGCAGCTGTGATTGTTGCTGTGGCGTAGGCTGTAACGCAGCCTGGGCTTGCGGCGGACGCTGCGCAGGATCCGAGAGCCCGGCAATGGGTGGTAGTGTAGGTGCTTCATTGTTTTGACCTGCTGACGGCGTCTGCGGGCCATTGAGTACTGAGGTGCCGGGGCTGGGTAGGACTTGACTGGGATGCTGGCCAATCTGCACAGGCAACCCACGCATACGGCGGACCTGCACGCCGAGCAACTGTGACCGAATAAAGCTCGTACGATCGTCGCGCGGGTCTAGCCCTTCTGCGAGCTCGCGGTCGAGGAAGAGGTGATCCCGTAGCGGGCCGACCGGGTATGCGAACATCATCGACTGAGGCTCGCGAGGGTCCCAAGTGTACCCTTGCGGGCGGCCGTACAATGCGAACGCATCGTGCAACGCGACGACCCATTTGAGCATTTCGAGAGCAGCTACGCGCTCGCTCTCAGCCTCAGGCATGACGAGCAGCCAGCCTTCGCGACCTTTCATACCCGCCGCCTGCTCCTCGCTGCCAATTACACCCTCAATCTTGAACAATGTGCTGTGCGCAATCATCTCGGGCCGTTCGGGGTACACTGCGAATGCTTGTGAAATGCTGGTTACGCTAATCACCTGTTGCTTGCGCTCGCGACCCTTGTTGCCGGCGAAGAAAGCGAGCGTCGGACGGAGGTGCTCTGAATCCGGCGGAGGCGACGATGAGCGGCCGAAGAGCGCAGACACGCGGTTTTTCTTGGCAGGAGGTGTGGGCGAGGTGGGGCGGCCTGAGCCATCGGGCGAGTAACCAGCTGTGACCACCATCCAGAGACGCTTCCAGTCAGTCTGGCCGGCAACGCGCAGCTTGCACCAGCCTTCGAGACGGCCCTTGACGAGCGTCGACTTGGGGTCCTTCCCTGGAGCTAGTGTCAGCGTCAGGATATTCTGATAGACAGATGGACGCACATTGTCCGTTCTCGGAGAGGCTCATTCGAAGAAGATGGGCGGTGTAAATCTCCTCGAGGCGTGCCTTTTCCCATGCGGCAAGACGGAGAGCGGATGCCCACGAGACGAGCGACTGCGAGTCTGGACATGAGAACAGGAAGAGGTTGGAGCCGGCAGTGTTGAGCGTGAGGACGTCCGTGTAGCGCTTAGGCGGGACGTCGCCTTGACCTGGCACGGTGACGGAGCCCACGACCTGGACAAACTGAACGAAACGTTAGTTGTGAACTTTGCTTGTGAGATGAATTAAACACAATCACTCACAGCATCTTGGATATTGATGTATGTCGGTGGCACTTCCTTGCCCTGTTTTGACGCCTCTTCAATAGCTCGCATGTCCCAGATCGAGAGAGTGGTGCCTCCAAGCTGAGCCCATACGTCGATCCAGCTTTCGTCCTTGAAATTGCGCTGTCCGTCTGGTTGACGTTCTTTGCGCTCGATGAGCGGCCCAGAGAAGTAGACCTTGTGCGCGTGCGCGTTAACGAGTCCAACCACACTTCTAATCTCCGGATGAAGCTGCCCCGCTTGCCCGGGCTCTGGTTGACGAAGAGATGTCTGTCGTTGCAGTTGCCCAACCTGCTGCTGAGGCTGCTGGTTCGGAGGTGGCGGCGGTTGCTGTTGTCTGATTGTGCCGTCCTCGGGCACAGACCCAAGCTGACTCAGCGTTGGACGCCCATTGAAAGAGTGCGGCGCTCTTTGTTGCGGGCTCGGGTTGTTGTTTCGGAATCCAGAGAGAAGCGACCTGGAACGGCCATGGGTACGATCCGTAGACGGTTGCGCGCCGACCGGGTCGTTACTATATCCATCTGCATACGACTGCGGGCGCGCAGCCTGCTGCTGCAAGTGTTGCTGCTGCAGGTAGCTCATCACCGCCCACTGCAGACAAGAGGAGTGCGAAAGAACAGAAAGACAGGAGGCTCTGCAATTCCAAAGTCCGACCTGCCTGTAACGTCACTGAGTCGCACTGCCGATCCCACCGGGAGCAACAAGCAATCGAATCCTACCAGGGCCTCATAGATTGAATACCGGGGAAGGATTGCAATCGGAAGAGCATCTTATTTGAGCACGACCATGGGAAGCCTCCTCACCGAAATTACGATCCACATCGCTGTGGCCGAATTGGTCCATCAAGGCTGTGTCAGCTCCTATAAGACGTCCGCGCGGAGTCAATCTTCTGAGCACACAGCCAAAACCTGCACTTGAAGCCCGACACGTGCGAGTCCTCGGTAATTTCCCGCCGGAGATCCAACTCAGATTCCAAAGACACTCTGTATGGGTTGCAAGATGGTGCAGAGACGGCGGTTGAGGTTACAGTTCATAACAGCGAGCCCAGACGTGAAGCCTGGGACTAACGGGGCCCATACTTGGTTGAAGATTACCCAGGTCGAGACCGGCCTGATCATTGATTCACTGTCACTGTCACTGTCAACAGTGGATACGAGCGGCTACATTAGTTGAAGGAGATCTGAGGTGGTAGCAAGCCGTTTGCGGTTGCTTGTGATCTAAACACGGCACAAGCATTGAGTAACAATCACTGATCCAAACATTGTCGAGGCGAACGGGCGATATGCAGAAAGCATCTACAGAAGTTTGCTGGAATCGTGACCGGATTAAGGGGATCCAACAATCAAAGCGCGTCCGTCGAAGAGGGCAGGAACCGCATTCAGAGTGATTGACACGTTCAGCGGGGCAGTGTTTTCGCGTTTCAATCTGCTCTGAACAAACCTTTCAACCGCCTGCAAAGTTGGACAGAAATATTAGTTGATTTCCGAAAACGTGCTCGGAGAGACTGGCCTCGGAATGCAGTTGAGCATCAGGCGTGGTGCAATCCATGCATTTGAAGTCCCGAAGTCGCGGCAGTGCAGCGCGGCTCCTTGCAAGTTCGTCCCATAACACAGGATCCAGCAGTGATTCACTTATTGTAAGTGAATTGAGGCGCGGGAGTATAAGTGATGAGATAATCGTTGTCAAGCCTAAATTAGCCTCCAGTCGCCACAGGTGGAGGGACTCCAGGGTATCTGAAGATCGACATAAAACCCGAATGAACTCAAGCTTGGCCTCGGTGGGGATCTCAGAGTTTGTCGAACTGAGAACTTCACCAACTGGTACATCGTCAAAGCCTATCTTGAGTGTACGAAGAGATGGGAAGTTGAACCTTAGCCGATGCGCTGTGTCATTTACGTGCTGGAGGCGTATACGAACAAACTCGACTGATTTATGGGCAACCATGATTTGCTCAGATAAAGGGTCCAACTGGCTGGCTAAGATCCGTAGACGGCGAAGACATGGCGCAGCATCGAGGATATCCACCAACACCGATACTTGAAGCGTTTCCTCTGTGTCGATACGGAGTTCCTCTAGTGCCTTGAGATGAATGCCTCCCTGAGTCTGAGGCATTGCTCCGAGAATATGCAGATACTCGAGCGACGCGGTGCTCGTCGACTGAAAAGGGATACCAATGCCGACTTGGTTGATGACCCTGGGAGACAGCGCGGCCCCAGTTTCATCAGCCAGAAGCATCCGTAGAGTCCTGAGTCTGGTCGCTTCAACCGAGGACAGTCGTTGAACTGCTCTTTTCGCGCCGGTGCTTGGTTCGTTAGCGTCAAGAGGAAGGAGGAGGATGGTTGCGTCCGTACAGCGGGAGAGAACGCCCTCCGCAATGCAAAACAAGCGATTCCAGTCAGAAACTGGCTCTGCTTCCAACGGCATAGGTGCGGCGAGGTCGAAGACGATCGCCGCTTCAGTCGGATGAGTTTTGGCTCGAACGAGCTGTATTTCCAATGCGTCGACCAACCCTACCAGCCTTTGCTCGACGACGGAAGTGCTCAGAGGAATGCTATAATAGCTCCATATAGCAGGAGTTGCGAAAGCGACGCGCTTCCAGCTGCGGCACACTGACGCCAGCCTCATCGGCGACAACCAAGTGTCCTCGATTTCGCCCCCTTCGCCAATGAAGAAGTCATGATACCAGAATTGTGCAAAAACGCCATGGACCACATCTTCGTAGATCAGCTGGAGAACCTCTGCTGGAAGCATGTAGATTGGTGCGCGGTTGGCATGCATGACAAGCTGTTCAAGAGGAGCAGAAGAGGTCTGCTCAACGTTTGATGGTATGGCGCCACCTGACATGGCGCAGCAATAAGCTATCCGGCGATAATAGGCTGTAAGGACAAGGTGACGCTGAAATACTTTTGATGACGAACTCGGGAGGTCAAGGAGGATTCAGGCTTCCGAGCTCCGACAACTCACCTTTTCTCAACCTTTACCCTTGAGCTGCTCGGAATATACAGGACCAGCCGCTCGCTTCATGGAGCCCTCCCCGCAGTTTGGTCACAAGCGGCCAATTCAAACCCCCGTTGGATGACGCGTACTTATTGGGCGGGCGGGCGCCTAACACGTTTCCTTCTTGGCTTCAGCCACAATTCGTCGGCGATGGACACCCTCGCGAACGAGCTCCTCGCCCACATACTCGCTCCTACCTTTCTGGTTCCCGAGGCTCATTTTGCCGATAATGGACACGTATTGCCATTCGCCAAG
>Ga0247815_10002183_pt1 | contig 14557 bp, 15 predicted proteins | sample UWRJL194509B1_FD_181014 | JGI IMG/M metagenome (GOLD analysis project Ga0247815, IMG submission 181014) | Plant litter microbial communities from Arlington Agricultural Research Station in Wisconsin, United States - UWRJ-L194-509B-1 | ecosystem: Environmental > Terrestrial > Plant litter >... | reverse complement strand
ATGCCGAACTCCGCGGCCTCCTGCTCGAGGTAGGAGAATTCGTCATCGGGAGAGGGCATGGGTCCATCGTGCCGTGATCGCGTCCGGCTGTTACGCAGAATGACCGGCGATTTCCCAGCGTCGGCTTCAGGGTGCGCCTTAGGTAAGGCATGCCATACTTAGGCCGTGCTTAGTTCAGACGCCGTGGTGCCCCAGGGCACCCTCGACTCCATCCACTGGAGTCCGGCGGCGACCGACAAGGTGCTGCTGGCCGGAACCGAGGGCAGCATCCCCGCGATTCGCGCCATCCTCGCCTCGCTGCCGGTCAAGGCCCGCGGTCAGGTGTTCGTGGAGGTCGGCGGCGCGGAGGACATCGACCCGATCGCCGGCCCCGGCCGGGTGATGGTGTGCTGGCTGCTCCGCGATCGCGGGCAGTCGCTCCAGTGTTCCGTCGACTCGTGGCTGAGCGAGATGCTGCCGACCGAATTCGATCGCGACCACAGCGTGTACGCCTGGATCGACGGCGCCGGCGCGGCGCGCACCCTCAGCTCGAACTGAGCCCGAGCAGGCTCTCCGTGCGGTCCCACAGCTCGCGCGCGACGTCGGCATCCCCGGCCAGACGGTGCGCTCGACCGTTCGGGGTGAGCCGGCTGAAGTAGGTGCCGTTCTCCGCATCGATCGCGTCCGAGGTGGCGAGGAACAGCATCCCCTCTGCGCCCTCCTCCGGTGTGGAGAAGATGAACCTCCCCGCCACCGCCTCGCCGAAGCGCATGAGCGGAAGGCCCGAACTGAACCCGCTGCGTATCTCACCCGGGTGGAACGAATACGACTGCAGCCCGGTGCGCCGGGCGAGTTCCTTGGCGAACAGGATGTTCTCGAGCTTCGTGTTGGCGTAGGCCCGCCAGCCGCCCAGCCAGCGCGAGCTCGCGAACTGCAGATCGTCGAGGTGCAGGTCTGCCCACAGCGTCGCATTGCTCGAGGTGGTGATCACTCGCGCCGCGCTGTCTCTCAGTCGGCGCAGCAGGAGGTGTGTGAGAAGGAACGACGCCAGGTAGTTGGTCTGTTGGGCGGTGTCGAAACCGTCGACCGTCGTGCTGCGCTTCGCGGTGAATCCGCCGGCGTTGTTGGCCAAGACGTCGATGCGGGCGTACCGCGTGAGCAGGGCATCCGCGAGTTCCCGCACCTCGTCGAGTCGGCCGAAATCAGCCACGAATGCCGTGCCGCGGACTTCTTCCGCGACGGCGCGGGTGCGTTCGGGGTTGCGGCCGACGACCGCGATCTGTGCACCGCGGGCGGCGAGAGCGCTCGCTGCGGCACGTCCGACGCCGCTGCTGGCGCCGGTGATGACGACGGTCCGCCCCGAGAGGTCGCGCGTCACGCGGGCAGGCCGAGGATGCGTGCCGTCTCATCCCAGAGCCGGGCGCACGCGACCGGGTCGTCCGCGAGCTTACGGGTGCGACCGAACGGCTTCAGGCCGTCGAAGTAGGTACCGCTCGGCACTCCGACGTCGGCGGTGGAGGCGAGGTGGACGAGCGGCGCAGCCCCCTGTTGCGGGCTGATGGCGAGGCTTCCCCTCGTGACGAAGTTGCCGAGTCGCACGAGCGGAGACTCGGCCCCGAACTCGGTTGCGACATATCCCGGGTGGAACGAGTACGCCGTGATGCCGGGCACGCGCTTCGCCAGCTCGCGGATGAACATGATCGTCTCGAGCTTGCTGGTGCCGTACGGGATCCAGCCCCCCAGGTAGGGGCGCTTCGCGAAGTCGAGGTCGTCGAATCGCACCGCACCGACCAGGTTCGCGGCGCTCGCCGTGGAGATGACCCGCCCCGCCGATTCGACCAGGCGAGGGCCGAGAAGGGCAGTGAGCAGGAACGGCGCCAGGTGGTTGTGCTGAAAAGTGCGCTCGTGACCGTCGGCTGTCACCCCGCGCTTGGCCACCAGACCGCCGGCGTTGTTGGCGAGCACGTCGATGGTCTCGTACGCGTCCAGCAGCGATTCCGCCAGGCCGCGGACCTCGTCCAATCTGTCGAAGTCCGCGAGGAACGGTCGGCCACCGACCTGGTTCGCCACGATGCGGGTGCGCTCCGGGTTGCGCCCGACCACCGCGACGGTCGCGCCCTGTTCGGCGAGAGCGAGCGCAGCAGTGCGCCCGATTCCCGAACTCGCTCCGGTGATGACGATGGTGGGAGCGTTGGCGGGCGCGCTGCGGGATTCGGGCATGGTTCCGTTTCTACACCCCTTGCGTGACGCCGGCCGGGTCAACCCCCGGGGCGCGCCTATATGGTTGCCGCATGTCGCCCGACCGCCCGCAGTCGCCGCCGATCCGGCCTCCCCGGATCGCGATGGTGTCGATGCACAGCTCGCCGCTGGCCGGCGCGGGTCGGGGTGACGCGGGTGGCATGAATGTGGCGATCCTGTCGGTCGCCCAGCAGTTGGCCGCGCGCGGGGCAACCGTCGAGCTGCTCACTCGCGCGGAGGGCGCAGGGCAGATCACCGCGATCGCTCCGGGCGTGACGCTGTACGAGCTCGAGGCCGGGCCGGTCGGTCCGCTCGACAAGAGCAGACTCGCGGAGATCGTGGACGAGTTCGGCGAGGCCGTTGCGGTACTCACCGGGCGCTCGGCCCCGCGGTACGACATCATCCACGCGCACTATTGGCTCAGCGGCCTGGCAGTTCTCCCCGTGGCGCTCGAGCTGGGCATCCCCCTGGTGGAGAGCTTCCACACCGTCGCCGCCCTGAAGAACGCCAGCCGCGCTGCCGGCCAGCCTGCGGAGCCGGAGCGCCGCCTGATGACCGAGATGTTCCTCGCAAATCAGGCCAGCGCCATCGTCGCTGGCTCCGCCGCGGAGGCGACCGCGTTGATCGACCTGGCGCGGGCGCCCGCTGACAAGGTCTGGGTGGTGCCGCCGGGAGTCGACCTCGACCTGTTCTCCCCGAGCCGGGATGACGACGGCGGGCGCCTGCGTGCGGCGTGGGGCATCGCACCCGAACGCCAGCTCCTCGCCGTCGTCGCCCGCATCCAGCCGCTGAAGGATCAGGAACTGGCCATCCGTGCGCTCGCCCTCGTGTCTCTGCGTCCACCCGCTCGACGACCGATGTTGGTGATCGCGGGGGAGGCGACACCGGGGGAGGAGGGCTATCTGGAGGGACTTCGCGTGCTCGCCGCGGAACTGGGTGTCGCCGACGACGTGCTCTTCGTCGGCGCCCTGGACCGCGCCGAGGTGGCCGCGCTGCTCGCCACCGCGAGTCTCGCGGTCATCCCGTCCCGTTCCGAGACCTTCGGCATCGTCGCTCTGGAGGCGGCGGCGAGCGGTACGCCCGTGGTGGCATTCCGAGGCTCGGGCCTCATCGAATCGGTCGCCGACGGGCTGTCGGGCGTGCTGGTGCCGTCGCGTGATCCACTGGAGTGGGCACGCACGATCGGCGACCTGCTCGCTGACGCGCCACGATTACACGAGCTCTCGCTGACGGCACGTCATCACGCCGAGGCCTTCGGTTGGGCGGCGACCGCCGCCAGTCTGCTGGGCCTCTACGCCAGCCTGCACTAGGCGTCAGCCTGCGCTACTCGTCAGCCCGCAGTCGGGCGCCCATAGGTCTCGAGCAGCCGCAACCAGATCTCGTTCATCGTCGGGTAGGCGGGAACCGCGTGCCACAGGCGGTCGAGCGGCACCTCTCCGACGACGGCGGTGGTGGCGCCGTGCAGCAGCTCCGCGACATCCTGACCGACGAAGGTGACGCCGAGGATCACCTTTCGCTTCTCGTCGACGATCATGCGGGCGTGACCCTCGTAACCGTCGGCCTGCACGGCAGCTCCGGCCACCGAACCGAGGTCGTAGTCGACGATGCGGATGTCGTAGCCGGCCTTCGTCGCGGCCTCGGCAGTGAGACCCACCGACGCCACCTCGGGGTCGGTGAATGTCACCTGCGGAACCATCTCGTGATCGGCCGTCGCCACGTGGATCCCAAAGGGTGCATCGTCGACGGGGGTGCCTAGCGCGCGGGCGGCGATCACGTCTCCGGCCGCGCGCGCCTGGTACTTGCCCTGGTGGGTGAGCAGAGCGCGGTGATTGACATCTCCGACCGCGTACAGCCAGTCGAAGCCCTTCACGAGCAGGGTGTCGTCGACATCGAGCCACTCACCAGGGGTGAGGCCGATCGTCTCGAGGCCGAGATCCATCGTGCGGGGGACGCGGCCGATGGCGACGAGCACCTCATCGGCCACGACGGACGACCCGTCGTCCAGGGTCAGCTCGACCCCGGCATCCGTTCGCGACGCTGCGCTCGTGTTGGCGCCGATCCGCACGGACACCCCCGCGCTCTCCAACGACTTCTGCACCGTCTCGCTCACGAACGGTTCCTGATTACTGAGCAGCGGGGTGCGGCTCAGGATGGTGACCTCGGTGCCGAAACTCGAATACGCCGTAGCCATCTCCGCGCCCACGACGCCGCCACCGATGATGGCGAGGCGGCCGGGCGCCGTCTGTGCGCTGGTGGCGTGACGGCTGGTCCAGGGGCTCACGTCGGCCAGCCCGGGCACGTCGGGCAACAGCGGGTCGGAGCCGACGCTGACCGCGATGGCGTGGCGGGCCGTGTAGGTGGTGCCGTCGACATCCAGCGTCTTCGGTCCGGTAAAGCGAGCGTGCCCGCGCACCAGGGAGATGCCGGCGCCGTTCACCCAGTCGATCTGGCTCTGGTCGTTCCAGTCGTGGGTGAAGCTGTTTCGCCGCGCGAGGGTCGCGGCGACATCGAGTCCGCCGGTGACGGCCTCCTCTGCACCCTCGACCGCTTCGGCGGAGCGCAGCACGATTCCGCTGCGAAGCAGCACCTTCGACGGCATGCAGGCCCAGTATGAGCACTCGCCGCCGACGAGTTCGCTCTCGACCAGCAACGCGGTTAGGCCGCCCTGCACTGCCCGGTCGGCGATGTTCTCGCCGACAGCACCGGCGCCGATCACGATCAGATCGAACTCGGTCGTGTCGGGAACGGGCACGGGCGGCATGGTCGACTGGGGCAGTGCGCTGCTGTTCTCGGACACGGGTCCTCCTGGGATGGGCTTAGCGACCGACGAACTCGGCCGGGGTGCGAGTGACGAACGCCGTCATGCCGATGGCCGCGTCTTCGCTCGACGCTAGTCGCACCAGCTCCGGCTGCAACCCCGCCTCGGCGACGGCGTCGCCGTCACGCACGGCGGTTCGGGCACTGGCGAGGGCAGCCTGCACGGCGAGAGGTGCCTGCGCGGCCACCTTCCGCGCCAGCTCGAGCCCGCGGTCGTACTGTTCGCCGTCGGGCACGACCTCCTGCACGAGTCCGATGCGGTGCGCCTCTGCGGCGTCGAACTGGTCGCCGGTGAGGATCCAGCGCATGGCATTGCCCCAGCCGACCGCGCGCGGGAACCGGATGGTCGCCCCGCCGAACGGCAGGATGCCACGGGCCACTTCGATCTGCCCGAAGCGCGTCGACTCTGCCGCGACTGCGATGTCGCTGGCCAGGATCAGCTCGATGCCGAGGGTGAGACAGGTGCCCTGCACGGCGATCACCACGGGCTTGCTGAGCCGCTGTCCCGAGACCTGCCAGGGGTCGATGCCGCCCTCCGCCGTGATGTCGAGGCCGTCCGCACCGATGCGCGGGCCGACATCCGCGAGGTCCAGGCCGCCGGTGAAGTGGTCGCCATGCGCGTAGACGAAGCCGACCCGCAGTTCGGGATCGCGTTCGAGTTCGCCATAGGCGCGCGAGAGCTCTTGCAGCAGTTGGAAGTCGGCGGCGTTGCGCTTGTCGGCGCGGTCGAAACCGATGAGCAGAACGTGGCCGTCGCGATCGACAGTGATTCGGTTGGTCATGCTGTCGATGCTAGTGATCGATCGGCGAGCGGCTAGCTGGCGAGCGCGCCGATGATCCTCAGGATGCTGCCCAGATCGTCGACGGCGGCCTCCGGCGCGGAGGGCGCGAACTCCGTCACCCCGGCGCCCGCGAGCGGCAGCGCGGCCTTCGCCGCCGCGATCACGTCGAGCAGCTGGGGCAGGGTGACGCCGAACGGTTCGGGCGAATCGATGCCGTCGATGAACGCGGGGTCGAGAACGTCGAGATCGATGTGGATGTAGACGCGAGAGGCTCCCGTGGCGGCCAGTGCCTCGGTGACGGATGCCGCGTCCAACTGCGCGGGATCGAGCACGGTGATCCCGGCCGCGGTCACATACTCGGCCTCGGCATCGTCGAAGGCGCGGGCGCCGGCGAGCACGACGTGCTTCGGGTCGAGCGGAATGCTGGGGACCACGACATCCGCCCCCTCGCCCAGCAGCGTGCGCAACACCATCCCGGTGAACGCGCCCGAAGGTGAGCTCTGCGGAGTGTTGAGGTCGGGGTGCGCGTCGAGCCAGAGCACTGCGGTGTCGCCGGTCTCGATCGCCCGGCCGATGGGAGCGAGTTCGACCCCGCAGTCACCGCCGATGGTGATGCCGAGCCCGGACGAGACCGAGATCTCTGCCAGCAGAGCATCCCGCACCGAGACGATAGAGCTGAGGCGCTGCACCGCGGTCCCCTCATCGCTGCCGGCACCCGACGGGATGTCGATCAGCACGGTGGAGGAGGCGGGAAGGTCTTCGCGGATCGCCTCGGCGCCGTCGATCAGACGCATCGCACGCGCGGAGCCGGAGCCCTGCCATTGGGGGACGACGAAAAAGGTGGCAGCCACACCCTAAGTATGGCCGCCACCTCGGTCGTTCGTGCCGGTCAGACGGTGCGCGGGGCCTTCGCCAGGTTGGCCTCGAGCTCGGCGGCGTTCTGGCGCGAGACGTAGGCCGGGCGGTCGCGCTCGAAGCGCCAGCTCTCGCTCAGCGGGCTGCCGTCGACGGCGTCGAAGCCCGCCTCGTCCATGAAACCGATGAGGAACTCGGCGGCCTCGGGGAAGTCCGAGGAGACCGGAAGTGCACGGCGATTGGGCGTGCCCACGGGGGTGCCGTCGGTGGTGATGTCGCCGAACATGATGTTGTTGAAGCCCTTGACGACCTTGGAGGTCGGCAGGTGCTCCTGGAGCATGCCCGACACGGTGGTCGTGCCCTCGTCGAGGGCGGCGATGTGCCCGTCACGCTCGAAGTAGTAGTTGTTGGTGTCGATCACGATCTTGCCGGCGAGCGGCTCGACGGGTACCTGGGTGTAGTTCTTGAGCGGCACCGTCACGACGGCGATGTCCGCGGCCTCTGCGGCCTCCACCGCAGTGGCGGCGCGAGCCTTCGCGCCCAGTTCTGCGACGAGGTCGGCCAGCGTCTCCGGCCCGCGAGAGTTGCTGATCACTACGTCGTAGCCCTGCGCGATCGCCACGCGGGCGAGCTGGCTGCCGATATGTCCTGCACCGATGAGTCCGATTGTTGTCATGCCGCAGTGCAACGCGCTGCGACGCGGGATGTTCCCATATCGGCCGAGAAAGTCGGTCGGGGAGATGTTCCCGCGCCGCAGCGCCAGCGCCGGGCTGGGTGACTACTGCAGGGTGATCGGAGCCAGGGGACCCGAGATCAGGTCGGTCGAGACGAAGTCGCCGGCGGCATCCGTGCGGCTGAAATCAATCGCCGCGGAGAGGTCATAGGCTCCCGCGCCGACCGGCGGCAGGTCGGCGGGAAAGCTCTCGGCCTGCTCGTTCTCGACCGTGCAGCGCACCGGCGTGAACGCGGCGGGGTAGGTCATCGAAGCACCCGGAGCGAGGTCGATCATGGCGGCCATCATGATCGTCGGACCGTTGCTGTGCCAGAGCACCGAGCCGTTCTGCGACAGGGTGATCGCCGGGCTCGCTGCCGTGCTGCCGGTGAGGCGCTCCGTTCCGGTGTTGGTCATCGTGACCTGCCCGGTGATGCTGGAGGCGGTGGCGGATGCCGTGGCGGGGAAGTCGACGGAGAGCACCAGCCCCGAGGCATCCGGTGTCAGCGGGGTGAGCACGCCTCCGCACGGGTGGATGCGGTCTGCAGAGGCGCGTTTGCCCTTGATCGCCGGCTGGCCGGGCGCGGCGTGGCCCTGCTCGGTCGTGCTGCTGTCGCTCTGCGAGCTGGAGCTCGCAACGCTCGCGCTACCGCCCGAGATGCTGCGGATTCCGGTGATGCCGGCCGCACCGATGCCCACGACCGCGAGGGTGCCGAGGGTGCCGACGGCGATCTGCTGGCCGTGGTGGCGGCGGGCGCTGCGGCGCATCACGGCGCCGAGGTCGATCGGGGCGGCGCCGGGCTGGCTGCGTGCGTTCTGGCTGCGTGCGTTCTGGTCGCGCGCCTCCTCGTCGCCGCGGAGCAGGGAGCGGAGGTCGGATTCACTGAGCATTGGTGCCCTCTTTCGAAGTCGTGGGGGAGTCTGGGGTGCTGTCGAGGTTCTGATCGGGCGAGTCGAGCGCGGCGCCGAGCTTGGCGAGGGCGTCGCTCAGGTAGCGCTTCACTGTTCCCGGACTGATGTCGAGGCGTTCGGCGACGCCGGCGACGGTGAGATCGTCGTAGTAGCGCAGAACGATGCAGGCACGCTCGCGGGGACTGAGCTGCGCGAGCTGACCATCGAGGTCGACCCGGGCGTCCGTCGTCGAGGCGCTCGATTCCTGCGCCTCGGGCGTGGCCGTGAAGTGCGCGATGCGCCGCCACCGGCTGGTGCGGCGGCCGCCATCGAGATAGCTGTTCAGGATGGTGCGGCGCACGTACGCTTCGGCACTCGCCACCGTGAACCCGTTGCGCAGCCGGCCGAATGTCTTCACCAGGGCGTCCTGCACGAGGTCGGCGGCGTCATCGCTGTCGCCGGAGATCAGCCGGGCGTAGTGCGTGAGGGCGTCGCCGCGGTCGGCGACCAGCGTGGCGAGCACGGCGCGCCAGTCACCCGACGTGCCTGTCTGCGTTGGCCCGCTGTTCGTGGGCTCTGCGTGTGCGGACACTGTCGTCGTAGCTCCCGAATTCGTCGCGGTCATGTCTTCGTACTTCGTGTCACTCGTTTTTCCTTTATCGCTCTGCAGGCACTGCGTGCGTGTTGCACCTGTCTACTTGTTTAGACGAGCCGGGTGTCCAAAAGGTTGGGGTGGATGTCGAGGCGGTTGCTCCCGCGGTTGCCTGCGCTCACTGCTCTTTGTCTGCCTTGCGCAGTCATGTGCTGCGAATTGTTATCTCCGCGGTGCTTTGTCATCTCCGCGGGGTTTAGAGAGGGCGCGGAGATAACAAACGACAGCGGGGATGTGCCTCGGCACCCTGCCAGCATGCGGTCGCGTGGCGTGCACTAGACTTGCGGAGGCCTATTTTCCCTGTCTCGGCGCGCCATCCGTCGGTCCGAGATCGGGCTTGCAGGTCGCACGACGAAACACACGGCTCACAACAACGGGGCGTAGCTCAGCTTGGTAGAGCGCTCGGTTTGGGACCGAGAGGTCGCAGGTTCGAATCCTGTCGCCCCGACACAACCCACGGACAGCACAACCCGCGACAGTACGACCCGCGGAACAGCACGGCATATCAACCTCACTCAGCAGGCCACCAGAATCACAGGAGAATCATCGTGAAGACCACGGTCGAGAAGCTCAGCCCCACCCGGGTGAAGCTGACCATCTCAGTCACCCCCGACGAGCTGAAGCCCAGCATTGATCACGCGTACAAGCACATCGCCGAGTCCGTGAACATCCCCGGATTCCGCAAGGGCAAGGTTCCGCCGCCCATCATCGACCAGCGTGTCGGTCGCGAAGAGGTCATGAACCACGCCGTCAGCGACGGCCTGGACAAGTTCTACCGTGAGGCCGTCGAGGCCGAGAAGATCAAGCCGCTCGGCCGCCCGGCCGCCGACATCAAGGGCCTGCCGAGCCTGAAGGACTTCAGCGGCGACCTCGAGGTCGAGGTCGAGGTCGACGTTCGCCCCGACTTCGAGATCCCGAACCTCGACGGCATCGAGCTCACCGTCGACCCGATCGTGGTCACCGATGACGACGTCGACACCGAGCTGAACAACCTGCTCGAGCGCTTCGGCACCCTCATCACCGTCGACCGTCCGGCCAAGAACGACGACTTCGTGCAGATCGACCTCGTCGCCACCATCGGCGGCAACGAGGTCGACACCGCCAACGCCATCTCCTACCAGGTCGGCTCCGGCGACCTGATCGACGGCATCGACGAGGCGCTCGAGGGCCTGAGTGCCGGCGAGACCACCGTCTTCGAGTCGAAGCTGCTTGGCGGCGACAACGAGGGCGAGTCCGCGGAGATCACCGTGAACCTGCTGGCCGTCAAGGAGCGCGAGCTTCCGACCGCCGATGACGACTTCGCGCAGATCGCCAGCCAGTTCGACACCATCGCCGAGCTCCGCGAGGACATCCGCGGCCAGATCGAGCGCTCCAAGGTCTTCGGCCAGGGTGCTCAGGCTCGCGACCAGATCGTCGACAAGCTCCTCGAGTCCGTCGAGATCGCCGTTCCCGAGCAGCTCGTGCTCGACGAGGTGAACCGTCACCTCGAGAACGAGCAGCGTCTCGAAGACGACGTGCACCGCGCCGAGGTCACCGAGTCGAGTGAGAAGACCTTCCGCAGCCAGATCCTGCTGGACTCGATCGCCGAGGCCGACGAGGTCCGCGTCAGCCAGAACGAGCTCACCCAGTACCTGGTGCAGGGTGCTGCCCAGTACAACATGGAGCCGGGCGAGTTCATCAAGGTGCTCGACGAGAACGGCCAGATCCCCGGAATGATCGGCGAGGTCGCCCGCGGCAAGGCTCTGGCGAGTGTCCTGTCGAAGGCGAAGGTCGTCGACACCGACGGCAAGCCGGTCGATATCTCCGCGTTCGTCGCCTCCGCGAGCGCACCGGACGAGGAGGGTGACGACTTCGACACCTCCGAGGCCGCCGACCTGCTCACCCAGGCCAACGACCACTCGGGCCACGACCACGGCACCCAGAAGGACAGCCACGGTCGCAAGCCCGGTCACGAGCACTACGGTCACGACCACAAGTAGCAGCGAAGCAGTCAGGTAGCACAGCGTGATCGATCTCGGCCTGCTCTTCGATGTCGATGGTCCGTTGGCCTCACCGGTCAGCCGCACCATCCGCATCGAGAGCATTCGCCGTGATCTGGTCACCCTGACGGCCGCCGGTGCACCGATCGCCTTCATCACCGGGCGCTCGGATGCTTTCGTGCGCGAGTTCGTCGTCGGGCCTCTGCTCGACGACGGACTCGCCGCAGCCCTCGCCACCCCCGGCGCACGCATGTTCGGCGTGTTCGAGAAGGGCGGTTCGTGGGCGCCTATCACCTCGGAGGGCATGGGCGACGTCACGGTAGACCCGACGGTCGCACTCCCCGAGACGATCGTGGCGGACATCCGTCGACTGATCGAGACCGAGTATTCCGACACCACGTTCTTCGATGAGACCAAGCGCGCCATGATCTCGGTGGAACAGCGCACGGATGTCCCTTCCGCGGTCTACAAAGAGGCGCAGGCCCGATTCGATCAGCAGGCCTTCGAGATCATCGCCGCCGCCGGTCTGGGTATCCGCCTCGGCGACCGCGAGGTACCGGATGCCGCGGGGCTCGTGCCCTTCCGCATCGACCCGACCATCATCTCCACCGACATCGAGTCCGTCGCCCTGGACAAGGACCGGGGCGCTCAGCGCGCCCTGGAGTACTTCGCCGAACTCGGTCCGCTCCCGCACGTCTGGCGATCTGTCGGCGACTCGCGCAGCGACTATCTGATGGCGGATTACCTCCACCGCGAGGGTTTCGACACCGCACATCTCGATGTTCGTCCGAAGGACGGCGTGCTCGAGCGCGAGTACCCGATCATCACGATCGGTGACGACATCCACGACGAGGCGACCGCGAAGTTCCTGACGGGCTGGGTCGAGAAGACGGCAAGCGCCGTCGAGTAGCAAGCACCGTCGAATAACCGATGGGCCGGCTTGTGGCTCCGGAGTACGCTGATTGGTGGCGGCAGATGCCGCCTTCCCGCGCTACGTTCGGAGGTTATTCGTGAGCATCAACGACGACGACATCAGCAGCACCGACGACCCGTCGGTCGAAGGACCCGCTGACGGCGGAGCCAACCCCGGTGGCCACGACGGCGGAGCCGACGGCTCGGCCGCTCCGGGTGAAGGTCCGGCAGACGGCGGTGCGAACCCCGGCGGCCACGACGGCGGAGCCGACGGCTCTGCGGGCGAGGGCCCGGCCGATGGTGGGGCGAACCCCGACGGTCATGACGGTGGAGCAGACGGCTCGGCCTGATCCAGTGACACCGATATCGAATCGTGAGCACTGCCGTCTCAAGCACCGCAGCTGTGAGCGCTGAATTCGATGAGCGCGGGTCGGTTCGCCGGCCCGCGCTCGACCGTCTCGTCGCCGTTCCACCGGCCGTCTTCGCGGATGAATTCTGGGGGCGTGCTCCCTTGCTCTCGCGTGCCGTAGACCTTCCGACCGGATTCGACGACCTGTTCAGCCTCGGCTCGGTGGACGAGTTGGTCGCAAACCGTGCCATCCGTACTCCTTTCGTCCGCATGGCGAACGAGGGCACGGTGCTCGACACCGCCCGGTTCACCTCGCCCGGCGGATTCGGCGCCGAGGTGGGGGATCAGCTCGATTCCACCAAGGTTCTGCGTGAGTTCGCTGCCGGCGCGACACTGGTGCTGCAGGGGCTTCACCGCACCTGGCAGCCGATCGCCGATTTCACCCGCACGCTCGTCGACGACCTCTCCCACCCGGCGCAGGTGAACGCCTACGTCACCCCCGCGTCGTCACGCGGCTTCGACCCGCACTACGACGTGCACGACGTGTTCGTCATCCAGATCTTCGGCGAGAAGCACTGGACCATCCACGAACCCGTGCATCCCGACCCCCTTCGCGACCAGCCCTGGACCGACCACCGCGCGGCGGTCGCCGCGAAGGCCACCGGCTCGCCCGCCATCGACGAGACCTTCCGCCCCGGCGACGTGCTTTACCTGCCGCGGGGCTGGATCCACTCCGCGCAAGCCCTCGGCGGCACCTCGATCCACCTCACCATCGGCGTCTCCGCGCTCACCCGCTGGGACATCGTGCAGCGCCTGGTCGCCGCGGCGACCTCCGAGGTGGCGCTCAGGGGTTCGCTCCCGCTCGGCATCGACTACACGGATGCCGCGGCTCTCGCCCCCCTGATCGAGAGCACCATCGCGTCCCTCACGACGACCCTGCAGAGCACCGCTACCGAGCAGATCGGCGACGCGCTCGCGAAGAAGCTCACCGATTCCACGAGGCCGGCGCCCGTGCGTCCGCTCGCCACCATCGAGTCGCTCGGAGCGATCGACGCCGACACCCTGGTGGTCTGGCGCGATGGGCTGAACGCGCGGCTGACCCGCGATGGCGATGGCGCGAAGATCGTGCTCGGTACGCGTACGGTGACGCTTCCCGCCGAGGCGTTCACCGCGATCGAGGAGCTGGAGCGGCGTGAGCCGGCGAAAGCCGGGCACCTGCGCGGGCTCGACACCGAGTCATCCGTCGTCGTCGCCCGCCGACTGGTGCGCGAAGGTGTGCTCGTGGTGGGTGCCCAGCCCGCCTGACTGGCCCAACTCTGCCCACGGCGAACAGGGGCTTTCCTGAACGACTGCTCCAGTAGATTCGTCACCAAGCGGCAACTGCAGTACCGATACCGCGGTACCGAAACGACAGTATCGATACCGCAGCACCGACACCGCAGTACCTAAACAGCAGTACCTAAACAAACTTGGAGCGCAACAATGGCCCAACCGGCATTGGTCTCGAGCATCTTCGACCAACTCCTCAAGGACCGCATCATCTGGCTCGGCTCAGAGGTGCGCGATGACAACGCCAACGAAATCTGCGCGAAGATGCTTCTGCTGGCGGCAGAAGACCCGAAGAAGGACATCTTCCTGTACATCAACTCTCCCGGTGGCTCGATCACCGCGGGCATGGCCATCTACGACACGATGAAGTTCGTCCCGAACGACATCGTCACGGTCGGAATCGGCCTCGCCGCCTCGATGGGGCAGTTCCTGCTCTCGTCCGGCACCAAGGGCAAGCGCTACATCACTCCGAACGCGCGAGTGCTGCTGCACCAGCCGTCCGGTGGTTTCGGCGGAACCGCTGCCGACATCCAGACCCAGGCCGGCGTCATCCTCGACATGAAGAAGCGCATGGCCGAGCTCACTGCCGAGCAGACCGGCAAGTCGATCGAGCAGGTGCTGATCGACAACGACCGTGACAACTGGTTCACGGCGCAGCAGGCGCTCGAGTACGGCTTCGTCGACCACCTCCGCGAGTTCGCGGAAGAGGTCGTCGGCGGCGGCGGAACCAACGAGGCCATCTCCAACGCGGACGCGAACAACGCCGCGTCCGACGCCGAGTCCGACAAGTAAGGAACACCATGGACAACTTCACCCTCGGTGCCCCGCTCCCGTCGGGCGTCGCCCGCCCGGCGGCGGAGGCCCGCTACATCCTCCCCACGTTCGAGGAGCGCACGGCCTACGGCTACAAGCGCCAGGACCCGTACGCGAAGCTCTTCGAGGACCGCATCATCTTCCTCGGTGTGCAGATCGACGACGCCTCGGCCGATGACGTCATGGCCCAGCTGCTCGTACTCGAGAGCCAGGATCCCGACCGCGACATCGTCATGTACATCAACTCAC
>Ga0247815_10002182_pt1 | contig 14557 bp, 13 predicted proteins | sample UWRJL194509B1_FD_181014 | JGI IMG/M metagenome (GOLD analysis project Ga0247815, IMG submission 181014) | Plant litter microbial communities from Arlington Agricultural Research Station in Wisconsin, United States - UWRJ-L194-509B-1 | ecosystem: Environmental > Terrestrial > Plant litter >... | reverse complement strand
GGCCAGGAGACTACGCCACCGCCGACGAATCCTGATCCTGATCCTACGCAGAGTAACCCGAGCAACCCGGCTACAACGCCGCCGCCGACCAATCCAGACCCCGGCACTGGCGGCAACAACGGCGGCAACAACAACGGAGGCAACAACAGCAGCAACGGCGGCAACAATAATGGTGGTAACAACGGCGGCAACAGCGGCGGCAACAGTGGGGGCGACGGCGGCGGGGTCACGACTCCACCGCCTACCAACAACAACCCAGCCCCGCAGCCAAAACCCACGCCGTCGATGTCAGTCGAGCAGTCCACAGAGGCCGATGGTGATATTGTATACATCACACATACAATGCTCGTGACGCCGTCCATCTCGCCCTCACCCAGCGTCAGTTCCACGCCAAAGGATACCGACACGGGCGGTGGCATGAAACCCGCGACGGTTACCGGCATCGCTGTTGCCGGCGGAGTAGCAGCCATCGCAGTCATCGCGTTCATCGTGTGGAAGTGGATGGCAGGCCGCAAGCGATTCTCAGAATTCGACGCGGATGGTGCGTGGTTCCCTTCCTTTTGCTCCATGTCATCCCCAACGGCTCGCCATGAAGTGGCAGTGTCGCTGTGTTTCGTCGTCTCCTCGCGCCCAGTGATGACAACACAATGCTAATATTTTCCCACGCGGGCATCGCAGAGATCAAATGGCCCGAGCTCAAAGAGGAGAATCATGCACTCCCTGCACGACCAACCGGCCGTCATGGTGCAGGCCTCGATGGCGAAGACGACGCCAGTTCCGCCTACGCCAGCACCGCAGGCAAAGGCGTCTACGGCTCCAGCCACGTCCACAACGATTCCTCCTCTCAACTCCTCCCCGCCGCCGGACCTATAAGCTACCCACCGCCGCAACAGTTCGGCCAGTACGGCGACAACGGTCCACATCCACAATACTCTGACGCGCCGGCTGGCGCTTACCAAGATCCGTACGGCGCAGCACCTGGCGCAGCAGCGATGATGGCCGGCAGACAGTCGCCTGGTCCGGCTATGGCGTACGGTGGTCGTGCGGCTTCGCCTGGTCCGGGTGCAGCATACGGTCCTGGACCTGGTCCCGGTCCCGGTCCTGCATACGGCGGCGGTTACGACACTGGCCGCACGTCTCCAGGACCGGGTATGGCGTATGGCGGTCGCGCTGCGTCGCCAGGACCTGGTGCCGCATATGGAGGACGGGCAGCTTCGCCTGGTCCTGGTGCAGCGTACGGTGGCCGCGCGGCGTCGCCTGGACCTGGCGCGGCGTATGGTGGACGGGTGGCCTCACCAGGTCCTGGCGCTGCTTATGGCGGCTATGACGCGGGGCGTCGTTAAACTGGCGTACGGGGCGTAGTCTCCCGTTCTTGCTGTGGAATTTCTCGTCTTGGTACTTGCCTCGGTTCATATCACTGTCGGACTCCGTCTCTCCCCCACCCCATTGCATGCATAGACTCTGTCTTGGTCTCGCGGGCCGTTGTCTCCCGCATATGCCTCATTACGTCTCAGCCTCGGCATGACGGCTCACCTCCCCCGTCGTCTATGCCTCCCTTAGATCTCATACGCCGCTCCTCTCCTCTCCTCCCCTCAACTCTTAAATCCGCTTATCGGACGCCTCTTGCTGGACGAGCGCCGACGTATTCCTCACCCTTATGTATGTTTGCGCGAAATCTTGCCACTGTCAATAGTCTTGCAGTGGTGGACCGGACGTTAACATTGTTGGGATTTGGGTTTCCTCTTGTGCCCTTGCGGGGTTCAACTTCACAACGCTCGTCAGCGCACCTCGCTCATTTACCTTATAGCGCGTGCCTGAATTAAAAGAAATGTTTGTTAACTGGTCCGGTGTGGTCAGTAGCCTTGGAGTGAGAGTGAGGATGACCCAGGAGGTCAGACGAGGTCATGGCTCGCTTCTACTTGCTGCACTATTTGAAGCTGCACTGCACACTACAATGACCTGCTGTGTCAACAAATCGCTTGTATTGGTTATGCGGTTGCCCAGTTGACTAAATCCTACACCAAATTCCACGCCTTCGATGTCAGTCAAGCAGGCTGGCGGAGACGTTGTATACATCACGCGCGCCATGTTCGGATTACGCTTCAGTCCGACCACACGTCGGTTCATCCCGTTCCTGTATAAAAGGACGAGGCCTGTACATTCATTGTTTCCTTGCTTGGAAGACTCAAAGAAATCGGTTCTTCGGGCTATTTACGCAGGAGTCATTCAAAGTCTAATCACGCTTTGGAAGGCCCGAGTGGTTAATGTTCGAGTGCGGGTTCTCGCGACATGATTGAAGTCGCTAGCTAAAGATAGCAAACCGATTTCCGAATCGAATATCTCTTAATAAATACACAAAAAGATTGTGCGCTAACGAATTGACAATGCAGAAAGCTCCGTACCTGAGACATCTGGCACTCATCTCCTACAGGCTCAACTGCCTGGACATACTTATTCATGTACTGTTACATCGGCTGCAGTATGATCCCGCCGCACTGTTCTTTTGAATTGGAACTGCGCAATCACGAACGTTCTTCTGCCCGAGGTCGTACATTGCGAACAAAACATGTATAGAGCAGAAAAGACAACCACAAAATGACACGCTTTACATAGTTGCAGCACTACCCCAGCACGAGGTCCAGTCCTCGCCTGCGTGCAGGCCACGAGGGTCAGCGGTAATGATAACCCGATGCCGGCCGATAAGCGTGGTGCAGACGGGTGCCTGGAGATAACTTCGGTAGGCGTCCGGGATCCAGAGGAGCAACTCGCCCGATGGGCCGGTGAGCCATCCGTCAACGACCTCGGTGAATGCTGGCGCGTCAATGGGATTCAAACTGTTACGCGAGGAGTCCATATTGAGAGCTGCTGCGATATCCCAGACGCGGATAGTTCGGTCACTGGATCCCGACACGATAGATCTACAATCTGGCGTGAACCCAACAGAGTTCACGATCGAGTTGTGTCCGCTTCCGTAGAGAGTGATGAGAAGCGTCCCATTTTCGAAGTCCCATAGTTTAATGGTCGTGTCAAGCGATCCTGAGGCGATGAACCGGCTGTCAGAGGAGCATGCGACGGAATACACTTGGCCAATATGGCCTTCGAGAGCGAGAACTGGTCGTCCGGTAGCGATGTCCCATACATAAATAACGTAGTCGTCCCCGCCAGATAGAATCCGGGTGCCATCTGGCGAGAAACAAATGGTGCCGATACCGTAGTCCTGAGCTCTTAGCGGGGGACATGCCGGCCAACCGGTCTCAGAATGCCAAAGATTGATGTTTCCATCGCCATCCCCCGCAGCGACAACCCGACCATTTGGCGAAAAGGTGACCGAATATACCGTATTTCCGCAAACCAGCGGACCAAAGCTGGACGGCTGCCCTGTCGCGACATCCCAGATTCGTACGGAGTTGTCGTATGATCCTGACGCGAGCAACTGCGCATTAGAAGAAAACGCCACCGCGACGACCCAATGGGTGTGACCCAAAAGCGGATTGCAGACAGGAGCACCCGTTCGTGCATCCCAGAGCCGAACGGTATGATCCTGCGATCCGGACGCAATCAAGCATCCATCTGACGATAAAGCCACCGAGTAAACTGATTCCGTATGTCCTAACAGCGGTGGAAGGATCCTTCTGCCGGTCCGCATGTTCCAGACACCTACTGTGCGGTCATATGAGCCGGAGACGATCACGGTACCGTGGGATGATATGGCTATCGAGGAGACATCACCGTCGTGAGCTTGTAGCGGGTGAATTGCCGGTGAACCGTTACCGGCGTCCCATATTCGTATATTGGCGTCATCCGAGGATGAGACAATGTACAACCCGTCGGGTGAGAACGCCACGGTGTCGACTACTGATGGGTCGGTGCCGATCAAAACCGACGAATATTCGATCATGTTCGGTTGAGGTGTGCAGACGCTGACGTTTGCAGATTCGCACGCCACCAGAGACCGCCCATCCGGTGCAAACTGCATGCGTGTTATGGAGGGTAAGGGACCCCGCAGCGTTGCGATGATTGCACGGGTTCGGGGATCCCAAAGTCGGATTCGACCATCGTCGGAACCTGCGGCGAGTGTTGTACCGTCATTAGATAAGGAAATGTTCCTTATTGCAAAATCGTGGCCGTGAATCGGCTGGCCGATTGGCGTTCCCGTGCTGGGATGCCAGAATCGGATCGTCTGATCGCCGGAACATGATACCAATGTCCGACCATCCGGTGTGAACACGACCCTAAATACGGCCTCGGTATGACCCCTGATCACAACCGGCTGGTGGTCCTTATCGATATTCCAGATTCGTACAGTCTTGTCCGCTGAAGCCGAAGCAAGAAGTGAACCGTCAGGTGAGAAGATGACCTCGTGTACCCACCCAGCGTGACCCAACAGCCGTCGAGAGCTCGCCTGACTAGTGAAGAGATTCCAGATATGTATCACCCCTGAGAGGGTACCGGAGGCGAGACGCGCGTCATCAGGAGTGAAACCAATAGTGTGAACCTGATCGCCGTCGCTGCGGAGCGGGACCATGACCTCGTCCCCATCAGGGGTGAACCCAAGACTCTGAAACTGGCCGTCGTCGCTGCGGAGAGGGGGCATTATCTCATCTCCAGTAAAAGGGTCCCATATGCGAACAGTGCCATCTGTTGAACCTGATCCAATCAGGTGACCATTAGAAGAGTACGCGGCCGAGGTCACCCTGGCCTCGTGACCAGTGAGCGTCATAACCAATCGCCCGCCATGCCGATCTATTCCGTACGTATTGACGAAAATGAGCCCGGTGCAAAGCGGATAGAACGTCTGGTAAATGAGAGAATCTTGCGCAGCCAGCGGCAGAGCAGAGATATAGATGTGCGGTGCGCTGCATTCAATTGCCCTCTCGGATGCGGCCACGAACATGTTGGCATCGTGGAGGAACCGCGAGAGATCACGCATTCGCGCCTATGTGCAGAAATAAGTATAATATGGACTATCTCTGAACAAAGACGTACCGTTTTAACAGCAAACATGAGCATTGCGGCAGCGCGTCGAACGTGACCCAAAACAGACATAACTTCCAGCCAAAACAAGACCCGGGGTCGAAATATCTGATTGATAAGTTCGTCAAATGATGATGGCTCAGGCAGACCGGAGACGTGGTAGATCCAGTGTAGACACGCATACTCGAGCGAAAGGGCAATGAAGGCTGGCTTTAACGATGGGTTCGGCTGGTAGGACGAGGAACTCCGAGACACGTTGAAGTGTAGCCGCTTGCCCATCACTTGTAGACACCCGCGAGCAATAGAGTAGTCGCCGAGAGAGCGTCCGAGGCGGATTGAGATTGCTGCGCGCTCGAACAGGTAGTCCCCAAATGACGCGTGAAGTGAGTGCAGGCCAGGCTGATCTGGCTCGTTCGGAACATGTACAACTGCACGGAGACGGCGTAATGACGCGCGAAGTACGTCTGGTGTTTGACCCAGTAGCTCGGCCAAAGCGTTGAGAGACAGCGGCATGCGGGCTGCTAGGATACACGCTAGTACTTGCTGCGTATGGGCGAGCTCATGCGGCTCGACGCTAGCCGTACTCGATGCGCGAGTAATGACAAACTCGTACATCTCGTCAAGTGGACCCGTTGCCACCTTGCTGTTGTTCATCGCTGACAGCACCGTGTGTAGACGAGCCCTTCGATGCTCGATAGCGGCAGTGTCGAGGACGTATGCGATGACCGTAGAAGCAAAGATGAAGAGCCCATTGGCCAAAAGCGCGAGAGCCCGAACGTCCGATTCCGAGTACCATGCTTCGCTACCAGCCAGCGGATGCTGTGCGAACATGTTGCCAATGTACATGTGGATGTCTTCGTTGACGTCTTCAGGGCCGATCGTGTGCAGATGGAAGATCTCGTTCCGGGTTTGGTTCGAGATGGGGCCTCCAAGTATGTGCGTCTCCGGGCGAGAGGTGAGGATAAACTTGACCTTGGTCGCGCATTTGAAGGCGGCGATGGCCTTGAGCAGCTCCGACAGCTCCCGCTCATCGCTGCACTCGTCGAGCGCGTCGATGACGAAAACAATAGGGCGGCTCTCTGAAGCGAGATGTTCGAGTGGGCGCTGTAACAGGGGACCAAATTGCTCGCTGGTCGGTTTGTGTACAGCGGCACCAGAGTTTGGTTTGAGCTCTGCCGCTAGTTCTAGAGCAAATTCTGGAGATATTTCGGCAAGTAAAGCTGCGAGCGTGGGCAAAATACGTCGCACGTCGGTTCTCCCCTCCTGATTTGCTGTGCGTGAACAGAAGAATGTTCCCCCAACGAGTACATCTGGGTCTCCCGCTAGCACGCGGCAAAGACTGATTGCAATGGAAGTCTTCCCGGTACCAGCCATTCCAGCAAGCCAGAAGACGCCCTTGGAGTTATTCTTGATCCAGTCGATACACGTAGACAGCAAACCTACTCGAGTCCCCACCATGCAGCCGGAACCACTGGGTTGGGCTTCATGCGTTGCATCGTAAACGCGTCGCCCACCGAGAGCTGGATACAGTGAGAATATGAATAACATCCACTAACCGGACCTCACCAGACCGTATGACCTTTGCGATTGCGCTCTGTTGCCCATATTTAGTTAGCAGAACTTCGTACTAGCTTCCGCACATACCCATTCTGCGAGATCCCGTTCCAACTTTTTCTCCTCCACCGTCGGAAGTTTCTGGGTGGCGGTCTTGTCAGATCGATCATTCGCGTGCACATATGGTACCACGCACCGCGAGAATGGCTTCTATGCCCATTTCAACGCGTATAACGCTCTCGTACTGCCAGCGAGATGAGTAAATGACGAAAATCGCTACAAACGCCGCACTCACAACAAAAGCTTCGATGCGCGTCGAAATCTTGGCTAGCAAGTCCTTGATCTCGTCGATGTCGGCCCGCGATTCGAGCACACGTCTTCCTATGCCTCGAGCCTCCTTCGCCTTGATGCACGCAGTCAGCCGTGAGATATATCTGTGCCCTCATGTCAGTCGTACAAGCTCTCAGGAGTCTATATTTCACGGACTTGGCAATGTCATCAAGACGCTGGATCAGGGCCGAGTCTGGATGGCTACGCTGACTGAGCACTCCCGTGACGGCGCCGAGATGTGCAAGTCTGCTCTTCAAGGTGTTATATTGCTCACGGACCTCTGCGGTGCGCTGAAATATAATGTTAAAATTATTTTGCAAAATAGGTTGGGATAGTGATTCTTGCCTCGCAGATCTCAAAGATCTTCACTGCCCCGACGAGCGCTGCCTTGAGCGGCAGACACAGATCGGCGCCGTCGCGCGCAGCCGCCAGAAACTCTTGCACAACTGAGCCTGTCGTACTGAGTGCCGTTGGAGGTGCCTTGGGACTCGCGTACTCGTGGGTCCAGGAGGACGACGCTTGCGCCGATGAGCCAGGGTCGAGAGCGATTGAAGAGTGCGAACGGGGCTGGGATGGGCTGAGTTTGACTGCGAGCCTGTTGGCACCCTGTTTGACCTTTTCAAACTTCTTCTTCATGGTAATTGCAGCCTCGGATGCTCGGGAAAGTGAACCTGTGTGAGACAACGTGAACGTGTAAGCGCAAGCCGCAGTCACTGACCGGTCCAAGACCGGTCCCTGATTATGATTAGAAGATATATCAGCTGTATCCATCCGTCTCAGCTATCCCATCACAGGGAGATTCAACAAGCAGACTAATAGTTCACACTAAGGAACATACATGCATGCAATTCCATCTAAAAGCTTTATGGTACATTCACGCGAGTCCACAGCGTTGCAACACGAAAGATTTCATACTGTTCCTGGTTGCGACTTGAGCTCGCGCCACTCGGGCATCCTGAAGTCCTGAAGCATATCATCGTTCTCCTCGAGCTCCGCAAGACAGGCTTCTCGTGTCCCAGCCAAGACCGGCTGTTGCTGAAGCAGCCGTGCCATGGCATAGCCGTCGAGGCTGCTTGCCCACGCTGGACGGATGAGAACCATGCTGGACACGATCATTCCGAGGAACCAAATGCCGAGGAAAGCGACGAGGACATACAAGTAGCCATTGTGGCGCCTGATACCCGTTACAGTGAGCTTTTGAACACCAAAATGGTCGCTTTGCCTGGCTGTTGCTGCCCAAACACTGGCAGTCATGGCAACTAGGCCGTCCCACAACACCGCCGATCCCAGCTCCATTTCTTGATTATGTGGGATATAGCCGTCGTTCAAAGAGTCCCAATAAGCCCGGAAAGCCCACGCCGAGTGGAAGTTCTTGAATTCGCTCTGCAAGAGAGCAGCAATTGGGTCGTAAAACTGATGTCCTGGGCTGCTGCTGCTGGTGTTTGTAGACGTTGTGATGTACGTAAAATTTCTGTATGTCATGCTGCTACCATCGACGATAGCTGTACCGGCTCCGGCGGTGATATCACATCGAAAGTGGCCTTTCCAAGTCTTGAAGAGCACTGATGCAGGTGACTGAAGGTCGCGCCCAAATTCTGCGTCGAGTGTGATGTTAGAACAAGAACGCACATTAAGTTTGTCGTCAATCTCGTGATCTGTGACTGGAAATATTGTTTTAGTCTCATGGAAAACCGCTAGCTGGACTGAGACTCACATATTGCGTTCTGCCCGTTGATAATTGTGGACGAACAGAGTTCCTCAAAGGTGACATCGCTGGCCTGAAAGTAATCACATCCACCAACCACTTGAACTGCTGAGATTGTCATGGTGGTATAGTTGGTCCATCCTGTAGCTAGCATTGCACCGCCGGAGCAAGATTGTTTGATGTCAATATCGGAGTAGATGTTTACAGGGAACTGCATTGCTGGTACCAGGCCCTTGCCCCAGATGTCGCTCCCCATTGATACTTGTTTCCCGCGGTCATCGCCGAAAGTTGAGTTTCTGATACGATCATGGTCTACCGTAGACACGCTAGAAACTAAGAATCGACTTTCTACCTCGCCGGTGATCACGTGATATGCGCGAGACATAGTGACAGGAGTCACAAGAGTCACAACGCTGAGCGCAGCGAAGAACCAGAAACCGGGTGAAATGTGGGGGGCACGCTGCTTGCGCAGTTTGCGAAAAAACAAATTCTCGAGGGTTTTATAGAGACCGTAAGGCCCTGCCCACCGCCGGTCTGCAAGCCAGAAGACCTCCAGCCAGGTGTTGGGTGACGCACGTGGAGCGTCTAGCAAGCCCACTGCGAGTCGTGCAAGGTGCATCGCGGTGACGAGACCATGTACCTGATCGAATACGGTGCGTAATATGCTGGGTAGCACGTTGAGACCCCACGGAAGGGCTTTTTGAGCGGCGACGCGGTCAAAATTCCACGTTGCGCGATGGGCCAACTCGAAGGTTATGAGTGTAATGACAATGAAGAGACTCCAAGCGACGATAACGGCGGTACTGAAAAGATGATAGTTGGGTACAGCTCGTGTGGGCGCTGACGACAGTGGTTGCTGCTTAAAATCCATCGCGGTGATGAGTCTGGAAGCGCGAAAAGTAGGTGAATGAGACGAGAGACTTCGAGGTCGACGAATCTTGAGAAGCTGTGAATCTGCTACTTTAGTACATCCGCCAGCGTGTGTCGTGGCAGGCACACTCTGTATCTGTATCTGTATTTGACCGGCCTTAACAGCCACTCATTCTCAGGGTCATTCCAGTGATCGAGACTCACTACGTGAAACTGTCCGTGTGCATGTCACAATTCGGTCCCGTACCTGTCGGAGCCCTGCGTGCTGCTGCTATCCCGCAGCTCGCGAGCCAGCCTTCTGGGCCGGTTGCACACAAATACTGACATCACTCGTGCCTGCCATGAGTTTATCGCCTGAAGTGTTACCACCGCACATTGTCAGATTCTTACAGCGTGTACTCATGCCATTGCCATTAGAGTAGAGCGTGGAGAGGTGTTTGGACAAAGCGGACACGCAGCTGATAGTAGACGCGATGCTGATAGTAGCCTTGTTAGTAAACCTCAAGTTATCTAAACCTGAGATGACAGGTGAGCTCCCATCGTTCATTTGTTGTAGTAGCGCGCGCTCTGCACCTGGCGCTCATATCAGACCAACAACATCCGTTTGCAGGCTGTGTAGGTTAGAAGGTTGAGAGTTTACCCGAAGTTCAGAGGCTCTAGACCTCCGTTTGCAGGCACAAATGCCCGACCCTTAATGATAGGCTGACGTGACCGGAATTGCAGAATACCATTAAACACGAGTCTCCCACAATCTGTACCTTGGATTGCCGCAAGTTTGAGGATTGACAGTTTCCCGCCGTCAGCGTTGGGGTGCAGATGACGAACCCGGGTCAGGTCCTATAATCTGAACCGAATGTAGTTAGCAGGTACAGTGCCGCCTCTCCCTGTGCCCATTCAAAGGGGCCTGACAGTAGGGCAGTCAGGCTCGGCCTTCGGCCCCGGCGTTCAGAAATGGACCGTGCCGGTTAACTTCCTTCCTTCCTTCCCTGCACAGCCGATCAGGAATCACACCCGGCACTAAATGTTATTCCGAGCATCTTCGGTCATCGGGCCGTCCAAGACCGACAACCGAAATAAATTAAGCCCGACCTCCGTCGGGTGATTTAAGGAACGCCCATTGTATTGTGTCCGTTTGTCGTATCTACTCATTAAACACCGGGTCAGATGGCGGCGTCGTGTCTCCGCACACGCGACAGCGTGCACAGAGGACGGAGGTAGGAATGACATCAGGGAATAGGACAAGTGACACATTCGGGTCAGGACATTCAGCACTGGAATGGGGATATGAGAAGTCGATGGTGGCAGCGCATACGCTACCGAGTAGGCATCGGGAGGAAAGGAACATAACAGATCAGACCAGAGCGAGCAATACCGCGAGAGGACAGGATGACGAGGGCATGGGTGGTGCAAGACGTGATGAAGATGTGCGGGACGGGACTGCTCGGAATGACGTCGTGCAGGATGGCGGTGGGTTGATGACACGGTGTGCCTTTGAGGAGCCGTTGTGTAGGTGATCACGAGGTGCTTTGCGAGGATGTTGTTTCGCGGAGCCGAGTCGGGACGTCAAATCGAAAGACAAGATGATTCTCTGTGTGCACGGCGTTGCAAATCGTCGTGGTCGTGGGTTAGTGCTGCAAAAGCAGCGGTCGAGTACACCGTTAAGGCGCTGAGCCGTTGCACTCGCCAAAGCGCACACTCTGGTAACAGTCAGGAACGGCGACATAACTGACACCACCGGAGGTTCTGGGCTTGCCGGAAGAGCCGCCGGATATATTTCTCGCGGCGCACGTCCTGGGGTTAACGACAATGTGACGCACTACCAAATCGGCAAGATGTCGTACCCACACACCTCGGCGTCGACGGCGCAGTAGACGATGGCGGCGTCGACCTACTTACAGCCATAGTCGCGTTTGAGTACAATGAAACCCGGGCAGGCCGCAAGTATGTACCGGTTTGACGTATCACTCTACTGGTTGGAAGGGAGTAGCGGCAGGCCGGGTGACGCTAAAGGTGATCATAATCCTGATAGGTAGCAAAGACGTGGATGTGGTGCGAGTGCAGTCATACGTAGCTCTCCGTGGTGGGTGGAAGTACTGAGGCGAATGAGGTTGAGTCTGGCGTTGATAGTCCCTTGAACCTTAGCCGCCCGGCGCGTTCGTCAGCTTGCGGCGCCTAGAGTATAAAAAAGAAACAACTAACAATCAAATATTTGGCTGCTCGTATCGTGGAAGGATCTATAACACAATGCAATGAGCTTGCCAATCGAGCAACTCGCGTCGTCCTCAGACAAGGACCCTTCGGCCGTGAGGTATCGTTCGACTGACTACAAAGCGGAGGGCCGTGCGCGCCATGCCAATTAGCTAAGACGGAGCCATGACCTTATGCGGGTCGAGAGAGTGAGAGGTGCTGTTGTTCAGACGGGTCGCGGCTGGTGATCGAGGTGCAGCTGGTTCGGGGCCACTTGCGTATCACCCCATGTCAGATCTGGAGATGCGGAGCAACGCCGGACGGAGGTTTATAGGAAGGCACTCAAAGAGTAGTGAAGGGGAATCGGCGGGTATGTAGGCGGGCGAGACGGAGACGAAACAGGCGAGAAGGAACGGCGCGCCACATCGGACTTGGAACCTCGCGCACATCTTGTCCTCTTTCCTTCCGTCAGAATGGCATGGCCTCATTCTGCTCTTCTACGCGTGACGGCGAGGCATAGCGACGTTTTCTTGCGCAAATGTGACAGCGTAAGGACGCGCTGAACGTACACGCCTCGATGGCGAAGACGACCCAGACTCACCGTACACCAGCACTGCAGGCAACGGCGTCTACGGCTCAAGCCACGTTCACAACGACTCGTCTTTGCAACTGCCTCCCGTTGGCCCTGTTGGCTCCCAATCGATTCAGTTCGGCCAATACGGCGACAACAACATGTCTTACTCGGATGTACGGGCTGGAGCAACCAGAACCTGTACGGCGCAGCACCTGACGCAGCAGCAATGATAGCTGGCAGATAGTTTCCTGGCCCGGCTACCAATTACGGAAGACACGCAGCCTCATCAGGCTCAGGTGTAACAAATGATGGATGTGCTGCTTCGCCATAGTCCTGCATGTGACGGGTATGACACGGAACCCTCGTCAGCAGGGCCAGGTACGACGTATGGCAGACGCGCTGCATCATCGGAACTTGGTACCGCATATGGTGGGCGTGCCGTGTTCCAGGTCCCGGTGGCTACAAAACAGGGCCTCCCTTTCCTGGTCGTTGCCGAGCTTACGGGGCGTGGTGTTCTCTCTTCGTATCTCCGTCTTGCTACCCCTGCCGTAGACACTTCGTCATGTTTTCTGCACTCTTTGCGTAGACTCCGTCTCGATCTCGCCGGCCATCGTCCCTCGCATATGCACGCATACGTCTGAGCTTCAGCATGACGATATCCCTCCACCTTTGTCCATGCCTCCCCAGATATCTTTCTTCCTCATTTCATCTCTGCTCCTGAACTCGCTATCTGAAGCCTCTTGCCAGACGTGCGCCGAAGTATCTCGTCACATATGTTGAATCCCGCTACAGACAATCGGTCGCAGTGCGCTGGGGCGAGACTTGATTTCCTCGTTCCTCGTGAGCCCTACTTCACGACAACGCTATTTAGCGCACATCAGTATTTACTATACCGCAAGTCTTAGAATTTAAGGGGGTGCTTGTTGACTATGTGTCGGCGCGGTTGATGAGCAACTTACCTTTGAGCGAAGGCGACAAGGTAGCCGGCTGGACCGTATGTTGCACATCTGCCTGCTCTCGCGATAGGACTTGTACTAAATACTTTAGATATGTGCTGTAGGGTCATATATTGATCGAGTTGTCGTCGAGTTGTAATCAAGAAGTTTCATAATGTTTAATTCGAGGAGTCAATCAGGTTGATCCGCGGACATGAACTTGCGACGATGAATGTGCGGGCGATCGAGTTGCAAGTTGCCTCTTTGCCCGCACGTTTCACTGTTTCACTCATAGGTTTTCATTTATGAGAGGACAGGTAAGTTTGGGAGAATTGCGAGGTTTGTACACTGTAGACACAGTACAAGTACATTTGCCGAGCAGATCAGCCTCTGTTGCGCCAGCACGCCATCCAATCCTCGCCCCAGTGTAGGCCGTTGTTGGCCTCAAGAATGACGCGGTGAGAACCGATAACCATCGAGCATGGCAGAAGTTCAATGTACCCGCGGTACTCCACTGGCAGCCACAGGAGCAGCTCGCCCGATGATCCCACCAGCCAACCTTCTTCGTCCAATCTAGCCGACCCAAGTCTGGAAAGTGGATCGTGCTCAGCGTGCGAGAGAATCGAGAGGGCTGCTTCCACATCCCAAACGTGAATGGTGTTGTCAAATCCGCCAGATATGACAGACCGCCCATCTGGCGTGAATACTACCGATAGCACCTCACCGCCATGTCCCAACAACGTAGCAACAGTGGTACCACTTGTAGCATCCCAGAGGCGCAAGCTCTTGTCATTAGATGCGCTGACAATGTACCGACCGTCGGGCGAATATGCTACCGATTTCACGCTCAGATAATGTCCCTTGAGGCTAAAGATTTGATGCCCATTTACAACATCCCAGACACATAGATTAGAGCCTTGTCCACCAGAAGCAAGCTGCTTTGCGTCTGGCGAGAAGGCAATTGCAATGGAGTAGATGCGGCTGGAATCTGCCCGCAGCGGAGCCAGCGCCTGCTCGTTCGTCCCCGACCGCCAGAGATGGACCCATCCCGCATCATCTCCAGCAGCAAGAAGTCGCCCATCTGGCGAGAATGCGACCGAATGGACTGCTCCCTCGCAACTTAAGGGACCAAATGGTGCTGCTTGTCTGGTGGCAACGTCCCAAACACGTGTGGTTTTATCCGCCGATCCTGAGGCGAGCCATAGACCGTCTGGAGAGAAATTCACCGAATGGACTTCATTTTCGTGGCCAAGTAGCGGTTCTCCAATCAGCACATACGTTTGCATGTCCCAGAGTCTGACCGATTGGTCTTCTGATCCTGAGGCAATTAAGCGGCCATCAGGCGAAATCGCTACTGCATGCACGCAGCCAGTGTGTCCAAGCAGTGACTGTGACTTTGCCTCACCAGTAGCGGTGTCCCAAATGCGT
>Ga0247815_10002181_pt1 | contig 14558 bp, 13 predicted proteins | sample UWRJL194509B1_FD_181014 | JGI IMG/M metagenome (GOLD analysis project Ga0247815, IMG submission 181014) | Plant litter microbial communities from Arlington Agricultural Research Station in Wisconsin, United States - UWRJ-L194-509B-1 | ecosystem: Environmental > Terrestrial > Plant litter >... | reverse complement strand
TAGGTTATCGTCAAGCTAGTTATATAGAAAAAGCCCGCTCAGTGATCTGAGCGGGCTTTTTTTGCGTCTACAGCTTTTCCAGATCCGGGCCGCGCAGATCGACCAACAGGGCTCGGCCGTCGGCGTCGATGCGGAACTCGCCAAACTTAGCTTTAGTCCAGCGATCCGCTTCACCTTCCTTGAAGTACCAGGCATCGCTGGCGGGCCGCAGTCCCCGCCCTGTGCGCAGCAGTTCGATCAGGATTTCATCCTGCGCCAAAGGTTTGCCGGCGTCTATGCCTCGCATCACCGCGATCCCCTTCGCATCGATCCTGGCCACCACCTTGACGCGTCGGCTCCGGGCCAAATCGGCATCATCCAGCTCAGGCAGCTGGAAATTCAACGCCATGTAATCACCCTGCATCAATGAGCGTGGATCGACTGGCGCCAGCGCGATAAATACCGGCCGGCCGGTGCTGATCAGTTTTTCTTTCTGCCAGATCGCGCTGTTTGCCACGACGAGAATCAGCGTCAACGACACGGCGATGCCGGCTTGTTGCCAGCGCCCGTCGCTTGCGATCGCGGAGGTGGCCGGCGCGGCCGCGTGTTGGCGTCGCCAACTCAGCCAGGCCAACAGGCCGAACGCTCCACCCATGCAGGTCATGAAGACTGCCTTGGTCGCCAGAGGAAAATTGAGCTGATAGTAGAATGTGCCGATGACCCATGCCGCCGCGCTGGCGCCCGCGACCGCGAGCCGCCAGCGGCCGCCGGCGATGCACAACGCCAGCACCAGCAGCGTGCCGCCCAGCGTGGGGATCAGCCAGGACAAGGCGGCCAGCATCGTCGCCGCCAGCAGCATGTGCGCATGCCGCAGCGTTGGCCAGCGATATGCGATCCACGCCGCGCCGCCGATGGCGAGGCCCAGGGAAACTGCTTTGCGCATCGGGTCGTCAAGCAGGGCGGAGGCGATTCCGGTGCCGCGCCAAGGTCCCAGCGATGCGCCGATCATGAAGGTTGGACCGGAACTTATCGCCAGCGCGAGCAGCGCAAGCGCACACCAACCGGTCGATGCCGATTCCACAGCGATCAGCCTGTCTGCCTGGGGACCAGCGACGCGTTTGGTGTCGACCAGGACCAGCGCGCCGAGCCAGACAAGCAGCGCCAGATGTACGCCGTTCCAGATCGGCGGCGTCGATTCAAACCGCTCGTGGCCCGACATCGTGAGAATGAAAGTCGAGCAGGCAAGGGCGCCCAGCAGCACGCGCAGCCAGTTGTGCGGCACCAGCCAGGTCACCGCGACGATGATCAGCGTCAGCAGGGCGCCGGCGGGCACATATGGCATATCCCGGTACAGCCCGAAAGCGAGCAAGGCGCCACCGACCAGCATCGCGGGAAGACCCAGCTGCGCGACGAAATCGGAGGTGCCGCGACGGCGCAGCACACCGACGGCGGCGTAAAGAAACACGCAGCCGAGGAAGTAGGTCAGCAGCCCTTTTTCCAAGGCATCCCCGAAGATCATGAACATCACGACGATCAGCGGAAGCACGGCCAGCCACGCGCCGAGCCCGCTCATCAGCACTACCGGCCACGGGCGCGTGACGTCCTCGGGCGCGGCGTCGGGCGGCAGAAGGCCGCGCGCCGACGCGGATTGAATCAGGTCTTTCAAGCGTTGATCGCTCATGCGTGCCTCCGCGAGAGATGAAGGATCAATTTGACCGTCGCCGCCAGCAGTCCGGCCGCCGCGCAGCCGATCAGCAGCATCAACGGGATTTCAGCGCCATGGGTATCGTCTTGAAACAAGGCTCTGGCCAAGCCGCCTACCAGTAGCACATTGGCACTCAGGCCGATCGCGCTGATGACGAAGATGTCGAACATCTCGCGCCGGCTGAACGCGTATGCCAGCGCCAGGACGGTGATCAGCGTGATCGGATAAAGGCCGTGGCTACCGGACGAAAACAAGCTCCACATGGCGGTGGTCGCCAGGCCGATGGTGGCGTGGATCATGCACAGGCGCATCGGCCATATCCCGCCACCGGGACGGTGCGCGGGCGCGTAGCGGAAGGCGAACGCCAGCGCGATCGCGGGCACCCATGAGCCCAGGCTGCTGCGGTATGGCGAGCCCTCCCACCAGGTTCCGGTCGGCGTTTGCGACCACAGCAGCGCGGCGGTCAGCGCGACGATCACCCAGGCGGTCCAGAGCGCGTCGTGGCGCACGCCCAGGCAAAGCGGCAAGGTCAGCGCTGCCCATAGCGCGAACAGTTGCCATGGATCGGCGCCGGTCTGGTAGGTCTGGCCGAAATAGGCGAACAATGCGCCACAGCTGAGGAAACCGGCGAGCGCCAGCGGCATCCGTGCCGATTGCCGGCGCCAAGCGCCCAGCAGCATGCAGGCCAGCGTCGCCTGCAACAGCGCAAAGCGGCCCGTGCGGGACATGGATTCCCAGTTGGCGGCGATCCAGAACACGATGCCGAGACCGCCGAGCGTCGCTCCCAGCGCCGCCATGCCAAGCGACAATTGCCGCGGTAGCGACGGCGGTTCCACATCGAGTTTGGCGAGTCTTTTGATCTCGGCCCCGGCGTCGGCTGAGAGCGCGTATCGGGAAGTGAGGGAGAGTATCGCAAGACGAAGATTCATGGGTCTGCCATCGGATAGCTAAGTTGCTTAGAGATTAACCTTTTTTGCATTTTCCTATGTGACTTAATGCAACGGGACGCACCACAATTTCTGTGCAGACACGCCATTGGGTTGTATCATTAATCGGTGTCCAATCCACCTGAGGTAACTCCATGGCAGAAGTAAAAAAGTATCGCTTGGTGACGCGCAGCGATTTTGATGGTTTGGTGTGTGCGGTGCTGTTGAAGCATCTGGACATGATCGACGAGATCCTGTTCGTGCACCCGAAGGACATGCAAGACGGTAAGATCGCGATCAGCGATAACGACATCACGACCAACCTGCCGTATGTGCAGGGCGTCCACATCGCGTTCGACCATCATTTGTCGGAGACCATCCGCAACACCGGCGAGCGCGCGAATCATGTGATCCATCCCGAGGCGCCGTCCGCCGCGCGCGTGGTGTATGACTATTATGGCGGCCACAAGGCCTTCCCGGAATCGTGGGACGGCATGATGGCGGCGGTCGACAAAGGCGACGCCGCGCGCTTCAACGAGCAGGAAGTGCTGAATCCGGAAGGCTGGGACTTGCTCAACTTCCTGATGGACGCGCGCACCGGCCTGGGCCGCTTCCGCGAGTTCCGCATCTCGAACTACAACCTGATGATGGACCTGATCGACGCCTGCAAAAACCATACGATCGAGCAGATCATGGACTTGCCGGACGTGAAGGAGCGCAAGGAGCTGTACTTCGAGCACAGCGAGAAGTGCAAGGAGCAGATCCGCCGCTGCGCCACCATCCACAAGAACCTGGTGGTGCTAGACCTGCGCAACGAAGAGGTGATCTTCGCTGGCAACCGCTTCATCATCTACGCGATGTTCCCGCAGACGAACATCTCGATCCACGTGCTGTGGGGCTTGAAGAACCAGAACACGGTGTTCGCCACCGGCAAGTCGATTTTGAACCGCACGTCGAAGACCAACATCGGCGCGCTGATGCTGGAATACGGCGGCGGCGGGCATGAGAACGCCGGCACCTGCCAGGTCGACAATGAGCGGGCGGAAGAGGTGCAGGAGGCGTTGATCGCAAGGATCAATTCCGAGGGGTAAATAAGAAAACGGCGCTCACTGAGCGCCGTTTAATTTTATGCTTCTTCTTTTTCAGGCATCGCGATCTGGTCGTCGACGCTGAACTGGTAGTCCTTGAACACATGCTCGGCCGACAGCATCTGGTAATCGCCATCCGCCTTCTTGTACGAGGTGTCCTTCAGGCGGTAGGTGTAGTGGCCGCAGGTCCAGCAGTTGAAGTTGCGCATGTGCGTGCACAGGCAGGTCTTGTCCATCACCACCACGGTTTTCTGATCCGGATGCGCCGCCACCTCGCGGTTGTACGAGTTGATGTAGGCGCAATTGCCGGTCGCGTCCAGCAGATAGCCGTAGGATTCGCAACCCGGACGGATGCCGGCGCCGATCGCCGGCGTGTTCTTCAGCATGCGCATCGGATAGCCGGTCGGCGAGACGCCGTTGACGATGATGTCCTCCTCCGACGCCTTGAAGTATTCCTGCTTGACCTTGGCCGGCAGGCCGCATTCGTTGGTGACGGTGAAGCGCGTCGCCACCTGCACGCCGGCCGCGCCCGCTTCGAGGAAGCGCACCGCGTCGCTGCCGGTGAAGATGCCGCCGGCCGCGATCAGCGGAATGTCCAGATTCTCGGCCTTCAGGTAGGCCAGCAATTCCTGGGTGATCGCCATCAGGTCGTACTCGGCCCAGTCCATGCCAAAGCCCAGGTGGCCGCCGGCAAGCGGGCCTTCGACGATGATGAAGTCGGGCAAACGGTCGAGCTTGGCGTTCTTGCGCAGGAAGATCTGCAGCGCGCGTACCGACGAGACGATGATGCCCAGCTTGGCTTCGCGGAAGCGCGGGTGGTCGGCCATCAGCGCGAACGAGCCGAAGTGCAGGCCGGCCGACAGGGTGATGCCGTCGATGCCGGCGTCCAGCGCCGCGTTGAGGCGGGTGCGCAACGTTTCGCGCGGGCCGTTCATGGTCAGCTTTTCCATGCAGTTGACGAAGATCAGGCCGGGACCTTGCTTCGCCGCCATGGTGGCGCCGATGTGGCGGCGCTGCGCGTCGGCCAGGCGTTCCAGGTCGAACTGCACCACGGACTTGTCCATGTTGTTGATGTTGAACTTGTAGAACTTGGTCTTGTCCTTGACGAAGCTGGTGTCGAACTTGCGGTCCGACACGTCCTCCACCATCGCATCGGAGATGTGACCGATGCCGCCCAGGCGGGCCGCTTCCAGAGCTAATTCGGACGTGGAAATATCCACCCCCATTCCGCCGACCATGATGGGCACATACTCATTTTTGCCAAATCGCAGGCGGAAATCATCAACACGTTTCATTGCTATCCTTAGACTACCGAGGTTGGTGCCGGGCGTGCCGGCGCATTGCGGTGACGCGATCGCGCGGTGTCCGCATGCATGGAGCTCCGTTTAATTCTACTCCATGCGTACTACCGCACTGTGACGGCGCGGACGGTGCCGGGGGATCAGTCGCGGAAGTTGTTGAATTCCAACGGCATGTCGGGGACATCCTTGCGCAGCATCGCCATCGCCGCCTGCAGGTCGTCGCGCTTGGCGCCGGTCACGCGCACCGACTCGCCCTGGATGCTGGCCTGCACCTTCATCTTGCTGTCCTTGATGACGCGCACGATCTTTTTCGCATCCTCGGATTCGATGCCGTTCTTGATCTTGATGATCTGCTTGACCTTGTCGCCGCCGACCTTCTTGATGTCGCCGTCCTCCAGGAAGCGCACGTCGACCTTGCGCTTGGACAGCTTGTTGGTCAGCACGTCGCGTACCTGTTGCAGCTGGAATTCGGAATCCGCAACGACGGTCAGTTCATTTTCCTTGTGCTCGACAGATGCGCCGGTACCCTTGAAATCGAAACGGGTGGCGATTTCCTTTTGAGATTGCTCGACGGCATTCTTCACTTCGATCATATCGGCTTCAGAGACTACATCAAACGACGGCATGGCTATTCCTTTTCGTACACTGCATCAAAGTCTGACATTTTAACGGACAACGGGTCCGCCGCCGCCATAGTGGCGGTGGTTTTTTATGTGTTTCCCTCTATAATCGATTAAATTTATCGGTTTTCCCATGTCCCCACAGCCCACTCCCCACTTCCCATTGCAGTCCCTCAACACCTTCGGCATCGCCGCGACCGCGCAAGCTTATTTGCGCGTGACCGAAAGAGAGCAACTGCTCGGCGTTTTCACTGATCCAGTATGGGCCGCGACGCCGAAGCTGGTGTTGGGCGGCGGCAGCAATTTGCTGCTGACGCGCGACTTCGCGGGCCTGGTGCTGCACATCGCGCTGGCGGGGCGGCAGGTGGTCGGCGAGGGCGACGCCTTTCATTACGTGCGCGCGGCGGCCGGCGAAAACTGGCACGCGTTCGTGCAGTGGACTTTGGACCAGGGCATCGGCGGCTTGGAGAATCTGTCGCTGATCCCCGGCACCGTGGGCGCGGCGCCGATCCAGAATATCGGCGCCTATGGGCTGGAGACCAGGGACGTGTTCCATAGCCTGACCGCGTTCGATCCGGCCAGCGGCGCCGCGCGCGAGATGAACGCCGCCGAGTGCCGCTTCGCTTACCGCGACAGCGTCTTCAAGCGGGACGAGGGCCGTCATCTGATTATTCTCGACGTGACCTTCGCGCTGCCGAAGCCGTGGCGGCCGAACCTGCGCTATGCGGAACTGGCGCAGGCGCTTGCGGAGCAGGGCATCGCCGAGCCGAGCGCGCGGCAGGTGGCCGACACGGTGATCGCGATCCGGCGCCGCAAGCTGCCCGATCCGGCGGTGATCGGCAACGCCGGCAGCTTCTTCAAGAATCCGGTGGTCGACGGCGCGCAGTGCGCGGCCTTGCTGGAGCGCTTCCCGACGCTGGTGCATCACGCGCAGCCGGACGGCACGCAGAAGCTGGCGGCGGGATGGCTGATCGATCAATGCGGATGGAAGGGACGCAGCTTGGGCGCGGCGGGCGTGTACCCGAAACAGGCGCTGGTGCTGGTGAATAACGGCGGCGCGACCGGTGCGGAAGTGGTCGCGCTGGCCAAGGCGATCCAGGCCGACGTCCAGGCGCGCTATGGCGTGCTGCTGGAGCCGGAGCCTGTCTTCATCTAACTTCGGTGTCAGTGCCGACATTCGGACACGGGCTCTACCGTAGCGAAACGCTACGGTAGAGCCCGTGTCCGAATGTCGGCACTGACACCGAAGTTTTTTAGCCGAAATGGCAGACGTAATCCAGCGTCTCCACCGTCTCGATGTCGAAGCTGGTGTTGGCGCCGACGCTGAACTCCTGGCCCGCGGCGTAGGTGTTCCACTCGGTGGCGCCGGCCAGGCGCACCTTGCACACGCCGCCGACGATTTCCATGATCTCCGGCGCGCCGGTGTTGAAGGTCAGGCTGGACGGGAAGATCACGCCGACGCTTTTCTTGCGACCGTCGGCGAGGATGACGTTGTGCGAGACGCACTTGCCGTCGAAGTAGATGTTGGATTTCTTGACGACGCTGACTTGATCGATTTGAGTACTCATGTTGCGGTTTTTCCTAGATTTATGCTGGGGTGGGACCAGGCAGGTCGTCCGCGTTCACCACGCGGTTGCGGCCGCCGCGCTTGGCGGCGTACAGCGCCTGGTCGGCGAGCTGGATCAGCCCCTCGACGCTGGAGGCGGGCGAAGGCACCACGCTGGCCACGCCGATCGACATGGTCACCGAGGACAGTGCGGTATTCGCCTGCGGGTTCTCGATCGCGAGCTGTTCCAGATGGCGGCGGCATGACTCGGCCACGATCAGCGCCCCAGCCAATTGAGTCTCCGGCAGGATAATCGCGAATTCCTCGCCGCCGTAGCGCGCGGCCAGATCGGCCGGTCGCTTCAGGTGTTCGGTCAATACGGCGGCCACCTTCTTGAGGCACAAATCGCCCGCCAGGTGGCCGAAGCTGTCGTTATACAGCTTGAAAAAATCCACGTCGCACATCAGCAGCGTCAAAGGCTTCTTGTCGCGCTGTCCGCGCTGCCATTCGATGCGCATGGTGTCGTCGAAGCGGCGGCGGTTGGCGATGCCGGTCAGACCGTCGAGCGCCGCCAGCTTTTGCAGTTCGATGTTGGCGTCGGCCAGCTGCTTCTGGCTCTCGCGCAGGAAGCGGAACGCCTGGTCGCGCTGCAGGCGGCTGATGTGCGCCGCCGAGTGATAGCGCACGCGCGCCAGCAGCTCCAGCTTGTCCGGCAGCTTGACCATGTAGTCGTTGGCGCCGGTGGCGAAGCTGTGCGCTTTGAGTTTCGGGTCCTCCTTGGCAGACAACACGATCACGGGCACATTGCGCAGCGCCGCATCCTCGCGGTACAGCGCGATCAAGCCGAAGCCGTCGATCGATGGCATCACCAGATCCTGCAGGATCACCGTCGGCTGCAGCTGCAGCGCGCTGTCGAGCGCCTTGGTGGCGTCGGTCACGTAGTGGAATTCGATATCGGATTGGTCGCTCAACATGCGGCGCACCGCTTCGACGATGATCAACTGGTCGTCGACCAGCAGCACCCGCACTTTAAAGACGGGCAGCGTGTTTTCCGGATCGGCGGGGGTGACGTTTGCTTCGGACATCGGTATTCTCTTCTTTAAGTCAGGCGCGACCGCCCAGTGTACTGCGCAAGACCGGTCCGATCTTCGCCAGCGGTAAAATCAATTGTGCGGCATCCAGCTCGGCGGCCGCGCGCGGCATGCCGTACACCGCGCTGCTGGCCTGGTCCTGGGCGATGGTGGTCTGGCCGGCGCGGCGCATCGCCAGCAGGCCTTCGGCGCCGTCGCGGCCCATGCCGGTCAACAGCACGCCGATCGCCTCGCCCTTCCAGTGCTGCGCCACGCAGTGGAAAAACACGTCGACCGACGGGCGATAGGCGTAGTCCTTCGGATTGGCATCGTAGCGCAAGCGGTGGTTTTGATCCAGTGTCAGGTGGTCGTTGCTCTTGGCGATGAGGACCGTGCCGGCCACCAGTTCGTCGCCTTCCTCGGCCGAGCGCACCGGCATCTCCAGCTGCTCGCCGAGCCAGCGCGCGAAGTTGTCGGCGAAGTGCTGGTCGATGTGCTGCACCACCACGATGGCGCAGCCGCGCGGCGGCACCCAGCCCGCCAGCATCTTCGACACCGCCACCGGGCCGCCGGTGGAGGCGCCGATCGCCAGCAGCGAGGTGACGCGCGCCGGCGCGTCCTGCGCGGGGGCGGACGCGTTGCCGCCGCCATTGGCGTTGGCGGCTGTCCTGGGCATCATCGCTTGGTTGCCGCCGCTGTGCCGTATCAGCTTGTCCATGGTGCGGATCTTGGCCAGCAACTCGGCGTCGCCGCCGGGCTGGCCTTGCAGCACCGGGGTCGCCGTCACATCCAGCGCGCCGGCGCCCAGCGCGCGGAACACCTGGTTGACATTGTCCTGCGGCCGGCCGGTCACCACCAGGATCGCGCACGGGCTCTGCTCCATGATGATGCGGGTGGCCTCGACGCCGTCCATCTCCGGCATGTTCAGATCCATCAGGATCAGGTCCGGCCGGTTGTCGGCGCACATGCGCACCGCCTCCGCGCCGGTCCGGGCGATCCACAGCACCTGGTGCTCGGCGGTGCTGGCAACCACGCGCCGCAGCGCTTCGGCCGCCATGGCGACATCGTTGGCGATGGCGATCTTCATCTACGTGCGTCTCCAATCAAATCGCTGACCGCGTCGAGCAGCGTTTCGTCGTGGAAGCTGCCCTTGGTCAGGTAGTAGTCTGCTCCGGCCGATAGTCCGCGTGCACGGTCTTCCGGTCGATCTTTGTAAGAGACTATCATGACTGGCAGTTTATGTAAGTGAATGTCTTTCTTTATAAGAGTCACCAGCTCGATGCCGTCCATGCGCGGCATGTCGACGTCGGTGATCACCAGGTCGTAATCGCCGCTGCGCACCACGTTCCAGCCGTCGATGCCGTCGATGGCGATATCGACCAGGAAACCGCGCGCCATCAGCAGCTTGCGCTCCATTTCGCGCACCGTCAGCGAGTCGTCGACCACCAAAATACGCTTGGTCTTGCGGCGTTCCGCCTGGTCGGACTTGGCCAGTTGATGCAGGCCGCCCTCGTGCAGCAGCTTGTCGATGGATAGCAACAGGTCGGGCACGTCGAGGATCAGCACCGGTTCGCCGTTGTCGAGCAGGGCGGCGGCCGAGATGTCGCGCATCTTGCCGAAGATCGGATCGATGGCCTGCACCGCCAGGCTTTGCTCGCCGCGGATCGCGTCCACCACCAGCGCGTAGCGCCGCGCGCCGCTGCCGATGACGACCACCGCCAGTTCGGCGCTGGCGGCTTCGCTCTCGCCCAGTTCCAGCACCTGCGCCGCCGAGACCAGGCCGAGATGCTCGCCGCCGAAGTCGAAGAACTGCTTGCTCTCCAGCGTGTGGATGGCCGCTTGCGGCACCTTGATGACGCGCTCCACCTGCACGATCGGCACCGCGTAGGCCTCGCCCTTGACGTCCACCACCAGCGCGCGCACGATCGATTGCGTCAGCGGCAGCGTGATGTAGGTGCGGAAGCCGACGCCCAGTTCCGACTCGATGCGCACCGTGCCGTTTTGCGAGCGGATGGTTTCGTGCACGATGTCCAGGCCGACGCCACGGCCGGAAATCTCGGTGGTGTTTTCCTTCAGGCTGAAGGCGGGCAGGAACAGGAACTCCATCAGCTCCGCCGGCGACAGCGAGGCCGCCATCTGCGCGCTGGACATCTTGCGCTCGACCACGCGGGCGCGGATTTTCTCCAGGTCGACGCCTTTGCCGTCGTCGCTGATCTCGATACTGAGCATGCCGGCGCGGTGTTTTGCCTCCAGCACGATGGTGCCGGCGCCCGGCTTGCCGGCGCCGATGCGGTCGACCGCCGAATCCATGCCGTGGTCGACGGCGTTGCGCAACATGTGATTGAGCGGGCTTTCGATCTTGGCCAGGATGTCGCGGTCGACCAGCGTGTCTTCGCCGATGATCTGCAACTGCACGTCCTTGCCCAGGCTGCGCGCCAGGTCGCGCACCATGCGCGGGAATTGCTGCACGCCGTCGCGGAAGGGACGCATGCGCATCGTCAGCACCTCGTCCACCATGCCTTGCGAGACGGCCAGGATGCGGCGTTCGTAGGCTTCGATGTCGGCGATGTGCTCCAGCACGAACTGCTTGAGCGGATGTGTCTTTTGCAGCGCCAGCAGAGTCTTCTCTTTGAGGTTGGCGTCGTCGCTGTTGGCGATGGCTTCGTGCAGCTGCTCGATCAGCGAGAACAGGCTGCTCTGGTTGCGCTTGAAGCGTTGCATGCTCTGGATGAACGGGTGCATCTGGTGCGCGTTGATGCGCGATTCGCTGGCCAGCGACAGCAGCTTGTCGAAGCTCTGCGCGTTCTTCATCGGCGCTGCGGACAAGCGGGCGGCGATGGCGGCCGGCGCTTCGTCCGGCAAGGCGGCCACCGGCGCCGGCGTTTGCGCGGCGATCGGCAGCTCGCCGACCGGGAAGGCCGGCGCGGGCGCGGGAGCGGCTGGCGGCATGCGCAGGCCCGCTTCCAGCTGCAAATTAAGCGGCTCCGGCAGGAAGGCGATGGTGGCGATGGAGTCGAGCGTGGTCTTGATCTGCGTCGAATTGGCGGCCAGCCAAGCGTCGACGCCGGTGTCCTGCAAGCGCGAGAGCTGCAGGATCAGATCGACGCCGGCCAGCAGCACGTCGACGCGGTTAGGCGTCAGCGCCAGCTTGCCGTGCTGCGCGGCGATGAAGGCGTCCTCCATGCCGTGCGCCAGCTGCACCACCACCTCCAGCCCGACGATCGAGGCGGCGCCCTTGATCGAGTGCGCCGCGCGCATCATCGATTCGACGGCGCTGGCGTCGTCCTTCAGGCGCTCCATCGCCAGCAGGCCGTCGGTCAGGATTTGCGTCTGGCTGTCCGCCTCCATGCGGAACAGGTCCAGCATGGAAAACTGGCTCAGGTCTCCGTTGTAGTCTTGGCTCATCGCAGGGTCCTTGCCAGTTGGTAGCCGATCAGCGCTTCATCGAGCACGCCGATGTGCATGTCGGCGTGCGAGATCACGCCGGACAGGAAGCGCGACAAGCCCTTGTTGATGGTGGCCGCCGGCGCCTGCACCGAGGCGGTGGCGTAGCGCAGAATGCCGTGCAGGTCGGCCACCGGCAGCGCATAGGCCTGGTCTTCCCATTGCGTCAGCAGCACGCGGGCGAAGGTGTGGCGGTTGGTGGCGTTTTGGCCTTCGCTTTCGTCGATGCCCAGCAGGTCCGCCAGCGACATGCAGGGATACAGCGTGCCGCCGACGTTGACGATGCCGCTCAGGCCACGCCCGTTGCGGTGCGGCAGGCGGTGCGGCTTGGCTTGCGGCGCCACAGAGACGAACATCCGCGTCGGCAGCGACAGCCATTCGCGGCCGATGCGGAACACCAGGCAGGAGGCATCCAGTTGCTGGGTATTGGTGGCGGCCTGGCGGAAATGCGCCGCCCAGTCCTTCTTGTAGTCGTCGCCGACAATGCGTTGCAGATTGCGCTGGGCCGCGCCGGCGTAGACGTCGCAGTTGCGGCAGTGGACCACCTGCTCCAGCTTGGGGCAACTCTGGTCGCCGACCACGCCGATGCGGTTCCAGCAGTCGTCAATGTCGACGAGGGCGATGGGGGAAGTGATAGTCGTCATAGGTGGTCGCCCTTATGCTTGCTGGCGTTTGTAGATGCGCGCGGCGCGGGCCTTGAGCGCGGCGGCACCGGCCGCGTCGTTGTTGGCCTCGGCCAGCAGCGCCAGGTGACACAGGGCTTCATAGTGGTCGGGTTGCAGGTAGATGCAGCGCTTCCAGTAGTCTTCGGCCAGCTTGAGTTTATTCGTCAGCTCATTGAGCAGGCCGAGTATGAAATAGGCTTCGGCCGAATCGGGCTGCTGCGCCAGGTGGTCGCGGCATTTGCCTTCCGATGCCTTGACGTCGCCCAGGTCGGCCAGGCGGCGCGCTTCGGCAAGCAGGTTGGCGGCGGGCGAGGGCGCGGCGGCCGGCGTTGCGCTGCGCTGCGCGGCGACCGGCGGCATCGCTCGGCTGGCCGGCGCCGCTTGCGCGATAGGCGCGCTCAGGCCGGAGGCGAATACGGTCGGCGCGACGCCGCCGCTGACGGCACGCGGCGCGGCGATCCTGGGCCGCAGAGGCGCGGCGGCGATGGCCGGCTTGCGCGGCGCCGCGGCGGCTTCCTTGATCACGCCGAACGCCTGCGGATACTGCAGCGGCGCAAAGCCGTGCTGGCAGAACGACGGCACTTCCGCGTAGCCGGCGAACAGCTGCCCGTCATTCGCCAGCAGCGCCTCCAGCTTGGCGATGGCCGCCTTGGTGGTCGGCTTGTCGAAGTAGATCAGCAGGTTGCGGCAGAAGATCACGTCGTAGTAGCCGGCGCGCGCGCTCAGGTCGAACTCCAGCAGGTTGCCCTGCTTGATGCGCACCTGCTTGCGGATCGCGTCGGAGACGCGGTAGTCCTCGTCGCCGACATGGCTGAAGTGGCGGTCGCGGAAACCCAGGTCCTGGCTGCGGAAGGCGTTGCGGCCATAGACCGCGCTTTTGGCCCGCGCCACGCAACCAGGGCTGATGTCGAAGGCGTCGATGATGTAGCTGCCGCTCGGGATGCCGGCGTCCGACAGCACCATCGCCATCGTGTACGGCTCCTCGCCGCCGGCGCAGGGAATGGTCAGGATGCGCACCAGGCGTCCGTTGTCGGGGGCCAGGCGCGCGCGCACGAAATCGGCGGCGGCGTGAAACGCTTGCTGGTCGCGGTAGAACCACGATTCCGGCACCACCACCAGTTCCACCAGCGCGGTCAGCTCCTGCGGCGTCATCTGCTCCAGGTACTCGTCCTGGTTGGCGGCGTCGGTCTGCTCCATGCGGTTCTTGAGCGCGCGGTCGACCGTGGCCTTGGACAGGTTCAAGCCGGTGGCCTTGCGCAGCATGGATTGGGCGGGTGTCATGATAACTTCAAGATGCCTGGAACAGCAGCGCGCGCAGCGACTCGGGCAGCAACTGCTCAAGCTCGACCAACTGCAGCATGCCTTGCCGGTCGCTGGCGACCTGGCCGAGGAAGGGCGCCGCCCGCACGCCGCTCTCGGTCAACTGCGCGTCGCTCACTTCCTGCACGCCCACCACACGCTCGGCGCGCAGGCCGAGCAGATGGTCCGTGCCTTCCGGCGAGTGGTAGTCGGCGACGATGATGCGGGTGTCGAAATGATCTTCGCCGGAGGGCAGGCCGGCGGCGCGGCACAAGTCGATCACCGGCACCGACCGGCCGTGGAAGTCCATCAGCCCCGCCACCGAATCCGGCGCCATCGGCACGTGCTTGAGCTCCAGCAGCGGCAGTACACGCACCACGTCGCGCAGGCGCAAGCCATAGCGGTCGGCGCCGATGTGGAAGACGAGTAGTTTCATCAACGGCTCCGCTTACACCACGACCGCGAAGTTGGCGACGCTGGTCTGCAGGTCGCCCGCCGCGTATTGCAGCTGATGCACCGCCTCGCTGGTGGCTTTCAGCGATTCCACGGTCTGCTGGGTGGCGTCGTTCAGCTGCATCATGGTTTCCGAGATTTGCTGCGCGCCGACCGCCTGCGACTGCATCCCCTGCAGCACCACGTCGAACTGCGGCGCCAGTTTCTGCACCTGGTCCATCACGCCGGACAGCTGGTCGGTCACCTGGCGCACTTCACCGACGCTGCGGCGAATCTCCTCGGAGAATTTGTCCATACCCATCACGCTGGCCGACACCGCCGACTGCATCTCCTTGAGCATCTGTTCGATGTCCCAGGTGGAAACCGAGGTCTGGTCGGCCAGGCGGCGGATCTCGGTCGCCACGACGGAGAAGCCGCGTCCCGCTTCGCCGGCTTTTTCCGCCTCGATGGCGGCGTTCAGCG
>Ga0247815_10002179_pt1 | contig 14562 bp, 9 predicted proteins | sample UWRJL194509B1_FD_181014 | JGI IMG/M metagenome (GOLD analysis project Ga0247815, IMG submission 181014) | Plant litter microbial communities from Arlington Agricultural Research Station in Wisconsin, United States - UWRJ-L194-509B-1 | ecosystem: Environmental > Terrestrial > Plant litter >... | reverse complement strand
CTAGGGTCAGCGTGCCTCCTACCGGGGTCGAACCGGTAACCTCCCGATTTTCAGTCGGACGCTCTACCATCTGAGCTTCGAAGGCGTGGTGCATGTCCCGTCTAATCCTAAGAACGTGACGGGACAAGCGTGGTCACTACCGGATTTGAACCGGTGACATGCAGGGTTTCAATCTGCCACTCTACCAACTGAGTTAAGCGACCATACCGTGATTGTGATGTCACGGCCCATCTGAGCCTAAACTCGAACTGCTACGCCTCCCAGCTTGCGGGCTGCGTTGCTTGCGGAACGGTATCCGTCAAATCTTTCGATCTTCTCGGCATTCCCTTCCTTGTTGATAACGGTGAGACGTAGGGTCTCTCCGGTGACGCTTACGACCTTCCAGTCGCGTACGTCCTTATATGTGAACTTTCTCTTGTTCATGTTCACCTCCTTTGACTGTATCAAAGAAGGGAATTAGCTAGAGTTGTACATATTACCTTTCGTGTTTAGTTGATGCGTGGGAGCAGAGAGAATCGAACTCACCTACCGTTGTTTTACAGACAAGTTGCGCACCTTGCGCACTTACTCCCATTGATGTTTTTCAACTCTTGTACTCGGACTAGGAACATCTAACCTACCAAGATCATAACGGGCGATCAACCCCATTGTACCCCATACCGGACTCGAACCGGTCGTCTCGCAGATTGAAAGTCTGGCGTAATTACCACTATACCAATGGGGCATTGGTTTCCGGGAGCAGGTCCGATTACCTACAATTTCCACGAAGAGTTTGCGGCTCTCCGATCCAGAACGTATCCTATGAGGGAATTGAACCCTCGTTACCCACTTGAGAGGCGGGCGTAATTTCCACTATACGAATAGGACATATCGTGCATTTCCAAACATAAGACGAGGTGCATCCTCAGTCGGTGCGCGCCAGCAAGGCACGCATTTATCCGCTTCATAGGAGTATGAGTCCTACTACTCGGCTCTTCTTACATTCTTCCACACACTCACTACTTTTCTTCCATGCACTGGAAAGGATGTAGCTTCCTTTGCGGCCCTAACCGGATTTGAACCGGCGACCTCTCACGTGACAGGCGAGCGCTCTAACCGCTGAGCTATAGGGTCAAATTTGAGAATCCGGATGTCACTCATCATCCGAGGAGCGACCCCGGACGTTCACCAAACATTGTACACTGCTGGCTCGTATTCTCTCTTTTAGTTCGAATCCAAGGGCCACGTCTTGCTCTGCCAGTTGAGCTACACTCCGGGTCACCGGCGTGGGAGGATTTGAACCTCCAACCTGTCTGCTTTCCTATTCATCGTACCGCGCGAATGATGGGACTCGAACCCACTACTTCCTCCGTGACAGGGAGGCAACTCTACCTTTTGTCTTCAAACGCTTGTGTTGCTAGGACGTGACTCCTGTGTTGAAATCTCTGACCCACCTAAGTGGACGATCCAGAGTCTATCAGATATTCAACAGGTCCGCAACAGACCTTCGGGTGACCTACGGGAGTTGAACCCGCCAAAACTGGTTCCACAAACCAGCGCAATAACCGCTCTGCCAAAGCCACCATGCAAGGCTAAAGACCAGAGGTCTTCACCTTTGTCGGAATAGAGTGATTCGAACACTCGACTTCGAAGTCCCAAACTTCGCCGCATACCACTTGCGTATATTCCGTTACTGCTTACTCTATTGATTTTTCAAGTCGGGATGACAGGATTTGAACCTGCGACCTTATCGTTCCGAACGAAACGCGCTACCAAGCTGCGCTACACCCCGAGGTGTTATTTAGTTGTTACGTCAAGCTGAGAAGACTCGAACTTCCAATCCCTTCGCCCCAAACGAAGTGGGCTACCATTACCCTACAGCCTGCTATGAAATTAGAAAAGGCCCCTGTTCCGAAGAACCGAGGCCGAATGCTTTTGAGCGTGTTCGACCTCTAGAGGAGGTAATCCTCATGTAGGGGGTATTCAAACGCGTTCATGTCTTACAGCCTATCATACTTTTTGTCGGTGTGTGGCCTGTTGGCCAAACTTTCCGTACCGGCTAACCCGATAACTAGATACTAGCACACACTCCGGTGTCTAGGTCAAGCCGATACGGAAAGTTTTTTCAAACTAGTTCTTTGGCAGCACTGCTCGTGGGTTGGTTACCATGATTCCAGTGCAGCCGAGAGCCAGCATACGGTCCTTCTGCTCCTTGGTCTCTAGGATGTGCCCGATGCAACGGGTGCTTCCAGCGAGAGCAATTGCAGTGGTAAGCGTAGCATCTGTCGAGTGGTAATCCAACCCGACGTAGCTGAACTTGGTGTGCCAGTCGGCAAAGTTCACCATGTCGTTGTCAAAGAAGTATCCCCATGTCGAGTACCCACGAGCCATAGCGGCAGCGGGTGAAGCCACAGAGTTACCGGCAACCTTCCACACGAAGTGATCGTGCGACCCTGGGTATGTGTCCAGAAGGTCTAGAAGCTCGGTAGTGTGCGTGTAGGTCTTGTCCTCAATGAAGATGACGTGGCTGCTCGCGTAGGTGTTCAAGATGTCTACGAGCTTGGCAAACGGCTGTCGAGGCTGAGTAGGCACGTCGGTAGCAGCGGCAGAGATCGTGAGATCGTTGATCTCGGCCCATGTCGTGTTCGCGATGACCTTGCTGGTGCCGGTGACTCGAAGAGTGTTGGCATCGTGAGAAGCCACCCAAACACCGTCAGAGGTTTTGTGGGCTGACACCTCAAGTGCCTTGAATCCGTAGATAGCCGAGTTACGGTACGCACGTGCACTCAGTTCCGGCCAGTTCTGTGCACCACCACGGTGAGCGATGAAGTATGGCGGAATGAGGTCGGAGCGCTTGTAGTTCCCCGGAGTGTAGTCCAAATTGAACTGAGCGGAGTTGCTGATAGGGTTCCAGCCGGTGAGGGCAAGCGGAAGCTCCATCGTGCCGTCCCAGAAACCGATAGGCTTTCCAGCTACTACAACATCCTTAGTAATGGACGCCGTTGCGCCGTCATCATCCTTGACTACGAGAGTGGCTGTGTAGATTCCAGCACTGCTGTACGTATGTACAGTCGAGGCTCCGGTTCCAGTCTTGCCGTCTCCGAAGTTCCAGTCGTAACTGACGATAGAGCCATCAGTATCTACTGACGATGCTCCAGCAAAAGTGATTTCAAATCCGTTATTGGTGGTTGTGAATGAAGCAGTAGGTGCAACATTTGGTACAGCATCCAGAGGAATTCCGATCTGGATTGCAACACCGTTGCTGGGCTGAGAGTTCGGGTATGTCGTGGTGACGGTTCCTGTTGCTCCCGCAGTGTTCTTCTCGATGTAAGAAACGCTTAGAGTCTCGATAATCACGGGACTCGGGTTGTGGCCTACCCAGTACCACGAGGTAGCTCCGGCCAGCGAGGTGATGCTGGTTTCGGTTGCTGTGGTTGCCTCTGCGGAGAGGGCCACCACGAGAGTGTCAGCAGGCGCATTGATAGACGGTGCGACCGTGGTTGTGGCAGTACCAGTCAGAAGACGAGTTCCTGGAGCACCGACCACCCAATTATTCACACCCTTGGAATTAGCTCCCCACATAAGGGAGGCGGTCTTGTTACCCGAAGCGGATGTGGTAAAGGTGTAGGTGGATTCTCCGGCCTGACGAATCTTGCCAAATACGGCGTAAGAACGTGTACCAATGCCAGAAATAGCCTGATAAAGCTCGGACCAGCCAGCAGGAGGAGTTACAACAACGCCCGCAGCAGAGAACATGACGGATGCAATCATCCAATGTCCCGTTTGAATCGTCGGATCAGGTGTGAGAATAACCGAGTTACCGGCGATCTGAGTGGAGGCATAGCCTACTCGGGTGGGTGTTGTCATGGAAGTCCTAAACTCTTCGGGGTTCCCTTCGATTATAGAGGGAATTCAGCCACCTGAGATTCAAATGGTACCTATAATCAGAGTTGAACTGATGTCCACGGGATATGAATCCGTTGCTCTACCCTTGAGCTATACAGGCAAGTGAAACGTCCCGACTAGTTACTGGCCACTACCCAGAGTTCTCGATCCTAGTGAAGGTGGTCGGGCTTGTTCGTTGCGGGGGTAGGATTCGAACCTACGTCTTGCGGCGTATGAGACCGCGCTGGGACCACTCCAGTCACCCCGTATCGTTTTTTAGTTGTTGCGCAGGGATACCCAGATTCGAACTGAGAAATGCGGTTTTGGAGACCGGTGTTTTACCATTAGACTATATCCCTATATTTTGTTGTTTGACTACTCTAGCACAAAAAATAGCGGTAGTGTGCTGCTACGCCAAAGATTCCGACGATGTTATATCCAGATCAACTCCATGTAGTCCGCAGGGTGTGCAACTACTTGGCCCTTCTCCAGCTTATCTAGAGTCTCCCCTAGCCATCGTGATCGTACACCTTGGTATCCCTTCAAGCCCAAGGGTGTTTCTTTCAGTTGCCACCATTATCTCGATTTGACGACAACACCGATCTCATCACTCTTTATAGGATGGCTGCTTCTAAGCCGACCTCCTACCGCTATTCAATTGTGCAGACCAAAACGGCCTGTACCAATGATGGCACAGGCCGTTCGGCTTGTCAACTACTCTCCCTGAATCTTATCGATCAGGTCAGCGATCTTGATTTGGATCGCCTGTAGCTCGGCTACAATCAGGTTCGGATTGTATACCGGAACGTCCGGTGTTTCCGGCTCTTCCGGTGTCTCTGGCTCTTCTGGCTCAACCGGAGTCGAGTCGCCTGTGCCGTTGATCTTGTTGGCCTCAGCCACGATGTAGCTCATGTCGAGCGTCCCCGGGCAGGCTGTGGCGGTCCAGTGCGAGTGAGGGAACACGTTCACACCAAGAACAAGCTTACCGAGGTGGTTGCGATTTGCAATGTCGGCCACAAGCTTGGCACTCAGGTCGAGTGTAGCCTTCTCAGGAACCTTACGGGTTCCGTCAGGCAGCAAGTAGCCACCCTCGTGCTCGATGGAGACGCCCGTCGTGTTCGACTGACGGTTGCCGTCACCGTGCTGGTACGACTCCTCCTTGATGTACTGGTGGATTTCTGTGAGACCTACACCGTAGTTGGTGGCGGGGTTGGTGCCCTTTCCTGCATAGATCGATCCAGGGTTCTGGAACGTGCTATCAGTGCTGGCGAGCGTACCGACCATCCAGTGAAGAGTAATGTGGTCCTTCACAGGATTTGCCGGGTAGCGGTCGTAGTTCGGCGTACCGACCCACTTAGCGAGTCCCGAATCTGGAGTCTTCTTCTTCCACGGCGCGGTCGGATCGAGAACAGTTCCAGAGGCCGGAGGAGTCACAACGGGTGGCGTTGTGCTCGCGGTGCCGAACTTGCTGGCATCAATAGCAGCCTTGAGTGCAGCGGTAGTGCCTGCGCCCCAGAGACCGTCAGCGCCAATTCCGAGGAATGTCTGCAAAGCCTTGTTGCTACTGTTGCCAAACACGCCGTCTGCGGTAGTACCGATCTTAGCCTGTAGAGCCTTGAACGTCTGCTCGCCTACGATACCGTCAGCCTTAATTCCAAGCTGAGACTGGAGCTTAGTAACGTACTCTGCACCAAGGAAATCCTTGAATTCCTGAGCGGTTACTGTGTCTCCCGGAGTTCCGGTAGCTGGCGGGGTGGTGGCGGGAGGCGGTGTGGCACCGAACTTACCAGCGTCAATCGCGGCCTTTACGGAAGCGGTCGTCCCGTTGCCCCACACACCATCAGCACCAATTCCAAGGAAGCTCTGGAGCTTAGTGACAGAACCCTTGCCGAAGTCGCCGTCAACAGGCGAAGCCCCAACGCGGGTCTGGAGGGCATTGATCGTGCCTCGTCCGATAATCCCGTCAGCGCCAACGCCAAGCTGGCTCTGGAGCTTCGACACGTAGTCTGCTCCGAGGACAGACTTGATGTAGCTGGCAGCGTCGAGAGCAGTTCCGGTGAGGGCACCTGTACCGGGAGCGGCAGGAGCAGAACCAAAACGTCCGGCATTGATAGCGGCCTTGACTGCGGCAGTAGTACCGTCTCCCCACACGCCGTCAGCGCCAGTTCCTACGAACTTCTGTAGAGCAATGATCGAGTTCTTGCCGAAATCACCGTCTGCTGCTGTACCAATCTTAGACTGGAGAGCCTTGGCTGTGGCAGGGCCAGCGTCACCGTCAGCGCCGACACCTAGGGCACGCTGGAGCTTCGTGACGTACTCAATACCTAGCTTGCCGTTGATTAGGCTGGAGCCACCTGCTGTGCTGGTTGCTCCCGTGTAGTTGTAGTGCCAGCGCTCAGAAGGGTCGCGGGTGAACCCGTACTGCTTCATAACTGTCTGGAGGTCCGGGAAAGAGGCCCAGTTGCTAATATCTAGCGCACGGCCACCCTGGTGATTGGACTGTCCGGCAGGCGCAGCATAGCTGCCCTTACCTGCTAGATAGAGGTTTCGGAGGTACTGCTGCTGGGCAGTGGTACGGTTTGCACCGTACGGCGATGTGATGGTAAGTCGGCCACCGTAGTGGGCATCGACCTTGGCGAATGCCGCTGCGGTATTAGCCTCGGCTACCATCGAGCCTTGAATTGGAACGAGAGTCATTAGTCACCTCAGTGAAATAGTGTTTGAGACACTATTCTACTATCTCGGAAAACTAGTGATTATGGTACCCCCTCAGGGAATCGAACCCTGCTGTACCGATACGGTTTCAACTATTCATAAGATAGAGCCGATAAGGGGGCGGAACTCAGTCTCGCGCCATGCGAGTCTGGAATCCCCAGTCTATACCACCACCGGTTGGTAGTGTCCCAACATTCTTGAGGACTCGTCCGACAACCATTGCGCGACCACCGGAACCAGTAATCTGGATGCCTCGGTCGCTCATCTTGCGCTGTAGCGCAATCTGTGTCATAGGACGCTCACCGCGATCCTCGCTCCACGAGTTGTACACGGCGTAGAGAGCCTTGAGAGATACGCTAGAAATCTGGCTTTCGTCAGTTTCATCTTCAAGGAAGAGGCCAAGACGGTCCTCGTTCTTGCGGTACATTTCAGCAGCTTCACGGACAACTGTGCACCATCCGAGAGCATCAACCTCAGTCGAGGCGTACAGCTTCATGGCACCCTCAACAGCCCACGCGAGAACAGCCGGAAGACCGCCCTCAGGATCGTGCAGGTACGCCTTGAGCGTCGGGTCCGGGTTCGCCGGAACATTCATCCAAGGGATTGGACGAATACGACGCCACATAGCGTCATCGGTGATGATCGGGCGGTGATTGGTCGTGATCCAGAGCTTACCCTGAGACTCAAAGGTGAACGGCTTCTCACCCGGCGAACGGGCGGAGATTTCGGACGAACCTGTGAGCTTCTTGACCGCGTTCTCCTTGAGTCGTTCGGACTCAGGAAGCTCGTCAACCCAGATCATGCGGCGACCGCGAAGTTCCGCCCAGTGGTAGAGGTCAGCCGCATTGGACTTTCCATCACCCTGCGCGAGAATCTGCGAGTCGAGAGGGAAGGCGTACTGCTTTGTGCCCAGAACCTTGACCAATGACTCGACCATGACGTTCTTACCGGAACCGGCAGGGCCGTACATGACGAACATCACATCGTAGTCACGGCGACCCGTGAGGGTGTAGCCGAAAGCACGCTGTAGCCAATCCTGATACTCCTTGTCTCCACCTGTCGCGTCATCCAAGAACTTCTGGAATCTGGCGGAAGTGTAGTTCTGTGAGTACTTTACAGGAGAGCGGCGCGTGATGTGGAGGTCCTGACGCCCACGGAGAAGTTCTCCGGTGCGCAGATCGACTACACCATTCGCCACACCGAGCAGGTACGGGTTGTTGTCCCAGTGCTCAACGTCAACGCTGATTCGTGGGTCCGACTGTGCCGACTCAATTGCCGCAGACTGGCGGGCATTAGCCTTTGCCATCTTCGCCCAGTTATTGACAGCCTTGCGCTCGTCAGGGTCTTCGAAGTGGGCAGACTCAGCCGCAATGAGGGAACCGAGACGCTTGGTCAATTCTCGAAGTTCGAGGTCTTCTGTGTCTGGCTTCCAGTACTGAGCGTTCCACTTGAACCAGCCGAGGCCGGGAGTGTAGCGAATAGTTCCACCGAAAGCGTCAACAAGACGACGACCGTTACCGAGGTCGGACAACGTACGTCCACCCATCTGCCCACCATCCTCTTCGGACAGCGCGTCAACATCGAGAGCAATGTTGACATTAGCGAGCACATCGGCTTGCAAGTACTCTTCAACATCATCCGGGTCGCCAGTAAAGATAGCTTCCATTTCTCCGGCGTTAGGCGTCTGAGTCATGGTGGACTTGCCCATGTTCTTAGTCCAAGCTTCGACCTTCTTCTGGACGGGATCGACATAAGTCTGGACCTCACCCTTGAATCCGGCGCGCTGCTGTGACTGAGAATCCTTAGGATTCTTGGCAACAAAGTCAATGGCGTTGTGGACGTGAGTCATCAACCCACCCTGACCATCAACCTCAAGTGGCGGACGAACCATTTCGTGGTTGAAACGGAGCATCTGAGTTTCGATGAAGTTTCGGTCCATATCTGTGGTGCCGTACTTGTTCGCCATTGCGCACGCAATCGCGTAAATATCGACAGCGCGAGAACCCTCGTCAATGCCCTCTTCCATAAACTTCTGGAGGTCGAGCTTCTGGCCCTTCCATTCGAGGTCGTTGATCCAGTCCCACGAGGAGCGTCCGATAGCCGAACGTCCGTCAGAGCCATTGGCGCTGCCGCGAGCAATACCCTTGGAAATCAGGTTTAGGAGCACTTCGCTAGGAGCAGCGATAGAGGTCTCCCACGGAGCACGACCCGGTGCCCACTTGTAGCTCACACCCGAAACGTGACGCGAGGGTGGCAGCAGGACGTAGCCCTTGTGCTTGATGTCGATTCCTGGGAAATCCTTGAGCTTGCCCTGTAGGGACAAGCCGACAGGAGCCTTGAAGTACAGGTGCTTGCCTCGAACCTGATCACCGTGTAGACGGTATTCTCCGGTTTCGGCCTCAACTGTGGTTCTGTCGGTTCCGGCGAAGAATTCACCACCGATAGCAGCCTCTAGCTTGTCGAAAGAGTCGAACCCACCGTTTCGGGGGTCAACGTCGAGTACGAACACGCCAGTAGGTTCACAGTGAACGGCTACGTTATAGAGAGGATTGGCACTCCACCATCCGTGAATGGTCGCGCCGTCAGACGTAGAGTCGTCCTGTCCGTGAGCAGACGCGGGGTGCTTACCGATGTCCTTAGGGTCGCTGTGGGTCTTGCCACAGGTGCACATGTTTGTAGGCAGGAGACCATGCGTAGGCATGATCTTCCAGCCGATGGAACCGTAGTATGCAGCAGCTACGGGAAGATTGTTATCAGTAGTCAAGAGACCGGGCCTTACAGAAGTGAGTGAACTAAACCGTGGTTTACGGCCAGCGTAGTCTCACGACGGGGAGGGTGTCAAAAATGACGGTTAGTTCCTCCGAAGTGGTCGTTCAACTGTAGCACCGATTCTGATTTTGCACTCGACTTTTCTAAAAATTATCTGACATGCACTGAGGGCAAGGACTAGAACAAAAACCATTATTCTACAATAGTATGAGGCCATTTTGTGCCTATTTTTCCTAATCCTATCAGAGGTCATTCATGCGCAAGAAGTTCCGACCTTGGTCGTCCCTACCCCCGGACAATAAGGATTATGTTGCAATTTATGCTTGGGGTCTTATCTGGGTTGCGCTGTATCTCGCATACGCACCAGCAACTACTTACACAGTAGTTGGCCGTATCTCTGTCGTGTTGTGGTGTGGTTTGGCTATCGCCGGAGCACTTATTGCACTCTTTGGTCTGCTCACCCGAGACAACCTTATTCTCGAACGTCTAGGCGTTACTCTGATGATGGTTGCCCCTGCGTTGTATGCACTTACTCAGTTTGCCATCTTTATCGCCATTCTGACAATCCCGGATGCATACCCGGTAGGGACCAATGCTTTTGATCGACTACCGATTGTATTCCTCGGTTTGTGGCCCTTCTTCTGGTTGAATAAGCGCCGTCGTCACTTGAAGGCTCAGGTCAAGGTGGCCAAGAGCACTCCGCTCCCGGGAGAAGGTGTCTAATGGGTGCAACTATTACCTACTATTTGATGGCTATTGCTGCGGCAGTGCCTACTCCGACGCCAGCGCCGGTTGACCCATCTAGTGATCTGATTCGCATCATTATCACGACTGTTATCTCAACGACTGTTCTTGCTGCCCTGATTACCGGTGTTGTCCAGTACATGATCAACCGCCGTAACTCTCGCGTTACTGAACGAAAGAACACCGTGGACGCCGAGTCTGACATCATCATCCGATACAAGGAGGCTGCGGCAGAGGAGCGCGCTCAAAAGGAGTCGGCAGTTCAGACTGTGCGCAACCTTCTTGCTATTGCCGAAGAACAGGTGCTTTCACTAAAGAGCACGGTTGTTGCCCTGAATGCTACGATCACAAACCTCAACACCATGGCGAATGCTCAGGTAGACATTATTGACGTTCTGACTGCTGAACGTGACCGTTCGGTGTCTGCTCTGAACATGGCCCAGGATCAGATCGAGGCGCAGAAGCTAGAGCTAGAACGCCACCAGCAGGAAATTCTCGAACTTACCTACCCAAAGGCTGAGATCGATGAAATCCGTAAGGGTCTAACAAAGTAGTATTTATTGCTGTAGAGTGTTCTTGGGTGTATCTACCCCAATCAAGGAGACCTACATATGGCTAATAGCAACATCTGTTCTGTATGCGTAAAGGCAAAGGTTGCGGGAATCACCCTCGACCAAGAAGAACATACCAATACTTTCTACGGAGAACTACTAGACGTTTCCGAAGCAAGTGTCCGTCGTCACTACAAGCATCCTGATGAGGAGCGTGTTGGCGAGACGGAAGTGTCTATCCAGACAAATACACCGGACTCTGAACCCACGGAAGTTATCGAAGTGTCCAGCACAGGTGCGCGTTCTGTGTCGGCGTTCAAGGCAATCCGTCATCGTCCGGTGACTCTAGAGGATGCACGAGACTGGATCAAGTCCAGCGGGGATAATCCGGATGACTTCTACTATTCGGTGAAGTCCATTGCTTATGGTGCGGATATGTTCTCGAACAAGCTCAGTGCTTGGCCGAAGACAAAGCGTGCACTCGCAATCGAAGCAGCAGAGGCGGAGGCCGAAACCGAGGTTTCTCCCGAAGAGATCGACGTACTCGGTATTCTCACAGCTTTGCGAGCAAACGGCGGGACACCGGAGCGTGCTCCGCAGTCTGGTCCAGGAGTATTCGTACTCTCGCTAAACGACACACAGTTCGGAAAGGACGAGGGCGGCGGAACCCCAGCTACTCTCGCGCGACTTGCTCAGTACATCGAAGATGCAAAGACTCGTATCGGAGAACTCCGAGCAATCGGACGCGAACTCGGCACACTCGTCATCATCGGTGGTGGAGACATCATCGAAGGTTGCGTGATTTACCCGAACCAGTCGTACAGCTTGGACCTCACCCGCCGCGCCCAGATCAACACAGCGGTGACCGCGATCCTCGATCTCATCGACAACCTCGCACCATTGTTCGAGAAGGTAGAAATTCTCGCGGCTCGTGGAAACCACGGAGAAAACCGCATCAATGGTCATAAGACCACGCTCTACGACAATGACGACACACTCGTGTTCGAAATGGCTAAGCGTGCAACTGATCGCGATCCTGTACTTTCCCACGTGAACTACACAATTGCCGAAGCCGAAGCTGGCGTCTGGCTCGATGTAGCTGGCTGGCGTCTGGCGACCACTCACGGTGACGTATACGGCAAAGGCGTAGCCGGAGCCACACAGGACAAGAAGGCCCACGCGTGGTACAAGAACATGGCCGGTGGCCGTGACCCTCTTGGACTCGCAGATGTCCTGATCACGCACCACTTCCATCACGACAAGATGAGCGACTGGGGCGCATGCTTCTGGCGTCAGACTCCGGCACTCGACGGTGGCAGTGAGTACTTCCGCCAGTCCACTGGAGAATACTCCCTACCGGGAATGCTCACCTTTGTGATGACGCCAGAGCAGCGTTATCAGGATGAAGCAGTTCTCCGCTAGTCCGGAGACAAAAGAAGCGGCTACCTTTCGAGGTAGCCGCTTTCTTTTTTGTCTAGTAATCCTTAGGCTTTGTGGGCGTACTCTTCGAGTACTCCAGGGCTTCGGTCGCGGCCTTGGCCTGCTCCTTGCTCTTGAGAGTGAGACGGACAACCATTCCTGAGGCGATGCGAGAATCCTTCTTCGCCTGCTTGAGAACTAGGCGGGCCTCTTCGATTCGGTCGGACTTGAAAGGCTTAGCCACTTCAATCTCTAGAAGCTCTGTGGCGGCTTCTAGGACATCTTTAGCGATCTTGGCATCAACGACAGCCTGAGCTAGGTCCTTGGCTGTCTGGTCGGCTGCACGGCGCGCTGCACGTGCCTCTACGACCGCTCGCTCAGTGTGGTAGGCCACGACTGCATTGGCACTAGAGCGCGAGCGCCAATCGAACCCACAATTTGTGCACTCGACCATCTTTCCCGTGGTCCAGCGGCCACCATCCGGCAGATCGATGGTCTTGGTCATCAGCTTGCTCGTGCGTGCACCGCAGTACGGGCACTGCGGGTAGCGGCCTCGACGTACTTCCACACCCTCCGCGTTTACTGAGAGTGTGCGACGAATTTCGTTTTCGTCCTTTCCTCCCCAAATACCCCAGATTTCATTATTCTCCAGAGCAAACTTCACGCAGTCGCCCCGCACGGGGCACGTGAAGCAGATGTTCTTGATGACGTTCTTTTCGTCAGTGTCAGTGGTGAAGAAATCGTACTTCCCATACACTTCCGGGGTCTTGCACTTCGCCTGGGTTTCCCAGTGCTCTGTTTCTCCGTTGGTAATCAACCGTGTTTCTCCACCTAGTAATTGTTCTCTAATGCTAGAAATATCCTACTACAATACTGTGGAAAATGTTGAGAGTAGTATAGAATGGGTAGATGGCTGAGACACCGAACGAACCAGAACTCGATCTAGAGATCGAAGACAGTACTCCTCTACGCGATATGGTTCAGGAGGTCCACGAAATGCACGGAGAACTTCTCGGCGTGGGATTTAATATGGACCAATCCCTGCAAATTGTGGCTCACATCCTGTACGATGTCATGACATCCCGATTCGCCATAGCCGATGACGATGAGGATGACTATGATGAGGATGACACAGACAATGGCGGGAAGCTCTAACGGACTAGGAAATGTCCAACTACACCTGATTGATTCAATCGAAAAGGCAAGTGAATTCCTGCGATGGATTGGCGAACGCCGTCCGTTGCAGATGATCTCCGTGGATATTGAAACCGGAGAATACAAGGGGAAGAACCCCAAGCACGCACTATCGCCGTGGCACGGCAAGATTAGACTCGTTCAGGTCGGAGACGGCGAACAAGGCTGGGCCATGGACTGGGAACGTTGGTCCGGTGTCTTTTATCAGGCACTTGAACCATACACCGGTCCTATCGTATTCCACAACGTAGCATTTGAAGCCAAGTGGTTCTCACTGCTCTCGGACTGGAAGTTCCCGTGGCATCAGGCCCACGATACGATGATCATGTCCCAGATTATCAAGCCGAATCGCCGCACTCACGCGCTAAAGCCCCTCACGGCTGAGCTTGTTGATGCTCAGGCCGCAAATCTCCAGGGTGTCCTCAACGAGGAAATGAAGAAGAATGGCTGGACGTGGGGCACAGTTCCCATCAACTTCCAGCCTTACTGGATGTATGGTGCGCTTGACACGGTTATCACGGCCCGTCTAGCTTTGGACCACTTCTACCAGTATGTCCAGCCCGGTGGGCAGTTCAGCATTCCGTACGAGCTTGAAATGGCTACGCGCAGAATTGCGACAACCATGGAACTCAATGGCGCACGCGTTGATCTCGCGTATTGTGAGCGTAAGTACGATGAACTCACGGCGTACACCGAGTCTGTGAAGGCATGGGCGCTCAGCCGTTACGGTGTCTCGATCACGAGTAACATCCGTATGGTAGAGACTTTCGAGTCTCTGGGTGCAGAGATCACCGAGCGTACGACTTCGGGCGGCAAGTCGGTCAACAAGGATCAAATTGCGATGCTTGTAGCGAATGGAAACTCAGAAGTCAAGACTTTGGCGCAGGCTGTGCTCAATCAGCGTCAGTCAGACAAGCTTGCTTCGTCCTACTTCTCGAACTTTATGAATGATGCGATTGACGGTGTATTGCACCCCTCGATCAACATCATGGCTGCTCGTACCTCGCGCATGTCCATCACCGAGCCTGCTCTCCAGACTCTCCCCTCGGGTGACTCTGTGGTTCGTTCGGCGTTCGTTCCTCGTAACGAGGGAGAAGTCATCATTACGAGCGACCTCGATCAGGTTGAGTTCCGCCTGACCGCATGCTTCTCGGAAGACCCGACTCTTATCGAACTGTTCCACGAGGCCGACCGCACAGGTGGTGACGTGTTCACCTCGATCATGCGTCAGGTCTATAAGGATGATTCTCTCCAGAAGTCGGATAAGCGCCGCAAGCTCATCAAGGGTGTCGTCTATGGCAAGCTC
>Ga0247815_10002177_pt1 | contig 14572 bp, 11 predicted proteins | sample UWRJL194509B1_FD_181014 | JGI IMG/M metagenome (GOLD analysis project Ga0247815, IMG submission 181014) | Plant litter microbial communities from Arlington Agricultural Research Station in Wisconsin, United States - UWRJ-L194-509B-1 | ecosystem: Environmental > Terrestrial > Plant litter >... | reverse complement strand
CATCACCGAGGCGCGGAATTCCGCCACGGCCGGTTGGCCCAGCTCACGCAACAGCATCGCCTCCCACGCCGCCTCGTCCAGGCGCACGCCGCTGGCGCGGGCGACGAACATCGGCGCCAGCACGTCCAGCAGATTTTTGCGTCCCTTCGATTTCGCCTGCAACTGCGTGTTCACCAGGCCGAAATACAGCATGCCCCTGGCATACGGCAATGTGCGTATCAGTTCGCCGCCGGCCGTCTCTTCGATCTTCGCCAGGCTCCAGTTGCGGGCCACGCCGCCGTAATAATTCGCCGTCCATCGGTTGATGCCGTCGGCGCAAAATTGCGCCGGTTCCAGGCCGGCTTCGCACGGCAGCACGGCGCTCAGGTAGGTGGTCAGCCCCTCGACGAACCACGCGCCGGCGCCCGACAAATCGCCGACCCACTGGTGCGACATCTCATGGAAGATGGTGTTTTTAAAATGCGACATCGGCTGCTTGCCGAGCGTGTCGCCGACCGTGAGCAAGGCGCCGCCGCCCTCGGGACGGGCGGACCCGGTGGCGAAGCCCGGCACATCGAGCGTGCGCAGGAACATGCGGTATTCCGGCGTGCCCAGATACTTGAGCGACTTGGCCAGATAGGCGTAGGAGCGGTCGGCCCAGTCCACCGTCGCGTCCACGTCGAACGGCGGATCGCCCAACACATAGAACTCGAAGCCGGGCGTGCGGGTCGACTTGAACACCCGCGCCGGCCCTGCCAGCATCCACTGCCCTGTGACCTCCGACGGCGGCCCGGGCACGATCGCGGCACCGCTGCCGAAGGTGATGGCGCCCACCGATCCGGCGGGCAGTTCGGACAGGTCCCAGCTCACCGCCGTGGCGCCGCTGGTGGTATTTTCGGGCAGCAGCAGAAACCCGAGGCCGAGACCGGCCACGCCCTTGCCGCTGGCCTTCATACCGGCCGGCGGCCCGTTCGCCTCGTCGGTCGGCTGGGTGGCGATGCGATAGCGCACCGACACCGGAAACACCGTCGGCCTGGCGGCCTGCCAATGCCGGTAGGCCCTGTCGTAGCCGGCCGGTTTCGGATCGGTCTCGATCGTCAGCGGCACCGGGCCGGAGGCGTCGCTGACCGTCAGGTCGACGATCTTGTCGGCGATCGACTTGACGCCGAACACCGCCATCGGCGCGTATAGCCGCAGCGGCGCGCCGTCGGCCGGCGCGCCGCCGGTGAGTTGTTCGCTGACCTCCAGCGCGACCACCTTGCCCTCCCGGCTGAGCGGCTTGATCACGATGGAGAGGCCGGTCGCCGGCGCGGCGAAGGCGGCGCCGGGCAGGGCCAGCAGGGTGGCGATCAGGAATGGTGCGGATAAATTGGTCATGGCGTGATCGTGTGTGGATGTGGTTAATGGAGCAGCGCTTGCACGCCGATTCGAGAGCGGGAAGGCGGCCTGCCGGGATGGGCGGCCGCCCTGGAATCACCGACAGCCGACTTCACCGACAGCCGACAATATCACGGCGCCGACTTCGTTAGGGTGCGACAGCATCACCACATGGCTGGCGCCGGGGATGGGCGTCACGCGGGCGCCGATGCGCGCCGCCTGCGCTTGCTGGAACGCGGGCGGGATGAAGGCGTCGCCGCCGCTCAGGGCCCACCACGACGGTTTGGTTTTCCATGCGGCGGCGGCGACCTTGTCCTGCAGCGCGTGGAAGTAAATCGGCCCTTGCGAGGCGGCCAGCACGGCGATTTCCGCGCGCGGCAGATCGGGGGCGAAATAGTTGGTGAAGGTGGCGTCGTCCAGCGTCAGGAAGCCGGCGCTGTCCTGCACCGGTTGCCATGGCGGCGGCGGGCCGCCGGCGGTCAAGTCGGCGATCGATTCGCCTTGGCCGGGCGCGAACGCGGCGACGTACACCAGCGCCTTGACCTTGTCGCCGCCGCCGGCCTGGGTGATGACCGCGCCGCCGTACGAGTGGCCGACCAGCACCACCTGGCCGGTTTGCTGGGCGATGGCGCGTTCGACGATGTCGGCGTCGCTCTTGAGCGCGTTGCGTTGCAGCTGCACCGCCACCACTTTCAAGCCGCGTTGCTGCAGCAGCGGAATCACCTTGCTCCAGTTCGAGCCGTCGGCCCAGGCGCCGTGCACCAGCACCACGGTGGTCGGCTTGACTTCGGCCGGGGCGGCGCTGGCGCCGCCGCAGCCCGACAGGCCGAACGTCGCCGCGATCACGCCCGCTGCGAACAACAACTTGGCGACTGGTTTCCAGAATGTGGTCATGTTTATCCTTGATCGCAACCCAACTAGTTGGTAGATTGCATGTTGAAAAAAATCCGGTACGAGTACCGAGGCTGGTCCGAATCTTAGACTACCAACTAGTAGGATGTAAACGATTATTTTAGGCGGACCTTGCCGAGCTATGATAAGATCTGCACTGTTATCGATAACTTGAGTTTCAGCAGGTTGTCGGTAACGGTGTTTTATTGTCACTCGCCAGTGTTTTGGCGGCCATGCAGCTTGCTGGCCGCTTTGATCCGGCGGCGTCTCCGCCGCCGGCTTTTTTTCGTCCACGCGGCCGGCGGGACGCAACATCGCGCGCCGGCCGCTAAACAAGCGCCGCGCGCCTGACTTCACTGGGTTTTATCAACCCGACCGCATATAATCGACACTTGCCTGAATCAACCGGAATCAATGGTGCCTGTAAAACAAACCGACCGTAGCCAGAACGGCGCGACCATCTACGATGTGGCGCGGGTCGCCGGCGTCTCGGCGATGACCGTGTCGCGCGTCATGAACGGCAACGCGCACGTGTCCGACGTCACGCGCGACAAGGTGACCGTCGCCGCCGCGTCGCTCAACTACCAGGTCAATTTCGCCGCGCGCGCGGCGCGGGTCGGCACGCTCGGCGTCGGCCTGTTGTACAGCAATCCAAGCTCCGCCTACCTGAGCGCCTTCCTGGTCGGCGCGATGGAGCAGTGCAGCCAGAGCGGCGGCCAGTTGATCCTGGAGCGCTGCGACGACATGCGCAGCCAGCGCAGCGCCATCGCCCGGCTGATCGCCAACGGCGCCGACGGCATCCTGGTGCCGCCGCCGCTGTGCGATTCCAAGTCCGCGCTCAAGCAGCTCGACCAGATCGGCATGCCGACGGTGGCCATCGCCACCGGCCGTCCGCTGGCCGGCGTGTCGGCCGTGCGCATCGACGATTACGAAGGCGCGATGGCGATGATGCGCTACCTGCTGGACCGGGGCCACACCGACATCGCCTTCGTGCAGGGCGATCCTTTGCACACGCCGGCGCTGCTGCGCTACCAGGCCTACCAGGACGCGATGGCGCAGGCGGGCCTGAAGGTGGCGCCGGAGCGCGTCGCGCCAGGCTTGTTCACCTATCGTTCCGGCTTGAGCGCGGCGCGCCAGCTGTTGGGCCGCAAGACCCGGCCGAGCGCCATCTTCGCCGCCAACGATGACATGGCGGCGGCGGTGATCGCGGTCGCCCACGGCCTGCATCTGCAGGTGCCCGAGGATTTGGTGGTGTGCGGCTTCGATGACACGCCGGTCGCCACCACGGTATGGCCGGAGCTGACCACGATCCACCAGCCGATCGGCGACATGGCGCGCGCCGCCGTCGACCTGCTGATCGAACAGATACGCCGCCGCCGCGCCGGCGGTCCGGTGGTGGCGCAGCACAAGCTGCTGCCGTTCACGCTGATCGCGCGCGAGTCGTCGGACCCCGCCTTCGCCAGCGCGGCCGACGACGGAGCCCTTACAGGATAAGGATGCCTTGCAGCGAGGAGATGCGCTGCGGATCGGACCATCCTCCCAGCAGGCGGCCGGCCGCATCGAACTCCAGCAGCTGGCGTCCCTTGGCGCCGTTGTCCGGACCATGCCCCTGCCAGTTGGCGACCACCAGGTGGCCGTTTTTCAGTTGCTGGAAGCTGGCGTAGAAGAACGGCGCGATCTCCGCCGCCACATCGCCGGCGCCGCCGAAGGTGTGGATCAATTTCCCTTCGCCGTCGAAGCGCGCCATGAAGCCGCCGTAGCCGGCCGCCACCAGCGTCGAGCCGTCGGCGTGACGCTCCGCCTTCCACGCGTGTTCAAAGCCCGGCGCGCGCAGTTCGCGCAGCGCGTTCAAGGCGCTGTCGGTTTCCAGTATGTGGTCGTTCATGCAGAGCAGATAGCCGCCGCTCGGAGTGGGGCGCATCAGCCGCACGTAGTCGCCGTCGCGGCGCGCGCTGCGCAGCAGCTTGCCGCCGGCGTCCAGCGTCAGCACGTTGATGCCGCCTTCGCCGTCGAGGTCATAGCCGGTCACCAGCGTGACGCCGTCGTTCAGGCGCCGTACCGAGGTGACGTCCGCCCAGCGATCGCAGGCGCTCAGCACTTCGCCGCTGGCGATGTCGATTTCAAAGTAGCCGCGCTCGAAGCCGATCAGCGCGCGATCGGGACCCAGCCGCTGCATGTCGCGCGCCAGCGGGAAGTCGGCCAACTCGCGGCTCCAGCCTTCGCCCGGGCGGGTGGTGTCGATCAGCGAGAGTCGCTGGCGGCCTTCGTCGACGGCCAGCAGTCTGTGGTTCATTGTCATGTGTTCTCCGTGTTACCAGTAGGATGCCCAGCCGCGGCTCAGGCGCAGCAAGGCTTCGAGATAGAAGTAGTCGCCCCAGATGCAGCTCTCGTCGACGCCGATGCCGTGCGGCTTGTGGTAGACCGCGTGGCGCAGCAGGCCGCCGCCGGGCGTGTCGTCGCCCTGATAGTGCTCGGCCAATTGGCGCACCGTGCGCAGCGCGGCCTGCTGGTAGTCGCCGCGCAGCGGATCGAGCAGCGGCAGGCTGTTGGCCAGTTCCAGTAGGCCGCAGGCGGCGATGGCGGCGGCGGAGCTGTCGCGTTCCTCGGCGCCCGAGGTGAAGATCAAGTCCCAGTAGCAGATGCCGTCCTCCGGCAGCCGGTTCAGGTAGTAGTTGGCCAGCACCTTGGACAGGTCGAGCAGGCGCGTGTCGCCGTTGTGGCGGTACACCAGCGGGAAGCCGGAGATGCCCCAGGCTTGGCCGCGCGCCCAGCACGAGTCGTCGGCAAAGCCCTGGTGCGTCTTGCCGTGACGAGGCTGGCCGGTGGCCGTGTCGAAGTAGAACGTATGGAAGGTCGAGCCGTCGGCGCGCACGATGTGGCGCGCGGCCGCTTCGATATGCCGGTTGGCGGCTTCGTGGAACGCCGGCTCGCCGCTGTAGTCGCCGGCCCAATACAGCAGCGGCAGATTCAGGTTGCAGTCGATGATCATGCGGCCGCTTTGTTCCGGGTCGTTCAAGTCGCCCCAGGCCTGGATGATGCCGGCGCGCGGTTGATAGCGTTCCAGCAGCAGCCGCGCCGCGCCCATCGCCGCCTCGGCCGCGATGGCGCTGCCCGTCAGCTTGTAGGCCGAGACGCAGGACAGGCTGTATAGGAACCCGAGGTCGTGGTGGTTGACGTTGTGGCGCTCGGCCTGGCGTTGATGGAAGCTGAGCACATGGCGCTCGGCCGCCTCGCGGTAGCGCGGCGCGCCACTGGCCTCGTAGGCCAGCCACAGCATGCCGGTCCAGAAGCCGTTGGTCCATTCTTCGTTGCCCATCGCCGGATACACGCCATCGATGCTGGACGGCGCAGGGAACGCGTCGCCGAAGTGGGCCAGGTTGCGGTCGACAGCGGCCAGCGCGCGGGCCAGCGCCTTTGCGACCATTTGCTGGTCTTCGCGTTGCGGCGCGCTGGCGTTCTTCAGCGGCTCGATGACGGCGGGGTTAAGTGATGGAGACATTGGCGTCCTTCGCAAGCGGAGTGGGGGAGGGCGCGGCGCGGCCCGTGATTTCAGGTGGCGTGGCTTCCAGCGCCCAAGCGGACAGCGCGAGGAACACCGCACCCAAGCCGGCCAGCACCAGGTAGGTGGACGGGAAGCCGAGCAGGTCGTAGCTCTTGCCGACCAGCGGCGACAGGATCGCCAGCCCAAGCGAGTGGCCGAAGCTGACGCCGACCATGTACAGCGTGGAGGCCAGCCGGTTGTCGAAGTGGTGGGCGATGTAGCGGAACACCGACACCACCAGTATCGGCAGCTCCACCGAGTGCAGCATCTTGAGCATGGAGATCGACACCGGACCGACGGCGAAACTGGAGCCGCCTATGCGCAGCAGCATGATGGCGCCGGCGAGCATCAGCCCGCGCTTGGCGCCAATACGCCGCACCAGCAGCGGCGACAGGAAAAGCCCGCCGGCCTCGATGAAGATCTGCGCCGAGTTCAGGTAGCCGAACATGGCGGCGCCCTGTTGCGGCGTCGGGAACAGCGAGGCGAAATAGCTGGGGAACTGCTGGTCGAAGACCAGGTACAGATTGGTCACGCCGAGGATGAACACCATGAAGCGCCAGAACTTCGGATCGCGCAGCAGGCCAAGCGCGTCGCTCAGCTTGACCTGGCCGGCGGCGGAGATGACGTCGTCGTTGCCGCCGCCGGTGCGCCACAGCGCGAGCATGGCGATCAGCACCAGGCCGGCGCCGGAGGCGATGAAGAAGTTGATGCCCGGGTCGATGTTGTACAGATGGCCGGTCAGCATAGCGGCGCTGGCGAAGCCCAGCGATCCGCACAGTCTCACGCGGCTGTACTCGAAGCCGTGGCGGCGGCCGATGCGGTCGACATACGATTCGATCGCGTAGCTGCCGGCGATGAAGGTCACGCCGAGATAGGCGCCGCCGACGGCCGCGCCGAGCAGCAGGTTGGCCTTCAGTAGCGGCGCGTAGACGTAAACGAAGAACAGGCCGCACAGGCTGCACAGCGCGCCGACCGCCCACAGTATGTGCTTGCGCGTGCCGACCTTGTCAGAGATGAAGCCGTAGATCGGCTGCGAGCACATGGCGGCGATGAAGTTAGCCGAGAACACCACGCCGGCTTCGGCGCCGCTGAGATGCAGCGTGCCGCGCAGCCAGAGCGTCAGCAGCGATACGCTCATCGCCTGCGCGAAGAAGTAGATGAAGACGAAGCTGCACAGGAAACGGAAGTGGTTTTGCTTGTCGGTCATGGCCGGCTCCCTGCATTGGCCGTGGCGGGAGTGATCCAGATCGCCTGGCCGCCGGATGCCGACAGCGGCGCGTCGATCACGCTCGATGCATCGACCGCGCGGCGCTCGATGCGCACGCGGGTGGCGCCGGGCGCGCTTGGGTCGTCGGAATAAATGCTGGCTTGGTATTGCTTGCCGGGTGTGAGGAAGTCCAGCTTGACCGACAGCGCGCGCGCGTCGTTGTTGGTGATGCTGCCGATGAACCAGTCCTCGCCCTTGCGGCGCGCGGTGGTGACGAACTGTCCCGGCGCGCCCTGTACCACTTTAGTTTGGTCCCAGCTGACGGGGATGCGGTCCCAGAATTCCAGCTCCGCCTCGTTGTGCTCCATCTCCGGCTTGTCGTACCAGTACAGCGTTTGCAGCGGGCTGTAATAGATCGCCGCCAGCGCCAGCTGGTGCGCGTGCGTGGTCTTGATGCGCGGGTCGAAGTAGCAGATCGTGTAGTCGGCGGCGCCGGCCAGGTAGCGGGTAAACGGCAGTATCGTGTTGTCGGTGGCGCTGGGCATTTCCTCGTTGCCGCGCACGCCCTCGGAGGTCAGCAGGTTGGGCCAGGTCCGCTGCTCGCCGGTCGGGCGCCAGTCGTCGTGGATGTTGACCATGATCTTGGCGTCGGCCGCCTGGCGGATCGCGTGGTTGACCCAGGTGGACCAGCGGTGCGAGCCGACCTGCACAAAGCCGAACTTGACGCCTTTGACGCCCCAGTCGCGGTAGGTCTGGAACAGCGTGTCCGATTGCGTCAGCAAGGCTTGCTGGTTCACGTACAGCCAGACGCCGATGTTTTTGCTTTTGCCGTAGGCGATGATGGCCGGCAGGTCGAAATCCGGTATCGCCACCTTGCTCGCATCCGAATCGAAGCTGAAGGCCGGGCCGTACCACTTCCAGTCGAACAGGATGTATTGCAGGCCGCGCCGCGCGGCGAAATCGATGTTGGCCTTGGCGCTGGCGGTGGTTTGCGTCATCGCTCGCATGATCTTGCCGGGTTTGATCCAATCCGGCTGCGCGATGCGCGACGGCGGGTTCAGGTTGAGGATGAAGTAGCTGTGCTCCGCCAGCGCGCCGGGAGATTCGGCGATCATGATGCCACGCCACGGCGTAGAGAATGGCGAGATCAGATCAGCCGCGTCGTGCATAGACGTGACCAGCGTGTTCGGACGCTCCTTGCTCAACTTGAATTTGGTGCGCGAGTAGTCGACCATCTGCGCTTCCAACAGGCTGACATGCAGGCCGCCCAGCAGCTCCAGCGTCAGCGGGCGTTCCGACTCGTCGGGCCAGTCGGCCAGTTCCATCAGCTTGTACGGCGCCTGCGCCCAGCCGTGGTACCAGGCCTTGGTGCCGACCGGCAGCGCGAACTCGGTGTTTTCGGCGGTGATGCGATGGTAGCTGCCCTTCGGATGCTCGGGGAAGCTGAAACGGAAGGCCACGCCTTCATCGTAGGCGCGCACTTCCAGCTGCAGCTTGTAATCGGGATTGTCGTCCTTGACCATGGCGATGGTCAGCAGGTTGTAGCGATCCGGGATCACGGCCCGCTCGCCGTAGCCTGGCGTCCAGCTGCTGTCGTGCGCGGTGACCGTGCTGCCGGTGATGGCCAGATTGTCGAACCACTTGGCGCGGCGGTCCACCTTCAGCGCCATCGCGCTTTCGGACAGGTGATTGTCCAGCCGCAGTTCGAGCAGCGAATCGAGGATCACCGGTTTGTGCTTGTAGTCGACGCGGTACATCAACTGCCGTTCGCCGCCGGCCAGCACTTTTTGATAGAAGATGTACTGGATGTTCTTGTCGGGCGAGGAGACGCTGGCGAGGTGGTGCTGCTGGCCGTGCGCGCTGAGCGGCATCAACGCCGCCAGCAGCAGGCCAAGGAAACTGGCAAGGATTTTCATGAGGTCTCGATTATTATCGTTTTGGGTTTTTTGTTAGTGATTGTAGACCGACACCGTAGGCAGCAGGCTTTCCAGCTGCGCCAGCGTCGGCGGCGCGGCGCCGGGCGACAGGCAGGCCGCCGCGCCGCCGGCGACCGCATGGCGCAGATGTTGGTCCATGCCGGCCGCCGGATCGCGCATCAGGCTATACAGCAGCGCGCCGATGCTGGCGTCTCCGGCGCCGACGGTGTCCGCCACGTTGACCGCCGGCGCGGGAGCGCGCCACGCCTGCGCGCCATGCAGCAGGCGGGCGCCGGCCGCGCCCAGCGTGTACAGATAGAGCGCGTCCGGGTTGATGGCGCGCAGCGCGGCCAGCGCGGCTTCCGGATCCTTGCAGCGGAACAGGCCGCACAAGTCCTCGTCCGAGACCTTGATCACGTCGGCCAGCGCCGTCATTTGCCGCAACACCGGGTCGTAGCGCTCATCCATCAGTGCCCGATAGTTCGGGTCGTAGCTGATACGGACGCCTTGCTCCTTGAGCCGCGCGGCCATCGCCAGAAGCTTGTCGCGCAGTTGCGGGCGCGCCAGGCTGATGCCGCCGAAATGCACCCACGACGCGGCGCCGTGCCAGCCGGCCGGCAGCCGGCTCGGATCGAAGTGCAGGTCGGCGCTGTCGTCGCCGACAAAGAAATAGCGCGGTGGATCGCGTTCGTAGACGATGGCCAGCAGTGGCGAGCGGCCAAGCTGCTGGATAAAGCGCGAGTCCAGTCCAGCCTCCGCGCTGGCGAGCAGCAACGCGTCGCCGAAGACGTCGTCGCTGACCGCGCCAGCGAAGGCGCTCGGCACGCCGAGGCTGGCCATCACGCGCGCCACGTTCCAGGTCGAGCCGCCGACCTGGCTGGTCCAGCTGTCCGTGCCGGTGCGCAGCATATCGGTCAGCGCCTCGCCGGCCGAGACGAAGGAGGGCAAGCCGCTCATGCCTCGCTCCTTCGTGCGCCGAGTACATTCAGCACTTCATAGCAGGCGCCCATGGTGTGGTAATCCACCTTGCCGGCTGGGCTTTTCTCGTCGCTGAGTTTTTCATTGGCGGGACCAAGCACGCGATACCACGCACCGTGCTGGTGGTCGACGAAATGGCGCCAGCTATAGGCCCATAGCTGGTCGTACCAGATCCAGTAGCCGTCGTCGCCGGTGCGCTGCGCCAGCACGGCCGCCGCCGCGAGGCTCTCGGCCTGCACCCAGAAATATTTGTCGCCGTCGCAGATCTCGTCGTCTGGGCCGAAGCCGTAACGGATGCCGCCGTGCGTCGCATCCCAGGCCTTGGCGACCGCGAGGTTGAACAGGTCGGCCGCGCGCGGCGCGAGCCACGCGGTGTCTCCATCCAGCGCCACCGGGTGGCGCTCTAGCAGCAGCAACAGCTTGGCCCATTCGGTCAGGTGTCCCGGCTGATACCCCCACGGGCGGAAGATATTGCTCTTGTCGTTGCGGTTGTAGTCCCAGTCCACCGACCAATCGGCGTGGTAGTGTTCCCAGATCATGCCGCCGGCCAGCGCGGCCTGGCGCACGGTGATGTTGTGGGCCAGCAGCGCGGCGCGTTGCAGGTAGTGGGTTTCGCCGCTGGCTTCGAAGGCGGCGATCAGCGCTTCGCAGGCGTGCATGTTGGTGTTCTGGCCGCGATAGGGATCGAGCACGCTCCAATCGGCGTTGGCCTGGTCGGCGTACAGGCCGTGTTCCGGCTGCCAGAAGCGGCGCTCCATCAACTCGAAGGTTTCCGTCATGTGGCCGCGCGCTTCGGCGACGCCGGCCGATAGCGCTTGCGCGTAGGCCAGCAGCACGAAGGCCAGGCCGTAGCAATGGTTGTCGGCGTCGATGACCTGTTTTTTTCCGTCCTTCCACGACAGCTGCCAGGCGTAGCCGCCGGTGCGCGGATTGCGGTGCACATGGCGCAGGAAGGCCAGGCCGTGCTGCAGCGCTTCCAGATAGGCCGGGTCGCCGAACTGGCGGTAGGCCTTGGCGTAGTTGAAGATGAAGCGGGTGCTGCTGACCAGGTGGCGCGTGTGGCGGTCGTAGACCGTGCCGTCGTCGCGGAAGAAGTGGAAGAATCCGCCGCTGGGATCGATGCAGCGCGGGTGGTAGAAGCGCATGGTGTGGGCGATGTGCGACAACAGCATCTCGCGCGAGCGGAAATCGGGAAGCATGGTCAGTCTCCTTGGCGGACGTTCGGCCACGCCGCGATGCGGTAGCGCGTGTGCCACGGTTGGTCGGGGTGCAGCGTCAGCCCGAGACGGTCGGCCAGCGGATGGCCGTCGGGCGCTTGCGCGACGCGGCCAAGGTCGAACAGGCTGTTGAGCGGTTCGGCGCCGATGGCCAGGTGGCGGCTCATCCACGGGTAGTTGATGCGGCCGCCGTTGCTGATCCATAGCATCAGGTCGGGCAGTTGTTCGGTGTCCCACCACATGCCGACGCTGGCGTCGTAGTCCAGGTAGTGCAGCGCGAACGGCGGCTGGCCGCCGGCGCCGTCGGATCCACGTATCGCTCGCACCTGCATCAGTTCCTCGGCCGGCATGGACAGCGGGAGGTGCGACAGGTCGAGCGGGCCGTCGATGCCGGCTAGCGCTGACAGTGTGGCCGATCGCGTGTCCGGCAGCAGCCGCGAGACCGCGCCCGGCGCGCCGGTGGGGTAGCTGTGGATGCCGGCGTGTGTGCCCAGCGCCACCCGCACCCGGCCCGGCGCCGGCGGAATCCGGAAGGTCGGATGCAGGCCGACCGGCACGCGCGCCGGTCGGCGCACCCAGATACTGAGGCTGATGTCGAGCGCCGGCGCGTTTGGATCGGCGGCGATCACGCGTTCGATGCGGGCGATGGCGCTGTCGGCCGGGTAGTCGATGGCCAGGTGCACGCGCAGCGGACTCGCCTCGATGCAGGTCCAGCGCTGGTTGGCGGCGTAGCCGTGCATCCAGGCGTCGTCGCTGGCGCGGGTGCGCCAGCCGGGCGGCAGGTCGGTTGGCGTGTCAGCGCGGCCGAAGGGCACGCACGGCCATTCGCCGCGCAGGCGCCGCAGCACGCCGGGCAGGCCGGCCGCGCCGGTGGTGCCGGCCCATGGCGCGACGTGCATCAGATCGAGCTCGCGCTCGTCGTCCAGGCGCAGGCTGACGGGACCCAGCATGCCGCCCAGCGCTTGCACCTCGGCGCTGCCGTGGTCCCAGCTCAGGCGCCAGCCACGGCCCGTGTTGTTGGCGGCGGCGAGACGGGCGGCGTCGTCGGCGTGCATGGTCGGATGGTTCATCGGGCCAGCCATCCGCCGTCGACCGGCATCACCGCGCCGTGCACATAGTCGCTGGCGCGGCTGGCGAGGAAGACGGCGACGCCGGCCAAGTCGTCGGGCCGGCCCCAGCGTCCGGCCGGGATGCGCGCCAGGATCGCGGCCGAGCGGCTGGCGTCTTCGCGCAGCGCTTCGGTGTTGTTGGTTTCGAAGTAGCCGGGCGCGATGGCGTTGACGTTGATGCCCAACGCCGCCCATTCATTGGCCAGCGCGCGCGTCATGCCGGCCAGCGCGCTTTTGCTGGCGGTGTAGGCCGGCACGCGGATGCCGCCCTGGAACGACAGCAGCGAGGCGATGTTGATGATCTTGCCGCCGCCGCGTTCCGCCATATGCCGCGCCAGCGCCTGCGACAGGAAGAACACCGAGCGCAGATTGGTGTTGACGACGGCGTCCCAATCCTCCTCGGTGACGTCGAGGCTATCGGCGCGGCGGATGGTGCCGGCGTTGTTGACCAGGATGTCGACGCCGCCGTTGAAGGCGATGGCGGCATCGGCGACGCGCCGCAGCGGTTCGGTCGAAGCGAAATCGGCCGGCACGAACAGGAAGCGCCGGCCCAGCGCGCGCACCTTGGCGGCGGTGTCGCCGGCTTCGCTGCGGCCGGCCGCCACCACGTCGGCGCCGGCTTCGGCCAGCGCGATGGCGATGGCTTGGCCAAGTCCCGTATTGGCGCCGGTGACCAGCGCGGTCTTGCCGTTCAAATTGAATAGATCGGACATGGCGGTTCCTACTTCAGCTGGCAGATATCGAGCACGTTCATGTCGGTGTAGTCGAGGTTTTCCCCGCCCATCGCCCAGATGAACGCATAGTTGGCCGTGCCCGATCCCATGTGGATGGACCACGGCGGCGACACCACCGCCTCCTCGTTGGCGACGATGATGTGGCGCGCGGAGTCGGGTTCGCCCATGAAGTGGAACACGCGCTGGTCGGCGGCGAGCTTGAAGTAGAAATACACCTCCGAGCGGCGTTCGTGCAGGTGCGGCGGCATGGTGTTCCATACGCTGCCGGTTTGCAGGATGGTCAGGCCGAGCAGCAGCTGCGCAGAATCGCACACGCCGGGGATCACGTACTGGTAGATGGTGCGGGCGTTCGAGGTCTCGGCGCTGCCGCGCTCCAGCGGCGTGGCCTGCGCGTGACTGATCTTGGTCAGCGCGTGGCGCGCGTGCGCCGGTGTGGAGGCCAGGTAGAAGCGCGCCGGATTGGCCGGGTCCACCGATTCGAAGATCACCTCGGCGCTGCCCATCGGGATATACAGGCCGTCCAGCGGGGCGATGTCGAACGGCTGGCCGTCGACGCGGATGCGGCCTGCGCCGCCGGCGACGTTGATCACGCCCAGTTCGCGGCGCGCCAGGAAGGGCTGGCCGGCGGCCGATGGCGGTTCGGTGTGGGCGGGCAGGACCAGCGGTGTGTTGACCGGGGCGGCGCCGCCGATGACGAAGCGCTCGTGGTGGCAGTAATTCAGCTGGACGCTGTCGGCGACGAACAGGCCGCCGAGCAGGTAGCGGTCACGCAGTTGGTCGTTGCTGACCGACTCCATCATGCTGGGATGGGTCGCGTGTAATACTTTCCTGTACAACATTGGGCGTCTCCTTGCCGGTAATTTTTATGATGATCTGTTATCGATAACAAGTATAATGGCATTTCTATGTGAAGCGCAACATATGGAGGAGACTGTTTTTGAAAACTATAATCGCAGCATGTTCCACCCTCGCCGTCATGATGACGGCGACCGCCGCTCCGTGGAGCGCCGATCTTGGCGATGGCCGCTACCGCAACCCGGTGCTGCACGCCGACTACGCCGATCCGGACGCGGTCCGCGTCGGCGATATGTATTACATGGTGTCGTCCAGTTTCAGCAACGCGCCGGGCCTGCCGCTGCTGCAATCGTCGGACCTGGTCAACTGGGAGCTGGTTGGCCACGCGCTGCAGGCGCTGCCGCCCGCCTCGGTGTTCGCGGTGCCGCAGCCGGGCAAGGGCGTGTGGGCGCCGGCCCTGCGCCATCACGCCGGAAAATTCTGGATCTTTTATCCCGATCCCGACTTCGGCGTGTACGTGATGACGGCGGACCGTTTCACCGGCCCGTGGAGCGAACCGCATCTGCTGTTGCCGGGGAAGGGCATCATCGATCCCGCGCCGCTGTGGGACGACGACGGCAAGGCGTGGCTGGTCCACGGTTGGGCCAAGAGCCGCTCCGGCATCAACAATATCCTGACCTTGCGCAGCATGGACCCCGGCGCCACCCGCCTGCTTGACGCGCGCGGCAAGGACATCATCAACGGCGACCTGCTGCCGGGCTATCACACCATCGAAGGACCCAAGCTGTATAAGGCCAACGGCTATTACTATGTGTTCGCCCCGGCGGG
>Ga0247815_10002176_pt1 | contig 14583 bp, 17 predicted proteins | sample UWRJL194509B1_FD_181014 | JGI IMG/M metagenome (GOLD analysis project Ga0247815, IMG submission 181014) | Plant litter microbial communities from Arlington Agricultural Research Station in Wisconsin, United States - UWRJ-L194-509B-1 | ecosystem: Environmental > Terrestrial > Plant litter >... | reverse complement strand
TACGTTGCCTCTAAGCTCACCTGGCTCCATTCAGCAGTAACATTTTCGCAGATCCCGAGTTTTGGCCTGACGAACTGAGCAAGCGGGAGGCCCTTGGAGACACTGCGTTCAGCGACAACATGAGCAGTAACGATAGCGAAGTTGAGCCCGCAACTATTCCAGCGATTGCAAACGAAATGCACCAGGATTTGCGGGTTCGATACAAATTTCTCACAGTATTTGACGCTGACACACACTTTGCAGCACGACAGTGATGACGATGACACAGAGACCGCTAGTGGGAAAGCATCGCAGGTGCAACACATAGGCTGAGCAGTGATCGAAGCTAACATACAAATGACAGGACGAATCCGAAGATGACGACCCACATTACCCAGAGGATAGCCTCAAAACCTTCAGCAGGAACGCATCGGTCGAGAGTCTTCAGGTGCGCTGAACAGATTGGACAGCAACTTACACTAAAACACATCTTACAGCTCGACAGCAACGACAAGATGGATGATAGCCCAAACATTGCCAGCGGGAACACGTCAGACATGGGCTCGCAGGTGTGCCATACAACTGCGTGAGCACTGATCCAAGCTGACATTCTGCAGGACGGATCCGAAGATGGTGATTCCCACCACTCGGATGATGGCCACAAGGTTGCCAGCAGAAAGACGTCGGTCAAGGATTCTCAGGTGCAACACTTTTATTCAGCACTGTTCCGTGCTGATGTAGACATACCACAGGGCGAATCCGAAACTGTGGAGTCACCCAGTGGCAATGGTGAGGCTACTCAGCCACCCGCCAACAAAGAGAAGAAGCAAGGATCCTCTGCTCGCAAGTCACTGGATCAACAGTCCGCCAATGAGATTGAAATGCGGGTAAGTAACCTCATCGCTCCGACTCTCAGCTTACACTAATTACGAGACAGCCTTCATTCATGTTTAACGGCGTCTCTAAGGTGGAATGATCAGGATATGCACTGTGAATTTTTCTGACGAGGGCTTGCAGGTTCCTATTCCCAGCGAAGTCATCGCGGCCGACCAGGCCTCAGACAACCGTTTACTCGCGTCTGGGGCATCTTTGGACGGCATTGAGCTTGTTCACAAGGCACGGCACAACCTCCGCGTGGCCTACGGCGTTGAGCATTGGACTTTGGACACCCTTGAAGAACTGATGCATGTTCACTCGTCAGACGAGTGGCTTACTTGTTTGCGCGAAGCGTGCCGGGTCTTAGGACGCTTCTACAATGCGCGCTCGACAGTGGTTTGTCTTTTCTTGCCTTGCTGCACTCTGCGTTGTTTCTGACATCTTGCGAAGTCTGCTCAGATCAACACTGATGGCGCACCTGAACTCCTCAAGAGCTGGATGAACACGGAAAGGACAGTTGCACCCTCAGACTTGAAGGGGTTCCAGAACCAGTTTATCCGGTGGTACGTTGGCTTGCAGCCAGCCGAGCGCACCTATGGTTCGCTCGATTTCAACAAGATGAAGCCTGCAACGGATATTACGCCCGAAGGTTACATCGGTATACGCTCAATCTCTCGCAACGGTCTTGTTTTGATTCTGCACGGCTTATCTTGGCTACTGGGCACGTCATCAGGGAAGAAATCGTTGTCGGTTACTCAGAAGGTGCTCAAGGACTTTACCCACGTTCTACAGCGGGCAGCACTGCAGTTTGTCTCGTTCCTCTCCACATGTTTCATGTTTTAAATCATGTGCTATTGTCTCAGACACTCACGCGAAGGCAATACGGCTGGCATCTTCCAGGAGTCGCCTCCCCGGCAGCGTGTGGGCAATGTTCCACCGAAGCCGACATTTCCAGTGGTTGTCACTGCTCGGAAGCGCAAGGCAGATGCATCTGTTCCAGGGCGACCGGCCATCAAACGCAAGCTCGAGCACAATGTGTTGCATTCCAAACCGCCAGTCCAAGGCTCATCGTCTAAGTATGTAACCCATGGTGTTTTAGTGTGTCAGCTGACAGACCTTGTAGGTCGTCAAAGCGGCGCCAGGCCGTTAGAGTGTAGTAGCTGAGAAATCGGCCATTGGCCAGATGGTGCACCAATGTGCTCCTTCTAGCCGTGGTGTGCCCCGAAACACGCACTGGGGCTGATCTATGCTGCCGGCGAGACACCGCAATGGCGCCAATTCCACATGTATTCACGTATGCGAACAATATGATTTATACATACAGCTGTCTTGCGCATTGCTGCACTGGTCTTTCCTGGTCCATACCTTCACTGTCTCGAATGGCTGAAGGCAACAAACGGCGATCTGGACGACATGAAGAGGAGCGAAGTGCGTCCCGGCGAAGATTGGCACCGTCACAGGACCAACAAGAATCGGAGCCTTCTGTGCCGAGTGGCAGACCTAGCGATGGATTTGAGCGAATCAATGTTCCAGGCCTGCCACTGTTTGGGACGGTACCACCAGCACCAGGAGACTCGCATTCATCTGCATCCCTGCATGATGTATCTTTTCAGCGTATTGCTATACCCGGCATTAACGACACACACATGGAATCTCTAGAGCCACAGCTGAGTTCATCGCACATAACATCACAGTTCAAGCGTCTACCAATACCATCGCATCCGGCTTACCAACTACCCGTGCCGATTGGCCCACCAATCGTGCCCAGTATACTCCCTTCTGCTCAGAGATCTTCGGCGGGGCAAGGTGTACGCAGAAGACACCAAGCAGAATCTTCGGACCCAGTTAATCAGCCGCAGGGAAAGGCCAACTATAACAAAGTGTGTTACTTCCCAGGCTGCATTAGTTCCTTGCTGAGGAAAGCTATAGAAACGGTCACAGCTCACCCGAGATTTTCTCAAAGACCATGCAAGTTCTATGCAGTCGATCGGCTATCAGCGCCAGCTCGACAAGCACACAGGTCAACTGTGCTCATGTAAGGTTGGGATATCGCTCTACCGGTGTGCAGATTGTTTCCAGTCGCAGGCGGTATGCCGCCTGTGCCTACTCAAACAACATCTGCTGCTTCCGTTCCACCGAGTGTTCGTTTGGTCAACAATGGGATCTGATTCTGCAGATGCAGATCGTGCCCGCAGAGACAGAACCGGTTGGGATCGTGTGCCAGTTTGGCAGCCGGATGACGAGGAGTTTGTAGAACAAGAGGCTGCATCCAACGATGCCGATGTACCTGAAACAGAGGAATCGGTTCTGGCGGAGAACCCGCACGCCTTTTACTTTGTGAAAACATCCTTGGCTCGGATGGGTATGGTCATCCGACTAGGGCATGGAGGATACAGATGCACAGCCCACTACTATGATCCGGATCCACTGGCCGATATCCATATTCTCACCGTCATACACGAAAACGGCGTGCATGTCGTGCGCGTGCAGTACTGTCGATGTGGACCGACATCTTCGTTCGTCTCTGGTGCCGGCAACAACGCACCACACCAACAGCTCTGGCAGCACAGCCTCTATCCAGCATCATACAAGCAGCCCAAGACCGCAGCATCCGAGTCCGTGCTCGAGATGTTCCGAATCTTGTGTTGCGAAGGCCCTGTTAATTCATCCGCCTTCTTTGTCTTTCTCCGAAGGCTCAGCGCCGTCGCATTTGAGGAAGAGTCACCGGTAAGATGCACATAATCTGGACCTAATGCAGCTAATTTCTTTCAGGACCGAACACGAGAATGGTTTGCGCTCTTTCGCGACTGGTTGTACATCTACCTTCTCATCAAGAGTGGCGTCGAGCCTCGAGCACCCGATGGCGACCACGAACACGGAAGCATAGCTATATTTTGTCCGGCCTGCCCCCAACCTCACCTCGGCAACATGGCGCCAAACTGGGAATCGACTCCGCGTGAGCTTGAGTGAAGTCGTCTCAAATGCACAGTTGTGCGCAATGGCTGATACTGAAGCCCAGGTACACGCACGGGCGATTTTCGATGCGCGATGGAAACTTCAAGCTCGGACAGAAGCACAAACGCTTCGACCAGGATGACGAGGCATACAGCGAGAACGGCATGTACTTTGTGTCGTCTCGTGTGTTCAAACGAGGCACGGCGCACGTCGCGGCAGAACTTGTTGTAAGTAAGCTCGTACTGGTCTTCATGGACCTGAACGTGTCTGCGTAGGCAATGAAGTGCAATCACTTCGAAGCGACTAAGTACAACCGCTTCAAGTCCGGCCTTGTCTCTCACATGTGCAGGCATAATATGGTTGAGCCAGGTGGAACGGCAGACCTCATCCGCGGCGAGAGGTGTGCTAGCATTACCACAGAGGCAGTGTGCTCATATACGACCCGCAGATTTTTCTACGTGGATCTCGCATACGTCAGCTCGCATTGGCGATACGTTGGCCTCAGGCTATGCTACGAATTTTACGACATCGCGTGCCAGTGGATTCTGGGCCTGAGCAAACGCCTGCAAGAGGGCAGAACGTACTTCGATCAGGTAAACAAAGATTTCGTCGATCGAGTACCGGAGACACGAGCTGCGGTTGGTGCTTGGCATGCCGTTGTCCACCAGAAGGCTTGCCAAATGATCTTCGACATCCGGATACAGCCTGGTACCGGGATGTCGTATGGCGATAATCTCGAAGGCCACTGGGGGGTGCAGAACCGCATCGCGCCGATGATTGTGGAGATGGGACCTGGAAGTCGCGAAGATCATCTCAGTTATCAGTTCAATGACCACAACGAACGCAAGGAGCGTGATCTCGGTGCGTCAAAGGTGACAATGTAACGTTTAAAATTGACATTTTCAACAGCAATGGCGTTACACGAGAGGTTCATTGATGCTACGGCACAAAAGTCAATTGCCGTCGCTGCTCTCACCGAACTTGAGTACGGTCTTGTTCTTTACTGCCCGGAAGACCTCGCGCAGTGGAAGCGTGCAGAGCAGGTTTGGCTGGCGTACATCGTCGCGAATCGCAGAGTACCACCACAAACGGAATCACCCTACCATACGGCGGATGATACAAGTAGGTTTACAGCCGCGGAAATGTGCACAGGCTCATCGAAATTTTTTAGTGCCATCCTTGAAGGACGTCGAGGGACAGATACGCGAAGACGAAGAACATGATGAAGATGGTGGCATCCCCACGCTCGATCTGAAAAGTCCAACCAGGATGATCAGATTCGGGTTGGAAATCGAGTCCGAGCTGTATGCATTTCATCCAGATTGTGATGGTTGTGTCTCACGATGATCCCAGACATGCGCTACACGTGCTAGAAACAGCTGATTTGCCCACTGACGGAGACACAGTTGCATCGGCACGTCAAAGGTTGCTCGGTCGTACCAAGTCGTGGTTGGAATGGCGCGACACCATTTACATGAACTTGTTCAGCGTGACTGTCGCCAGTCCACCAGTCAATGCGGATGGCACGCTCAGCAGCATCGATCTTAGCTTTCCGTCAATGCTTCGCAACAAAGAGATGACCACCCAAACGACCAGTCTTAATCGTCTACAAGGAATCGAGTTCAAGCTTCGCTTGGCGGTAGCAGAGCAACTGGTATACGATTTGCGGAGATATATCTCCGTCCGAGCGTTGTACGAAAACAAGACGTCTGCTGCAAAGGGGGCTCATACGCGGAGCATCGCGAGCTTGAGGCGCGCGAAAGATAGGGTATGTCCCGCGCTTCGCACAAGCAAACAGCTCATACGATAGCAGGTGAACACTACCGCCGCCCGCTATCGATCGAATTGGAGGTTGCTTCAGAGTTTAGTCACAGACAATCGCTCCATTGAGAATAACCTCAGCGATATCGAAGATAGCGACCTGGCCAGCCCTTCTCAAAGTGGACCGAATCTCGGAAATTCTCGCCGCGTCGTAGCGTGGATCTGGTCACGGCGGAACAAGGCGCCGCGAACGGGCGAACCGGACACACTCGACTTCTGGGTGAAAGAAGGTAGGTTGTGATTCGAGACACCAGCCATGCTGAACCATATGAGCACAGGCCAACGGGTCGAATGGGGACTTGCTTCTGCTCGCGCCCAACGATGGGTTGAGGAAGTCAACATCTTGCGCGAAGAGATGCGCAGAACCCAACGCTTCTACTGGCACAGGATCTCACATTGGGAGTCTCGAAGAGACAATATCGAGAACAAGTTTGGGCTCGGCTTTTCTGCACATGCTGCCAGGCAAGTACATGATCTCATCACGGCTAAGCTAATCGAATCCACAGTCGCGCTGCATATTATCACATCTTGCTATCTGATGCGAAGCAAAGACTGGATCCGCTACTGGAGCCCGACGGATGGTCCCTCAATCAGGAGCTGGCTGCAACGCGAGCGGACGAAACACCGGACGTCGATATCGAAGAGTAAAACAGAGACCAGGCCCCGCTGCAGACGGATTTTCAGCGCAACTCGTTGGGACCAACAGCGTGCGACTGGTGCGCCAATCTTCGGAAAGTTCAATGCAGCTGCGCCATAGAAATATTAGCGCCAGTCCATCTGTATTCATGTGCAACTTACCAAATGACGGCGTCAGACGCTTATGGGCAGTACTTGTGATAGCGCGACGCACTGAGAGTGAGCCGAAGCGCGAGGCACTGCATGTCTGGCATCTTGCAAGACCACACAGTGCAATAGGCTTGCGCAGGCCTTGTTGTGCAGCTTGCGCAACAAGAAGGTCAAAGGCAGAATGACGGCCGTAACGGGATGCGTTTGCCTCCGGCGGCCGGGCGTCAAAAGCGTGGCCAGCCCAAATTGGGCAACTGGGCGTCAAATCGTGGCCTGGCCCACGGTTTGACAGGAGCACCGCCCGATTGGGATGCCCGTCGCTGGCACGTCCAAATTGGGCCACCGGGTGTCAAAAGCGTGGGCCAGCCCCCAATTGGGATGACCCGACATTGGCACGACTGAATGCGGACTGCGGAAATCCCGCGCAACAACCCTGTGTGGTCGTTTGCTGCGTATCCATGGTTGAAATGGCCTCACAAGCAACGGGCTACACTAATCTGAGAACTCGAGCTAATTGTTAAGCTTCTGCGTCTGGCACTAATAATGAATCGAAAGCTGTCTTTTCTTAAGTTTTGGCAATGACCATGGGCACCCAGTTTCAAATCGGCGCGGAACCAGACGCGTCTTGGCCGCGTATCGGCAAGGTCCGGCGCACGCCACTGGTTGTCCTCTTGTGTTGCAAGTCGCCATACAAGACACTTCCTCGCGCTATTTGACCCCCTTGTCCTGCAAGCAGCCGGACAATCGGTGATTTGACGCATTTTCTCGTTCGTGTACTACACGTGCAGCTCCGCAGCGCGAAACTCGCGTACGAACCTGGCAAACACCTTACACACGCGCGCGTATCTATCACACCTTCGCCAGCTACACCCGTAGGTAGCACCCTGTCTGAGCTGTCATTAAATCATTGCGTGATAGTTTCTCATAATGCCTTGTTTTCACAGACCAGACCAGCGCCACCACGAGCGTCCCCGCTAGCGAGCGCCACTACGACATCCAAGTTCTCAAAAAATGTCCCAACTGGTCCTTTCGTTTCCCAAGGTGGAAAGTCCTCCTCCGGCAGCCCTGGAAACCCCCGTGCTTGGGCAGTTCTGGGGACCTAAGAAGGAACGACAAGCTTGGTTTGAGCCGACAGGCAAAGCTCACTCCATCTTGCTACCATTCTTCGAGTTCGGCAACGATGATAGTTTGGACCGATGGCTGAAGAATCGGTGGGATGGCCGGACTGCGCGCTCGTCGCCTGCGCCCATTCATGGCGACAGGCGCACATTGGGGCTGATAGAATCTCTTCTCAACATCCCCGGTCGCGTACATGATCTGCTGAAAGTCACGGATGCTGCCTCAGAGAATCCAGCATCTTTGACCCAGGTGCGGCAGCTGGCTGACGCTGCCGTGAACAATTTCGAGCACGGGATTGCCGCACAGGACGACAACGGACGCGCTCACGCAGCCGTAGCTCGTCGTTTGGGAGATGCATGGTCCGCGGCCGCTGGGAAGCATGAAATGCATGGATTTGTAGAAAATCTTGCAGCAGTTCTCTGGTGCATGCATGACTGGGTTGTGCGTGGTAGCAGATTGTACGTTTGCCCCCCGTTTGTGCATCACCTGTACTAACAACATTTTCCAGCGGTGGATCTCAGTCGGAAAAGGGCCTGCGCTCGCCACGCATGTTCATGCTGGCAGCGGTTCTCGGAACACCGCTGTTGCTGTTCATCGAGCGAAAGTTCCGCATACTCAACAGTCACTTCACGATGGATAGACTCGCTTCTGCAAGTCTCTCATCTACGCTTCAAGCGATCCGTTATTAACGTATTATTCTAGATTTGTCACTGGTATAATACGAATCTCCAGCAAACCGTCCCGGACCAGTTAGTACAGTTAGAACGTAGGATCCTGATTAACATGCGGAACTACATCCGACAGGAGTATGTGCCGAAGGTCAAAATCGCTTACACATCGCTCCGTGACCTTGCCACCGAGCTCCTCATCGATGCCGACAGGACCCTTTCCTCGCTACAATACGGTCGGAAGATTCCCGCACTCGTTCTTCCGGCACCATCTTTTCTTCTCTTGGAGGATGCCGACGATGGCGATGAACAGTCGACGAGTGCCTCAGCCCCACCAACTCTCCGCAAGCGTCTGCTCTCCGCAGGTGGTCGAAGCGATGAAGTCGAAGCCAAAAGGCAGCGGTTGGACGTCGATATTCCTGGCGATGGGTCGTCTCAGGCATTTACTCAGGTCGCGAATTCGATCATCCCGGGTGCAACCGTCGCCGTCGACGGTAAGATGGTTCAGTCAGGCGGGTTCGACGCGAGAGCCGGCAAGCAGGGTAGCCCAAACGATGCCAAGGCCGTTGAAGAGTATCGCGCTGATACGGATGCGGCCCACGTCGTCGTGAGCGGCGACGCAGAAGGCGACGAAGGTTCAGGCGAATACGTAGCTCTTGATATCCTTGGCGGCAGTCAGCCTGAGGAGCACGACAACAGCAGCTCTCCGCAGGTTGGCGCTGATAGCAGGTCGTCGAAGACCTCCACACAGGCTGACGATGACGAATTGATCGACCAAGCGAGTGAGCCAAATGATTCTCGCGAATTGGTCGGTGTGATAGAGGGCACCAAAGGGGACAGCGGCGTTGATGCCGATTCACCGCTTTCTGAATTGTCCACGCTGCCAACTGATGACAACGGCGGAGAAAGTGGAGCGGACGACGACATTCCGACCATGGATTTAGAGCTAGATCAATCGGCAGTTGTCAATCGAGACGGGCGCGAGAAAGAGACACAGGAGGACGCGCAGCAGCAGAAGGTCCAAAAAGATGCGCAAGGACGGCTGGCGCAGGAAGACACGCATGCAGAGGACGCAGAGGAGGGCGCGCGTGTAGAGGGCACGCAGGAGGATGCGCATGTAGAGGACGCGCAGGATGACGCACAGGTGGAGGGCGTGCTAGAGATGGGACAGGAGCAGCAGGTGCCGGAGGACGCGCAGAAGGATCAGGAGGAGAAGGACACCCAAGAGAAGAAGGACGCCCAGGAGAAGAAGGACGCCCAGGAGAAGAAGGTGAAGGAGGCGAAGCAGAAAAACGGTCCAGATTCGACACACCGTGGTAAGCGCGATAGAGCGAAGGCTTCAACGGGAAGTACTGCTGGCAGCGGGGGCAGCCAGAGGAAGAAGCGTAGCAGGCGCAAGGCACAGAAGAGTGGCAAGCAGGCGGACGGCGCTGACGCCGACGACCAAACCAACCCGGACGATATGGATATTGATCAGACACCCGAGCCAAAAGTTCCCGCAGAACTGGAACCTTTTGAAGGCGGTCTTGGCATTGAGGAGGACCCATCTTTCAACGTCATCGAAAACGATAGGCTTTTTCCTGGCTTTGGTATCTGCGACAACTCGTACTGGCGCAATCGGTCGCAGGTTAGTTCGGTTCTTATTACCTCACTGCGCTTTCTGAAGTTACCTGAAGGGACAGAATGTCCGGTTTTTCACTCGAAGCGAGGAGCCACTGGCTGCCCGAGTATTTGGTATCGACGCTTTGGAGGACTTGAGCGCACTGGAAGAACTGGATCTCAATGAATGGAAGGGCACGGACGCCTCAGATGGTGTCATGGAGATCATCGCCACCACCGAAAGTGATCGGCAGCTTCAAGTCTGCCAGGCCCTCGAGAGATATCCACAGCGCGTGCTGGTTGCCCGTGGCTGCTCTGGAAGTCCACCTGAAGACTACGAGTCACTCGTCCGCGCACATGTGGGCTACATGCCTATGGAATGCCAGAGTCAGTCTTTCTTTTTCTCTTCCTTCCTCTCTCCCTCTCTTCTCTTTGTGTTTAACTGACAATCATGACAGTCCCCGGGTTCATTAACGCTGAGGGGGAGCTGACGGGCTCGCAGACTATATTCACGCTGAGTGCCGACCAGTTCCTCGCAGCTCGCGATCGTGCATCAACTGGCGGGATCAACTGGCTGTCGGGGACCACACAGAGCGAGTATTCCTGGGCAACCGTGGTTCGCAGGTTCGTATCTATCTGACGGCACTGATAGAGATGTCTAATGAATTACCCTAGAGCTACAGTGGACTTTGTTGAGGACTGGCAACGGACCACCTCGTCAGTGACAGGTAGCAGCCAGTCCTTTCCGGGGCTGCAGATCAATTTCGTCATTGGCGGCAACGCTGGCGCTTATAGTTCTCGCCATGTTGATGCGGCCGGCTTCGGAACAGTTGTTCACGTCCGCACGGGAATCAAAATCTGGTTTCTACTTTTCCCCAACACGGTGGATCATCCGGACGAGTTCAAGGACGTGACGAAAGACCCGAGAACAATCGAATTCAAGTACTGGATGGTGCGCGCCGTTCGGCTCCGTGCTAATGATGTCCTGTAAGTGGACTCTGTCGGGCTGCTATGGAGGACTGATGTTTTTTTTAGTGTCATGCCCCCAGGCATCTTGCACTGCGTGCTTACCATCCAAGACTCGCTTACTCAGGGCGGCCATTATCTCTCGAATCAACTTCTCCACCGCTGCGTTCGCGTCAACCAAGAGTTATCGGCGCAGAGCGATCGACATACCAACGCATGTCATCACACTGCGCTGCACATGTTCGTCGCGCGGCATGTTTTGCATCTGCTTCAGCCATACGAGTTTGAGCTGCATATTTTTGATGCGAGAGGCCAGGACCGCGTCAAGTGGGCGGAGGACACAGAAGAGTGGCCGCTTTCGTCGACAAAGCAACCAACCGCAAGTGTCTACTTCGCCCATTGGATCGCTCTGCTGTTTACAGTACGGACTGTTGCGCCAGCATCGGCGGACAACGATCTCGAACGCCTTGCGTATGCGGACATACTGATAGACAGGACTATAGAGAAAGTGATTCTCTTCTGCAAGTTCTGGTCGATGCGCACCCGGAGCACGTACTTCCATTCTGCGGTCCAAAACTCCCTCTCAGGCATGACAAACCAGTTTACTAGACGCCGAATTCGCCTGCGCGATGAGCCAAAGTTCTGGGTCTTGAAGCCTGGCCAGCAGTACCCCCCCTGCATCACATCGCCTGTCGAAGAAGAGTCGTAATCTGTACAGTACAACCGCTTTCCAATAATATTGTTACGTGCTTATGCTTGTAACCATTGGCGATTTCACAGAAGTCTTTCATCCCTCTGTGAAATTATGGCAGTTAAGCGCTCGCATGCGCTTATTCTGCTTCCTTCTCCACTGCTTGGGAATGTCTCGTATTGAGGGTGCGCATCCTACGCTGTGCGTTGCAATGCTAATAGAGTAATCGCGACGCCATGTGAGGCAAGCGAGCGTCTTGCGCAGATTGAGGAAGCCAACATCCAGCAGTTTCAATGGCGCCTCTCAAACCCCGATGCCCGAGACCCTAGCTCCAAGCTCCACTTCGGTGGCAACCGTTTGCACTGTGCGGCAACCCCCGAGCTCCACTCTTCCTTCCCCTCTCCCTCCCTCCCTCACATCGTCCATCCAGCCCGCAAAATGTGCACATTATTATCGTGTGCTTCCTTTTTTGTTTTGTATGCGGGTATCAGCAAGGTGCGTTTCTTTTTCTTTCGTCAGTCAACCCTCTCCCCTCGTTTGCCTCTGCTCTCAGAACTCCTATACTCCAAATAGTCCTCTCTCTCTCTCTCTCTCTCTCTCTCGTTTCCGTCTGTGTTTCCTTCTCTCACACGCCCCCACACATCATTCTGTCTGTATGTGTTCGGAGTACTGTTGGCATCCTTGCGACGCTGGTACCACAGGCTGTGCACGGTCTGTCCTATGTACAACAAAAAGCTGGTACCAACGTTGTACTTGGTGCATTGGTACCAGCGTCGTACCTGGTGCATTGGTACCGGCGTCGTACCTGGTGCATTGGTACCAGCGTCGTACCTGGTGCATTGGTACCAGCGTCGTACCCGGTGCATTGGTACCAGCGTCGTACCCGGTGCATTGGTACCAGCGTTGTACCCGGTGCATCAGTGTTGTTGTGGTACGAGTGCATTGGCACCGGTGTGGTACCAAGTGCATCGGTACTGAGATGGTACCAAGAGTATTGGTACCAGTTTGTATCATACCCAGTTTACTATTCACGATCGGTGGGTGCGATTTGTATTGCAATATTCTGGGTGACTTGTACAGAAGCTAGTACCACTGTGATAACTTTGTTAATTATGTAAATCACTAGCAGATCTAACACTGTAATCCTTTTTCTGCTGTAATCCCTTTTCGGAACACATCTAGTACCAGAGAACTGTCTCCAGTACCACCAATGAAGCCAGCTGTAGAGTACTGTAAATTCTTTTCTGGTACCTGCTTCTTTCTGGTACCAGAAATAAATAAAATGCATTTCATTTTTGTTCACTACTACCACCACCGGGTACAAATGGATTCAGGCTTAATATGCCTGAATCAGGTACTGCCAAGGCTTAAGGACCTTCTCTGGTACGGTCATCTACTGAGGTGGCTCCACTTGGAGGCCTTTGCATAATTGCGACCGGTTACTTTATGGCATCAAACCCTGATCTAATCCAGGTCAATAACTTATGGTTGCATCGTATGCCGGCAACTTGTCACCTGGCCGCAAATCCGGGGCACAGGTCGACTTGCACGCCTTGGCAAAACACAGAGCTATTTACGGTCTTTGCAGTAATCCTGGATCAGATTTTGAGTGTGGCTTGAGGAAAACTGTTGATTACGCACAGTCAGTTGTTTAAAACAGTGAATATATGCGAAATGCGGCAAAATTCCGCACATTCCGGCAAGTCTGCAGCGGCGCGTGACTGACCAAGAAGCGTTACTGCCGATTAGCCCGTGCTTTAACCAGAATGGCTGGGTGCCATGTTCAATGTGGCATCTAAAAGAAGGGGTTCCGTGCTGGGTGCAGTGGGGGCATCGCGGCATCGAATGCAAAGGCTGTCCGCGAAATTTCACAGGCCCTCTACAAGGCCAGTTTGTGAGCCACCATTGCTGAATCTTGAAAATAGTTGTAATTATCGCTTTTATTTTTAGCAGGTGCCGATTTACTCAGCTCGTCTTTACAGCCACTTCTTTGGTTTGAAATACAAAGCAATCTGCCAACTTCGCGCTGGCAGTTCTGATAGAAGCCGAGAGTCTCTTCGGCATGTCAACCGGAAGCTTCCTGAATCATTCTTTCCGGGCTACTGCAAAGAGCAGCGTGATGTTGCATGCCACGCGGTCATGGTCCAGACTAGTCCGACAGCGCCAAGACACCGTCAGTCGGTCTCAGGTCCATGTGTTCGAACTGAGCTATTCAGTCAATTTTTCATCGCCGATCACACGCAGTTGCAGAGAGATTTATGTTGTCAAAGCGGCTTCCATTATGCTTTCCACAAACGCAGTACAGAAACCTCGCGCTTCCTGCTCCTCAGCATTCAACACTTCTCAAACAAACATCGACCTAAAGATCTTGACGAGCCTCAGCGGTTCCGTACTTGGTGTCCCAACAGGCGTAGAGCTTGCCGTCTCCGAAGTCGTAGTGGTCTCGACCCCGCTGCTGGTCTCTACACTGGTGGTCGTCGGCTCCTCGCCTTCCGTCGTCGTGGTCTCGGTCGGCGGTACCTCCGCATCGCCGTTCTCGCCCGTCGCGCCATCCTCTGGCTTGCTCGTTCCAGCGACAATCTCGAGCTGCTTGATATCTGGTTCGTCTATGAGGACGCCAACGGTTGCGAGGAGGCTCGTGGCGAATTCGCCGTTCAAGTGTGCGGTCCGGCTGTGAGAAGATGATAAGCAGGTGCAATAAAATCTGAGAAATGCGAGAAGCGTACTCTTCCTCGGTCGCGAACGAGTCGAGAATGACAAAGGTCTGGGTGCCGGGGATTTGTCCACACAGCCAGTTGACAGTGCCTTGTTCCTTCTTGATTGCCTCGAGACCGGCCTGACAAAGCTGCTGAACCTGCGTGACAGTCTCGGCGCTCGTTGCGTTGAAAAGGACCTGGAGACCGAGGGTAACACCAGCTGTGTCGCTTGCCGTAGCAGCATCGTCATTGAGGGACTTGACCGCGAGTACGTCAAACGGAATCATATCGACACTGGACAACGCCGCTGAACATGAAGTGCAGTCAGCTTTCGACGAACCACAGAATCTGACGAAATAACACACCAATCTGACCAAGAAGCCCGCTTGCAACTTCGCCGGCGAGATGGGCATCCCGAGCCGCCGCA
>Ga0247815_10002175_pt1 | contig 14583 bp, 16 predicted proteins | sample UWRJL194509B1_FD_181014 | JGI IMG/M metagenome (GOLD analysis project Ga0247815, IMG submission 181014) | Plant litter microbial communities from Arlington Agricultural Research Station in Wisconsin, United States - UWRJ-L194-509B-1 | ecosystem: Environmental > Terrestrial > Plant litter >... | reverse complement strand
TTGAGATTGCCATAGTCGTATATATTTGGTTTTAAGCAATATAGCGCATGAAATCATAAATGTTTTAACATATAGTGAAATTGTTACAAACGAATCTTTGTTCGATTTATAAGAATTAGTTGTTTCAGGAGGTTAATTGCAGCGTAACAAATTCTGTAACGATACTGAGCATCGTTTTAATTAACAGGATCTGGATAAGTCTTTAACCAGTTCTTAAGGGGTCCTTAACAGGTCTGCCGACCTGCTTATGACCTGTTAAGGACCTGTTTTTGACCTGTTAATATGAACGTTGCTCACCATCGTCTCTGCCTCCAACCCCTATGAATGGCATGGCAAAAAAAAACCTCCGTGAGTCGGCCGACTCACGGAGGTTTAAAAAGATTGTATTAAAGCTTATAGCGAAAACGCAGCTTTTACTGCATCTACATAGTCTAATTTTTCCCAGGTAAACAATTCAACTTCAATTTGTTTTTCTTCACCATTAGAAGCCTTAAATGTTTTAGTCACCACCTCATTGTTTTTACCAAAGTGACCATAAGCAGCAGTCTCTGAGTAAATAGGGTTACGCAATTTGAAACGGGTTTCGATGCCATAAGGAGTCATATCGAAAACTTTCTCTACTGCCTTAGCGATCTCGCCATCTGTCAGTATAACTCCGTTTGCATCTTTCACCTTTGCAGTTCCGTAAGTGTTTACGTAAATACCCATCGGCTGTGCTACACCTATCGCATAAGAAACCTGTACCAAAACTTCGTCTGCAACACCTGCTGCAACTAAGTTTTTAGCAATGTGTCTTGTTGCGTATGCCGCGGAACGGTCAACTTTTGAAGGATCTTTTCCTGAGAAAGCACCACCACCGTGTGCACCTTTGCCACCATAAGTATCAACGATGATTTTTCTGCCGGTTAATCCGGTATCACCATGAGGACCGCCAATCACAAATTTACCAGTTGGATTAATATGGTATTTGATATCCTTGTTGAACAATTTGCTGAACTGAGGATACTGACTTGATACACGTGGAATTAAGATATTGATGATATCTTCTTTGATTTTAGCCAGCATTGCCTGCTCTTCATCAAAATCATCATGTTGTGTAGAAACTACGATGGAATCAATTCTTACAGGCTCATTATTGTCGTTGTACTCTAATGTAACCTGAGATTTTGCATCAGGACGCAGATATTTGATTTCAGTATCTTCACGACGGATCGCTGCAAGTTCGATCAGGATTTTATGTGCAAGGTCTAATGCCAATGGCATGTAGTTTTCAGTCTCTCTGGTTGCATAACCGAACATCATACCCTGATCACCAGCTCCCTGAGTAGTTTTGTCTGCTTTATCTACACCCTGATTAATATCAGGAGATTGCTCATGAATAGCTGATAATACACTGCAGGAGTTACTATCGAACATATATTCACCTTTAGTATAACCAATTTTGCTGATCACGTCTCTTGCAATCTTTTGTACATCAAGATACGCTTTTGACTTCACCTCTCCAGCTAAAAATACCTGTCCGGTTGTAACTAAAGTTTCACATGCAACTTTAGATTCCGGGTCAAATGCTAGAAAATTATCAATTAGTGCATCTGAAATTTGATCTGCTACTTTATCCGGATGGCCTTCAGAAACAGATTCTGATGTAAATAAATATGACATTTTAAATAATTAATTTTATAATAAACAATTATATAAAATGGATCATGACCCTGCTTAACAGGCAGTAAAAGGAAGTGTATGAATGGTTAGCACTTTTTTTTACGTGGTTGCAATCCCGTTATGCTAACATAACATCGCAAATCAGTCCACCTTAGGTTTGCAAAATTACTATATATATTCAAATTAGTCAAAAAATATCAATTATTTTGTAACCGTAATTAATTCACACCCTTTTGGCAAAGTCGAACATTCTATTTATTATCAACCCTATATCCGGCGGTAAGGATAAACTTAAGATTCCTGCTATAATTGATGCAAACTTAGACCGGTCTAAGTTTAATCCCAATTATAGTTTCACGGAATATGTCGGTCATGCCGCGGAGATTGCTGAGGAAGCAGCGAATAAGAATTTTGATATTATCGTTGCCGTGGGCGGTGATGGTACGATCAATGAGATTGCTACAAAAGTGATGCAGCAGCAGAAAATTCTGGGAATCATACCTTTCGGCTCAGGAAACGGGCTGGCCAGGTTCCTGAAAATACCCATGGATACTGCTAAATCTATTCAGGTCATTAACGGGATGAATGTGAGCAGGATTGATACAGGAACTTTTAACGACAAGTTTTTCTTCAACATGGCAGGAATGGGTTTTGATGCACATATCAGCTCAGTGTTCGTCGGCAACAAAAAAAGAGGATTGTCAGGTTATGTAAAACTGGGGATCAAGGAGATGGTGAATTATAAGCCAGAAACCTACCATCTGCTGATTGACGGGGTACATTATACCCGTGAAGCATTTGTAGTCAGTGTGGCAAATTCTTCTCAATACGGAAATAATGCACATGTGTCGCCACATGCGTCCGTAACAGATGGTTTACTGGATGTATGTATCATTAAATCTTTCCCTTTATACAAAATACCTTTGCTTGCTTATCATATGATCAGTGCCACGACTGATAAATCAGATATGGTGGAGATTATAAAAGGAAAGAACATTCAGATTACCCGGGTGGATGATGGTGCAATACATATTGATGGGGAACCCTTTTTTATGGGCAGGGAGATTGCAGTTTCTATAGCACCACTTTCATTAAACATCATTATACCGGAATATGAGCAGGGCCTCGGCCTGTTCGCAAATAAACTGTCGGAAAATTAAAACAGAGAGAGATGGCCGTAAAAAAGAAATCGTTAAGTGACCTTGGTGGAATTATGTATTCTACAGATCCTTCATTCAGCTATGAAGATGAGAATGAAGTGGTACCGGAACGTGTTCCGAATAACCAGCAGGATTTAAGGGTAATGCTGGACAGGAAAAACCGTGGAGGAAAGGCTGTGACGCTGATTACCGGATTTATCGGTACTGCGGCCGAGGCCGAGCAATTATCAAAAATGCTCAAAACCAAATGTGGCGTTGGTGGCAGTGCTAAAGACGGGGAAATTATTGTGCAGGGAGACTTCCGCGATAAGGTCGTTTTAATGTTGCAAAAGGAAGGCTATAAAGTAAAAAAATCAGGTGGATAATTTACCTATAAGTTCCTGTATTTCAGTGGTATGGTCGTTAGTGTAGCGCCTACAATAAGTAAAATATTTCCCTTGAAATGATTATTTTTAAATAAATATCTGCTTAGCTTTGAAGACCAAATATTCATTGTATGAGCAAAAATTTATTGCCTGGACCGGACCTTAATTGGTTAGGTTTAGGTGCTGATAAGGTATTATATCAGTTAGACATACCACAATTGGTAGAAGAAGCCATCAAAAATGGCGAGGGAACACTCTCTTCAACCGGGGCACTGGCAATTGATACGGGCAGATTTACCGGACGTTCGCCTAAAGACCGCTTTATTGTGCTGGATGATGTGACGAGAGATACCGTATGGTGGGGAGATGTGAATATCAGATTTACACAGGCCAATTTCAATGCTTTACTCGAAAAGGTATGTGCGCATTTAAATGCACGCAAAATTTATGTCAGAGATGGCTATGCCTGTGCCGATCCGTCCTATAAAACAAGTATCAGGGTAATTACGGGAACCGCTTATCAGAATCTTTTCGCCAACAACCTGTTTTTAAGACCAGATGCGGAAGGAAATACAGGTCGGCCGGAATGGACTATCATTGCTGCGCCGGAGTTCCAGGCTGATCCGCTGATTGACGGAACCAGACAATCCAACTTCTCCATTCTCAACTTTTCTAAAAAAATTATTCTTATTGGCGGTACAGGTTACACCGGTGAAATAAAAAAGGGAATTTTTTCAGTGCTGAATTTCATTCTGCCACAGCAAAGAAATACGCTGTCCATGCACTGTTCCGCAAATGTGGGGGCTGAAGGAGATGCGGCAATATTCTTTGGTCTGTCAGGAACAGGGAAGACCACGCTTTCGGCAGATCCTTGCCGGGGTTTAATTGGCGATGATGAACATGGGTGGGGAGATGATTCTGTTTTTAATTTTGAAGGCGGTTGTTATGCCAAATGCGTGGACCTGACTTTTGAGAAGGAACCTCAGATCTTTTCGGCTGTCCGGTTTGGTGCTTTGCTGGAAAATACAAATTATTTTCCTGGTCAGAGAGTAGTCGATTATGCAAATATTGAGAAGACAGAAAATACCAGGGTTGCTTATCCGATTGATTTTATCGATAATGCAGTAATCCCTTCTGTAACAGGGATTCCAAAAAATATTTTTTTTCTGACTGCAGATGCTTTTGGTGTATTGCCACCCTTGTCTAAATTAAGTACGGGTCAGGCCATGTTTCATTTTATCTCAGGATATACAGCAAAGGTTGCCGGTACAGAGGCAGGTATAACAGAACCGCAGGTAACTTTTTCTGCCTGTTTTGGAAAAGCCTTTTTGCCTTTGCATCCTACAAAATATGCAGAATTGCTTGGCCGCAAGATGGAACAGCACCAGGTAAATGTGTGGCTGGTCAACACCGGCTGGAGTGGTGGTGCTTATGGAGAGGGACAACGCATGAAATTAAGCTATACCCGGGCGTTGATTACTGCAGTGTTGGAAAATAAATTACAGGATATTGAGTTTATTGAGCATCCTGTTTTCGGCTTACAGATGCCTGTTTCCTGTCCGGGGGTACCATCAGAAATATTAAACCCGGGAAATACCTGGGAGAACAAGCAAAAATATGATCAAAAAGCGAATGAACTTGCTCAGGCGTTTGTCGCCAACTTCAAGCAATTTGAAGCCTTTGCAAATGAAGAAATACGCTCTTCACTCCCAAAAGTTGTAGAAAACACGCTTTAAATCATTTTTTTTAGGTAAAAATTTGCATTTGAATTTTTTTTTAGTTTTCATTGTGAAAGATTGTCTCCCCAACGAGACAATCTTTTTTAATATACACTGCTTCGGGAAGAATATTATTGTGATAACACAGAATACTTGATTATTTAATTTGGAATTAAAATCAAAGTTATAGATTTGTTATCGCAACATTTCGTTTTATCGGTCGTTGTGTGTATTACGGAATATTTAATCTAAATTTAAAAAAACAAGTACTAAAAACTCAAAAACTAAAAAAATGGCAAACGCACCAAAACCAACAACAGTTCAAAAAGAAAGCTCATCAGCTTCAAATCTATTCGCTACACTAGTTATCCCTATTTGTATTATTATTGGTATCCTTATTTTTAAATTCGTTCTGGGAGATCCTAAGAACTTCATTGATGACAATGTTGAAAACCTTCCTAAAGTAGGTAACTATGCAGGTATGGCTTATAAAGGTGGATTTATCGTGCCAATCCTAATGGGTATGCTTTTAATGGTAATCGTTTTCTCTGTAGAGCGTTTCATCGTTATCGGAAAAGCAACTGGTACATCAGGTTTAGATGCATTTGTTAAAAAAGTACAAGCGCTTTTAAATTCAAACAACATCGAAGCTGCAATGGCTGAGTGTGACAAACAAAAAGGTTCAGTAGCTAACGTAATCAAATCTGGTCTGAAAAAATACCGTGAGATGGAAGTTGAAGCTAACATGGATACAGATCAGAAATGTTTAGCTATCCAGAAAGATATCGAAGAAGCAACAACTTTGGAAATGCCAATGTTAGAGCAAAACTTAACTGTAATTGCTACATTAGTATCAGTAGGTACATTAATGGGTCTGTTAGGTACAGTAACGGGTATGATTAAAGCGTTTGGTGGTTTAGGTGCTTCTGGAGCTCCGGATTCAGCAGCGTTAGCAACAGGTATCTCTGAGGCATTGATCAATACTGCAACTGGTATCGGTACATCAACTTTAGCGATTATCATGTATAACATCCTTACTTCAAAAATTGATAAATTGACTTATGCAATTGATGAAGCTGGTTTTAGCATCATCCAAACTTATGCTTCTACGCATAAATAGAAAATAATGTAATTTTTTTTTACCGGCTTTATGGAAAACCGGAAGAATTAACATCATTATACAAAACATAAGTAATTTTTAAAATTATGGCAAGAGCAAAAGTTGCAAGAAAAAGTACCTCGATCGATATGACCGCTATGTGCGACGTGTCTTTCCTGTTGCTTACTTACTTCATTTTATCAGCAACTGCAAAACAACCGGATCCTTTGGCGGTAACTATTCCGTCATCGACCTATAAGATTAAAGTTCCTGAAAAGGATATTGCGATCTTAACGATCGGAACGGGAAAAGTTTTTTTCGAAACTTTAGGACAGGATATTAAAATTAATACCCTTGAAAAAATCGGGGAGCAGTACAAAATAGAATTTACTCCGGAAGAGAAAAAACGCTTTAGTGTAATCGGATCTTTTGGTGTTCCTGTTCAGAGCCTGAAACAGTTCATTATGATGGACGGTGATCAGCGTAAAAAATCAGGATTAGAGCAAGGGATTCCATCTGACTCTACAAACAATCAGTTAGCTGACTGGATTCTTCAATCGCGTAAAGCGGTCGCTGAACTGCACTCTGAAGGAATGAGAGTAAGTATCAAGGGAGATGCTGCTGAAGAATATCCGGTAGTCAAAAAGATTGTCGACATTCTTCAAAAACAAAAAATTAACAAGTTTAGTTTAATCACCACTGCTGAGGGCAGCTAAAAATTAAATCATGGCAGAATTAGATACCTCCGGCGGGGGTGGCAAAAAAGGTGGAAAAGTAAGAAGTAAGAAGTCTTCTACGAAAGTAGATTTAACCGCAATGGTTGATTTGGCTTTCTTATTGATTACCTTCTTCATGTTGACCACCACGCTGAGTAAACCAACCGCAATGGATATTGCGAAGCCAGATAAAGATGAGAAGAATGAGACGAGGCTTGAATTAAGGGCATCTCAGACAATGACTATTTTGTTAGGTAAAAATAATAAAGTAGCATGGTACATGGGAGAGGCTGGTAAATCAGCACCTGAAATTCAAAATTTCAGTCAGATCAGAAAATCTATACTGGACAACAAGCAAAAAGTGCAGGCTGCAAGTGGTAAATCAATCGTAATGGTGATTAAACCAACTTCAGGTGCTACCTATAAAAACTTCGTTGATATTATGGACGAGTTAGCAATTACCGGAATCAAATCGGCTCCTGCAATTGATGATGAGAACATCACCGATGCTGAGAAAGCATTCATGAAGCAAGAAGGAATTTTATAATATTATTAACATTTTAAATAACAAACAATGTTCGGTTCTAAAATAGACTTATTCAATAAAGAATGGCTCGACGTTGTTTTTGCTAAAAAGAACAAATCCTACGGCGCTTACGAGTTACGCAAGGAAAATGGCGCAAATACAACGAAGGCATTATTTATGGCATCGGCAGTATTCATCTTGCTGTTTCTAACACCGAAGATCATTAGTCTGATCAAAGGGCAACTTCCTGAAGAGGAAATTGTGAAGCAAGTTGAAGTTGTTGTTGCGCCACCACCGCCGGTGGATCCTAAAACACCTCCGCCGCCACCGGTTGAGCCACCGCCGCCAAAGACGGATCAGATCAAGTTTCCTCCTCCGATTGTAAAACCGGATAACGAGGTTCGTGATGAAGAGCCACCTCAGATTGAGCAGTTAAAAGCTGCCGATCCCGGACAGAAAACTATTGAAGGTGATCCTGGTGCGGACATCGTGATAGCAGGTCCTGTTGGAGATGGTCCTAAACAGGCAGCAGTAGTAGAAGATACTAAAGTTTACGATTTCGTAAGTATCGAAACTCAGCCAGGTTTCCCTGGAGGAATGGATAAATTTTACGCTTATCTTCAGAAAACTGTAAGATATCCTCCTATGGCGCAGGAAAATAATATTCAGGGTAAAGTGTTTATGTCTTTCGTAGTAGAGAAAGACGGTCGCTTAACTGATATTAAAGTAGAGCGTAAGTTAGGTGGTGGTACTGACGAAGAAGCCATCCGTGTACTTAAGGCTAGTCCGAAATGGACTCCTGGTATTCAGAATGGTAAGCCAGTACGTGTGAAATACAATATTCCAATCAGCTTTACTTTAGCAAACTAAATTAATGTTTGACTTCAATACATTTAAACAGAAATCGCCTCAACAGCGATTTCTGTTCATTTTAGGCCTTGTGATGTTTTTGGTATACCTTACATTGGGGGTATATATCATTGCGGATAAAACAGTGATGACGCAGTTTCCACAATGGTCAAAAATTCTTTTCGGCGCATTACTAATCGGATATGCAATCATCAGGTTTACACGTTTAATCAATCAAAAAGAAGATTAAGATGAAAAAATTAGTTTTTATACTGCCATTATTTTTGTTTATTGCGTGCAGAAACAGCGACAAAAAAGAGGCTGTTGCTGAAACGCGTACTTCTGGTACAATGAAAATGCTGGTAGATGAAAGCTTTGCTTCGATGCTTAACGATCAGATTGAAATATTTAAACTGGATTATCCTGATACCAGGTTTGACCTGGTTCAGGGGAATGAGAATAAAATTTTGCCTGCTTTTTTAAATGATAGCATCAGGGTGGCGGTTTTATCAAGAAAACTTACACCTGCGGAAGAGCAGGCTTATACCAAAAGAAGTATCAGGGTGTTTACGACACGCTTTGCTGTGGATGGTATTGCGTTGATCACGGGGAACAATAACCCCGATTCAACAATTACTGCCGATGAGATTATTGCTGTTTTAAAGGGGAATAATCCAAAAGGAAGAAATTTAGTGTTTGATAATGCCTATTCCAGTACGTTACGTTACTTTAAGGAGCTTGCTCAGATCAAAGAACTGCCTGCTAAAGGAATCTACACTTTGAAAAATAATAATGATGTGATCAAATATGTATCGGAACATCAGGACTATATAGGGATTGTAGGGGTAAACTGGTTACTGAAAGATAACAGAGACATGGCTGAATTTACTACCCAGGTTAAACTATTGGGGGTAAAAAACGTCAAAGGACAAAAGGGGGACGATGCTTTTTATAAGCCAACACAACCAAATCTGATAGATGGAAAGTATCCGTTTTGGAGAAGTATTTATATTATTAACGCCGAGGGCAGAGATGGTTTAGGCACAGGTTTTGCAACCTGGCTGGTGAGTCAGCGGGGTCAACTGATTGTACTTAAATCAGGACTTGCGCCAAACAGGATGACTTCCAGAGATATTAATATTAAAAGTGATAACTAATTATATTGAAATTTAGCTAAGATTAGCTTCATTAGCATTTTAAAACAAACAATCCGAACCATGAAACCTGCCTGCAAGTTTCATGACCTTTAAAAAAAATCAAATGATACGAACCATGAAAATGACAAAGAAAGCAATAACCTTAAGTTTAGGTTTAGTAGTGATGGGTTCTGCCTCTTTTGCTCAGAATTTAGATGATGCAAAGAAAGCTATTGACGCTGAGCAGTATGCAAAAGCGACTTCAATGCTTAAGACATTGGTAAGTTCACAAGCCAGTAAAGGAGAGAATTACTTTAGTTTAGGTGATGTATACCTGCGTAATGATTACGTTGATTCTGCAAAAGCAGTTTTTACTAAAGGTATTGCAGCCGATCCAAAATACCCGCTGAATTATGTTGGTCTGGGTCAGTCTGAACTTGCAGCGAACAACGCAGCGGCAGCTAAAGCGAATTTCGATAAAGCTATTGCAGCTGCATCTAAAAAAGATTATACAGTATATTTATACATCGGTAAAGCTTATGTAGCTCAGGATAAACCTGACTTTGCTGCAGCATTACCTGCTTTACAAAAAGCGGATGAGCTGGACGATAAAGATAAAGACCCTGAAACTTTCGTAGCATTAGGTGATTTCTACGCTGCACAAAAAAAGAACTCAGAAGCTTTAAGTAACTACCTGCGTGCATTGAACATGAATGAGACTTTATTGAGAATTAAAGTTCAGATTGGCAGAATGTACAAAGAGTCAAGAGCATTTCCGGAATCAGAAAATGAGTTGAAAGCTGTAATTGCGGCTGACGCTAATTATGGTCCTGCTTACCGTGAGATTGCTGAGTTGTATATGCAATGGGCAAATTTCGAACCAGCAAACTTTGCTGCTAAATCTGCTGAAGCATTGACTAACTACAAGAAATATCTTGATTTGACTGACAAATCCTTTGATGCAAGATTACGTTATGCGCAGTTCCTGTACTACGCTAAGGATTTCAAAACGTTAGAAACAGAAACAGCTGATTTAGCTAAACTGTATCCTAACAATCAGAAAAGTGTTGTCATCTCACGTTTACAGGCTTATTCTGCAGCTGAGAACAAAAATCCTGAAAGCTTGAAAATGTTAACGGATTTCTTCGCTAAAAACACTGATACTGCACGTTTAGTAGCATCTGATTACCTTTACTTAGGTAAAGCACAGCTGATTGCTGGACAGGATAGTCTTGCTTTAATCAGCATCACTAAAGCAGTAGCTAAAGATTCTACCAATGTTGAAGCTTTGGAAGATGTAGGTAAAGCATTGTACAACAGCAAAAAATATGCTGCTGCAGCAGGTGTTTACAGAGATGCAATCAGGTTAAACCCGAATGGTAAAGGTTCATTGACCAACTATTACTACCTGGCTTCTGCTAATTATTTCTCTTATGCTATTGCCGACAGAGATAAACAGAACCCTGATAAAAAGATTCTTGTAGAAGCAGATTCAGCTTTAGCTTTCATTAATAAAAGCACGCCTGAGTTCACACTTGCTTACATTACAAGAGCTCGTGTAGCACGTTACATGGATGATCAGACTACGCCTAAAGGATTAATGGTTCCTTTTTATGAGCAATATCTTGACCTGGTTACGGTTAAAAAACCTGAATTAGGTGCAGCGCCTGCTGAAAAAAGAAACCTGGTAGAAGCTTATACTAACTTAGGATTCTTCTATTCTCCGACAGATAAAGCAAAAGCAACTGATTACTTCAACAAAGCATTGGTTGTTGATCCTTCAAATGCAAATGCAACAACCGGATTGAAGCAATTGACTGCACCAGCAGCAAAAGCTCCGATTAAGAAAAAATAAGTCTAAATAACAGATAATTGAAAAGGCAGGGTTGATATCCTGCCTTTTTCTTTTACTTTTGCCCTAAATTAAAATTATATGGAAACCCAAAGTTTACCTTCAGATTTTTTACCTATCATCTTTCAGGTTATTGTTGCACTTGGATTTGTTGTTGTTACGCTGATCGCTACGCATTATTTAGGCCCTGCACGTAAGACAAATGATAAGCTGTCAACTTTTGAAGCTGGTATTAAGGTAGTTGGTAATGCGCGTCAGCCATTTTCTATTAAATACTTCCTGGTAGCTATCCTTTTTGTGTTATTTGATGTGGAGGTGATATTTATGTATCCATGGGCTGTGAATTTCAGGGAGTTGGGATGGAGTGGCTTAATTGAGATGTTCATCTTCATGGGAACACTGCTCTTAGGCTTCATTTACATTTTGAAAAAGAAGGCTTTAGACTGGAACTAATTAATTTAGATCGTTTCTAAATCGATATGGGTTAGTGTCTTTTGTACGTAATTATCGTAAATTTGTGGTTCATTCTGGTATAGGAATGAGCCTTTTTTGTTTAATAATATGAGTGACATCAATATAGTAGACGCGCCTCCAGGCATTGAAGGATCTGGTTTTTTCGCCACCTCTTTAGATAAGGTTATCGGTTTAGCCCGTTCCCATTCATTATGGCCTTTACCTTTTGCAACGTCTTGTTGCGGGATAGAATTTATGGCTACAATGGGATCTCATTATGACTTTGGTCGTTTTGGGTCAGAACGCCTTAGTTTCTCTCCGCGTCAGGCAGATTTGCTGATGGTGATGGGTACAATCGCTAAGAAAATGAGTCCTGTGTTAAAACAGGTTTATCTTCAGATGGCTGAACCCCGCTGGGTAATTGCTGTTGGCGCATGTGCTTCAAGTGGTGGTATTTTCGATACTTACTCTGTTTTGCAGGGAATCGACGAAATTATTCCGGTAGATGTTTATGTACCAGGATGTCCGCCAAGACCTGAAGCAATTTTAGATGGTTTTGGAAAGATCCAGGAGCTCGTTAAAAACGAATCCGGAAGAAGAAGACATTCTGATCAGTACAAACAAATGTTAGCTTCATACGGAATAGAATAATGGCAGACATAACAAATAATGATCTGATTGAGTTACTGGGCGGGAAGTTCGGTAATAAAATTACAGGTGTAAATGAACCTTATGGTTTGCTTACTTTCGAGACCACTAAGGACGTGATCATCGGGGTACTTCAGTTTCTTAAAGAAAGCGAAGTAGCGAATATGAATTTCCTTACCGATATCACTGCTGTTCATTATCCTGAGAAAAACCAGATTGCTGTGGTATACCATTTACACAGCATGGTGAAGAGAATAAGAATCAGGATTAAGGTTTTTATCCATGAGCATACACCTAATATTCCTACGGCTACTGTGCTTTGGAAAAGTGCTAACTGGATGGAAAGAGAAACGTATGACTTCTTCGGCGTTAAATTTGAAGGTCACCCGGATCTGAGAAGAATATTAAACATGGATGAGCTGAATGTTCACCCCATGCTGAAACAATATCCTTTGGAAGATCCAAACAGAGTTGATAAAAAAGACGAATACTTTGGTAGATAAGCATATGAATCACAATCAACCGGTATATACAGACAACGATCCGCAGGAGGAGTTAGTTACCTTAAACTTAGGACCTACCCACCCGGCTACTCACGGCGTATTTCAAAACGTACTTCAGTTAGACGGTGAGCGTATTGTGAGTGGTGTATCCACAATCGGATATATTCACCGCGCATTTGAGAAAATAGCTGAACACAGACCATTTTATCAGATTACCCCATTAACAGACAGACTAAACTACTGCTCGTCTCCCATCAATAACATGGGCTGGCACATGACAGTAGAGAAGTTATTAAATATTAAAGTACCTAAACGTGTAGATTATCTGAGGATCATCGTCATGGAACTGGCACGTATTTCAGATCATATTATCTGTAATACGATTATCGCACAGGATACAGGTGCTACCACGACTTTCCTATACCTTTTTCAGTTCAGAGAGCATATCTATGAAATTTATGAAGAGGTTTGCGGAGCACGTTTGACGACCAATATCGGTCGTATAGGTGGTTTTGAAAGAGATTTCAACGAAATTGCGTTTGCGAAGATTAACAAATTCCTGAAGGAATTTCCGGTGGCTTTGAAAGAGTTTGAAAGCTTACTGAACCGTAACCGTATTTTTATTGACCGTACTGCGGGTGTAGCTGCTGTCACGCAGGAAGACGCATTGAGCTTCGGCTGGACAGGGCCATTACTGCGTTCTACTGGTGTGGATTATGATGTGCGTGTAAGTGAGCCTTACAGTTCTTATGATGAGTTCGATTTTGAGGTTCCTGTAGGTACGAGCGGCGATATCTACGACCGTTACCTGGTTCGCAATGAAGAAATGTGGCAAAGTCTGCGTCTGATTGAACAGGCAATGGAGAAATTAAAGGGCGAGCCTGCCGGAGTTTTCCATGCGGATGTACCTGATTTCTATCTGCCTGCCAAAGAGGAAGTATATAACAATATGGAGGCATTAATCTACCATTTCAAAATTGTGATGGGAGAGATCGACGCACCTAAAGCAGAGGTATACCATGCTGTTGAGGGTGGAAATGGCGAGCTTGGGTTCTACCTGATTAATGACGGCGGCAGAACACCTTACCGTCTGCATTTCAGAAGACCTAGTTTTATCAATTACTCCATGTTTGCACATATGAGTGAAGGTATGCTATTGTCTGATGCCATTATCAATATGAGTAGTATGAATATTATTGCTGGAGAATTAGATGCTTAAAGTAGAAGAAACACAACCTGTAGAGTTCTCGTCGGCTTTGACTGCAAAGTTTGAAGAGATCACGAGTAGATATCCTGAGGGAAAGCAAAAATCGGCATTGTTACCTGTACTTCATGAAGTGCAGGCGGAACTGGGCTGGTTAAGTCCGGCCGCAATGGATAAAGTTGCTGCATACCTTAAAATAGAGCCTATCGAAGTTTACGAAGTGGCTTCTTTTTACAGTATGTACTTTTTGAAACCGCAAGGGAAATTTGTTTTGGAAGTATGCCGTACCGGACCATGCTGTCTGGTTGGTGCTGAGAAACTGATGGACCATATAGAGAACAGTCTGGGTGTGAAAGAAGGAGAAGTTACTCCTGATGGATTATTTAGCTGGAGAGGTGTAGAGTGTCTTGCTGCATGTGGTTTCGGCCCGGTATTGCAGATAGGTCCCGAATACACATTTTATGAAAACCTTGATGCAGAAAAGGTAGATACATTGATAGCAGAATTACGCAAAAAATAATGGCCCGTAAACTCTTATTAGAACATATAAACGTACCGGGCATCCATACACTGGATGTTTATCGCCAGAAAGGCGGGTACCGTGCTGTGGAAAAAGCTTTGAAAACCCTCACTCCTGATGAAGTAGTGGAAGAGGTGAAGAAGTCTGGATTACGCGGTCGTGGTGGTGCTGG
>Ga0247815_10002174_pt1 | contig 14587 bp, 18 predicted proteins | sample UWRJL194509B1_FD_181014 | JGI IMG/M metagenome (GOLD analysis project Ga0247815, IMG submission 181014) | Plant litter microbial communities from Arlington Agricultural Research Station in Wisconsin, United States - UWRJ-L194-509B-1 | ecosystem: Environmental > Terrestrial > Plant litter >... | reverse complement strand
ACTTCGTTTTGGAGGATCTGGTGCGAGCACTCGCTGTTGTCGAGCTGCAAGAGACAAGAATTGAGAACCAGCCTGGATGAATAAGTCTGAATGCGACGTATAACGGACCTGGCCGATTAGAGCGGTGCGGTCAGTAAGTGCTATATGCCAAAAAGTCAGAACCAGTAAGAGCTAATAGTGCAAAGGCGGACGTACTGTCTGGGTTGACTGCGAACACAGTGTAGCTACATGGCCGACAGGAAATTAACGTCCCGCACATGGAGCGTCGAAACACAAAACAACGGACCGAGGAATGATGTCTGCGTCGTTGCAGTTCCAGATGAGCAGGTTGACGCTGCCTTCGACCCACCAAGCTTCGGGGTTGGGCTGGACTGCACCTTGCGTCAGCCTGGCTCGCATGTGCAAAAGTGTGAGGACGTACGGACGTCGAAGCCGCGGACGGACGCAGCAGCCGCGAGGGCAAGAGCAACAGCAGACTTGATAGCAAGCATCGTGAGTGTGGGTGCGTGTATGAACGAGTGGAGGGTGCGCGCGAAGGCTATGTAAGGTCAAGCGACGAGGGTCGGAACGGGACGAGGCAACGAATGGAAACCGCAAATGAGCCGAGCATCGGCACATTGTGTCATGGGCCACCCACGAGGTTGACACGCCCCCCGAAATAAAACAACCAGCGCCTCCCAAAACAGATCAAGAAAAAGAATTTTCGTTCTAAAAACACAGCAAACTGTTGCTAAAGATCGGTCTACACGCTTGTGTCAACATTATCCCCGGCCGCCACCCATCCTGCGTCGCATTTCATCGTACTGTCCCGCCCAATACGCTGTCCATTCCCTTGTCGGGGCCTGCGGTGGTGGTGGTGGTGTCGAGTGCAAGCCGAGCTGCACCTGCTGCAACGCGACTTGCATGACGTCGAACTGAAGTCCGTATGGCGACCCCGCTGCGCCAACGCCGACGCCATGTGGCGACATGGCTGCCTGTCGCGGCGTGACGAATCCTGTCGGAGACACTGTTGGAGGGAACGGTGTTGCCGCAAAATGTGTTGCTGCAATAGGTGACAAGGTTGCGAATGTAGGCGTGTGACGCGCGTCACTGGAATGATCTCGCGAACCGCGGGCAGTACGGTGAGGCGGAGAATTCGGCACAGTTGGGATCGCAGCAACCGCAGGTTGGGAAGGTGCAGGTGTAGGACTCGTGATCGCCCCGGGCGCGCGATAATTCTGTGGCAGACAGTGAGTAAGCAATGCGATGCCGACCTGCCACGACCCAGCCAACGTACGTGCTCCTTGCCTTCCTTGTAGATCGTCTCAAGAAGCCGGGCAAACTCGCCCTCTTCGCTGCTGTGCCACTTATTGTACAATAGCATCGCAGCGCGAGCATCTTCGATCGAGTCGTGGTTTGCCGTTTGGATTTCTTGCTTGAGCACAAACCATGACAAGAATCGGAGGTTGAATCGGCGACTCCGGTGTTTGAGGAAGTACAGGTCAACAGTGTCGAGCACCTGCTCCGCTGGGACGTGAATGTCTGTGATGACGGTGAGTGAGAGACAAGCGAGGTATAAAAGAGTACGTACTGATCGTCCGGAAGTCGTTATTCAAGCCATGTCCGACAAACATGCAGCCCATGTCGACTAGTAGCCGCAGCTTCTTGTACGCGGCCTTGAGCGGCACCAACGTATGCCTCGACGTCGCTGGATCCAAATCGCCCTCTGTACATATTGTCAGCGTGTCACTCGGTCATATGCGGACGCACGCACGATGGATGCCCGAATATTCAGTCAAGTAGTTTACCACCACCGCTGTTGTATGGATGTGGTCGTCGATGAATGGCACGCCCTCTTTTGCTCCGTCACCACGGAGTACTGACACACGTGCCAGAGTCTGTCGCGGCGGCCGCAGCGTTTTCTTTGTGCCATCTGACCGAATCTCAACCTCAGCTTGTTGGAGTTGAACGAACTCGGCATCAATGGCGACGACCATGCCCGGTGTTGGAAGCTCGTCCTGACTGAGGCATTCGTGGCGAATGCGGGTCTTGTCGCGCTTCCTGGATGGGGTTAGTTGAAATCGCGAGCGAGCGAACGCGAAAGTACTCACAACGAGATCGACATGTCGCGAGTTAAGATGCTGGGATTGAGCTGTGTCGGCAGCTGAGAATAATCAAGCTTGTCGCGCACATCCACCCGTTCGAGGCAGATAACCGCCGGGATCTAACAATAAATAGCGGTCAGCACGGGGACAGGACCAGCTGCAAGCGATATTGTACCTTCCACTTCCCCGGGAATCTCAACGCCTCTTCCTCTGATACGGGCTTGACCACAAAGTCATTGAAGAGGTACCACTGTCCTCCATCCTCCTCCAAATCACCCTCTGGGATCTTGACCAGTGCAACAAGATGTGGCACTGTCAATTCCTCCTTCTGCGCAACTTGCACAATCAATGCTCTGACTTCGTATTCAACCGGTACGCCGTCGTCCATTGCGAGATTGATGCGTGGCTGCATCATGGATCCACGCGTATCGGCCCAGTAGTCTACCTCTTCGTGTACACAAGCGTTGACGAAGAGCAACGGTGGAAGGTCTGAGGAGTGGATGTCCACGCGGGAAGACCTCATGGTGGATGCGTGCCGACAGGTTATACAAGTGGCCTTGTACTCGCGCTCACGGACGAGGGCTGTTCTAAGCAGTGTGGCGAAGTCAAACTCTCCTGATGTCGCCCACTGAAAAGAAAATCAGTGGCAGAGTGGTTAAAAGCACAGGTAGCTCACGCCGCGAGGATAGAAAAGGTCAACGGTATGCGTTGTGCCGTACTTCCGCTGCTCCACGCCGCAATGGCCGCACACGTTCACTGTCAACGCGTGCAAGCCCATAAGTTGACTCAGCGGCGATGCCGGTCCTCCGTCCACATCCGCTTTGTCGTACACCTCGTTTCTCACGAGTCGTGGATTCTGTCCATCGACCGCATGACCCTCGACAACCATGGACTCCGTGATGAACCGATTGAACTGCTGAATCATCCGCGAATAGTCATGTCTTCGTCCCTGGGCTTTCGCATGCTCCGACTCATAGTAGTCCACCACGCCCATCGCAGCCGCCGCCGGAATCGCGCCGAACGTGTTGCAGAAGTTACCGGTGTGACAGTTCTTGCCCTTTGCATCCTCCAGCATTCGTGTCACAAAGCCGAACTCGCACATTGTGCAGTGTTCCCGTACGCAGTCGGTTGTGATGTGCGATTTGGCCAGTCTTCGAATTGGGAGTGAATAGTGGAAGGCTTGCACGAGCGAGTTGGTATAACAGCCCTGGATATGTGTTTCAAGACCAGAGTGAGCGGTTTTGTTGTAGTACGCGAAGTCGAAGTCCTCGACTCCAAATTTGGAGTACTCAATCTCAACCTTGTGGTACGCTCGGGGTACATCATTGGCTGTGATGACCTCGGTCGGCGTGTCAGGAACGGCGTCGGCGCGGCGGCTACGATCGCTCATGAAGCGACCTTTGCTACTGGTCTTGTTCGCCGACGGTGCTAAATTCCGTTTTCCCTTAAGCTCCCGCGGAAGGTTGGCGGACATAACTCCATGGCGCAGCGAGACTTCTGAGAGGACCTGTTGTGGGATCTTGGACGGAGGCGGCCACGACACGTTCGAAGGCAGGAAGTCGTTAGACCATGACGACAGCAACGTCTCGTCGTAATGCGGCATGCCGATGGTGTTGAGTGGCCTAAGAAAGCGTCAGCCACGGTGATAGCGGTTATGCATGTGCCTCACGTTCGCTCGTCCCAGTCCATCTCAGGCAGAGGCTCGGGCTCGCTGTACCATTCGATCGGCACACCTTCGAAACCATTGAACGGTCCTTCTTCCTCGGTTGTCTCGTGGGCAGTCGAAATCCTAACCGTGCCCTCGCTGTCGCCGAAGGCAATGTAGCTACCGGTTGGTGATACGGCCAATGAACTTATGTACGAGGTGACATCGAGCTGGATGAATTCTGGACTTGCGGTCGGATTGGTCACATCGCAGATATTGACAAGACCATTGGCAGAGCATGTGACGATGGTGCTCGGGCGAACCGGGTGAACTGCGATGAAGGCAGGGCCACTTGGGAACGGGACTGGTGCGAGTGCACGAAGAGCGCGAATGTCATAGACTTTAACGAGAGGATCGGCGTGCGGCCTGCCCTGCCGGATTGCCCAACCAATACTGAAGACGTACGAGCCGGATGCGAGAACCTTTCTGCACGTGAAGAGTAAGCATTATGCTACCGTAGGTGCGTGAACGTACTGGACGCCACCGACGTGAGCCTTGATGGACGCGACGGTCGACGATGCGCGAATGTCGTGGGCTCGCAGTTGACCATCGCTTGATCCCGAGATAACAGCAGAGTGGGAAGGGGCAAGTGTCACGAGATGCGCCGGAGATGACACGCTTCGGACGACCTGCCCAGTGCTCGCATTCAACACAACGAACTCTGGTGCAGATGTCGCGGCGAGAAGTGTTGTCGCGCTTGTTGATGCAGGGCAGAACGTGATAAGCTGCGATTTATCTGTAGGCCTTGTTCAGATCAGCAAGCAATGCTGGTGTAACGCGCGAACTCGCGCGCACCTCCAATAATACTTAGTCATACCACCCTTGGACCAGCCACCAAGCCCAGCGTTCGTGCCCATGGCACGCACTTGTGAATCTGTAGCATAGATGTTTTGCACTGGCCCACCAACCGAGTAGAAGACAGAACGTTCGCGATTGCTATGAAATGCCGCAAGCTCGCCAGACTGGGTCCCTGTCCATAGCGTGTCACTGACTGGATCAAACGCGAGCGCAGTGATAGACTGCGGGTATGTATGGAGATAGTGCACGATCGGGGTCGTCGCGCGGTAGGACATGATTAGCGCTAAGTCAGGCGCATCCCTCGGCAAGGAGCAGCCGCGGAGTTCAGAATCGGTATTTATCTCAAAAATTGAAGAAATACACTCTTGTGTTCGTTAGAGAGCGTCCAAAACTACAAAAGCGAGTCCAGAGCCAAGCCTCAGTGTCCTTTGCACCAGCGCCAAGACCCCTACAGCTCAAAGTCCACAGGCCGAGTTCGCAATCCTAGTGTAGGTTCCATTAACTCTGCCGAACTCCTCCGCGTGACCATTCGTGATATTGTTCATGGCCTGCAGGGACAGATTCCACCCATTTGCATGGTCAATTGCCGTTACGGTCAGGTTGCGACCGTTATAGGTCAGTCTCCAGCACGAGCCGCAGTTAGGTGAGTTCCAGCCCGCGATGGGCGGCGCACCACCTACCCGCGGGTAAGTCGGGAGTGCTCCGATCGTCGCGTAACCTTTGGTGGCAAGACCGTTGGCGCCGTTTGAGCAGGCGAGAACGGACGTGGAAAGACTGGAGTTATCGTAAACGGTGTCATACTGTTAATGGTCAATTCAGAATTGAAAACATGTCAGACATGGTCGAGTGCTGAATGCAATCGAGACCCCTTACGGAGATGGTGGTCGCGAGCGTAGCGTTTTGTGCCAACGCTGCAGGGACGGCCAATGCGGCAGCAAGGATCGCATGGAACAACATTATGAAGCAGTCGTATGGAGTCGTGAGGAGAGGAGAGTGCGTTCGCAGTGTTAAAGCGCAAGGCAATTCCAGTCTGGATCACCTCGGGTTTTTATACTCGTTCCCCTTCGCCTTCACAGCATGAGCTGTGGAGTCTGGCTCGGCCTCGTGGACATCACATGCCCACATTAACGGCAATGGCTTACTTCACGGAAATAAACATTGCTTCAAAAGAACGAGTTACGGCTTCTGCGCTAGTCAATCTGAGGGACCTGATATGGCTGCGGAACGACTCGCGCCATCTCGCCCCAGAATCCATGACCGTCAGCTGCAGCGATCGCCGACTCCGCAGCACCTGACAGTCCGCATTACGCCCCGTCGGCCGGAAAATAAGTATAGCACATTATATACCGGCCCCGAGAGCTCGCGCTCCGATAGGCTGGAAGGCGGCTAATAGACCTCAGCCAGGCCTTCAACGTCAGTTGGATCTCGGACCTCGGACGATTTCCATGGCGCTTCGAGCAGCGAAGAAGCTGACAATCCAAGCGTAGGTCCAGATGCTTCGACAGAGACGCTCGACATTGCCAGCCTGACCTCGTCACGAGAGCCGTTAGTGGCGCAGAAGCGTCAAGCATAAATTGTCTTAGAATCACCAGCACATCGGCTTCGAACCGAGCTTATGAACGAGAATTGGGGATATCGAGTTAGCATGGCACCGTCGCTGCAAATAGTTGGTACGGTGCATGTGGACGCGCCATTGTCGTCTTAGCCAGCCGAGGTTGTATCAATCCACTGGAGTGCAAGCAACGGCCAACTTTAAGATCACAGCAATCTGAGGTAGCACAGGGCTTAACAAACGTGTCGGCGGAAGAAGACAGGTTCATACATAACCCGACTGAGCGGCGGTGCTATTGAGACAGGTGAAGGGGCCTAGGAGCAATGGACATGCGATGACCGTCGGCAGGTCGTGCAAATGCCGAGATTTGCAATCCTCAGCGTGTTCGTCGACGTCTACCACACAGCAAGAAGAAAAGGATGCAAGAAGTGGTGATGACAGGGAGAAAATAAAAGTACTGACATCGTCAGGTACGAAAGTCGCAACGTAAGGTAGGCCATTGAGGGAGATATGTACGATATTTGGACGTTGAGAAGCCAATTTCCGGCGACGAGCTAAACCCAGATGACACGGGACCAAAAGAGGGAGCGAGGGGAGCGAGGGGGACTGTACGGACCAAGTTGTGGGGCGGCTTAGCGTACGCGCATGCAAGGACAGTGATGTATGGTCGGGGTATGGGCTACCAGGGCATAAATCGACACCAGAGAGAATATGCAAGGGAGGATGCGACATGAGGACATGGCGAGAATGTGCACTTAGACGTAGTCGTTACAGAAAAGAGACGAGCAAGAGCGTTCGAGGAGAGGACAAAGCGTCAAACGCGCCAACGTAAAGTTCAGAGACTGAAGGAAAACAGGATCAATTGCTGAGAACACAGTTCGTGGTGGAGGTTTTTGGAAGTTGGTGAGATGCTTGCGGGTGGCATCTTGTAGGAATGTGGATGTAAGAAGACGATCGGCGGGTTTTCGATTGTTGCTGGCTCTCGGGCAAAGGACGTGGAGTGAACTACTTGGACCAAGCCTGTTCATAGGGCCTGTAGAAGTAGCATGATCATCAGCATGGAGTAGACAGTCGGGCGTTGGCAGTCGTCGCTAGGGTTGCGATGCAAGGGCAACGAACCCGGGGATACGGGCAGCACAGAGGAGCACAATTCAAGAGAGATAGCACATCCGTCATGTCATTTTACTCACCTACTCCTCATCGCTCTCGCTCTCGCTGCTCAGTTCAAACGTCGCCCTCACATGCGGTCGCACGCGGCGCACGCTGCCCTTTCGTTGCACCTTGTCCAATGCACTCCTGAACATAGCTGCCTCGCGCTCCCTAAGGCCTTGCTGCCCCGAAACTGGGCTTCCAATCGACATAGGTAGCGGCGGTGCTGATGGCACACCTGCAGTCGCCTTCTCGCGCTCTGGACTCCTCTGCGCGCGTGGGGTCCGACTCGTGCTCCACAGATTCGATGTTGATTTGCCAGAAACGCGACGATTGAGGCGGATTGTACCTGCATTGCTCGTATTCCCGGGGCGATCTGCCGCATCAGAGTCGCTATCGCTCCCATGAGCATTGCGCCCTATGGAGGCCGATGTAGGCGGGAAGTAGTTAGCCGCAGCCGCTTGGACGGAGGCTTGGTCGGTACCGTTGTAAGGCGTTGGCAGCGCACCAGGGCTGGAATCACTCGCGCAGCTGCGCGATTCGACGAGAGCGGGTGGACTAGATAGGCCAAGAGTGTCGTTGAACTGATGCTTATCCGTTCCGCGCGAGCTCTGACCGCCCAAGACGGCATTAGCAGTTCGCGCGTCGATAGTCAGACTCGTGTTCCTCTTGTACGATGTCGACGTCAAGGCCGGAACATGCGATGCAGTTGATGACTGAGAGCTGTTCGAAGTATTGGATGAGGGCTGGTGGGTGAACGCCGGACGGGATGGCGATGTCGGCGAGACAGGATGGATCGGCGTGAGTCCAGGGAACGGACGGCGGCGGATGGTCGGATAGTGCTGTGTGGCGCGATCGAATGAATAACGTGCACGTGAGCAGGGAGGATATAGGCCACGAATGTGATACCAAGGAGTGAAAGTGGCCGGTCAGCTGGATGTATCACGAGGCACGGCGCCAGCGGGCACCCGTGGCACTCACCGAATCGCTCGAGTAGCTCGAGAATTCGTCTTCGCTGGAGCTCGAGTACGGGCCGAGGACTTTGTTGTTGGCTGCGAGGACATGGTCAAGCTTAGTGGGCCAAAGGGGCGGGTCGAACGGTGCGGGTGGGTTAAGTCGTGTTGTCCAGCAAGACGACCAAATTCAATCGGGGGCAAGCCAGTAAAAGATGAAGCAACTCGTCCATCAGAGCAAAATCACATCGGCGGCAACAACAACGCACCTTCTCCTTGCAGACTTGGGCTGTGCCTGTCCTCAGACATCCACTCAGAATATCCCCCGGCACGATCCCCATACTCGCAAACTCGCTTAGACTGTGACTGAATGAAGGTAGTGCGGCGAGATCGATGGCACGTGGGCGCCCCGCAGCTGTGGCCGAGGTCGGCGAGTTGGGTTGGGTGCGCGAACCACCGTTGTGACGCGACGCCGCAATCGGTTGGCGTACCCTCGATGAGTTGGTTGGCTGCGAGGGAGACCGCACATGGAAAGAGGAGGTCGTGTTAGAAATCGGGCTGGAATGAGCTGGTGCGCTGGTGCCGGTGGTCGTCGATGAGCGTGCGGCATATTCTCGCTGGATGCTGCGCGTCGCAGACACTGGAACGGCGACGGGCGAGCTGAGACTCATGTCGAGGTAAGACGGGAGGGAGAGATTCGCGTGATGGGTTTCCCAGGAGTTGGGTCGTCGCGAGCGCTGTCACTGCGGATACAGTGTGGCAAGAGACTCGTCGTAAGACTTGCCAAAGACGATATGCAGACGGACGAAGGCGGCAGCCTACACACAAGGAGGCGGACACACGAGCACCGACCAACGGGACGGTGACTAGTGTGGGGATGAAAGGAGGAGGAGGAAAAAGCCAAAAACCCCGCCTCGGACCAGCCGGATCGGTTTGATTTCTTTGCCCATACAAGTCCATCCGTGTCTTGCCCAGCCACCGCCAGCCGAAACTGACCACGCGGTGCGGCGTCGACCACAGTTCGGTTGGGCGCGCCACGGGACCGGGTGTGGTCTTGCCCGCGTGTGGTTGGTTTAACCGGAATGGATGGCGCCGCCGCGCACGATCCGGCCGGGCAACTTGCGCGATCGAGTTCCGCGTCCTTGCTGGCCTTCTGGTGTAACTGGAGGCAACGAGACTAGCAAGGGGCGAATCTCCAGTGTGAGTCTAATCTCATCGTGAGCTGTGTGGTTCCGTTGACAGTGGCTCGGTGGAGCACTCCAATACACTCCCAGAAGAAACGAGTCGCAACTCCGGCGCCTGGAGCCCACCGTATTAACTTAAGAATAAACCAAATGCGGTAGATGGTGGCTTTCTGATAACCTGGGGCGGCTCAAAGGATCAACACCAACCCGAAATGGCCGAGATGAACTGCTTTGGGCCTCGCGCGGCCTTCATGGATCGACAGGAGCCTCCCGTTAGGACCCGAAAATGTCCCAGATGGCGACCAGAAGCAGTGGCAGATGTGTCCGCTTATCAGTGCGTCAGGATTTGCAATGCGCCCGGATCATTTGGGATCATGGACAGCGGTGCTTGCTGAGGTCAGCGAATTCCGATCATCGTGACTGTGCGGGACCGAGCAGCACGCTATCGCAGTTTCAAGTGGAATAATGGTCGAGAACCGCAGTTGCTGCGCAGGAAAGTTGGGAAATTTGAGGACAAGGTATTCCAAGTCCGATCAAGCGCTGGTGCGTCACGGACGTCCTCAGTAAGATAGAAAGCTGACAGGTAGAGACGAAAGGCCTCTTAAACGAGCAATATATTGGATACAGAGACGGGCAGGTATTAGCGATACAAATCGACCAGGTCACGGACGAGGAGCAAGAGTGAGTACCATGAGCGCTCAACAGCATTCATCGGCAGCGCGACCGCGTCGGTGTGCAGTAGCGAGACACTTCTCAACTGTTTCGACAATAGCGTCGTTCTCCAAGGCCGCAGCCACGCGTTCCTTGTCGTTTAGCTGGCGATTGACTGTTCGGAGAGGCAGATGGTTAGGCAAACTGTAATAACAACACTCGAAACGCATGCCACTGACCCGAATGCTCGCTTGAATGTGTGCCTGGCTTGACTTTAATGTCGACCTTGAATCTTTGAGGCAGACTGCGCAGGAGGCGGACGCGTATCGAGAGACCTGTAAACGAGTGGCGCAAAGTCAGCAAGATGTATCGGACATCGAGATCCGAAGCTCGCACATACCGATCAACGTGGACATGCCACAGTGCGGAACTGTAGGTGTGAAATCCAGCGACAGCAGGTTGCCCTTGATCGAGATATCCTCGGCGTTGACGACGCGTAGTTGCTCGAGGCTCAGGTTCGTGTGTTCGGGGTCAGAGATGGAGCGAACGAGATCTATCTGCACATTAGAACGAGTTCGTGAAACAAAGCGCAGAAGATGGTCTGACCAAAGATCTCCATCTGGTCGATGGGTTCGTCACCCTCATCATCTTCTGAGGAGTCGGAAGAGTCGTGAGGGATGAGCCCAAGTTCTGACCAAGCACCGCCTGCATGTGAGCGACCAGGTCTGATACTGGGCACGGCAGTAGCAAAGACCGTGGGGTTTGCGTTGAAGCTGGTGGAATCCATTCGCGCTGAGCTTGAAGATAAGGGCGTAAGTCCAAGTGACCGTCGGGATTGGCCGGTCGCGCGTAACGCTCCTGCTCTCCTTCCCTAAATTTCTAGCCGACCCACATCACTGAGTTATGCCTCCCAAGGTGCTACATTTCTTTACCGATGAACAAACGACCTATACTGACTGCAAGTGATGTACAGCGTAAACGTGCGGCCGCACCGGAGGCGAACAGCGAAACTGTCGATGCGCCAGCCACAACCACGACTGCAGCATCTAAGAAGACAGCAGCAGCACCCAATAAGACTACAGCTACAGCAAAGCGTGGCCGCGGCAAAGCTAAGCCGTGCGTGTCCCTCCAGAACACGCCTTGATCCTGCAGGCTCACCGCCAATTAGTGATGTCGAGGACACGCCCGACTCGGACGACATCGTGCGACCCATGCCACCCTTTTATTTTCACTCATTTGACTGACTTGGACTTGCAGGCTGAAGTTGAGGATCCGGTGCCTGCAAAAAAGCGAGCCAAGTACGTAGTGTCATTATTCTGGTTCAAGCTCAAACATACTTACTGAAGTCTAATTTGTCTTTTGAACAGGACTGTAAGTGTTTATTTGGTTCATAGTGCTGCAAACAGTGGCTGAGCCCGCCACAGACAACTACAAAGGTGTGTCCAGAAACGGGTTCGCTGTTTGCCGAGGAGCGCGTCGAGGCTGGGATTCCACATCACCATGGGACTTGGAAAGCTGATCAGAGGCCTTACTTTTCACTCCGACTCAAATTCTTCATGGAAGGCATCTTCTTCCAAGCCATCCGCTACGCGAGCCAAGTCCGCTACGTTCGTGTGCCTTGCTTGCTGTCCGTGCGCGTGTGCTGACATCAAGATCAGTCTGCCGCTTCCGCCCCCTACTCCCATCAATACACCGGTACGCATCATCCACAGCGTAGTTCTCCAGTATACTCATACCGCGCGTTCGCCAGCCCGCCCCGCCGCCAAAGCCTGCTGCGTGCGCACACGTTGCCCGTCCACCTTTCGTCCGCCACTGACTCGCTTACCTTTGTCACTCATACAGACCCACAAATGCAGTTCGTCCCAATTCATACACCACCTGCGCCCACCTGCTGACCTTGTCTCCTTATGTTGCGTTTCCTCCAGTCCGACAACGCCCCGTACAGCGACGCGCGCGCGCGCACCCTCTTTAACACCTATTCAGACCCTGATCTTAACCCGACGGATGCTGCTGTTGGCGCTGAGGGGCTAGAAAAGCTATGCGCGGACGCCTCCATCGACATGGGCGGCGTCCAGCCCCTCCTCCTTGCATGGCAATTCAACTCCAAGGTCATGGGCCAAGTTTCCAAAGACGAGTGGCTTGCTGCTACCAGCAAGTTGCGGTGCGTGTGGCCACATCGAGGCGTTCACGTGGATGCTTATTTGCCAATAGGATCGATACGCCTGCGCGCTTCGCAGCACTGCTCGGCGACCTCGATGAGATCGTGATGACTAGCAAGCCGGTCAAGGCGTACAAGCCCAAGCCGTCTGAGGTGTACAATCGCGATCCGATTAACGGGTACATCAGCGACCGCAGCGCCGCGTTCGGATCGTTCTACAACTATTGTTTCAACTTGGCAAAGGGCGACGGCCGAAACGTCGAGTTGGAGACGGCGTGTGCGCTGTGGAGCGTGCTGCTCCCAGCAAAGTTCGCACTCGCGCAGCCATTCATCGATTGGATCAGCGAAAAGAAAGCCGTCAAGGGCGTCAACAAGGACCTTTGGAGCATGGTGAGAGGCGCCCTCAATGACTCGTGGTGCAGCTGACTGACAACCTGTGCAGTTGCTCGAATTCTTCCAGTCGGTCGATTCTTCACTCTCGAACTTTGATAACGACGGGGTAGGTCTCTCATAGTCGCAGTGACTTGTCGGTTATTGACGACGATTGCAGGCGTGGCCAACTGCCATTGACGACTTTGTCGAGTGGAAAAAGTCGAAGGCGTAGTCCACCCTCATGATCCTTTCCGTCTCGCATGGCTGTGCCCCTGTCGGATGCTACTCGTCTTTCTGCTGCAACTCTCACGCTTCAATCCAAGTCTCCTTGACCGCAACTCGCCTCCTGCTTCTCGCCCGTACTTTCGTGTACTCATTGACCTCATCACAAATCACCATCCATCACCGCATCTGTGTATCCCAGTCGAACTGTGGCTGCTTTCCATTCTCACTCGCACGTATCGCTCACTCTCTCAATCAATGGACTTTGACTTCGCGCTTCGTCCGCGCCGACTCGCGCAAACGTCTCGATTAGTTTTTGCAAGCGTTGTGACGTATCAGATGACGGTGAGAGCAGACCACTGACAAGAAACTCAGTACCCTGACAAGAAACGTCTCATATTCCAAACTGCGGGTCAGGAGAACAGTGAGGGTGTTGTTTATAGCGGTAGACTTGGAGATGCTGGCAAGTATGGTGGTCCTGGCTGGTGTTGATTTGTTGGCTAGAAAATCCCATATGCTAAAAATGCCAGATAGTTTGATACACCGATGCAGGTTCAAAACCGTTTCGATAAGCACTGTCAGTGTCGGAGTTTCAGAGTTCGTGTGGCACCTCTTCCTCCTTTCTTGTCCCACCATGCGTGCCCGGGTACAGGTAGTACGCCGCGATACGTGTCCCCGGTCATAGCTTTGTACTCGCTTCCGCATATCATCCGCGCGTCTCGTCGCCTTGTCGCCTGAGCCATACTGGGTGCTAGTTTCCGAGCTAAACTGTCGACAGTGTTCAAACCAACGATGGCGCCCTGCGCGAGCTTAAAGATACCATCACGCTACGATTTACGGCACCTCCTGTTGTCGAATTAGTTCCAAGCAACCGCCAGCACGGTTATCATTCTTGTCTTCAGTGACTTTGGGCCTGTTCCTGTTGTCCTATGTACCCGAGCTATGGACCCGAGCGGACGTCGAGTGGTGCTGGCTTCAGCTTCAAATTCCCGCCGCCGGATGATAGCACTCTAATCGGGGGTTCTAGAGTGTGGTGCAGGTCTCGTTCAACAGTAGATATGACCCAGCAAATGCGTCGATGTGCTGGTCCTCACTGCGCATGCTCTGATTCACCCAAGCTCCCTTTCAATGTCCCCTTCAATGCTCTATAACCTACTTGCCGATTTCTGATCGTTGTACGCCACATGCTGCCACCATTCGTACGCCATCGCAGATGACTCAGGTCGCCCGACTTTTGCACACGTCCATAGTATTAGATGCTCCCTGCACGTTGTCCAAGAATGGCCTATCATCTGTGTCATTGTTCAATACCTGACCCGTGGATTCATGGCGCTACGTGCCCGCTCCGAAGATCTTGGTTGCTTGTTTGATGAGGGTGTGCATGTGTGCCGAGATCAGCCCCAGGGAGGATGCCCAGAGAAGCACGACTCATGTGCCGAGTCTTGTAGCTTTTCAATCAACTGAAATTTGGGATACGTTGCACTGCGGATGGTGGCCGGGGACTGCTACGTGAGATCGCTCCTCCCCGGTGCGCTGATGCAAGTCGCTGCGCAGTACCTCGTGGCCACCACCCGGTCAAGCCCGGTTGAACTGGGTCAACTTGTACGGCCTTTGTTCTGGCCGCTCTGGTTCATCCTTGGCGCTTTTTTTTTGTGTGCATGATCTGATTGTGGAGTCGCGAGTTCAAAGCCGGATTCGGCATCTCACCACTCTTTCGCTCCTCAACCCAATCAACGGCCCATGCTGCACCTGGCATCAA
>Ga0247815_10002173_pt1 | contig 14594 bp, 20 predicted proteins | sample UWRJL194509B1_FD_181014 | JGI IMG/M metagenome (GOLD analysis project Ga0247815, IMG submission 181014) | Plant litter microbial communities from Arlington Agricultural Research Station in Wisconsin, United States - UWRJ-L194-509B-1 | ecosystem: Environmental > Terrestrial > Plant litter >... | reverse complement strand
CTATAAGAGTGGCACCCTCAGCACGGAGACCCTGTATCGCACGCTCCTCGGTGCGATCAACGCGGACGTTGCACAGTATGTGCATCAGAGTGACCCTCAGGACGACGATCCTGAGAAGCCTTGGACTGGTCCACCGCTGGCGTGCGTTATAACTCGGATATAGATATGACTTCTACTAAAAATCCGCTTGTTTTAGTTCAAATCAGACGCATCTATGGATCCCGAGTGGGAAGACCGCGAGCATCACTGTCGTGAGCAGTTTTTTGATGTTACACAGAATGTTTGTGCTGATATTCCTCTAGCAAGCGAACGCAGGCATTGTCCAGCAGCTGGTTGTAAGCACCTACCCTGGCACCCAGGGCGTCGCGCACTTCACGGGTCATGGAGAGGGTGTAAAACTATCTTGCGAGAGTGAGTGTTTCGCACCGTTGAAATTATGAGATTATCACGTATCTCACATTCTTTTAGCCGGCTGGAGTTTCTCGATCAACGGCGGCGTGTTTGTGTACTTTGATTTCACCTATGAGGGCAGTACTGGCTGGTCGCCTTCTCGCGTCAAGTTAGTGACAAAGACTCCAAAGACCGAGTACACGGTGCGGTTCTTGCTGGTGTATCGTTTCTGGAATGTTGACGCCTTCATGCAGTTTGGCTCCGATGACGGCAACTATGGCCACCCAGATGGAGACTTCAACGATACGCTTGTCACGACTATCATCTCGTGAGCGAGCTGAGATCCATGAGCCCTATCAGATATCCGCATTGCACTGTGTATACTAAACCCTTTGGGCTTCTCATCTTTGCCATTGTGAAATTACGCGTCTTTTGTAAACGGCATCACGGCTCCTTCAAACGCAAACGCAACTATAGCTGGTTATTTGAGTAGCATCTCGCATCGCTTGGTTACTGTACAGGCATTCGCGTTCCAAACGCTTCCAAAAGCTGTTCAAGTGCTTCTTCCCAAGGAGCCCAAACCGATGGCAGACTGTTTTATCGACTCGATCAAGCCTACGGCGAAGTTACTCAACTGGTGCATCGTACTGGATTGAAAACTTGCCTTCCATAATCTTGGTTTCCTCAGTCGAAGTGTGCGACTCCTCCAGTCGGTTGAAGAGGCACATGAAATAGTAGACTGCGCGACTCATCTGCCCATACGTGACATGAGCGGCCTCGTAAGCAGCTGAAAAGTGGCCGGGATCCGATTCAAACGCGGCGATGGCGCGAAGCTCCGCGAAGAGGGGACATGATATCTTGTGCGGACGAACTGCTGCGCGCCAGTGCGCGCGCTGACAGGCCGACGAGTAATAAGTGACACTGAGGCATCGACCGCATTTCTGAAGTTTAGAAGCGTCAGAACGACCGTATCGGGTGCAGCTCGACTCGTCGCACTGTGGGCGGCTTCTGAAAGCGAGGACATGTCCTCGAAATGACATGTAAATGTAGGCATCCCCGGGAGATTCAACTGCAGCACGACCAGTAGAGTAGGGGGAGAAAAGGGCTTGGAAATCGGCTTTACTTGGCTTTTGGCCTATGCGCATCTTGAGAACCATGACCATGCTCAGCGCGCCCTGAAACTCTTTGAGGTTAAACGAGTGCTGAAGGCCGTTTGATGAAAGCTTGTTGAATACAGACACGACCCGCTCAACTACTTTGATCGTCTCTTGCTCATAACCGTCGGCGGCTGTGGTAGTGCCCGCGGCCGGGGCCTTGAATTCCGTAATGAACTCACGAGCAAGCATGAAGCGTGTCGAAAGGTTGTCGCCGTCTATCGAAGTGTACGTTCCAGTGCGTGTGGAAATTTCGACTCGATCCACGGAATAGGAGAGGCCTGTAATCAAACTTGGAACCAGCGTATCTCGATCTCGCGTAATAATGGGTCGGAGATCATTGTGGAACATGAATAGCCAATAACTGAGTGCGCGGTCGACGTGAAGGGAGTCGATCCGCTTCCACCAAAAGAACAGACCGAAGAAAGAGGCTTCGATTCCGTACGGGAGAATGTCGCTTGCACGCTCTGGCCAGGTCCCGTTCGAACTGAATTTAAGCTTGCGGTGAATGGGTGGGTTCCCGCTGGTCATGCAGAGGCCAAGAAGTTCGAAGAGCAAGCACATGGTGTCATTGAAAGTCGGAGCTGTATCTTTGGTGTTGCCTTTGAGACATGTGTTACACGCCTCACTGGCTGCAGTGAACCGTAAGTGAAGCGCGGCGATGCCCGGAGTGTCCAGTTCGCGCAGCGTGAGCAAGACGAGCTCGCGCCAGAAGTGACGCGCTTCTCCACGAATTTGGCGCTTCCAGAACTGTTGGACTTCGGCGTTCTCGGTGTCGAGTGCGGCCAACCCGAGCGTGACCTTTGCAGGCAGCGTGGGCAGAGATGTACGCTGTCAACCGCTTGCACCGTTCTGCTCGCGTAGATCCCGCGCATGCAGAAGCAGCGAGCAGCCTCGAGGATCGCTTTGGCGGTCGGTCCGAGAGTTGAAGCCATGGCGGGAGGAAGAGGAGTGACCGGAAACAAAGCGGGGTCAGCAGACGTGAGACCGACGACATTTAGAGTTGAGCGAGTCTCGACATCGCTGGACACGTGGATCTCTAGTCGTGCATTTTCGCAATGTATTTTGACAATTTAAAGGCCGTTCCATAGATAAAGCGCCTTTACGTGAGTGGCGTACCAGCTTGCTCGCGTCGGGCTTTGTTTGAGACCTTGTTGATGAAGTTGCTCCATATGCATGTCCCACCTTATTTATCATAAGGAAACCATTCGTGGTATTCAAAAGTAGCTCGAGCCAGCAATGAAGAACGAGTTCAAAAAGAAATAGGATAATTTATATAATAAAAGAGCCGTCGAGATCGGCAAAACGAATGTGAAGGTGAGAGTAAGGGTGAAAAGGTATAAAACAGTGGTCATGTTTCGTGTCAGTGCACGATCCGAGGGAGACAAGAGAAAGACGAAGATATCGCAAAGGCGCGAGGCGAGAGAAGAACGAAACGCGAAGCTCAGTACCGCGCATCCCTCTCCCCATCACCCGGATCCCACCCCGCAACCGGCACCCCTCTCCCACTCCCCCGTCCCGGCGCATCCCACCCACCATACCCCGCCCCGGCACCACCACGCGTATCCCACGGCACACGTTCGCCCGCATCCCGCGCGCTCGCACTCATAAGCTGCGCCTGGATCTCGAGTCGGTGTGCATCGCGCACGGCGAGGATGTCGGCGAGTTTCTTTTTCTCGTCGTCGAGGTCGGCGACGAGGGTGGTGCCGGAGGAACCGGCGCTGTGGATGTGGGACGAACCAGCGAGTGAGAGTGCGTGTGAGGGTGAGAGTGATCGGTGGCGTGGGCTGATGTCTGTGGCGAAAGGACGTGTCAGCTCAGATGGCTGAGAGAGATGATGAGGAATCCGTACCGTCTTCGGTTTGACCGCCGGCGTTGGGGTTGTGGATGTTTCCCATTGGCAGCGCGGGATGTTGTGCGCGGAAAGCTGCGCTAGGCGCTTTCTTCGCGTTGCGGATTCTACGATACCAGTCAGTCTGACGTCTTGCGGGCTCGGGGACACGCACCTCCGTCTCCTCAGTAACCACAACACGACACCGCCTGCGATCAACAACACCACCGCGACGATCGGGCCGACGATGGCTGCGATGTTGGGTCCATGTGCGGGAGCATTGGAGCTGTGCGATTCGGCAGGCGATGTACCAGAGCCAGGGTTGGGGATCCCTGGGTTGGATAGTGTTTCGGACGTTCTGTGAGGACAAACGCGGGTCAGCGAAAGAACTTCATATTGAGGCGACAGTCAATGAGTGACATGGTAGCAGGGTGAGCGCTGACGAGAACAGCGCACAAAGAGGACGCCACAGCCACTTAAGCCTGCACCGGAGTGATCGCTGCGAAAGAGAAAGCGTAGGATTGCGCACGCTGCGCCGAATCCGGAATGTCATGATCACAGCAAAGCAAAGATCACGCTGATCCCTTCCGCTGGCCGTGTCGCATGCGGCGCAGCGATGATGATGAGGGACAGAGCACGCCAAGGGTGACCGAGAACGACGAGGAGTGGATAGCTCTCAATGGGGAAGATGACTGCTGACGGCGCAATCACCGGCGCCGGCTCCGGCCTCGGAGCATGCACGGTCTCGCTTAGTGGCGCACTCGGGACGCAAACAACGGCAGAGCCACGAGATGAAGGTCCAGAAGGGGCGATTCTGGCGCAAGATGGATAGGGTATCGCGCCACGAGGAGGCTGCATGCGTTCAGGGGGAGCGAAAAGCGGGATATCCAAGAAGCCTTCGCGGTTGGAGCGTTCGGGCAGGGTCTGGACGGCGTGGCGAGGAAAGGCAGATGAAAGGCTCCACAGTGGATGCACCGGAGACAAGACAACGGGCATCGCGAGGCTGACGGAGTGGCCGGTGTGGGCACAAGCCGGTGAGATGAAGGACTCACGTGACATTTGCGATGGTGAAAGTCATGGGCGCAACCGCGTCGCCTGGGAGGATGATCTCGACGGTATGACCTCGAGTGTTGACTCCCAAATTCGTAAATGAAGCCAGAATAATGCACGAATTTGGGCCTGAATATTGCCCAGTCAGCAGTTGCACTTGACATAAACAGGTCGAGACGTACTCTCGCCGTCGGTGGCAGTCAGACTCTCGTCAGCATGTATTGCGCTGCTGTAGTTACCATCGACGACGATGAGGGCAGGTGCGCCATTGTCGTATCGGGTGCCGTACAGCGTGATTGACGAGCCTGTGTAAAACCCGCGCGGTGGATTTTGCAGCCGTTCGGCATGTGGTGAGCGGTGTTGAGCCATGCGCAGCCAAGCCCGAACCGCGCGCAGTCGTCCACACGATTATTTCAAATCGCGCCAAGGACAATCGAGGACGTGCAAGACGAGGAGATTCCATGGGACAGAAGCCAGTGCAGAGTGGGCGTGGTGGGTTTGGGTGGAGCATCAGGAGTAGCGAGCGGACGGATACGCGCCACCGCACAGCCAACCAGAAAAAGCAACAATCTCGTCGTCAGCAATATTCCGGAATAATTTATTGTGTTGAAGAAGACAGACCTTGGAATTGTATTTTCGCATTGACTGCGCCTGTAGAGCTTGCGTTCGGGGCGCTGAGTACCAGTCCTTGCTGATCGTGACATGAAGGCACGTCGACGCGCTTTCCAGTTCCCGGCGTGAACTGCCAGTCAACAGCACTATCCGCGGCATGTGCGACTGATAAAGAGCCAGCCAGGATCGCAGCAGCTGCTACATTTGAACGGCGCAATCGTCGGCGTGTGGGTCGTCGCGAGGTCATCATGCTGGAACGAACACCCGCGTAGGTCAAAGAAAGCAGAATGAAGAATGAAGAAGAAGAAGAGAAAGATGAAAAGCGCACGACCGCACCCTGCGAAAGTGGCAAGGAACGGAAAGGAGTCGTGCGCGGAAGGTGAGTGGGTTGTTGCGATGAGAGAGGAAGAGGGAACTGCCCGAACGGAGCCGTCCGAGATCGGATCCAAAATCATGTCCACATTCCGCTTTCGGGTGGAATCGCGGCACCGCCTCTGCTTGCTTCTTGGTTGGTCACTGCCTTGACACGGCCAAAAAGAAGGCTTCGCGAAACTCAGGAGATGCCGAAACAATGGGCACGTATGTACCTGTGAGGTTCTGTCGTTACAACACCACGCTAGTTGAAGACAACTCACAGCATTTAATGCTGTGGCAGCATAAGATCTGCTGTAAAAGACGCAGATGAAGTGTTTTTGGCATAAGACGAACGATGGTGTCAGTGTGTGATGAACTCGCGAGCAGCAGTCTGACGAAACACGCGTTGCTCAGAACTGAAGCTCAAAGCCTGATGAGTTTCTTTGCCAACTGTAGTAATTTTCTCATCTCGCAAGCAGGTTTGAGTTGCAAGCATCGGATAATCCCGGGATTCTTGCTCAACTTGTTGATGCAAGAAACTCCGACTCGGCGTCAAACCTGCTTTGTTCCTCTTACTGTAGACTTTCGTCTCACCGGGCTCGATCTTTCGGTACCGCCATCTCTTCTTCAACATGGCTCAGCTGTGCAGAACCGAAATCCCACCCGTGCACAGCTCCTCGAAGGCAAGGTTTTCCGTTCATCTGGCGCGCAGCTGCATAGTCATGGGCCACCATCCCAGTACAACTCGTCCATTCGTACCTACTGAAACGTCGATATCTTCGCCAACCTGATTTGTGAAAAACTACAGCATCGGGTTCGCCAAAGCGATGTGACACGTGCCTGGGTCAAGACCCTTTACGGGGTTTTGCTTGTCGTGCGTGTTGAGCACGCCGGCCGCATGCGCTGGGCATCTTGCCCATCTACCCTCATCCACCCGCTGCTCTTGGTGCCGGTCCTCCCGAGATGCCTCCAATGGAGCCACTTGAAATCGCAGAGGCGAGCGAAGACAACCCGCTTCTGCCGTCTACCCCTCGAGTACCTGCTGTGGATGTGATTCTGACTCCTCCACGACCGCCCGTGCGTCACGGCTCTACCGTTAGTCCTACACGGGCACTAGGAGTAGGATGTGGTGTCATAATCGTACGTGACATGCTCCAGTGATGGCGAATGTACTTACCAATGACTACGCCTCGGCGCAACCAGTTTGTGTTGAGCCTGAACGCCATATATGCCGTGTTGATCTACGGAGTCGCCAAGGCCAAGTCGGACCTGCTGCCTCCAGGGTTCTGCAATCACACCTATCGTACGTTCGTCACGTGCCAAGGGTTCATGTCGATTTGGTGCGCCGCATCTCTTTCTCTTGCAGTCCGTCCGCTCACCTTCCTCATCTTTTCAGTGGCACATTGGTTGCAATCATCGACGTTGCTATTCTCGCATTCATTGTAAGCACCATACCTCACGATAATTGGTCGCAACGGGGTATTGTAAGTATGGGAAAAATGATTTCAGAACCGCACTTATCCCGATTCCAGTACTGCGGCACGCTTTTCAGCTGGATATTTCTCGGGTCTTGTATCATATTAATCGTACTGCTAGGGTGGATAGTCACAACGATCAGGTCCAAGTCGGCATACGCGCATGCATGCGATTCGGACTGGCTGGAAATCGTCATGACGGCCCACACTTGGAAGACCGCGGCCAGGAGAAACGTCGCCACTTTCTCTCTCGTAGAGCCGTGCGAGCTACTATGGACGTGGACATCCAATGACCCCTTCCAGAACGACTTCAACCTTGTCGGGCTGAACTCGACGAACCCCTCGCTTCTACCGTCCCTCAGCAACGTCACGATCAACCATGCTACGAACGAACTTGAGCGAGCATGGTGCTACGGTACCACAAACCAGTGCGCTACCAGCTATGTCTGGCCCTTCGACGGCCTCTCCTTCGAGGTTCAGTTCAACGGCACCTTAACACGCATGCGCAATGTTCATCGTGAATGGTCATTCGCTCACGTTCCTGCCGTCAGCCTGCGTCGTGTGGACGAGAACGGGCAGTTATCTGAGCGACTGATGGAGACTTCTATTCAGAAGCCTGGCGCGTGTAGCCAGATCAAAGTTTGTGTCTCGCATGCCATGCGAAGACGGAAAGGTGTCGTAGACCCGGATGTTCTAGTTGCGGCATACTGGCTCCTTCACAAGCAGGCGATCTCTTCTAGGAAGTGTACCGCGGGGCGCATGAAGAAGTTGGGGGCTAAATAGATGCTTCTGGTTCGTTGTCCATGATGTCTCGAACTCGGCAATCAGTTGTATGAAATCTTAAGATACAATTGATCATCCGGCACGATGGTCCGCGATAAACATGACATGTTATATGGGAAGATTACGGATAATCCGCCCGCGTTCTTAGGTCAGACCTTACACTCGCTCATAGTCTTACTAACTTTTCGCCTGCTCGGAGATAATAAACCTCATGGTTTCATTGCCACGCGGCTAGTCTGTCGGTCAAATGCAATGCGGTGACGGAGCTCTTGGACGGGCTGGCATCGGCGCTAGCCGTGCGAACGTGGAATGTCCGTGAGAGCTTCTCGATGTCGCACGTCCGCCATGTTTTCTCTCCTACCGACACACCAAGAATCTGTCAGATCTACCGGATTCTTGGGACGTTTCATGCTCGCAATACAAAACGCGCTCTTGTCGACAGATATTCACCAGCCAAAGCGCGAAATGGCGTCGCATAGGTACGGCAAGATATGTGGGTAGCAGACACTTCGAACTGATTTCGTCGATATATTGAAGTGATTTGAGATCCCCTAGACGCGTCCTAACATTTTTGGCATTCCGTATCTCGCAAGTCTGAGAGTTGAGAGTTCCATTGATCCCGCGACCTTGCAAAGTTGATGTACTCATATTCGGCGCTGAACCTTCTGCACTACAAGATCGGTCCAAGGGCATGCTCACGTTTTGCTTCAGGGGTGGAATTAAGCATCGCTTCCCCGCATCCCTGCTTGTTTTCAGGGTGCTCACGGCCTTGATACGGCAGCAGATGGTCCGGGAAGCTTCTCGCAACTCAAAAGATGCCTAAACAAAGAGCTTGTTTTGTAAAGGTATCTGTGAGGTTTTGTCGTTGCAGCTTGCACGCCAATTGAGGAAGCCTCATAGTCTGTATTCATCTTTCCAGCGCATAACTTGTTGCAGGGATGATGGGTGAGGTGTGTCGAAGATGAGGATGATTGATGGTGTTGACGACCGATGCACTCACGACCGACGAGCCCAAAAGCCCAAAAGCACATCACACAAGCAGAGAGATAGATAATTCCGCATTCCGCAATTGTTTTCAGTTGACGGATCCGGACAATCCCGGGATTCGGGTCAAGGCAACGGCGCAAGAAACTCCGACCTGCTGGTCTTCCTTATTGTAGACTTTGGTCCCATCGCGCTCATTTATTCGCCGCCGCCGACTTTTATACAATGTGGCTCAGCTCTGTAGAACCGACACTCCACTAACGCACCGCCCCTTGAAGGAAATGTTCTCCGTTCGCTCAGTGCGCAACATTGCCATGAGCCACCAGCTTTACAATTCGTCCGTTCGTAGCCACCAAAACATTGATATCCGCGTCGAACCCATGTGTGACAACTCCGAATCCCGCATTGGGTTCGCCGGGGCGATACACGTGCCTGGGACAAGACCCTTTACAGGGTCCTGCTTGTCGGGCGTGTTGAGCGCGCCGCCCGCACGCATGCGCTGACATCTTGCCCACCTACCCTCATCCTCCCGCCGTTCTTTTTATCGGTCCTTCCACGATGCCTCCCATGGAGCCGCTTGAAATCGCAGAGGCGAGCGAGGACAACCCGCTTCTGCCGTCTACGCCACCTCTGGTACCTGTTGCGGACGTGACCCCGACTCCTCCACGACAGCCCGTGCGCCGCAACAGTAGCATCGCATGGGATCTCTCCATAGGATGCTGCGGCGTAATCGTACGTGCCATGCTCTAGTGATGTTGAATATACTTACCGGTGACTGCGCCTTGGCGCAAGCAGTTTATATTAGGCTTGAACGCCATCTACGCCGTGTTGGTCTACGGAGTCGTCAAGGCCGAGTCAGATCCGCTGCCTCCAGGGTTCTGCAATCACACCTATCGCGCATACACTACGTGCCAGGCGTTCCTGTCAATCTTGTGCGTTTCATCTCCGGCTCTTGTGGTCCATCTACTCACGCTCCGCATCTTTTCAGTGGGATAGTGGTTACCCTCATCGACATTTGGATTCTCGCATCCATTTTCGGCGCCATACCTCACAAGAATTGGTCGGAGTTGGGCATTGTGAGTATGGGAAACATGTTTTTAGAACCGCGCTGATCATAATTCCAGTGCTGCGGCACACTTTTCAGTTGGCTCTTTGTTGGGTCGTGCGGCATCCTGATATTCGCGTTAGGTTGGATAGTCTCTGCCATTGTGTCCCGATCGACATACGCGCACGCATGCGATTCGGATTGGCTGGAAATTGTCATGACGGCCCACACTTGGAAGACCGCGGCCAGGAGAAACGTCGCCACTTTCTCGCTTGTGGAGCCGCGCGAGCTACTCTGGACGTGGACATCCAATGACCCCTTCCAGAACGACTTCAACCTTGTCGGGCTGAACTCGACGAACCCTCCACTTCTACCGTCCCTCAGCAACGTCACGATCAACCACGCTACAAACGAACTCGAACGAGCGTGGTGCTACGGTACCACAAACCAGTGTGCTACCGGTTACGTGTGGCCCTTCGACGGTCTCTCCTTCGAGGTTCAGTTCAACGGCACATTGACGCGCATGCGCAACCAGTACCGCGAATGGTCTTTCGCCAACGCTCCTGCCGTCATTATGCGTCGTGTCGACGAGAACGGGCAGTTAGCTGAGCGATTGATGCAGACTTCTATACAGAAGCCGAACGCATGTAGACAGATCAAGGTCTGCGTCGCGCACGCCATGCGGAGGCGGGAAGGTGTCGTCGATCCGGACGTTCTTGTTGCAGCATACTGGCTGCTTCACAAGCAGGCGATCTCTTCCAGGAAGTGTACAGCAAAGCGCGGGAAGAAGAAGGCTACATAGATACTTCTGATTTGATGTTATGAGTTGCCTCAAATGAGGCACTTACTCGCAATATGTCTGTACAGTGCTTTTTCAGCATGGATCTCCGGCACCGTCGCTGTAGCAGAAGTGGTGTCATATCATACACATTTTCTGCGTACGTCTCCTACTTCGTCTGTTGCTTTGCATAATGCCGGTTCTGCGTAAAGTTGACTGGTCTTGATCCATCACGGGGCTACAACTCACGTTCAGCTACAATATGCCTGAGCTTCAACCCATGCAGGACTGACTGGAATGCGGCTAGCGCAGTGGAGCGTTGAGAGAGGAAGTCGGTACAAGCCGCGCCGATACGGCAAGTCCGCTCCGTTGATTTGCTCTCAAATTTGTTCAGCCGCACTTCTTACTCTTTGCACGCGTGCGCACGTCAGCATATCTGCGTGTCACTATGACGAAGACGGCCACACGCTCAATGGCATACGATCGTGCTCGGCTTACTTTCGCTGCACCTCTGCGAACCGATCCCAGGCGGGCGGCACTGCCGGTCTGGCTTCAAGCCCACGCAGTATTCCTTCATCATCACATGGACTCAAATCATGGGAATGCGAGATGGTGTTGAAAGCGTAGCTTCAAACGAAACATATCGCTCGAATCTTGAGCTACCGGTCACCATGAATTTAGTAAGTCCGAATAAACATGTCTAGACGGTGGTCTCGACTGCCTTGATGAGAAACGGTGCTACGCCTGAGGAATCGTTGAGCGACTCGTCTCGCCCAAGCCACCATCCAACTCACCTCCGGTGGGAAGATTCCAGTTCTGCCGACCAATGACAATACTGAGCCCTTGAATAAATCCGGAGTGCGAAGTAATCGAGACGACTGACTGACATTAGTAGGATGCTACAGCAATCACTCTTACTACTCACCGCGTGCGCTCTCCTCGCTGAATATCTTATCCAAAGCCTTCTTCGCCCGTACTCGAACATCCTCGTCATGCTCTCTGACCTTCTCGTAGGGGTCGTTCTCCACGCCTTCAAACTCGTCCCAATTGAATACACCATCTTCACCCTCACTCCGAAGAAAGCTTTGCAGTTCAGAGACCTTGAGCCGGACATCACACGTGTGACCTGTAAGATGCTCGCGCACTCCCTCACGGACTCGGGCAACTGCCGTTGTTCCGGCGAATGTCAGAGAAAATGTGCGAAGAGCACGACGCAGCGGTGAGCAGAGATAGAGGCTGGGACGCGGGCCAGTGTGCGCAGACCAGGCTGAGGCAGCAGTATGTGCTTGCCCAATTCCGATTGCAGTGAGCAACGGATCGGCTGGATCCTTGAGTTGAGCCTTGAGACGCTTGGTCAGGTGAGACGGTACGTACGACCCCATACGATCTCGCCGTCGCCATAAAGCAGCGACCAATGCCTATGGCGCGCTTTAGACTACTTGCCAAGTCGCATGGAGGCTGTATACATACTCATTCCATGCCTTTGTCGGAGTTGTATTCGCGCGAACAATGTCCATGAGCGAACCAGCTCCTCGCCGGCCACAAGCAACTCACCTTCGTCCCGTATTTGGCCTCACCAACATTGTCTTTCAAAACCGTTCAGTGAACTGATCCTCTGAAAATCAGGAGATCTCACGGTATCCCTGCCCGTGGCGTCCTGCAAACACCAGTTTGTACGTCGTGCCCTCTGGAGCATCCGCGTTCAAGGCATCAAGATCGGGCCATGACTCTCCGACTAATCCAAACCTCGGCGCGATCTAGAATTCACCGCCTCATAACATCAGTCGACCCGATAAGCGAGATCGGGTTGACATGCCTGTTCGTTCGAGGGCACGTGCCCAGGCTCATCTTGAATAAAGATGCCAGGCACGAACTATCAATATAAGGTCAGACTCATTTAGCAGCGGAGAGCCTTTCACTGCGTACAGTGTAGGTGAAAGAGCGCGACATGGCGTAAAGACGAAGGCGCAGATGGCGTGAGAGAGCAAGAGTGATCGGGAGCGCGACCGGCAATCCTCCGCGAGAAATCGCCCGTGCCCTTTTTACAAGCCAGTCCCATATGTACTTCAAATTAAGTAGCCGCTTGATTTTAGCTATGGTGGCGCGGTACTAGCTGCGCACTAGTAGGTGTGGCTGCCAATTTGCAGTCACCTGCTGCGAAAGCACCAGATCGAGCTGTGCGGCTTCAATTCCAAACTACGAGCAAACGAACTTTGAAAATTTTTCTCAAGATTGAGGATGTATAGACATGTCAGTTAGCCTCAACTGCAGAATGCTTGCAAAGCCCGTCGCTATGTTCTTCCTCGTCGAATCTTTCGCCCACAAGTCTCGCTCTGCTGTCTGTCCAGCTGTGCCTGAAGCCACTCAGAGTTTGGGCTGTGCGAATCTGTCCTGCTGGGCTGCTTCTGGCTGATCACCCACGGTACCGCCGCGATTGACTACGCAAACCGTGCCTATGCCCGTGCCCGTGCCCGTGCCCGATCCCGAGCCCGAGCCCGTACTGTAACCACTGCCATCGTTTCTTTGTCGATTCTCGCTCAACATGGAGGTAGGGCAGACTTGCCCTTCAGAGCGTCGGCGATCGGGCGGGTATACCGAATTCAGTTCTTTTTACTTCACGCCTCTGATTGACCCCTCCCTTTGTCGCTTATGGCTGGCCAATGTCGTTGCGGTCCTAGTGGGTGATTTATGTGTGGTAGGATCATGGATCTTTTATTTGCTGTCATTGTTGCCGCGTGACGCCGAAACGTTTGAATGTGCTTCTTAAAACATCCGTTTGACAGCGGGGACGCGATGCCTGTGGTGGGGATGCAGCACAGCTGTGCGGCTTGCAGTTGATTCGTAATCACTCGAGGCCGAGACGGAAGAAATCTCCACCACTCTTCGAGTCTGCGAGACTATCGGGGTGGGTGTTATAATCACGACAGTCCCTAAATGGTCTGTTAGCAGTTGAGCGGCAAACGAGACAGGACTAGTGCCGACTTGTACTTATAAATCTCTCCTCTTTCCGCCCATCTGACCTTTCAGAGCCTTTGAACTTCCATACAAGATGAAGAAAGGCACAATGAAGGCCAGGGCAACAGCTGGGCGATTGTTCGACAAGCTACGCCCGGGAACGCGCGCGAAAATGACGGGTCTTCTTCATCCTGAACCGCTATTACCAACAGGACCCTCCGGTAGACACGAATATGCTGAACCACATTCTGCTCCAAATGTGGCGTCGACGGCGGGATCTGTCGTCAGAGAATTTCTGGCGGCAGCCCGTGACGGAGCCGACTTGTGCCTGCCGCTCAAGGCTGCCCTCGTTGGCGCTGTCAAGATCTTGGATATCTGCGAGGCACGCACTAGTGTCTGATCGCATGGTTATAAACTGACTAAACTCTTCAGCGCACTACAAGTGTTCATGGTCAGTATAAGCTTCTCATGAGCCGACTTGCGCACCTCGCTGCCGTGACCGAGACGCTCGGTACGCGCAACCATCTCGACCCAAATCTAAAGCAACGACTCGAAAACATTGCATCGTGCGTGATTCTGTATCACTGAGGACCTTTGGGGATAATGAGCGTGTGCAGGTCACTCGTGCGTCTCACAACGCGTATCGAGGAGAAGGTTGAGCGCGGGATGGCCAGTCGTGTCCTCGAGTCGGAGGCAGACGTCGCCGAGGTCAAAGATATACTGACCAAGATATCGGCGCGCATTGAGTCGTTCCTCGTAAGCATCCTTTGAGCAATGGTGTTGCTATTAGTGCTCATGCTCGATGATAGTACGAGAGCACAGTCCGCGTTGAGATTGCCGTTCACGATATCCTCTCGGTGTGTGGTAGAACATTCGCAAACACTGTGCGCATTCTAAAGCTGTGAAATATTAGCGCCTCCCATCAGTGGAAGAAATGGTGCTGAAGCAGGATCTCGCTAAATGGGTGCGTTTGACAATGGTTCATCGATCGCTTGCTAGAATGCTGACCCTGGAGTTACAACAGAGAGAGATAGTGAAGACCATCAACTCAGGTAAGATAATGCAGATCTACTATCTGCTCCTCCGCCGACGACCCGTAGCTCTCGGCAATCGCCGTGTTCATGAAGCGGCACACGATGCGCAGCCCAAGGACGCCGGGTGCATGCCCGGCACACGCGTCGCC
>Ga0247815_10002172_pt1 | contig 14598 bp, 10 predicted proteins | sample UWRJL194509B1_FD_181014 | JGI IMG/M metagenome (GOLD analysis project Ga0247815, IMG submission 181014) | Plant litter microbial communities from Arlington Agricultural Research Station in Wisconsin, United States - UWRJ-L194-509B-1 | ecosystem: Environmental > Terrestrial > Plant litter >... | reverse complement strand
GCAAACACGCGGCCTGCCAGTACCGCTGCGATCGTACGTGACGAATCCTCGACCTCCTGGGCAGCCTGTGTTGCGGCACGTGCAGCAAAGTAGCGAATTTCTGCCTCCGCAGCGCGGTTTTCGAGGGCAGCGAGGTCGAGTAGATCGTAAGCGATGCTCTCGCGAAGAACCGCAGCTTCTCCAGGTCGTGCGTAACGGTTAGGGTTGGGGGTCGACATGAGCTCGGTGTAGCAAGCGCTTCAATACAAGGGAGATGGCTTGGGCAAAAATGGCGGAGGTTGCAGGCAAAAAGATAGCTGTAGCACGAATTGAAAGGAAAATAGCAATTCTGGCAAAACCCGAGCACAAACGTAAGGTCCCATACTGTAACCACGAGTCACAGCCCCACCTCATAGCACATCACCATACTTCTTGCTCTGTTGACGGCAGCTGCTGGTACAGGTCAGCAGCATGCCCGGGGTCTGGTGAACCAGAGGCGTCCAGAACGAAGCTCACGATCGTGCCACGCCAGAACATCATGCGAGTCATTGCTTGGGTGACATCTGTTCGTAACAATAACGACTATATATCATCAGGCTCGCATGATCTGGCCCTTCTGGCGAGGCTTCATATCTCGAGAAGGGCCAGAGTAGGCGAGCCTAAGAAAAGCAGTTGGCGACAAGTTACGACTGCAGACATCTCACTGAGAGAGACGTACTGGATCTTAAACGAGGTCCTAAGAGCGAGTCTCAGCCAGTGTGCGGGGCACAAAACAGACTGAGGGAGAGGCCGCAGGTACGAGACTGGGACTTTATGTGAGAGCGGATACCTCCTTGCGGGGATGTGCAGGAGTGAAAGCGAGTCGAATCGGGCAGGACATGAGTTAGGCGGTGCGTGACGAGAGGACAGGACGGGGCGAGCCGAATCACGCATGTACAGAAGGAGCAGGTAGGCTCAACCTTTGACACTGGATTGCAACCCTATCGCCTCCCAAGCATTGGGAAGGTAGAGATGGTTTTGTGTATATGAAAGGAGAATAGTCAGCGGGAATTCAAATCATCAGTCGTCAACAAGCTCTGCCGGCCGCTGCACACGATGGCGACGAGCACAGACGTGCGGTGAACCTTCCCCGAGATGTCAGGCTCGATGGCAGAGCCAACCGAGCTTTCGTTGCCCCTGACGGGCGCCCTACAATCCTTACTAACCGCCAGGCTCATGCGAGCTCATGGCTCTTTGGGGATCGGCCCGAACATGCAGCCCCTCCATACGAGGTTTGAGAGCCGCACATCGTTTCCTCCCCGCACCGTTCTCGCACCGTGGCGTGTAGCACGACAAGAGCTTGCGACGACGAAATATGAAGACGCACCTAGATCTCATCCGCTCTCTTCTCGAGGACTTCAAGGAGATGGGAGTCGGGCCGGTGGTGGTGGAGCCACGGGAGAGGGGTCACAATTGTAGTCAGCTCCATCTGTAGTCTAGTGAGTAATAGCGGTGGAGTCAGCAACAGCTCATAGCTTAACGAGGTTGATGCACGAGACGTACCGGTTCCAAGTCTCTCGTGTTGGGGAAATTAAGAGATAATGTTGCTCGCGTGAAAGAAGAATGATTAGTGACAACTCGATCCATCAGTCGTCGACAAGTCCGCTGCCGTCTGCTACCCGCCACGATGAGATACAGACGTGCGGCGAACCTTCCCCGGGGTATCCGGCTCAGTGGCAGTGCCGATTGAGCTTTCGCGTCCGCTGACGGGCGCCCTACAACTCTTACTCGAGACCAGGCTTTATGGGCTCATGATTCTTTGTGAGTCGGCCCGAACGTGCGACCCCTTCACGCGAAGTTCAAAGGCCGCACCATCGCTTTCTTTTCCCGCACCGTTCTCACACCGTGGCACGTGCAGCGCGACAGAAGCTTGAGACGACAAAATATGAAGACGCACCTGATTCCCGCCGCCATCCCCTCTCAAAGACTTGGGAGAAGGGAGAGTGGCGGTGGTGGGAATGGCCGATGGGCGACCTCCTTTTATACTCATCTGAAGCTGAACTGCCACCGTCATTCCAGCACTGACGACGGCCGAAGTCGGTGGAACGAGCGGAGCTACGAATTAGCTTGGCCTTCCAGAATAGACACCACGCCGGCTTGGCTTGACTTCTAGCACGAACAGGCACGCTGGCGCATTACGGTGCCTAGCTGAAGAGACGTGGCTTGTCCGCCAGTTCTGCAATCTTGAACATAGTGGAAGACGTTTGCACAGCGAAATTCAGCCAGCAGCAGGTTCACTTTATGTATATACAACTAACCACTGGAGCGTGAGCTGAGAGGCGTCTGCGTTGGATGAAACAAGGTGCAATTTGCGACCGAAAAGGGCAAGCCCTCGGACCTCGGACAGATCCGATCGAATGGGATTCACATTTCATGCTCTAGAATCGGCTCCACGTCGCTCATTAAGGAACATGCCAATCTCGAGCCACATTGCGATATGACCGTTCGCACATGACATCTTCTTGCGCCGAGACAAGCATTACCGGCATGAGTCGAAATGCGAACCACAAGTTTGGCGATCGTTGCTACTTCATGCAACAAATGAGCTCACCTGTAGTTATAAGTGCAATTACAAAATTCCAGCACTGACGACGGCCGAAGTCGGTGGAACGAGTGGGGCTTTGAATTAGCTTGACCTTCCAGAATAGACAGCACGTCGCCTCAGCTCGTCTTCTAGCACGAACAGGAGCGCTGGGGCATTACGGTGCCTGTGGGTGGAGAAACATGGTTCGTCCGCCGGTTTAGCAGTCCTGAGCCTGAGCCCAGTGGAAGACGATTGCACAGCTGAATTGAGCCAACAGCAGGCCCATACTCTCACAACTGACCGCTTGAGTGTGAGTTGAGAGGTGTTGGCGTCGGATGAGACAAGGTGCAATTTGCGACCGAAAAGGGCAAGCCCTCGGAGCTCGGACAGATCCGATCGAATGGGATTCACATTCATGCTCGAGAATCGGCCCCACGTCGCTCATTAAGGCACATGCCAATCTCGAGCCACACTGGAACATGACTGTCTATGCTGGGAGGCCAAGCTATGTTCCACCGACTTCGGCCGCCGTTAGTACTAGTGCTGTTTTCCGTTCAAAACGCGAACTACGGTTCAGCGATGCTACGTCATAAAACAAGTGAGCTCAGCTGAGATGACAAAATTGCAAATACCATCACCCGCTGGTTGGCTCTTGGCACTCTGTCGGCACTGCTGCTCGTCTTTGATTTTCTTCTGAAACTCCCACTCCCGAACCTCGCCTCGACGCAATTCGATGGCACCTCAAAGCCGAAGATGACAGTCAAGTTCATTATTCACGAATCGGAGTTGCACCTGCCTTAGTATTTTCTAATGTATCAGCGCATACAGTTGGGTCTGGTCACAATCGCTGATATTGGAGGAATACAGCGAGAGACAGACGGGTCAATTGCAACTATGAACATATGAAGTGAGTCCTCTGCGAGCCAGACGATGCAAAAATTAACCGAGAAAGCCGCAACACTCAAAACAGAAGGGCCAAGCCTGAATAAGAGAGCAGCATGACACGACGACATGGCGCGCACGCGTTCAAAAAACGCCATCATCTACTGGTTCATCTGCCCAAGAATCAACCGCGCCGACTCCGCCTCAGCACCCAACAACTGTTCCGCCGACGCAGTTGCAGCCTTGAAGTTCACGGGGGTATGCGTGAGCACCTGTGCGGCACCGTTCTCCTTCGCGTAGGCAGTCTGCATTTGTGGCAGAGCCGTCACCGCGCTCGCGCTATGCATATCCGGCACTGCGACCTGCGGCACAGGCTCAAAACCCAACACGTTCCGTAGCGTCTGCGGCTCGTTCGTCTCCAGGCCTGGCTCCAGTGATCCAACCGTGAGCATCAGTGTCGTCGTCCCAGACGCAGACTTACCTATCATATCTGAGGCGCCGATCATCTCCATCCTCGAACTCGGGCGACTCTCCGGCAATGGATACTCATGCGGCGGTGCACCGGGGCTCGGTGGCAGCGGCACTTCAACCGGCGCGCGCTTACGACGCTCGCGCAGAATCTGCGCGACACCTGCGTTCTTCGCTAGGGCGGAAGGCACCGGCTTGGCCTTGCCGGTACCCCAGGCAGCGCGTGTCTGCGACGCGGCTTTGGTTGCAGCCGCCCGCTCACGAGCTTCGCGTGCCTCTTGTGCCTCACGCGCTCGAGCCAAGGTAGCGGCGGTCGGCTGCGAGATGCTACCACTGGTGTTGTTGCGACGCGGGACGAAGCCGGTACGCGGTTCGGTGGAGGGCGGTCTGGTGGAGGTGGAGGCGGAAATCTTGTTCGGTGCATTCTGCTGTGATGCGCTGAGCGCAGACGATCCAGATGCAGTACGCGCATGTCGGGAAGCGTCAGTGGCGGCCTTGGATGTCGGCTGCGCAACCGACGCAGGCGGACGCGACTGCATGCCAGCAATGGGCGGACGCGATTGCATCCCGGCTACTGGCGGTCTTGCCGAGACTGGTGCCTTGGCACGAGTGGCTGTCGAAGCGGCCGAGCCTGGCCGTGCTCGCGACGCCGTTGACGCCGCTGATTCAGGACGCGAGGGTGGGCGCGAGGGTGGATTGGCAGTGTAGACTGGCGCAGGAGGCTCGGAAGGTACTACCGGTTGCACGACCTTTGCATGACGCGACGACGGCTCGACAGTTGGCTCTTTCGGGGCAAGTGGTGGTGGCTGAGGGGCCTGAACTAGAATACGCTGAGCACGATGAACGACCGGCTCTGACCTGGATGCTGCGAGCGGGGCTGGTGGTGGTCGCGCGGCCACAGCCGGGAAGAAAGCGGGTTCTGGAACTGCTGCAGGAGCTACCTCTTGATAAACCTGAGCGACAGCAGCGGGCGCGCTGTCAGGTCGGATCGGAGCCTGGTCAACCGGTGTCGTCGGTGCAGGAGCAGAGCGGCTAAGGTCCATATGCAGCTGCAACTGAGGTAGCACAATAGGCTCCGTGTTACTTGCAGTGAGGCTGGTTGTGCCAATGATGGTAATGGGCCGCTGCCGACGTATCGGCCCAGATACAATCCTCTCGACCTCAGGCGCGGGCTGTGATTCTGCAAGAACCCGCTGTGGACCGGCACGACGGGGGGCCGGTGCATCGACGAGTGCAGCAGCAGTTGAAGCTCCTGCCTGCGCTGCGTTGGCGGCGCGGATGGCATCAAGAACAGCTTGCGGACGTGCGCCACCAGCGTGCGCCGAAATCGTTCGTGTGCGTTGTGGGCCGCCAGGGGTCGGCTCAGAGCGTGCTGGATAAAAGTTGGTCGAAGTCGAGGCAGAAAATGGGTCCTGCGACACTTCCACTCGCATGGCTCCACGCGAGCGCTGTGTTTTGAGCGTGCGGTCTTGATTCGACATTCCTGCAATGGGTGGATTTGCCTGGGGACCTGAACGGGATTGTTGAAGAGACTTCTGAGGCGCAGGAGTAGGTGGAACGGCGAGCTTGAAGGGAATTGGGTTGGAGCTGGCCTTGATGGCGAGGTATTTGCGAGTCGTAGGAGTCATTGGAGCGGTGAAGCTGTAGCCAACGTTAGTCAATAGTAAAAGGGGGCAAAAATACGACGCGTACGCGTCTACACGGTCCGGGAACAGCTGTTGGTATGCATCGAAAATCTGGCGCGAGGTCTGTCGGACTGCTGGGTTGGAGTCGCGACTGGTCGTTTTGATGATGTCCTCAATGTCTGCGACCTTGTGCGCAAACTCGTTGAACGCCAGGACATTCATAAGGTGGAAAATGGCAGATGTGGCGATAGCACGCAGGGTTGGGCTCTTGTCTTTGACCGCGTCTCGGAGCATCGGAATGACACCCGGAAGACGGGTCTCTTCGACGACACGGGTTACAGCAGCCTGAGCGCGCGCCACGAGAACTTTGGATGTCCGGGTGCATAGCTCGAGCAATGTGAGGAAGAAGAGTCGTAGCAGGGGCTCATACGCGCGGCCGAGCTGTGTTAATGTCGCGACCAGCTCGACCGCCTCGAACGACAGTCGCGAGCGTTCCGATTTCATCTACAGTATAGTTGAGCATGTGATCAGGTGTTTGAAATAGTAAGACTCGGGGTACGCACAGCGTTGATGATGGGACGCAGGAGAGGTTTGATCACCTGCACGACCTCGGCCTCGAATTGATATCCGCCGCCACGAAATAGTGCAGCAACGCGCTGAATTTCACGCTGGATCTTGTCCCAGTTCTGCTCAGTTTCATCTTGCTCGATCATCTCTGCAGCTGTCTTGACTTCGCGTATGAACGCAGCAGCCGAATCGCACTACGCGAGGAGTTAGAAACATTCGCGCAGCACATATAAAAGCAGATACGGACTGGTATTGAGTTTGGAATGGGTGGCGGAGGCATCGCGGCAGGTGGGCACCGTACGCGGTAAACGGTTCGAAGACAAGATCGGAGTTGCGGAAAACTCCGAGCACGTGTCTCGCCTTGAGCCGACTCTCAACTTCATCTCATCGCACCACGCAGATCAGTTGAGAACGGAAGATGATGATTTTATCTGAGGCGCTCAACAATTGACAGTTGATTTGAAAAAGTGTTACATTGGCAGAAAACAGTACGAGCGATCTTGCAATGGATTACCACATGTGCGTTGAAAGATAAGAACTGGTATATGCAACACATCATCAAGTTCCCCTAGAGAGGAGTACCGCGACCTTTCACAGCACCAAGGTTAGTCTTGCGGTCACCAACTGTGATGTACTCGCTGCGGGCCAGTTCCCTGCCAGCGACGTCGAGAGCAATAGCCTGCAACTGCTGAGTCGACCCCGGATCAAGCTGAACATTTGTCTCAAAGCCTGTGCGGTCCACAATCTGTGTCGAGTCGCCCTGAACGATCTTCCACTGCGCGACCTCAGTCGCCCCATTCCACGAGACGAATAGCCTTCCGCTCTTGACTGCAACATCCGGGGCAGTCACAGGGTAGCCCGCCCACGGCGCCTTGTACGCGCGATACGTTACGCTCGCGTCGGATGTCGCCCAGTGCACAATCTTGAGCGGCTTACCGCTCGCATCAAACTCGGCAATGATGGGCTGGTTGCCGAACGACACGAGCGCGTTACCGGTGGCGTCTTCTGGACGCGGGATATCGTCATCTGCGAACACCTGCATATTACCCTGCGAAGTCGCACTGATCGACTCGAGATTGGCAACCGTGAAGTTGGAGACCGCAGTGGCGCTCATGGCGCTGAGATCGAGCCCGATGATGAGGCCATTGCTGGTCTGCTGCAGCTGACTCGTTGCTGAAGCCATGGCGTTGTTGAAGAGAGATACCCGGCGCTTCGTAGCCGCTGCCAGCTCGCCAGAGGACTTACCGGCTTCAAGGTTCCACTTGATGTCATGCTGCCAGCCGAACCCGGTGCCGGAGCCGGTGAAGTTGCTCTTCTTGCCACCGAGTTGCCAGAGAATCTTGCCTGTCTGACCGGAGATGTAGTACGCGGCATGCATATGGCGGCACGACATAAGGTAGTTACCGAGCGCGTCCTTGTATACGGCGTTGACGTGCGCAAAGTCCCAAGCGGTGGCCGGTAGGAGCGGGGTTATGCTGATTGGAAGGAACGACTGCGACTATGAGCATCACAAGAGTGGAATAGAAGTCACACACGAAACTCACGTCCTCAAGTTTGACCCCAGCGTCATATAGGCAAAACTTGAAGTGTTGGACACCCTGAGGGATTGACTGCTCGACAAAGCACGCGTCAAAGATGTAACCAAGTTTGCTACCGCCTTCGATCGCGCTCGAATCAGCCTTCTTGGAGATGTAGATCGTGCTGAGAAGCGTTCCGTCACGAGTCACGCGGCTCTGCACCCGCCAGTTAGTGTCGTTCTTTCTACTACTTCGCTGACAGCTCCGTACCTCATGGAAGTCGTTCTTGGTGTCGCCATTAACGGTCATTTTGGCGAATTGAGTGTAGTTGTTGTGACGCATGTACACGTCGCCTACGCCGTGCCCCGTCGGCGATGGTGTGGGTCCTGCCCAGTAAGCCATGATCGTCTGACCGTCAAGGACGTGTGGCCGGAAGTTGAAGCCGTTCTCCACCGCCTCCCAGTATACGAGGTCGCCGTCCTGGGCGTATATGCCCAGACTCTGTGTACCGCGGTCGGCAAGGAAGTAGTAGCCGCTGCCGAGCGATGCGTTGGGGACCTCATAAGTCACGTTCCAGGCGATGGGAGTGATATCGGGTCGGCTCTCGTACGCAGAGGCGATGCTGATCGCCAGAAATACAGAGGCGGCGGAGAGAACAAGCATTGTGATGCTGAATACGAAAGAGGTTCAGAGTTTGTGTAAGAACGAGAACGATTGTTGGTTGAGCGACTTGGATTCAGCCTGCCACTGACCTGTTATATAGACTCCCAAAGATATACTTAATAATCGCAGCACATCCTTGAGATTGAACAGTTTGTCGATCAATGCACTTTGGGACGAATGCTGGCTCGACGTCTCCGGCCGCCCGTTCGTGGATCACGCGGCGGCCGCCAGCGGCCGCCGCTCCAGCACATAAACATTGCGGGCAGCCGTACAGCTGACAAGGCCATTGGAAGCTGAGATCCAATGGCATATGTTGGAGCGTTTCACAGCCGTTGCCGGCGTGGAGCATTGGCGGTGTATTAGCAGCACCAATGGTCAGATGGAGAGGCGGCAACCAGGTAATAGGTCTGACGCAAAATACAAGCTAGGCGCTTATCAGAGCTCTTTGCTGAGTACGCTACGCGTAAGAGGGCACGGGGGTTGGGAGGTACATGGTCCGTGAACGCTGAGGATAAGTTGCACTTTGCCTTGGAACTCCGCGCTCTCGGTTGAGTTCATCCACATTACAACTTGCAACCAACTATTAAATACATTTCCTAGATATTAGAGTGTACTGCATCTATTTGCGGAGAGCTGAAGACTGTTAATCGGTTTACGCCCAAAAAGTCGGACGGTATTCAACCGCAAATTATAGCACGCCAAAGTTCAGTTGGCTTCAAATTGAGGTGGACGGGAGGTACCTCGGAGTGTCCGATAACGCACTGGGTCTTAGACAGAGACAGGTGGTTTCATTTAGACCAAGCGTGCACTCGAAGCCATCACACCAGCCTAAACTTACCGAAATATCCAAGTTCGAGCACCTCTGCAGCTGTGAGCCTTGTCTTGTGGTCAAATCTAAGGAGTCCATCGATCACTTCAAGCGCACTGGCACTACAGAAATGTGCATTCTCCGGTGCCGTGAAGTCAGTCCACGATTTGCCCGGGTAGCTTCGAGGCATTAGCGCGACTCGCAATTGAAATATGAGTTCTTACTCGATCAGAGGTTCCACGGAGACTTCTTCAAAGTCAATTTCATACTTTCTGAGGTAAGACCGCAGGTTGTCCGTCCCGAGAACTTTTGCAATGTGCATGAGATGGTCGTGGCTATCGTGACCGTGGAAGAGTGGCTCTCTTCTGAATATCTGAGCAAAGCGTTATTTCCACCACTTGTTCTGCGGAACTAACCAAACGAGCTCGTCCGCACGCACAAGGGAGCCAAGGATGCAGCCGGCGGACCACATGTCCAATGAATAGTCATACCGCTGGAATCCAACCAGCAATTCTGGCGCCTTGTAGAATGGACTTGATACTCGTGTGCTGTGCTCTTGTCCGGGCCGGCTAGCCACAGCCATGTCCCAGTCAATCAAACGCAGCTTCCTCGTCGAGGTTAGCAAGGATGGACTCGGAGTGTCGAACTGCGCAAGATATTACTCACCATTCGTTGCGAATGATCAATCATCAGGTTGTGAGGTTTCACGTCCCTATGTATCCATCCGCGATCGTGTATCCATCGCAAAGTCGTGAACAGCTCGAACATGTAGTAACGGATGTCGAAGTCGGTGAGTCGTGGGAACAGCAGACGAAAGTCGACATAGTCGATCAGCTCGACGACAAGAGCACAGTCGCCAGAGACTGGGTCACGGACGGCGTCAATAAATTCAATGATGTTGGGACCGCCAGTGAGATGCTGAAGGTGACCATGCAAGTCAGTGGCAGGGAAACATGCTAAAGCCATCGCTCATCTCGGCTCTATGCTCACCTTTAGCGCCCGAACTTCCCTTACAAGTTTGTGTCTGTGAGACGGTTTGAATGCTTTGAGAGCAACTCGTCTGTCAGTGCGGCGATCAGTTCCCTCGAAGACCTGAGCGCCATCTCATGTCAGTTCGCCTCATCATCCTCGCAAGTGGGACACTGACTTCGCTGAATCTCCCGCGCGCTATTGTCTGGACAATGAAATATGTATCGTGATCACCCCACTGGATGTTTGGTTCGTCTAGACGAGGGTGTGCGGGTCAGCCACTGGTTAGCGAGCAAGCCGAGCCAAGGTCCACGAGCACCATCGGCAGGCGATTCGGCGACGCCAGTATCCACATCATCGGCATCGCTGATAACGCTTGCTTGCATAGATTGTATACTGTCTTGCCGGTTATCTCGCAGAAATGAGTGGGGGAAACAATGAGATGGGGAATGTAGGAGGGAGAGCTACAACCGGCATCGCAGCCGACAACGTCAACGGCCTCGCCGGGGTGAGTCAGCTGTCACGCTTGCAATGCGGCGAGGGTCCATGAGCGGGGCACGGCACAGCTCGCAGCCGGCGCAATATTAATGTTCGCTAGTGTAGGCCCAGCTGGAAGGCTCGAGCCCATGAGCTTGCAATAAAGAATGGAGGTGAGCCGAAGGTAGCATACAGAGATGATAATCTAACCTAATACAAAGCAAGATCTACGAGTCTGTGTGCGAAGTAGGAGTACAAGGAAGTCTCAGTCAAGCTCGGAATAGTTGGGTACGAGCTCGCTAGCGTCCAGGTTGCGTACTGGATCTAAGGCCTTCGTTAGTATTTGTCTGGCACAGTGTACCGCAACGCACCGAAGAACCGGTGAGCCAACGCCTCAGTCGCCGTTAGCCGTTCCACATGGTCGTACTTGAGAAGGCCGTCCAAGAAGCTGATCGCCTCGTTGGAAATAAACCGCGAGTTCTCCGCTGTGACGAACTTTGTCCATGGCTTGCGCTCGTATCGGCCAAGTATGTCGTCGAAAACCGGGTCGAGCTCGACGTCGTACTTGTGGATGAACGCAAATAGATCTTCGGTTCCGAGTACCTTGGCGATCCGAACTAGTTGGTCGTAGTTGTCTCGGCCATGGAAGAAGGGTTCCTTTCGGAAGATCTGAAATTGGGTCAGCCGCAAGTAACGCAGCAAGAGGCGGTTGCTCACGATGGAAGCCAGAACGCAGCCAGAGCACCACATGTCCAGCGAGTAGTCATAAAACTCGAATCCCACAAGCAGCTCCGGACCTTTGAAGCATCGGCTCGACACCCGGACATTGTACGCCTCACCAGGGTGATAGAACTCTGCCAAGCCCCAGTCGATGAGCCGCAGCTGGCGTCGGCCATGATCGATCATCATGTTATGTGGCTTGACATCGCGGTGCATTATACCTCGCGAGTGTGCAAACTCGAGAGCCTTGAACAGCTGAAACATGTAGAAGCGGACGTCGCGATCGGTCAGGCGCGGATACAGCACGCGGAAGTCGACGTTGTCGACGAATTCGGTGATGAAAGCGCTCGTCTTGGACGCGGGTTCGCGGACGACGTCGAGCAACTGGATAATGTTCGGTCCGCCTTGGAGACACTGAAGTGCAATTAGCGTAACTGGCGAGCTTTGAGTTGGACTACGGCCACGGACCTGCAAAATTTTGAGCTCGCGCTTGATTTTGCGTCGCTTCACAGGCTTCAAGACTTTGATGACGATCTGTGAGTCGGTACGAATGTCGACTCCCTCAAAGACCTAAGCGCTGCGACTTAGTGCCGCATCTACATGGTGAAAGGCAATAACCGGCGCACCTCGCTATACTTGCCGCGTCCGAGCTTGCTGAGAATCTCATATGGGTCCTGATCATTCCACGCGATCTGTACATTGTCTGCAACGCAAGCGCCGGCGAGCAAGCGAGTCAGCATCACGCATCACTGCTTCCGCATGCTTGCAGCAATGCACCGTAATCGGACCACTCCGGTCCCATCCTCTCGCATGCATTGGCATGGACGCGCGAGATGAACACAGTGCTGCGCCGACCGGACATGGAGGACAAGAGGGAGAGGAACAGCGGCCGGCACGACGCGGCACAGCGCGCAAGACTCCTTCGGCCTGTGGTGGACGGAGGCTATTGTGGGCGGCGGGCGACGTGGGAAGGCCGTCGCAGTCATTGGTGACGGCCATCATTCAAACAGGCGCATGCTGCATGGTCCACTGACAAGGACGCGAGCCGGAGCCATCACAGCCAATGCTGGAACTGCTTCCATCGATGCTCCCGACAGCGGCAGCGGCACCTGCTGGCAGTCAACCTCATCGATGAGATTGCCGTCGCTCACGCCATCAATGAGCTCGTGTTTCTGTGATCGCCGGTTTGAAACAGCTCGACTTCAGCGCAGGGTCAGAGGGCGATCGTTAACCAGTATTTCGGGCTGAGAAGCGTCGGCGAGATAACACGGCCAACGCTGATGGGAAAGAGCTCTCATGGCTCTACCAACATTATTGTCGACGGTTACGATGAGATGTAGTGGCAGCTGGCCAAGCTCGGCGCTGGCGCTTAGCGGACTTGACACGCCCCTCTGCCTCCTGCTTACATCTGCGCCGCAGTCTTACCAGCTTGTTGCATAGTGTTGCACAGTTGATCTTGCACAGTCCGCTTCCTGTCAACACTTGAGAAACTTGTAGTGCATTTGTTCTGGTTGTCAACACTTCTGCCCGTGCACCATGGATACTCTTGGTCGCGCTATCACATGGACTTTGTACAATGCCCACCGTGCGACATATCCTCTGCGATATGCCTCAAATGCCTCTAGCTGTGTGGCCTGCTACACGTGGGATCATCTCTGGGTATTCGATGCTCGCACACGACAACGCCTGTTCCACACCAGCCGTGTCTCGCACAACGACAACGTATCTTTCTGTCGCTTACCAGAGGACGTTTTGGTTCTAATCTTTGATTTCGTAAAATCATCTGGTCGCTTTGGAGAGGGAGTGGTTGACTCCGTTCAGCGTCTACGTGGCACATCCATCGGCCTTCAAGACGTACAGCCTGAGGTACCTCCGTACATTGGCGACCTGTACGCCTGTGTGCTGGTCTGCCGCACCTGGTCTGAACCGGCGGCGCGAGCTCTCTGGCGACATGTGTCACTACGCACTTCAGGGGACTGCGTGGCGTTCGCCACATCCACGTCAGCCCATGTGTTTGCAAGCGCAATCCGCCGTCTGGACCTTCAGTACGTCGCGAAACAGTCACCGATCCGCGGCACGGCTCGACTCCAACGGATGGTCTACAACTTGTTTCGACCTGCCCCTTCCGTGCCGGATCATGTAGAATTGTTGTGCCGTTGCTATAACCTGAGCACCGTCGTGCTCACGGTGCGGAGGGTTGAAAGGGAGATCCGGGATATTCAAAGCCTAGCGATGCTGAAGAAATTGAGCGAGCTGCGCATCATTGGCTACGTACAGTACGTGCCATTTGATAGCTTTTATTGCTTTAAAGAGCCTGGACACTTCGTCTCGCTCGTGTCGCTGCATCTGCAGAACATCAGGGGCTACGAACCAGACACTACACACGAGATTACACTGCACGGCTTAGGCCAACTCTCACTTGAGGCGAGTATAGTGTCACCTTCATGGCTTCATGTCATGCTCCAATCGGCAAGGCAACTCCGGGTCGTCGAATTGCGTGATATTGTTATCTGCAGGGGTAGCTCTAAAGTCTTGGAGACCGTCTTGGATGGCGCACCATATACTCAACTGGAGCGACTCGTCACAATCGGTCTGTCAATCGAACTTCTGCCGTATCGAAATCATACCCTCGGTGAACTCGGAGATATGCAGAACTGGAACGTGTTGACGAGCCTCACGATACAAGGCCGGTTGTTGTCGACTCTTCTTGAACCACCGCCCCGGTTGAAACATCTCTCCCTGGTGTATCAGATCCGTTACTACGGGAAACTACGCAGCAGGGAAAGCATTTTCAAAAGGATCTCAAAAATCAAACGCACTCTTGAACGGATTCGAGTCGGCGCGCCAGGCCTGAAGGTCGTCGATCTGTGGCATCCAGTCACTGTTGGAACGGAGTGGCAGGCCTGGTTACTAGCGGCGTTTCTGCTACACGGGACCTGTTCGCGACTCGGGATTGAACTAAACATAAATCTTGTGTAAGTTTCGGAGGGATGCGGGAAACTTGAGCTGATGTTGTGAGCAGATTCAGGCTGGAAGGTGAACGGAGAATATCGCCCCGACTCGCGCAGGGCAGGCCGAGATTCGTCTATCGCTGAGAGGAGCATTTAGTAGCGTGTAATTTAACAACTGTTATTCATTTAGAATGGCGCTCTGTATGCTGTCAAACGCTCGATACCTTTCACTAGCACGCGGCTGCCACTAGCAGTGACACGGCGGGTAAGGAGATGTTCGACATGCTGATGCCCAACGACGCGTTCAGTTGTTTATCCAACGACTCGCTCGACAGCTCGTTCGACAGACAAGCAATACAGATGCGAATTCATTCAGACAACGTTACATTATTCTATAATTCGCTGAACC
>Ga0247815_10002171_pt1 | contig 14607 bp, 16 predicted proteins | sample UWRJL194509B1_FD_181014 | JGI IMG/M metagenome (GOLD analysis project Ga0247815, IMG submission 181014) | Plant litter microbial communities from Arlington Agricultural Research Station in Wisconsin, United States - UWRJ-L194-509B-1 | ecosystem: Environmental > Terrestrial > Plant litter >... | reverse complement strand
TTTCCTTCACCTGAACCTCAGATAAAACGGGATTTAAAATGAAAACAGTTTCATAATGATTCATAAATACAATATTTATTTGTTAAAATTGGGTGCAAAAGTAACCATTTAATTTAAATATACAACACCTTTTTCCATTTATTCGTTATAATGTAAAAAATCAGGGCTCATCTTAGGTTTTTTTTCAAAAATATAATACATTTACTATTGCTATCCTGAATTTATTATAAATTTGAATGTTATGAAACTAAACTGTGTTGTTGTAGATGATAGTTCGATACAAAGGACAATTATTGCGAAATTAGTTAACAATCACCCAGGTTTGCACTTAGTCGGGGACTTTTCTAATGCAATAGAGGCAAAAAGTTGTATCTCATTAAACAATATCGATTTAATATTTCTCGATATAGAAATGCCTGTTATTAACGGTTTTGATTTCCTTGACGGATTAAAATCGAAACCCCAAATTATATTTATTACTTCAAAAGCAGAATATGCATTAAAAGCTTTTGATTATGATGCTACTGATTACCTTCAAAAACCTATAGCAGTCGATCGTTTTAATGCTTCTGTAAAAAGGGCAATCGACATGCATCTGCTTAAAAAAGAAGTTAAGGAAGAAGAAGGCGAACATATTTTTATCAAAAGTAACCTTAAAAAACTTAAAATTTTCACCGCAAAAATCAAATGGATTGAAGCTTTTGGAGATTATGTAAGGGTAGTTACTGAAGACGACAGCAATCTGGTGCTTTCTACAATGAAATCTTTCGAAAATGATTTATCAAAAGACAAATTCATTCGTGTACACAAGTCTTACATTATTAATATTGACAAGGTAGAACGCTTCAACAGCAAATTTGCTGAAATTGGAATTACTAAAATTCCGCTGAGCCGCAACAAAAAAGAAGATTTAGTAAAAGCATTATCTACGTCGTCTTAGTTTAATAAAAATCGACGTTAGCAATAACCTTAATAGCTCTGTATTGAGCAACAGCCTCGAAACTATTCAACATTTTCTGAATAGTTTTTTTTGTGTTTCCTAAATGCAGATTTTGCGGAATCTTAATCAGTATAGTTCGAATATACTCATTTCTAATTCTGCTTATAGCTGGTTCCTCAGGTCCTAAAACCGGCATATTCAAGTTCTGGCTCAAAACCTGGTACAGCCACATCGAGCCTTCTTTTAATTTATCAAAATCACGATGTTTCAATGTAAGCTTTATAATTCTGAAGTAAGGCGGATATTTATAAATTTGGCGGTCGTACAATTGTTCCTTATACATACCTATATAATGATGCATCGTAACCTGCTGAATTGTATTATGATTGGGATTATAAGTCTGGATCACCACTTTTCCTTGTTTTTCTGATCTTCCCGCTCTTCCAGCAACTTGTGTCATCATCTGAAAACTACGTTCAAAAGCCCTAAAATCAGGATGATGCAGCATATTATCAGCATTCATAATTCCTACCAGACTTACGTTATCAAAATCCAGACCTTTTGCAAGCATTTGTGTCCCGACCAAAATATCTATTTCTCTATTTTTAAAGGAATCAATGATTTTTTCAAAGCCAAATTTCCCACGAGTTGTATCCTGATCCATGCGCCACGTTTTAGCTTTCGGAAAAAGGCTTACTAATTCCTGCTCGATTTGCTCTGTCCCAAAACCTTTCGTAGTCAAATCAATACTTGAACAGCTGTGGCAATGTGTTGGTTTCGCAATAGAATAACCGCAATAATGGCAGCGCAGCTGGTTTTTGTGTTTATGAAAAGTCAAACTTACATCGCACTGCTGGCAATGCGGTACGTGGCCACAAGTTAAACATTCTATTATAGGAGAATAACCTCTCCTGTTTTGAAACAAAATCACCTGCTCCCCTAAAGACAAAGCTTCGGCAATTTCTTCTATTAAAAGGTCACTAAAATGGCCGGTCATTCTTTTTCGAAAATGTTTGTCTTTTAAATCAACCAAAACAATTTCAGGCATCCGAACATTATTATAACGTTCTGTAATAGTTACTAAACCAAATTTTTCAGTTTGTGTATTAAAATAAGTTTCGATACTTGGAGTTGCAGATCCCAACAGTACTTTTGCTTTATGCAGATTCGCTAAAACGATTGCCGCATCTCTCGCATGATAGCGCGGAGCCGGATCAGTCTGCTTAAAAGTTTGTTCGTGCTCTTCATCAACAATTAGTAATCCCAAATCATTAAAAGGCAAAAATAAAGCAGACCTTGCCCCTATTACAATTTGGGCTTTATCTGAGTTCTCAAGTGTTTGCTTCCAAACTTCCACTCTTTCGTTATTGCTGTATTTAGAATGAAAAACTGCCACTTTGTCTCCAAAATGAAGTCGGAGTCTTGACACTAACTGAGTGGTCAGTGCGATTTCCGGAAGCAGATATAAAACCTGTTTTCCTGTATGTAAATATTCTTCAATTAGTTTGATGTAGATTTCCGTTTTTCCACTTGATGTAACCCCATGAAGTAAACACACTTCTTTTTCTGTTAAACTTTGTTTTATGGCTGTAAAAGCAGTTTCCTGAGCTTCACTCAATTGTAATTGCTTTTCAGAAGCTGTTCCGTTATACGAAACACGATCTTGCTGTAAAAGATATTCTTCAAAAATTTCTTTATCAATTAAAGCTTTTACTACAGACGAAGCGGCATTAGAAACCTCAACAAGTTTTTTTACCGTAATTGGTTTCTTTTCTGAAGCACTTAACTGAAAATACGCCAAAACAATTTCTTTTTGTTTACTGGCATTTTTCAAGACGTCAAGTAATTCGTTTAATCCCTGATCTGACTCGTATTTATGGTGTAATTTTACGTACCGAACCAATTTTGGCTTGTAGTTTTCTTTAATTTCTTCTTCTAAAACAATGATGTTTTTTGCCATCATTTTTTGAAGAATAGGCAAAATACTTTTCTTATTTAAAATTGAAGCAATTTCCTGAACCTTAAGTGAACTTTGATGCTGTAACGCTTCATAAATCAAAAACTCATCATCAGAAAGTTCAGAATCGTTTACAACAACTTCTGGTTTGCAAGAAATTATGGTTTCACTTTCGAGCAATAATCCGGTTGGAAAAGCGCCTCGATAGACATCGCCAATACCGCACATATAGTAGTCTGCGATCCAAAGCCAGTGTTTGATCTGAGTTTCGGTAGCAATTGGTTTATCATCTAATATCTGATGAATTTCTTTGGCTTCATACAAACTTGGCTCGTTCTGATGCATATCAATAACCAAAGCAGTATAAATTTTACTTTTGCCAAAAGGTACCGCGACGCGCATTCCTTTTTTAATAAAATGAAATTCAGCCTCAGAAATACGGTAAGTGAACGTTTTAGCTAAGGAAAGCGGTAAAATAACTTCGACAAAAAACATGTAAATATTTTAGGAGATTTTGAATAATTTACAATTATTCAGCAAGCATTTTTTCAACTTCATTTTTGAGAATTGGAAGTTGTTTTATAACAATTCCCCCAGATCACATCGTTCAAACAGCCAGGTTTTAATATTATCATCCATAAATTAATTGCTTCTGTTTATTGATGTTTTCCTTGAAATAAGGATTTTTTATAGCTTTTTCTTCCAACAAATCTATTGGACGTTTTAAAATTTTTTCTAATGAAAATTTAAGATCAAAATAATTATCCGCATAATCTAAAACATCAATGGGCTGAAAATCAACAACTAGATCAATATCGCTTCTATCATTAAAATCTTCTCTAATAACTGACCCAAAAGCATACAACGCTTTTACCTTGTACGTATTACAAAGCTTAGAAATATCCGATATATGATTTTGTAAAAAGGTCATTTTCTTTTTAAATTAATTTCAAATATAGGCAAAATTAAGCTTTTCAGTAAAAAATAATTAAAACAAAATCCAGTAAAGAATCACTTTTTTAATGATTCACCAGAAATTTTCGCAGCATTATATTTCTGAACCAACTCAAAAGTATGCTTTAAAGAGGACAGATCTGTCCAATTATCATGACCTGTAATAATGTACTTAGGATTCTTAAATTTTGCCTGTACTTTTTTAATAGACTTTTCCCATTCTTTTACATCGGCGTCTCCCAAATAGCCTAAGTCTTCCGCATCTGCACTTTTAATAAAACAGCCTCCATAAAGTACTTTTTCTTTGTTAAACCAAACCACAATATTATCTGGTGCATGACCTTTTCCCGGATAATAAACTTCAAAAGAATATTGGCCTGCTTTAAATATTGAATCATTCGGAATTAAAAATTCGGCTCTTTTTTCGTTATTCTTTTTAAGGATTTCATCTGTCAATTTTATAGTATACGTTTTGATTCCTTTTTGGCTATAAAACTCCAAACCGCCAGAACGGTCTTCATGAGAATGTGTTGCAAAATACATCAAAACATCCTTATGATGCCTGGCCTTTATACTGTCTAATAAAGGCTGAAACTGTGTTTTATCCCAAGGTGCATCAAACAAAACAACGCCTTTGTCTGTGACAAGATACATGGCATTGGCAGCAATCAAAGTTCCTTTATAATCATGAAACGTTTTATAAACATAAAAGTCACCCGTAAGATGACTTATTTGTAACGGACTATTTTTATTCTGTCCAAAAACATTTGGCAACAGCAATAAAAATAAAATTATTGATGCTAATTTTCGCATGTTGATTTATGAAATTAATTTTTCACACGTGTCCAATACTGCGTTCTTCCCATAATCGCAATTCCAATATAACCGCGAAGTTTCAATTTATCGGCAGCATCTAAAGTAATATAACATTTGTATTTTTTACCGTTCGTAGGGTCTAAAATTGTTCCTCCGTTATATTCTGCACCATCTTTTTTAAGTCCGTTGATGATAACCATTCCCAGAATAGGCTTGTTTTTTTCTGCTCCGTCACAACTAGAACACACATCTTTTTTATGATCGGCACGAAGGATTTCTACCACCTTTCCGTATATTTTTCCTGATTTTTCGTAAACCTCTACTACAGATTTAGCCTCTCCCGTTTCATCATCAATTGTTTTCCATTTTCCTATAACGCTCTGACCTTGAATTGTGCTCACTGTCAAAAAGAAAACACCAATTGCTAACATCCAATTTTTCATACTATTTATTTTTTTTTTGTTTTAATTTTCTGATCGAAGCATTCAATTCGAAGCCCAAAAGCAGAATCATACAGTTTATCCAAATATAAAACATTAGAATTAATAATGTCCCAATAGAACCATAAAGTTCGTTATATTTTGAGAATTTTATAACCCAAATCCCAAAAAAGAACGAAGATATAACAATTAGTATGGTTGTAAAAACAGATCCGATGCTAATAAACGGCACTTTATTATACTGTTTTGTACCATAACGCAATAATATGGAAGATGTTACCAAAATCATTGTTATAACAAACAAATACCGGCCTAAAATAATCAGCGGAATACGGTCGCTAAGGACATCCTGAATAATTGTTTTTTGAATAAAGACCTCAAAAACAACAATTGTAGCAACTGTTACAAACAATATAATGGTCATAACCAGCGAGATTGCCAATGCGACTAAATATTGACTGAAGAACCCGCGTTTATCAAAAACATGTTTAGACGATTCAAAACCGCTTAAAATTCCGTTAATACCATTTGCCATCAAAAAAATAGAAAGTAAAAAACCCGATGACAACAATCCCGAGTGGCTGTTATTTAAAATATCGCTGATAATTTTATTAATCGCATCGTAGGTATTTGGAGGAACTCCCTGCTGTACAAATAGAAGAAAATCGTCCTGAAAATTATCAATAGGAATAAACGGAATTAAGTTTAAAATAAATAATGCAAAGGGAAACAATGCCATAAAAAAGCTGAATGAAACCGCGCTTGCGTGATATGAAAAAGCGCCTTCAAGAATTCCGAGGGTATACATTTCGAGCAAATCGTATAAAGAAAAACCTTCTAACCAAGGCAATTTTATTTGCTTAAAAAAATAAGCTACAGAACGTAATACCGGAATTCTTTCAATCCGATCTTCTATCTCTTGGGACATATTTTTTATTTTAGATTTTAGAGTTCAGATTATTCCAAAAAGCCAAACTCATCACTTACAATTCAAAATTCGTAATTATTTAAAACGCCTTCAAACTCAAATCCATGTTATAAATGGAGTGCGTTAATGCTCCTGATGAAATATAATTTACGCCGCATAAACCATATTCCCGAATTGTTTTTTCATTGATATTTCCCGAAGATTCTGTCTGGCATTTTGTTCCAATTAATTGTACTGCCTTCTTGGTATCTTCATAATTAAAGTTGTCGATCAAAATTCTGTGAACGCCTTCGCTTAATAGAATCTCACGAATTTCATCCAGATTTCTGGCTTCAACAATAATTTTCAAATCGAGGTTATTGGCTTTCAAATACTCTTTTGTTTTTTTTATGGCAAGTGTAATGCCGCCCGCAAAATCGATATGATTGTCTTTTAACATGACCATGTCATACAATGCAAAACGATGATTTTCGCCGCCACCCAATTTCACTGCCCATTTTTCGGCCGCTCTAAAGTTTGGCGTAGTTTTACGGGTATCTAATATTTTAGCGCCTGTACCTTCTAAAAGTTGTACATATTGATTGGTTTTTGTGGCAATTGCAGACATACGCTGCATCGTATTCAACACTACTCTTTCTGCCTTCAAAATAGATTGTGAACTTCCGGAAACTTCAAAAACAACTTCTCCATATTCTACATTTGTTCCGTCTTCGATATACGTTTTCACTTTTAGTTTTGGATCCACATATTCAAAAATCATTTTTGCAAGTGCAACACCCGCAATAATGCCCTGATCTTTTACCAATAATTTAGCTTGTCCGTGTGCTGATTCAGGAATACACGCCAGCGAACTATAATCGCCTGTGCCCACATCCTCGCGAATTGCATTGCTTATTAATAGTTGTAATTCGGTTTGAAATTGTACTTCACTAATCATTTTTCTTAAATTTTATAAGATGCTAAAGTAGGATTTATTTTGGGGATTTGAAAGTTTCAATGCCATGAAAAGTTATATGTAACATTAAATATCTCTTTTTTAACCAGTAAGATATCAAGAAAAATTAAGTCTGAATTCTTATTGAAACTTACTCTCTTAATGATCGAAAAATTAAAGAACATTAAATATCTTTGAGGTTCATTCAAACACAATTATGGGATTAATTAAAGATATCTATTCGGTTGCTTTTTACGAAAAATTTGGTGTGGCTGCTGCCGAAGTGTATCCGGCATTCGATAAACAAAAATTTATCGAGAAGATTTACGAAGGTGATTTTGCCCAAAAAGAATGGAAAGAACGTATGAAACATACCACGGTTGTTTTGCACCAGTTTATACCTGAAAATTTCTCAGAAGCCGTTCTCATAATTGATAAAATAATAGAAAATTTAAAGAAAAATAAATTTACAGAAGGAAATCTGGCCTTTATCTTTTTTGCCGATTATATCGGAATGTACGGTTTAGACGATTTTAAAACTTCGGCGAAAGCCTTTGTTTCTATCACACAATTTATAAGTTGTGAATTTGCGGTGCGTCCTTTCATTTTAAAATATAAGGAACAAATGATTGACGAAATGGTAAAATGGTCTTTGCATGAAAATCATCACGTGCGAAGATTGTCCAGCGAAGGTTCCCGACCGAGATTACCCTGGGCAATGGCGATTCCGTTTCTTAAAAAAGATCCAGTTTCAATTTTACAAATTTTAGAGAATTTAAAAAACGATTCTTCAGAATATGTGCGAAGAAGCGTTGCCAATAACTTGAACGATATTGCAAAAGACAACCCGCAGATGGTGCTTGAAATCGCATCAAATTGGAAGGGAAAAAGTAAAGAAACTGACGCAATCATCAAGCACGGATGCCGAACTCTACTAAAACAAGGTCATCCGGAAATTTTAAGTCATTATGGTTTGGAAAGCACCAATATCGAACTTTCTAATTTTGAAATTAAAACACCTGTTGTAAAAATTGGCGATTATCTGCAGTTTCAGTTTCACTTAAATAATAAAAACAGCGATGCCAAAACCATTCGTTTAGAATATGCCGTTCATTACAAAAAATCAAAAGGACATCTGGCTAAAAAAGTCTTTAAAATCAGTGAGAAGATTTATCAGCCGAATCAATTGACCAAAGTTGAGAGAAACCAATCTTTTAAAATCATTACAACCCGTGTTTTTCATACCGGAATGCATCAATTGTCCATTATCATTAATGGAACGGAAAGTAATGTTCTGGATTTTGAATTGATTGATTAAAAGCAGCACAAAATCATGAATTCTCATAGGAAAGCTTTAAATCTATGAATTTGAAAAAACATAGATTTTAACTACTTTTATAAATAATACCAAAAACAAGTTTCTTAATCTAAATTAAGTTACAGACACGCACGACTGCTGTAATTTTGTTTTCAAATCAAATATAACCATGTCAAATATCAGTTTAATAATCGAAGAACGTGCTGCCAATATTGGCAACTTTATGGTGGGGCGTTTATTGCCTTTCCGTGAAAAAAGAGCTGTCGGACCATTTGTGTTTATCGATCATATGGGACCAGCACATTTAAGTGATCATGAAAATATGGATGTGCCGCCACATCCGCATATTGGCCTTTCTACGCTTACCTTTTTGTTTGAAGGAAGCATCATGCACCGCGATAGTTTAGGAACGGAATTAGAAATAAAACCGGGCGCCGTAAACTGGATGACAGCCGGAAAAGGAATCGTTCATTCTGAAAGAACGCCGGAATATTTAAGACATTCAGACAAAATGCTGCACGGCTTGCAGATTTGGGTAGCATTGCCAAAAGAATTAGAACAAATGGAACCTAACTTTGCGCATGTCGAAGCAGATGATATTCCGAGTTGGGAAGAAAACGGCGTTTCATACAAATTAATTGCCGGAGAAGCTTTTGGAAAAAAATCTCCAGTTCCGGTTTACAGTCCGCTGTATTTTATTGAAATCAAAAGTACCGAAGCTAGAAAAATAAACATCGGAAGCCATTTATTCGGCGAAAGCGGCTTGTATATTTTAGAAGGAAGCATTAAAAGCGGCGAACATGTTTATGAGCCAAAACAAATCTTAATTACAAACGACAGTACGCTTTGTGAGTTTGAGTTAGCCGAAAATTCTACGGTTTATATCTTTGGAGGACAGCCATTTCCTGAAGAGCATTTTATCTTTTGGAATTTCGTATCTTCGGATAAAAACCTAATCGAAAAAGCCAAAACAGACTGGACAGCGCAAACTTTCCCAAAAGTTCCTGGTGAAACCGAATTTGTTCCTTTACCACAACCAAGAATCAAATAATTTATGGATACAATTTCAGCAAAAATAGACACACGAAAATATCGTACGGAAATAACCTCTAAAAGCGGCAATATTCTTATTTCAGATGAACCACAGGAAATAGGCGGCAAAAATTTAGGTTTTAGTCCGTTTGAACTTCTCGCTTCATCTCTGGCTTCCTGTACTTTGATAACGTTGCGAATGTATATTGAGCGCAAAGGCTGGGATGTTCCTGAACTGGCTATCTGGGTTGATTTTGAAAAAAATGAAGAACATGCCGTTTCTTTGTTTTCAACCAAAATCTTAATTACGGGAAATGTAGACGATGCCCAAAAACAGCGAATTTTGAAAATTGCCAACAGCTGCCCTGTTCATAAAACACTTGTAAATACAATTAAAATAGAAACTTCATTAGTATAAATAATCATGGAAATAAAACAAATTAACGATATAAAAAGAGGCTATTTTGAAGCCACAGAAGACGGAAAAGAAGCTGGTAAAATGACCTATACCTGGGCCGGAGATTCGAAATTTATAATTGACCACACGGAAGTTAACGAGGAATTCAACGGAAAAGGTGTTGGAAAAGAATTACTTATGGCCACAGTAGATTATGCGAGAAACAACAACCTGAAAATTATACCGCTTTGTCCTTTTGCCAAAAGTGTTTTTGATAAAAAAGAGGAAATTCGGGATGTACTTTTTTCGTAAGGTACTAAGGTCCTGAGCTGCTAAGGTTCTAAGATTTTTTAAACGAAAAGTTCGCAAAGTTTTTTAGACAAAGCTTTGCGAACTTTGCGTTTATATTAAGTTTTGTACATAGTAAAACATTGCGCTCTTTGCGGTAAAAATCAACGCAACGAAATTCAATTTTTAAATCTCCTCAAAAACTGTTACATTTGCATGTAATTTAATCTTAGAGTATGACAAGAATAATTACACTTTTCTGCATTTTTATAACACAAATCAGCTTTTCTCAAACGGCTGCAAGTTATTTAGAAAAAACCAGAAATAACGAAGCGCTCTTAACCGCTTTTTTTCAGCAAATGCCAAAAGGAGGCGATTTACATCATCATTTTTCAGGATCGATTTATGCAGAACCGCTTTTAGAAAGAGCCATTGCAGAAAACTTTTATTTGAATTTAGAAACTTTGGCGGTTTCTAAAACCAAACCTGAAAACGGAAACTGGGAAAGCTTTTCTTCTCTAAAAAATGACGGAAAATTACCTTTTTACGAACAGCAGATTATGCAGACTTGGTCGGTTAAAGATTATAACGGCTCTGTACCTTCTGATGATCAGTTTTTTGATTCTTTTATGAAATTCGAACCTACTATACAAGGTCATTTTGCAGAAGGAATGCTCGAATTAAAAAAACGTGCCATTGCAGAAAATGTTGCTTATATCGAAACGCAGCTTTCAATAATTCCGTGTGACATGAATGTTTCTGATTTGACTGATTTCAATACAAAATTGCGTCAGGCTGCTGCTCAAAAAGATGAAAAAGCCGTTCTGAAACTTTTAGATGAATTATATAAATCACTTCAGAAAAAAGATGCTAAAAAATATGCTGAAGATTTCAATACCAATTTCTTAGCAAAACTCCATAAAGATTTAAAGATTGACGATGAACGCTTTACCATGCGCTATCAAAATTTTGTCTTGCGTTTTATGGAACCGGTAGATCTATTCAAAAATCTGGTTATCGCTTTTATTTCTTCAAGCGAAAGTAAACTTACTGCCGGTGTAAACATAGTTTCTCCGGAACACGGTGAGAATTCTATGAAAGATTACTGGCTACATATGGTGATGTTTAAATACTGCCACTCTAAATTTCCTGATGTAAAATATACGCTGCACGCAGGCGAACTGGCCTTAGGTTTGGTACAGCCCGAAGATTTAACGTGGCATATTAACGACGCCATTTATATTGCTGGCGCTAACAGAATCGGCCACGGGGTAGATATTGCATACGAGGCAAATTCATATGATTTATTGAAATACATGTCAAAAAACAATATTCCTATTGAAATCAATTTAGTGAGTAATGAGTTCATTTTAAAAGTAAAAGAAAACAGACATCCGTTTACGCTTTACAAAGAATTTAATGTGCCAATTGTAATCAGCACAGACGATGCGGGGATTTTAAGAAGCAATATGACCGAACAATATGTTTTGTTAGCCAAAAGATATCAGGACGTTTCGTATGCAACTATAAAACAATACGTTTACAACAGTATTAATTACAGTTTTATTCAGGATGAAGCGGTTAAAAAGCAATTATTGAAAGATTTGGATGCAAGGTTTAAAACTTTTGAATCTAAATTTTCTAAAAACTAAGTGTCTTATCTTTGCGAAATTGCACGCAGATTTTAAACAGATTTAAGCAGATTAACGCAGATTTTTATGGTAAAATGTCAAAATAATATCTGCTTAAATCTGCGTGAAAAATACAATTCACGACTTAAAAATAAAAAAATCACATTATGATTCTAGAAGCTGTTTTTCTATATGTAAAATCCGATTTTGCAAATCAGTTTGAAAATGATTTTGCAAAAGCAAGTCAATACATTTCATCAATTGAGGGTTATTTAGGACATCGTTTGGAGAAATGTCTGGAAGTCGAAAACAAATATCTTTTATTGGTTGAGTGGAACACATTGGAAGATCATACAGTAGGTTTTAGAACTTCTGAAGCTTATCTGGAATGGAAGAAGATTTTACATCATTATTATGAACCGTTTCCCATTGTAGAACATTTTGAAACTGTTTTTGAAAATAAAAAATAGCCCACTGATTGAACAGATTAACGCAGATTATTTATTTTTAATTCGTACTCATTCGTGAATCCCGACTACTATCGGGAGTGGCAAAAAAACATTACACATGAACATCAAACTTATCGCCATTGGCAAAACGGACAATAAATCGTTGCAGACTTTAATCGACGATTATACTAAACGTTTGTCGTTTTACATCAAATTTGATTTGGAGATTATTACAGACATCAAAAACGTAAAAAACTTATCTGAAAGTCAGCAAAAGGAAAAAGAAGGCGAATTGATTCTGTCAAAACTAACGCCAACCGATCAATTGATTTTGTTGGATGAAAACGGAAAAAACTTCTCCAGCGTTGGTTTTTCAGAAGAACTACAAAAGAAAATGAATTCGGGAATCAAAACACTTGTTTTTGTAATTGGCGGACCTTACGGATTCTCTGATACGGTTTACAGCAAAGCGCAGGGAAAAATTTCGCTTTCGCTGATGACATTTTCACACCAAATGGTACGTTTATTTTTTATCGAACAATTGTATCGCGGGTTTACGATTTTAAGAAATGAACCTTATCATCATCAGTAGACTGTTGTTTTAGGTTTTCTTTGTTTGTTTCGCCAATTCGGCTTTCAGCCTCGGGTCAGGTTTTAAGTTGTTAGAAGATGAATTCCTCATTTGTTAAATTCAGTTCTGGAACACGAAATTTTAAAGTACTTATAAAAATTTTGTCTTGTATGTAAGCGTCATAACTTAAATTTTTATCGAAAGAAAACATATACTTATTAGGTTTATCACTAATCAAGCCATCTAAGTAATTCTGTAATTCTACTCTTTTAACTACCGTTTCGTTTACTAAAACAGAATCATCTTTTTTAAAATAAACTACAACTCCAAACTTTGGCTTCTCCATTTTATAATACACTTTCGTGAAAGGAAAAAAGGCTAAATTCTTGCCGATAGAATCTGCATAGGAATAATAGTTTTCGGCGTTTTCGTTTTTGTGTGCACTATCCGCTCGTTTTTTCTCCTGCAGTTTCATTACTTCGGGAATCACCAATTTTAATGGTAAACGTTTGTCGATATTGAATAGCCAATTGGTCGAAATGATGCTGTTTTTTCTGTTTACATCGGCGATAGTGTCTTTGCCTTCTATTTTAAAAAAGATGTAAATTGGCGAATGATCTTGTACGTCTTTTACAATTGTTACATTTGATTTTGGAAGTAAAACGTCTTCTTTTTTACCGCAGGAGAAAAGAAGAAAAGCGATAATTAGAGTAAAGTATTTCATATTCATTTTTATTTTAAAGTATGTCATTCCGAGGAACGAGGAATGACAAATATACAGTTTAAATAGTATTCAATTTGTTATACAAAGTCACACATTCCACTGCTTCTTTCACGTCATGAACACGCAATATTTTCGCTCCTTTTGTCAAAGCAATTGTATTTAGAAAAGTTGTCCCATTTAAGGCTTCTTGTGCCGTAGTATTAAAAGTTTTATAAATCATAGATTTTCTTGAAATCCCGACTAGAACTGGTAATTCTAATAAATTAAAAAGTTCCATTTTTTGCATCACTTCATAATTCTGATCAGTTGTTTTAGCGAAACCGAAACCGGGATCTAAGATTAAATCATTAATTCCGAAGCTTCTTGCTTTTTTAACTTTTTCAGAAAAATAGAATAGCATTTCTTTTACTAAATCTTCATACTGTGTCAAACTTTGCATGGTCTGCGGATTACCGCGCATGTGCATCATAATGTACGGAACATTGTATTGCGCAATAACATCAAACATTTTATCGTCAAGTTCACCAGCTGCAATATCGTTTATAATTGCTGCGCCGCTTTCTATGCTTGCTTTTGCAACTTCGGCTCTAAAGGTGTCAATCGACAATAAAGCTTTGGGTAAATGCTTTAAAATCAATTCAATAACAGGAACAATACGTTCTATTTCTTCTTGTTCGGTAACAAATTCGGCGCTTGGTTTGCTTGAGTATGCACCAATATCAATAAATGCTGCGCCTTCGGAAAGCATTTTATCCACTTGTGAGATAATCTCCTCTTCGTTTTTATATTTTCCTCCGTCAAAGAAAGAATTCGGAGTTACATTCAAAATTCCCATTACTTTAGGAATCGATAAATCTATAAGTTCGCCTTTGCAGTTAATAAACATTTTGTTTCAAGTTTTATTTGTTTCAAGTTTCAAGTTCCTGAAGATTGCGTAAGTTCCAGAACTTGAAACTTCAAACCTGAAACTTGAAACATAATTTTTAAGTTTCAAATTGTCCCATTAACACTTTGTTTACAAAAAACTTGAAACAAAGAAAACCTGAAACTTGAAACTCTTTAATTTAATCCTTATTTTTGAAGAAATTTTAGCAAATATACAGCAATAAATGAAGAATACTTCCCTTGAATTTGATAATGTAATCACGGTTTGCCGCACCTTATTTATCAACAAAATGAAAGATTACGGCAGTGCATGGAGAATTTTAAGACTTCCTTCACTTACCGA
>Ga0247815_10002169_pt1 | contig 14609 bp, 19 predicted proteins | sample UWRJL194509B1_FD_181014 | JGI IMG/M metagenome (GOLD analysis project Ga0247815, IMG submission 181014) | Plant litter microbial communities from Arlington Agricultural Research Station in Wisconsin, United States - UWRJ-L194-509B-1 | ecosystem: Environmental > Terrestrial > Plant litter >... | reverse complement strand
GGGACGTGCGGTCAACATGCGTTAACGCATCCATTTGTGGCGCCACACCCAGACCGCGAGCAAAGACACGACGTTGACAGTCCCGCAAAGATGCGATGCAGTGATAAGACCTTGAAATTGGCCTTTGTGACGTCGTCGATACAAACAAGTGCGAGATTCAGGGATGTGCGGGGTCTGCTTCGAGGACGCGCGAAACGGGGACCAAGCCACGCACCGATCCCACCGGTTCAATGCAGAGTCGCTTCTTCTTCATCCGTCGTTTCGCCGCTCTTGAGTGGGATGTACAGGCCTACGCGTTCCACCGAACCCGATCCTTCGTCACACGAGCGGGAAGTCAGAGAAGAACGAGGAAGACATGGCTGCAGCATACCTTGTTGAGTTTGTTGCTGCTGCGCCACAGCCGAATGGTCTGTTGCGCCACGAGCCCATCTAGCAGATGAATGCCTGAAAAGAGTTTATTTAAGCCCCGAGCTACACCGGCGCATGAGCGCGCAAGCCAACCTCGCGATCATGACCCACGGTCCATGCGTCCCGCCAGCGTTTCATGGCCCGAAGGCATTTAAAACGCCAGCAAGAATCGCGAATATGGCGCATTGGAAGGCTAGAATGGCTGTCTTTGCGGCACAAAAGTAGCCTTTGGGAGCAGGCGGTTAAAAACTTAAAATAGAGAAGGATGTGGGGAACGAGGGCAAGAGTTGCAAAACACTCCGACGCCTCTCCGTGATCGATAGAGAATTGATTCCGGCAAGTTACAGAATTGCTTGACGCGGGCAAGATCTTTGGATCCGGCCGTTATAGAGTCATGTGGGAAGCCACTTTGAACTTCATGCACGTGGTAAGAATCAAATTTGCCCACCGGGTTCGGAAACTTGGAACGGCCAACTGCGTCGGCAAAAACCTTGCTTGTTTCAGAGAGGGAGCACTACGTGACACATTCAGAAGTAGCACAAACGTTCGGGCATTGCCTAACATGCCGCAACTGAGTTAGATTCAAATGACATTGCCTCGCATACAACTGTCGCTCGCGACCTCCACAGCCGACTTCCATGATGCACGGGCTCTCTGAGATGCTGTAATGGATGGAGTCGAGCCAAAAAGACAATGTTGCATCATTAAAAGTGAAACGCAAGCCGGTGCTATTCACGGCTGTTCGTATGTTAAAATTGCTGTCGCAGTCACAGGTTAGACCAATCTATGGCCTGTTCATAGGCTCGGCGGAATCACTCGCGGGAATCGCCACACATTGAAACAAATGCACAACAGGTTTAAGGGCAGGGTGTGCAGAGTAAGCGAGTGAAGGAGGTATAGTATTGGCAAAGGACAAAGCAAGGGGATCACTGACCGTCAGTATATCTTGCCTGTACGACGCAAAGGTCAGAGAAATGCGAACGTGAAATTCATCGTAGCTCAAGTTTCAATTTTCGGGCAAGCGGACCCAATGCATGATGTGAGATGTGTATCAAGCGAGCTACCACGATAGATACGGGAATGGACAAGAGGCGGAAGCGGAGCGCCAGCACGATCTCACATGTGCTGGTACAGCACAATTGACGTTGGGGGTCTGAGCAAGCGTGAAAACAAGAAGATGCTCGTCGAGGTTCGCAGCAGTGCGGATACATCGTGAAGGTCATACAGGGCACATCTTGAAGTCACCAGCAAGCCAAACATAGGCAGGTGTTAATGCAACAATTCGAGCAAGTAGTTCCGACCGGAACAGGCTGGGTGTGGTGACAGACTGAGAGGGAGGGAGCCAGGCGACAATGGCATATGCAAGGGGATGTGCCGGCTTCTTCCGCACCCTCGTTTGAACAACAATGTGTCTCAAATGGCTGGCCGTTCCAAACGACAAGCCGTGGCGCGTTGCGGGCGAGAATGTCGAGGGGGATGTCGAGGGGCAAGGAATGCGGATAAAAGTCGGGCTGTACGCAAGAGGGAGCGCCCGGCGGAGCCGTCGTGAAGGCAGCTGTTCGTCGTTAGGTGTCACACGAAAGTGAGTTCATTTCGGAGCAGGGAGAGACCTTGACAAGCAAGGTGACGAGCGGCGCCGAACACGCCTTGTCCTCCTGCCCGTTTCATCTCAGCATGGTCGCTCGCACATCTTTGCTACCAGCGCGACTGCTTTCAGACTTTGATTCTGTAGTCATACAGATGTTCCAATATGTCGATGGCCACTCGCGGTACGCATATGGCGAGCGATTTGTTGGGACATGTGTGATCACTCATGTGAATCCGTTTCATGCACAGGTTTGAATTAGCTAGAATCGCAGAAGCAGAACTCGAACTCTTGAACCAGATCGCCGCGCTGAAACAACAATATGAACGTCGGCGCAACTTTAACCTTTGCCGCATTCCAGCAGAGTTGCTAACCCGGTCACTATCGTTTCTGCCTGCGAAAGATATACTCTCGATCATACGAGTATGCCAACTGCTTCGTGCACACGTTATCGGCACGCCTGGCCTGTGGACCAACGTGAACGACATCCGGAACCCAGCCGCATTTTCTTTCGTTCTGGAATGCACCAGAAACTTGCCTGTTGACATCACAAGACTTTGCGTAACTGGACCAGATGACGCTCTATTTGATATATTGGCCGCGCACATGCATCATATTCGCACTCTCTGTCTCGATTTTAGTCTGATTGCGTCGCGTCTTGAGATCAGCAGCTACGTGCGCGCCCACAAAGCATTTACCGTGACTGCCCCACTACTGCAACGCCTTGCCATGCGCGCACAGAAAGAACCCAATTCTGGCGAACTCTTTCCGGTATACTATCACTTCTTGATAGAAGCCAGCAAAATGCCGCAGCTCTCATCGCTCCAGCTACACGGAGTTCAATTGAATGATAATGCCTACGGCCAACTCCAGTCTTTGCGTAGTTTCTCCTACAGTGGTCCCGAGAATACCCCGTACATGGGTACAGCAGTGGCAGAACTTGTTTCGCAACGTCTGCGCAACCTCACAACAATTAACCTTGAACTTGATGGATGGTACGTGTATGCTGGGTCCCGGGAGCTCGGACCAGCTGTGCAGCGGATCAACATTCACTGGACTAGGCACGGTCTGTTCTTTCCACGTGCAGCAGTTCCCCCTCGAGTAGCTTGGCAGTCGGTCAGAGCCATACACGTTGCACACGTCCACAACAGCTCAGATGCTCCACAGGGTGCTACTCTCGTCCCCACGATGTTCGCCATTCCGGAAACAACTGCACCATATCAAACTCTGAGCGTCAGAACCTCAGTTGCACCGGACACACGCGTGCATGTGCGAGCTATCGACAGCGAGGGTCGTGAGCGCACTTTCTGCGGTATTCACCAGTCCACAGTCGTGGGCATGGTTGCTCACATCCCAAGACACGAGCTCTCCGCCATTACCATCACCGCCACGGCGGTAGCTCTCCGAGCCCTCTCTGATGCGAGGTGTCCACTATTAAGCTGCATTCGCCTCGTACTGGACACCGATGACATTGCCTGGATCAACGGTTTTGCGCGTGACATGCCCAACATCACCACGCTCGAGCGGCTCGAGTTCAGCCAGGAGGCTGGCGGAGCCGCACCTAAATGGACGACCACTGTCATCATGCGCACAATATCATCTTGCATTGCGGCAGGAAACACACTACAAGAAGTCGTGTTTCTGGGGTTCTCGCCCGAGCCGCAGTGTACGGCTTTGGTGGGCATGTTCTCGCAGCAGGTCACTATCAACCAAGATTGGCGAGAACCGAAGACCGAGCGGGTCTGGTTCACGGACCTTCCGTTTGAATGGTACTGAAGACTCTCTCTTCCACATGAGTACTTTTGTACGTGGACTTCAGAGACTTGCATTGGCGACAAGGTCTGGATTATGCACAATAGTAGCGTGTTGAAGTGTGTGGAACATGTATCCAACGTCTTGCGGTCAAATTTCAAGGAATTGATTTGTGTCGAAACCCATTCTACCGTTACCACACCGTTTCAATCTATTGACCGAAAACACCTACTACTGACCCACGCACATGAGGCCGGCTAGAAATATCGTGTGCGATCGCGCGCGAAAATGCAGTGGGTGCTGGTTTAGCAGTAGCGGTGTCTCAGACATCGACCTCGCCCCCTAAATGTTTCATTACTCGACCATACTGCTGAAATATCTTTTCACGACGCCACAGAGCCTGAAACAATAGAAATCTTCTGTTGCTCATGGCATGTACAGACAAGTTTCGCGCAATTCATGAGTACGAGACCAATGCCTCGCCCTGCACGACCGCGCTGATCAAACTGTCCAGGAACGATTAAATCTGACGACCGTCATTAGCACAGGATGGGCTTGACAGTGACAAAAAAAGCTCACCCCGGGCGAAAATTACAGTGTCAGCCCAAGGCTGGTGAAGTAGATGCAAGTGGACGCCAGCCAGCCCTTGCTGACATGGTAGACTGGGCCCATGAGCAGCGTGAACCTGAGCATACTGGTTAGGGAGTCAAGCAACAAGCGAGTGGACCATGGAGAAGAAAGGCTCGTCCAATGAAGACGGTGGTCAGTTTGGGGCGCAGAAAGGCGCGTTCAAGTCGCAGGGCTGGCAGTTCGCCATGATACAGCGCGCCCTCAAGGGTAAAGAGGAACAGGCGAGCAACGTGCCACGACTGAATGCTGAGTAACAACGAAGGCGTGACAATCTACGCGCGCAGGTCTATGGAGGCTCTTCATACAGCAATGCATAATCGTGAGATGATCATGTGAACGGCAGCATGGAAGTTTCGAGTACTAAAGACCGGGACGAACGTGGTCACATACAAAGCCCAACACCCGAACACGCAGTTCGAACAAGAGGAGCATCGACGCAAGCGACAAACGAAGAAAACGCACCCGCCCTTCCATGACTAACAAATTACCCAGACTGAACGACAACGCGAACTTGACTGTATCTCGTCAGCAATGCGCTTCCTCAACAATGCCTGCAGAAGCACTCACGAGGTCTAACGTTCAACAGCGGCAGACTAAAGAAGGCCACCGCAAAGCAGACAGCCACGCCGAGGAGACATGTGCCAAACCCGAGAAGTCTGACTGCCTGAGTGGCTCGTTAGCAAATGATATCAAGTAGGGCAATGGAGTTGGGCAGGAGGAGGAGAAAACGTCATAGCACAACTTGTAGGAGCAACAGGCTCGGATGACGACGCGACCCTTTGCCTGGTTAGCAAGCTGGCAGCCGAGAGCATCACGCTAGACATCGGCCCAGGCGCTACTGAGCAGCTGAGTCGCAGTTATGCCTTCGAAGAGGCCTGGAGAGAGCGATTGGCAGGGCGGGGAAGCGATTGCTGGGGTGAAGAGGGTAGAGAGTTGCGATAAGAGGACTTGAAATCGCGGGCGAAGCGAGTAGTCGACATGCGTCAACCTCGCCATCCGTGGCGCCACACCTAGGCCACGAGCAAGGAGACGGCGTCGATAGCCTGAAAAAGACGCCCTGAAATGAAGAGACCTTGAAGCCGCCCTTCGTGACGTTCTCGATACAAGCCAGTACAGGATTCAGGCATGTGCGGGGCAAGATTCGAGGACGCGCGAAACGAAAACCAGGGTACGCACCGATCACAGTAGTTGAATGCAAAGTGTGCCTCCTCTTCACCCGTCGTCTCGCGGCTCCTGAGCGGGATATCCAAGCCCATGCGTGCCATCTAACCCGAGCCTTCGTTGCACAAGCCGTCAGTCAGAGAAGAACGAGGAAGGTGGGGCCACAGCTTACCTTCTTGCGTCTGCCACTGCTGCACCGCAGGTCAAACATTAGTTACGCCGCAAGTCTATCCAAAAGGCATTCGCAGGTAAAGTGTTGTGTTGCGCCCGAAACTGCGTAGGTTCACGGGTTCGAGCAGCCAACTTCTGGAGCGGTCCCGCGGTCTGTGGCGTCCCACTCGCCTTTCACAACCGAAACAGGTCCAGAAAGCAGATGATAGACCAGATTAGGCGGACCCTTCTGTCGCGTGCAAAAGGCAAAAATTGCGACAATCCAGAAGGGCAAGGGACAGGAGGGCAAGAAGCGCGCGGCGACGCATTCGGGCATTGATTCCGGGCTCAATACGCAGTCGCACCCGATCCGAAGTTTTAACAAAAAGCCATTCGCACGGTGTAAGGGGCTTTGAGTTTTTCCCGTAATTTATTTAGGTCTAGAGTGATAGAGAGATCATAAAACTGAATGAATTGGAAATCGAGCCAGGGAGCGACCGCTAGTCGAGAACTGAACCTTCCTCCGATGAGTGCAGATCGTGCCGTTGCATGTTATCGCCGCTCAGATAGGTTGAAAGGTCTTAATCGGGGCATTCTTACTCGTGTAGGCGGCGCGCATATTTGCTAGTGCACACTTTGAGCCCGATTCAAAGCGCAGTACGCATGCTAGTGTTTGTGCCATGCGTGTCCAAATAATGAACGAAATGCGAAAACGAGACATCATAAAGTGATATGAGTGTTTATGTGTTTCATTATACACTATCGCCGTGATCGTCGGATTCAAATGCACGTGGAATGAGTAACATCGGCCAACCACGTCTGGAAACGAGCGGCGCTGAACACGCTTTGTCCTCCTGCCCATCATGGCCAACCCCACACTTCCTCTACCACCACAGCTGCTCTCCGAATTCGATTCCGTAGTCTTACGGTTGTTCGAATCTGTTGACGATGCCAACTCACGGTGCGTTTTCGGGGAGCTAACCTGTCCGATATTCAGCACCGAACTCACGTGGCTTCGGACACTCCGCAGATTTGAGTCAACTCGGCTTGCAGATGCAGAGCTCGGGCTCGTCAACCAGATTGCCGAGTTGAAACGGCAACACGCACACCAGCGCAACTCTTGTCAGCCTCTGTGCCGCATCCCACCAGAGATGCTTACAAAGTCCCTGTCATTTTTTTCTGCGAAAGATCAACTCTCCATCATCAGGGTGTGTCAAAGTCTTCGGCAGCATGTCGTCGACACACCAGGTCTTTGGACCCAGGTGGATCACATCCAGAACCCTGCCGCGTTATCTTTCGTTCTTGAGCGCGCCGGAGACTCGCCTGTTGATATCACAAGACTCTGCGTGACTGGACTAGATGATCTCCGATTTGATACATTGGCCACGCACATGAATCATATTCGCACTCTCTGTCTCGACTTCAGTCAGGTCACTTCGTGGCTTGGGATCAGCAGCAGCACGCGCGCCTACAAATCATTTGCAACGACTGCCCCACTACTGCAACGATTTTCTATGCGCGCAGAAAAAGCAATTGAATCCAATAACCATACTTATATATTTTGTGCCTCTGCGTGCTCGATACCAGCAAGCGCAATGCCGCAGCTCTCGTCGTTCCAGCTACGTGGAATCAACTTGAATCGTGATTTTTACCATCAAATTCAGTCATTGCGTAGCTTCTCCTACAGTGGCCGCGAGAATACCACGTACATGGGGTCAGCTGTGGCAGAGAATGTTTCCCAACAGTTGTGCAACCTCACAACTATCAATCTTGAACTTGATTCGTAGAACCCGGCTCCTGGGTCAGAGGAGCTGGGACCAACTGTCCAGAAGATCAACATCCACTGGAACAAGCCGGGTTTGTTCATTCCACGTGACGCGGTTCCCACTCGAATATCTTGGCGGTCGGTCAGAGCCATACACGTTGCACACGTCCACAACAGCTCAGATGATCCATCGGGTGCCACGCTCGACCCAGCCTTCTTCGTCATTCCGGAAACAATCGCACCATATCAAACTCTGAGCATTCGAACCTCAGGTGCAGCCAATAAACGCGCGCATGTGCGAGCGTTCGACAGCGAAGACCGTGAGCGCGTGTTCTGCGGACTTCACCCGTCCGCAGTCGTGGGCATGGTTGCGCACATCCCAGGAGGATCACTTTCCACAATCACCATCTCCGCCACAGCGGTAGCTCTCCGAGCCCTCTCTGGTGCGGGGTGTCCGCTCCTACGCAGCATTCGCCTTGTGCTGGACACCGATGACATGACCTGGGTCGACAGTTTCATGCTAGACATGCCCAACATTAGGACGCTGGAGCGACTTGAATTCAGCCAGGGGGCTGACCCGGCCACATGCAAATGGACGACCACGGTGTTGATGCGGACGATATCATGCTGTATTGCATCTGGAAACAGGCTTCAGGAGATCCTGTTCCTAGGGTTCTCGCCAGAGGCACAGTGCCTTGCCTTGGCCGGAATATTCTCGCAACAGGTTGTTGTGGACCAAAATTGGCGCGAGCCGAAGAGCGAGCGGGTCTGGTTCACGGAGCTCCCGTTTGAATGGTTCTGAAGAGACCTTATAGCTGGATCCATGTCAATACTCCTGTACTCTAACTACAGAGGTTGGACTCGGTAGTTTCCACGTACGTACCCACGTACGTACCGACGGTGAAGTCGTGATCGAACGGAACAGTTTCTTGTTGATGTATGTGAAGCATGTATGCAGCGTAGTTCAGTATGTGAATGTTGAAGACTCGAAGACTGTTCTGATAAGTCCTTTACTCGCACTGAGCTGTTTCGGACACTGATTTCGAAGCACCGATTTCAACCAACTCGCCTTGCGGACCATGGCAGTACGTCGACCGACATCGATACCCGACGTGGATTCTTGCTACTAAATATCAACATGTGTTCGTATACGATCATCGGTTACATGGTGCGTGGATATGCAGTGGGTATAGCTTTCGTAGTAACGGTGCCTCAGACATCGACCTTGCACCCAATATTGACGATACCACTGACAGATCGTTTCGTGAAGCCACTAAGTCAGAAACAATAAGCATCGTTTGTTGCTAATCCTATGTAAGGATAAGCTTCGCGCATGCGGCGCAGCTGGTGCGTCTCACGAACAGTCTAGCTGAACTCCTCGACAGCCAGATCATGCCGAATAACAACATTGCTCCCTCACTGACCCAATCACATACTCTATCGCACTGTAATGATATCTCATCATTTCTTCTGATCCCCAGTCGCCAGTACTCCTATCGGCAATGCGCTTCTGGCACCGCTCAGCGCTAACTTCCCGCCGAACCGCAGTGCCGTCACGCCTGCCAGAGCATCAGCAAAGCGAAGAGGCCAAGAAGCGGCAGACATGGACTCACCACCAGGGAAGTACGTCAACACATACGAAACCAACGCCATGACCTGCACGACCGCGCTGGTCAAACTGCCCAGGAACGATCGAATCTGACGGGCGTCATCAGCACAGGATCGGGCTTGAAGGTAGTTACAAGCACTCACCCCGCGAGAGAAGTAGAGTGTCAGGCCGAGGCTGGTGAAGTAGATGCAAATGAACGGTAGCCGTTCCTTGCTGATGAGGTGTTTTGCATGGTCGATCGCGCCGATGAGGACGGTGAACCTGAGCGTATGGGTCAGCAAGGCCAAAGGACGGGAGAAGAGCGAGCGAGCAGATATACACGGGACATGGTCAGATTGGGACACATAATAACACGTATACGGGCTGGATGATCGCGATACTCGCACGCGCACAAGGGCAAAGAGCGCCAGACCCGCACGACCCTACGAGACACAAATAATCGTGGCTGCCGGTATCAACCTGACGTGGATGACGAAGAACAGCTCAGTCCGTCGGGATGGCACACAACGAGGAACCGCGAAGGTCCGACGCAGCGGAAAGGGAATGTGTGCGGAGACTCGTCATGCAGGAATCATGACGGCGAGATGATTATGTGAGTGTTCGCGAGAAGCGGTGTGTGAGGAGCGAGTCTCAAGGACAAGGTTGAGAACGAGTGGGCTGACGGAGCATGCGCAGCACCTGGGATCACACCAGAAACGACCGGCAGACGCTGGCGCGCAGCTGCGCGGTATGTCCAACCCATATGGCACCGCGCAGTGGCAAGGCAGGGAAACGGCTAGATGGACATTCACCAGAGGCATGGCATGACGGGCGAGGATGAAGTTCGCCAGCCAGGGCAAATAACACCGCGAACGTATATTTCAACGAGATCGCGCACTGCCACAATGAAGGCCGACGAGACAACACATTCGCACTCACCGTTCCATGTCCAACAAGCGTTCAAAGCTAAGTGACAGCGCGAACATGTCAGCCGTGTATCCCATCGTCAACGCCTGAACAGCACTCACCAGGTCTGAGGATCAACAGCGGTAGCCTAAAGAAGACCGCCGCAAATCAGACGGCTGCGGCAACAAGACATGAACCGAAGTCGATGAGCCTGTGGGGGTCGTCATTCAATAGTATCAATGCGGGCGAGGGAGTAAGACAGGAAGGCAGAGAACATGTAGCACTACTTGTAGGTGCAACAAGCTCGAAGGACGACGCAACTCTCGCCTAGTTATCACACTGGCAACCAACGGCAATACGCAGGACATCGGCCCTTTGAAGAGGCCGAGAATGCGTGATCAAGAGGGGCGGACACGTTACTGGGTTACAGCGGCCAGGAAGTGGCGATGAGAACAACTGGAATGATGGGCGAAGCGGGATGAGACGAGCAGATGAGCAGAGCGACAAGCCTGTCATACGTCAACGCCGGCCTTCGTGGCGCCCCCGCCCATAGCAGGGACAAAGGAGGGAAGCAGTCCGATGACAAGAGCTTGAACCAGACTGGTATGGCGGTCACAGATCATCGCCGCCCTCCGCGACGTTGTCGATACACGCCAGTGCAAGATTCAGGGGTGTGCAGGGCATGATTCGAGGACGCGCGAAACAAATACGCACCAATCCCAAAGGGTCAATGCGAAGTACGCCTCCCCTTCAGTTGTAGTTTCGCCGCTCCTGAGTGGGGTTTACGACCGCGTGCGTCTTCTAACTCGAGCCTTCGTCTTACCAGCCGTTAGTCTAGGAAGAACGAGGAAGGCAGGACTGCAGCGTACCTTGTTGCGTCTGCGGCTGCTGTACCGAAGGCGAATCTTACGTTGCGCCGCGAGCCTATCCGCCAAGCATTCTCCGGTAAACTATTCTGTTGGGCCTGAAACTGCGTGGCTTGACGCGATTGTGCGGCCGACTCCTGGAGCTTGTGCCGCGGTCTGCGGTGTCCCATTGGCCTTTCAGAACCGAAGCATGTCCAGAGAGCAGCTGATACGCCACGTTGAGCGCATGCTACTGTCGAATTCACACGGCGCAAGTTGCTACAATCCAGAAAGACAAGGGACAGGAGGGCAAGAGGCGCGCGGCGACACATTCGGAAATTGGTTCCGCGTTCATTACGCAACCGTACCCAACACGAAGTTCTCGCAAACTGATATTCGCACAGTGCAAGGGGCTTTTGATTGCCGCCATACTATACATGTGTTTCGAGCGTTAGATAGACCAAAACACTAAATGAATGTGGAAACGACCGAGAGCGTGCACTGCTGGTCCAGATTGAACCCTCCTCCGATGAATGCGGATGGTGCCGTTGCATGTTCTCCTCACTGAAATGGATCAGACGGCTGTAATCAGAACATTCATAATGATGTAGGCGATGTAAATATATGCTAGAGCATACTGTAAGCCATTCAAAATCGCAGTACGTGTGTTAGTGCCCGAATAATACGCGTCTGAATAATGCACAAAATCTGAAACTGAGACATTATCGAGTGAGATGGGCACTCTATGCTGCACGATGTACTGGCGGTCTTCGGTGTCAAATGCACGTGGAACGAGTAACATTGACCCACCACGTTCGGAAATGAGCGGCGCTGAACACGCCTTGTCCTCCTGCTCCGTTTCATATCAACATGGCCGCTCGTACACCTCCGCTGCCACCGCGGCTGCTTTCAGACTTCGATGCTGTAGTCCTACAGATGTTCGAGCACGTTGACGACGCCAAATCACGGTGCGCATTCGCTGAGCGGGTTTAATTGTACCATTTGCGGTCGAGCTCACGTGACTTCGGCCGAGTCATAGATTTGATGCGGCACTGCTAGCAGAGGCAGAGCTCAAGCTCGTCGACCAGATCGTCGAATTGAAACGCCAACATAAATATCGGCGCAACTCTCATCAGCCTCTTTGCCGCATTCCAACAGAGATGCTCACGAAGTTGCTGTCGTTTCTGTCTGCGAAAGATCAACTGTCAATCATGCGAGTTTGTCAACAGCTCCGTGCGCACGTTATCGACACACCTAAGTTTTGGACCCACGTGGATCACATCCTGAATCCAGAGGCTTTGTCCTTTGTGCTTGAACGCGCTAAGAACAATCCTGTCGACATCACCAATCTCGCCGTGGAAAATCAAGATGATGTTAGATTCGAAGCTGTGGCCGCACACATGCACCACATCCGATCTCTCTGCCTTCACTTTAGCATGGGAGGTACCACGTTATCCACACCATCCCGCGCATACACAGCGTTTACTACCACGGCACCACTGTTACAACGGCTTTCCTTTTACCCACGGCTAGATTACAGAACCAATGTGCGATTTTTGGTACATTCTCACTTCAGCATCTCCGGAAATACCATGCCCCGACTGTCTTCCCTCCAGCTACACGGAATTGAAATGACGACTGCTCTGTGTCAACATATTCAATCCTTGCGCACATTCTCCTTCAGCTTTTGCAACAGCTCTCAATATGGTGACTCTTCGCTTGAACAGAGTGCCTCTCAAAATCTGCAAAACCTCTCCACTATCAATATCGAGCTGGCTGGTTGGAATACCACCCAGAGATATCCACACCTTGGACCATCTGTGAAACAAATCAACATTCGCTGGACCAGACCAGGCTTGTTTGTCCCACGCAATTTGGTCCCCGATCAAGCACCTTGGACCTCGATTCAGGCTATACATGTCGCACACATGTGTAGCAGTTCAGCCGATTTGCAAGCTGTCTCTTCGACCCTTACCACATTCGCCATTCCGGAAACGACCGCACCATATCAGACCCTGAGCCTTCGGAGCTCAGGTTCACCGGATACACGTTGTAGTTGAATTGTTTCGTCCGACCGTGTCCATTTGTCAACTGACGGCAACAATTTACACTGACTCCTGAAAGCTCTGTTGGCGATGAACTTTTTGTAAGTCTGCAAGCGCACACCACGTGAGGAAAGGCGGTAGAAGAGGTTCTGCAGCACCGAAGGCTCAAGTATAGATCTTGCAGACCAAACGTCGAGTCGCTCAGCTGGTCCTACTAGCACGATTGCTCGTTGCACCACAGGTCCCTCATCCATGTTGAATCCTTCCATGGCTCATCGCCTGCGCAAACGATGTTGACGCAGCCAGAGCCCGTCGAACAGCGCCGCTGTACTCCACAGCAGGTGCATGAGTAATGACAAAAGTACTTCCTCATTGAACCAATCACAAACCACCTCACACTGTACTGGTATCTTATCATGTCGTTGTCATATAGGCAGTGCGCTCCTGCCTTCACTTGGCTCCGAGTGCCCGCCGAAATGCAGTGTCATCATGCCTACGAGAGCGTCAGTAAGACGAAGACATCGATAAGGGACAACATGAATCCACCACCGGGGAAGTACGCCAGTATATGCGAGACCAGTTCCACACTAGGCAGTGCAAGATTCATGGACGTGCGGGGTACGATTCGAGGACGCGCGAAATAGGGACGAGGGTATACACCAATCTCAACCGCAAAGCATGTTCCCTCTTCGATACTCGTCTCGCCCTTCCTGAGCGGGATATGCGACCCCATGTGCGCCTTTCAGCCCGAGCCTATAGCGCACAAGCCATTGGTCCAAGAAGAAAGAGAATGGCAGTGCCGCCAGGATGTGCTCATCGGAAACAGACAAAGACGACAGAAAGAAGAACAAGAGCCCGCAGAACACTCCGAGGCTTCTCCGAACCCGATTGGGAATTGATCCCGGTATATTACAGAAGTACTCGACACGAGCGGAACCTTCAAATCCGGTCGCTAGAGCGACATGCGTGCATTGACGTCGGACCCAAATACATGTGGTAAGAATCAAATTGCCCACCGGGTTCGGAAATGAGCAGCTCTGAGCACGCCTTGTCCTCTTGCCCGTTTCATTTCAGCATGGCCGGTCGCACACCTTTGCTACCAGCGCGGCTGCTTTCAGACTTTGATTCTGTAGTCATGCAGATGTTCCAATCTGTCGACGGCAACTCACGGTGCGCATGTGGCGAGCGGTATGTTGGGTCATGTATGATAAAGCTTACGTGGATTTGGTTCATGTACAGATTTGAAGTAGCTAGGCTGGCAGAAGTAGAGCACGAACTTGTCAACCAGATCGCCGCGTTGAAACACCGACACCAACGTCGGCGCAGCTTTAGTCTCTGCCGCATTCTAACAGGGATGCTGACCAGGACGCTGTCTTTTCTGTCTGCGAAAGACCAACCACAACGGACATTGAAAAGTTTACGGGCACTTTTTCAGTCTTTAAGCGGATCTGTAACGGTTACTTGTGAAACCTAATTCAAGCTGATGATCTTGTTTCCGTCTTTTTTTCGACTTTTCAGTCTGCGAAAAAGACGTTCAAAGGCTCGGAACCGGACTGGAACCTGATGCGCTGTTGATTGTCTCTTGCCACACTGTTTGTATCGGGAGCAAGACTGCAAATGAACTGCAAATGCATCCTCTTTTTTCGCTTACAGCCGTTTCGGAACCGGTTGTCGCCGGCGGCAGGCAGCCTCGCCTCGCGGGCTCGAACTTGTTCGTCCATTATCTAGCCCATTAGCAGTCCTCTCAACACGAAAACTACACAGTCATGATCGG